>ERZ827524.2908-NODE-2908-length-10922-cov-2.670746_pt1 | contig 10922 bp, 13 predicted proteins | sample MGYA00519702_ERZ827524 | MGnify/ENA primary metagenome ERZ827524 (study PRJEB31778, sample SAMEA3449341) | human gut metagenome | biome: human gut; feature: human-associated habitat; material: faeces | place: United Kingdom | collected 2010/2012 ...
CGCTCGGACACGCTCTCGCCGGTCGGGATCGTGATGTCCGTATCGCCGATGACGATGTCGATATCCTTCATATCCATGCGCAGCGTTTCCGCCGCGATCTGCACCATGGCGGTGCGGAAGCCCTGTCCCATGTCCGTGCCGGAGACGATCATATGGAGCTTGCCGTCGCCGTCGAGCGTCAGCCTGCACGCGCCGTCGTCAATGAAAATGCCCTTGCCGATACCGGAGTTTTTGAATCCGGACGCCACGCCCCAGCCAAGGACCTTCGTTCCGTTCGGGTACTGCCCCTCGTATTCCCTGAGCGCTTCCCTGACCGCCTTTTCGCACAGGTCGATCGTATCGTGCATGCCCATGCTGCTCTCAAGCAGTTCTCCGCCGACGGAGCAGCTGCCCGGGTACACGGCGTTGCGCCGCCGCAGCTCAAAGGGGTCGATGCCGAGCTTTTCGGCCATTTCGTCGAGCGCCGTTTCGATGGAGATCGCGGCCTGATTGATGCCGTAGCCGCGGAACGCGCCGCCCTGCAGATTGTTATCGCGGATGCAGCGGGCATCCACGCGGACGTTCGGAATGATGTACGGCCCGCCGGACATCAGGCAGCCGGTCATGAGCGTACCGTAGCTCTCGGCCTCGTAGGGGCCGCCGTCGGAGAACATGAAGCTGTCGAGATACCGGAACCTGCCGTCCTTCGAGAAGCCGATCTCATAATCCGTGTGGTACCCGTGGCGGCGGGTCGTAACGATCATGTCCTCCTGCCGTGTGAGTGTTACCTTGACAGGCTTATCGCAGCAGAGCGCCGCGACAGCCGCGGGTGCTTCGAGGAACGAGTCGCATTTCTTGCCGAAGCCGCCGCCGAGCGGCGTCGCCACGACGCGGATGTTCTTCTCGTCCATGGCAAGGTTTTTCGCAAGCATCCGGCGCACCTCAAAAGGCGCCTGCGTGCAGGCGTACACCGTGACTCTGCCGTCCTTTGCGTACCCGATGGCGCTCACCGGCTCCATGCATACATGGTCCTGCGGCTGGATATCCTTCGATACGCGCACCTTTACGATTTCCGGGTCGGCCTTGCATTTTTCCACGTCGCCGGTCTCGCGGCCGGTACGGACGATGTAGCTGTCCGCCTTCACGCCCTCCGCCATCGTATAGATGCCGGGCAGCTCCGTATAGTCGATCTTCACGAGCTTTACCGCGGCGCGGGCATGCTCCGGCGTGTCGGCGACGACCATGGCGACAAAATCGCCGAGGAAGCGTACCTCATCCGAGCAAAACACCGGCTGATCGGGCGTCCATGTGCCGATCTTGTTGAGCCCCGGCACGTCCTTATGCGTGACGATGCGCGCAACGCCGGGCGCGGACTCCGCCGCGGAGTAATCCACCGCGTTGATGCGCGCGTGCGGCACGGGCGCGAAAACGAAAGCGCCGTGGAGCATGGTTTCTTCCCCGAACTCGTCAGCTTCGTAATCGTCGCAGTATTTGAGCGTTCCGGCGGTTTTGGCAAGGCCGTCCACGTCCCAGACGCTCTGCCCGACGAAGCGCCCCTCGACCTCGGGGACAGTCTGTCCCTTGCCGGTGACGATCTCGGTCGGGTCGTTCACCTGCACGGCAGTGAGCGGCACATCCTCGCCGCGCAGACGCGCTGCGGCGAGCTTTACCGCCTCGATGATCTTCACATAGCCGGTACAGCGGCAGTAGTTGTGCTTCAGGCCGTCGTATATTTCTTCTTCCGTCGGGTTCACGGTTTTGCACAGCAGAGCCTTTGCTGCCATGATCATGCCCGGCGTGCAGAAACCGCACTGCACCGCGCCCGCGTCGAGGAACGAGCGCTGGATGACCTGCAGCATCGTGTCGTTCGGAAGATTTTCGATTGTCTCCACGCTCTTTCCGGCGAGCGTTTTGAGAACCGTCACGCATGAGCGGGCAAGGATACCGTCAATGAGCACACTGCATGCGCCGCAGTGACCGGTGGAGCAGCCTTCCTTGCTCCCCTTCATGCATTCCACATTGCGGAGATACTTCAAAAGCGTCATGCGCCCCTCGTATGCCGCCGTGATCTTTCTGCCGTTCAGGACAAATGTTGCGTTTTCCATGCAGCTTCCCCTTTCCCTCGCCGGTATTTGGGTTATTCTCTTTACAGAATAGTTTGTTTCCTCGGAAACAAGTTGTTATTTGTATTATATACGGCCTCGGAGAATTGTCAAGCGCTTTTGTTGACAGGCGCGGAGATCACGGATAAAATATAGGCAGTTCAAGGGAAAGGAACGGCCGCCGATGGATCGAAGCGAAGAGCTTTTGCAGCTCGTACTGGAATACACCAACCTCTCGGACGAGACCGACAAGCTGCACAACCGTGACAGTCTCTCCGGCTATGATAACTCCGAGCTGAACTGTCTTGACGCCATCGGACGTCTGGAGCAGCCGAACGTCACGGCGCTGGCCGGGGAAATGCGCATGACGAAGGGCGCGATCAGCAAGATTCTGCGCAAGCTCTCGGACAAGGACGCGGTGGAGCCGTATCAGCTCGGCTCGAACCGGCAGAAGATCTTTTACCGGCTGACCTACGCCGGACAGGAGCTTTTCGACGCGCACCGCGAGCGCCACCGCGGCTGGGAGGAGCGCGAGCTTTTGTTCTTCCGCTCTCTGTCCGAGGAGGAACTGTCGGGAGCCATACGCTTCTTCAACGACTACAATACTGATCTGCGTGCCCGGCTGGGAAAAGAATAACGCTTTAAAGATAGCAGAAGAGAGATGGAACGATCCATCTCTCTTTCGCTTTTTTCAGGGATTGAATATGCCGTAGAGCTGCTTGTACTGCAGCACACGGTAAACGCTCTCGTTAAGGCGCGCTTCGGATATCGTGCCGTTTTCCACGGCGGCAACGACGGCGTCAAACGCCTCGGACAGCACCTCCGGCATAAGGATGATATCAACGCCCGCCTCGATCGCGGCGATCGCCGCGTCGCCGGACGAATAGGCGTCGGTCACGCCGTGCATCGCCATGGAGTCGGTGATCACCAGCCCCGTAAAGCCCAGCTCGCCGCGGAGGTATCCGGTGATCATCGTACCGGAAAGGCTCGCGGGCGTGAGATCGCCGGTGACGTTCGGCGCGGCGATATGCCCGACCATGACGGCGCAGCCGGTCAGGTCGTTCGCACTGTAGGGGATCCACTCACACGCGGCAAGCTCATCGTGCGTCTTATATGTGACGGCAAGGCCGTTGTGACTGTCCTCGGCGGTGTCGCCATGGCCGGGGAAATGCTTATATACCGGCAGGACACCCTGCGAGGCGAGCCCCCGCGCGCACGCGCCCGCCATGGCCGCGGCGGTATTCGCGTCCACAGAGAATGCGCGGCTGCCGATGACAGTATTGGCCGGATTCGTATACACGTCCGCCACAGGCGCAAAGTCCACCGTGAAGCCGTAATCGGCGAGATAGCCGCCGATCGTGCGTCCCATGTTCTCGGCATCCGTCGGATTCCCCGACGCGCCCACGGCGGCGGCGCTCTCATATTTTGGCAGACCGAAGGCGGCGTTATTGGCAAGCCGCGCAACAAGCCCGCCCTCCTCGTCCACGCCGAGGAACAGCGGCACCGTTGTCGCGTCGCGCAGCTGTTCGGTGAACGCGCGGAGCGTTTCGGGGTCGGAGATATTTTTTCCGAAGATCGCAACGCCGCCGATCGGGTACGCCGCGAGCACCGCGCGCATATCGTCCGTGAGCGTTTTCATGCCCTCGGTTTCCGAGGAGTTGATCTGTCCCGGCGTCTGCGCCGGATCGAGCGCGTCCGGACGGATGAAAAAGAGCTGGCCGACCTTTTCCCGCAGCGTCAGGGTCTGCATATAGCGCTCGATGGCGTCGCCCTCTGCCGGGGCTTCCGTCACTGTCGGTGTCTGTGCCGCCGGTGTTTCCGGCGTACCCTCCGGTTCGGGCGTGGCAGTAGGTTGGGGCGTGGCAGTAGGTTGGGGCGTGGCAGTAGGTTGGGGCGTTGCCGTCGGCTGCGGTGTTGCCGTGATTTGCGGCGCGGCGGTATCCTCCGCCTTCGGATAGCAGGGTACCGTGCCCGGCGCGCCGCAGGCGGTCAGCAGAGTACATATTATAAGCAGCATTGCAATAGGAATACACAGCTTTTTCATCTTTACGTTCCCTTCGCCTTTTCTTATGGTATTAGACGCTTTTCTCGGCGGTTTTGTTCGGCATTTTGCAAAAATGGCGCAGCCTTAAAAAGGCTGCGCCGTTTTTTGCGTTTTATACGGGATTACACCAGCTCGATGACCGCCATTTCCGCGGCGTCGCCCTTGCGGGCGCCGATGCGGGTGATGCGGGTGTAGCCGCCGGTGCGCTCCTTATACTTGGGAGCGATCTCGTCGAAGGTGCGCTTGGCGATGTCCTCGCGGGTGATGAAGGAGCACGCCTGGCGGTAGTTGCTCAGACCGCCTTCCTTGCCGAGGGTGATCATCTTCTCAGCGAGAGGAGCGATCTCCTTGGCGCGGGTAACCGTGGTCTCCATACGTCCCTTGTCCAGGAAGTCCGTGACCTGCTGGCGGAGCATTGCCATGCGCTGATCGGTAGTCTTACCGAGTTTTCTGTTGGCAGGCATTGTTATTTCCTCCTATTTACTGGTTGTTGTCGTCGCTGGCCAGGGACAATCCCATCATGGCGAGCTTGTGCTCGACCTCTTCGAGAGATTTGCGGCCCAGGTTGCGGACCTTGATCATCTCGTCCTGTGTTTTCGAGATGAGGTCCTCGACGGTGTTGATGTTGGCGCGCTTGAGGCAGTTGAAGCTGCGGACCGAGAGGTCCAGCTCCTCGATCGTCATTTCCAGCACCTTGTCCTGCTGCTGCGGCTCGCGCTCCTTGACCGTGACGGTTCCGCCGGCGGCGTCCGAAAGGTCGGTGAAAAGCGTGAAGTGGTCGCAGAGGATCTTGGCGCCCAGCGAAACGGCGTCACGCGCCGTGATCGTCTTGTCCGTCCATACTTCGATGGTCAGCTTGTCGTAGTCCACCTGGTTGCCCACACGGGTGTTCTCAACGGAGTAGTTGACCTTCAGCACGGGGGAATAGATCGAGTCAACGGGGATGGTGCCGATGATGGGCTGTGCCGGCTTGTTGTGCTCGGCCGTGACGTAGCCGCGGCCATGCCCAACGGTCAGCTCCATGGAAAGCGAGCCGTCCGGCCCCAGCGTGGCGATGTGATGCTCGGGATTGAGGATCTCAACCTCCGCATCCGTCTTGATGTCGCCGGCGGTGACATCGCCCTCGCCGGAGGCTTCGATATAGACGGTCTTGGGAGTGTCGCAGTGAAGACGGGCGATGATGCCCTTCACGTTGAGAACGATCTCGGTCACATCCTCGGTCACGCCGGGGATGGTGGAAAACTCATGCTGGATGCCGGCGATCTTGATCTTCGTGACCGCCGTTCCGGGCAGGGAGGAGAGGAGAACACGCCGCAGGGAGTTGCCCAAGGTCGTGCCATAGCCGCGCTCCAGCGGTTCGACAATGAATTTGCCGTAGGATGCTTCCGCCGAATTTTCGATGCACTCGATACGCGGCTTTTCTATTTCGATCATGTAGTACCCTCCTTTAGATGTCGGCGCCGTGGGATCGGCGCCGCAGATGTGTCAGCTTACCAATCGGACGGGGGTATTACTTGGAGTACAGCTCGACGATGAGGTGCTCCTCGATCGGAAGGTCGATATCTTCGCGCTCGGGCACGCCGACGACCTTGGCAACCATGTTGTTGGCATCGTACTCCAGCCACTTCGGAGGCTGACGGAAGGCATTGGCTTCGACGCTGGACTTGATCTTCTCCAGGCTGCGGCTGCTGTCCTTCAGCGTGATGACCATACCCGGCTTCACGAGGTAGCTGGGGATGTTGACCTTGCGGCCGTTCACGGTGAAGTGGCCGTGCGTCACGAGCTGACGCGCCTCGGCGCGGCTCATGGCAAAGCCCAGACGGTAGATCACGTTGTCCAGACGGCTCTCCAGGATGGCGAGCAGGTTCTGGCCGGCCTGGCCGGGACGGCGCTCCGCGAGCTCATAGTAGCTGCGGAACTGCTTCTCGAGCACGCCGTAGTATCTCTTGGCTTTCTGCTTCTCACGCAGCTGCAGGCCGTACTCGGAGTTCTTGCTGCGGCCCTGGCCGTGCTGGCCGGGGTTGCCGCTGCGGCACTCCATGGCGCACTTGCCGGTGTAGCATCTGTCGCCCTTCAGAAAGAGCTTCTGGCCCTCGCGGCGGCACTGCCGGCAGACGGCCTCAGTATATCTTGCCATTACTCTTACCTCCTTTGATCAGACGCGGCGACGCTTGGGCGGACGGCATCCGTTGTGGGGGATGGGGGTCACGTCCTTGATCATCGTCACTTCAAGACCGGCGGTCTGGAGCGCGCGGATGGCCGCTTCGCGTCCCGAACCGGGGCCCTTGACAAAAACTTCCACGGACTTCAGGCCGTGCTCCATAGCAGCGCGGGAAGCCGTTTCAGCGGCGGTCTGCGCGGCAAACGGGGTGCTCTTGCGGCTGCCCCGGAAGCCCATGCCGCCGGCGGAGGCCCAGGAAATGGCGTTGCCCTGGGTGTCGGTGATAGTCACCATGGTGTTGTTGAAGGAAGAGCTGATATGCACCTGGCCCTTCTCGATATTTTTCCGCTCTCTGCGGCGGGTACGGACTTTCTTGCCCTTCTGTGCGGTAGCCATAGTATCAGTTTCCCTCCCTTACTTCTTTTTGTTCGCGATGGTGCGCTTCGGACCCTTGCGGGTACGGGCGTTGGTTTTGCTGCGCTGGCCGCGCACGGGGAGACCCTTGCGGTGGCGCAGGCCGCGGTAAGAACCGATCTCGGTCAGGTTCTTGATGTTCAGAGCCACCTGGCGGCGAAGGTCGCCTTCCACGATGAACTCTTTGTCGATGCACTCACGGATACGCGCTTCTTCCTCGTCGGAAAGGTCGCGCACGCGGGTGTCAGGGTTGATTCCGGTCTCTTCGAGAATTCTCTTCGCGCTCGTTCTGCCGATACCGAAAACGTAGGTCAGACCGATCTCGATTCTCTTGTCTCTGGGCAGGTCAACGCCGGCAATTCGTGCCATGTTTTGCAATCATTCCTTTCAATGATTTTATGCCATGTCTGGGGGTGGCTCGGGCCTATGGCATAATGAAGGCCGACCCCAAAAGGGCAGTAAGAAATTATGCCCTTTCTTTCGGATTTTCTATCTGCGATTGATCCGCCGTAGGGCAGATCTCAGCCCTGGCGCTGCTTGTGCTTGGGGTTCTCGCAGATGCACATAACTTTACCCTTGCGCTTGATGATCTTGCACTTCTCGCACATGGGCTTCACACTGGGACGCACTTTCATGGTTTATCCTCCTTCGTGTCGCACTGGTGGAGTTCGTAATTACTTAGACCGCCAGGTGATGCGGCCGCGGGTCAGATCGTAAGGACTCATCTGTACCGTGACCTTGTCGCCGGGCAGGATGCGGATGAAATTCATGCGGAGCTTGCCGGAGATATGGGCAAGAATGGTGTGGCCGTTGCCGATGTCCACCCGGAAAGAGGTGTTCGGCAGCGATTCCACGACCGTGCCCTCCAGCTCGATAACGTCTTTCGCCATATAAGTCCCTCCTTAAATGTCGTCGGCAAGAGTCAGGATTTCCGGCTCGCCGTCTGTGATGAGAATGGTGTTCTCATAATGGGCGGACAGGCTTCCGTCCACGGTGACGACCGTCCATTTGTTGGACAGTACGCGCACCGCCGGTCCGCCGGCGTTGATCATCGGCTCAACGGCCAATGTCATTCCGGGCAGGAGCCGGGGATTCGGCCTGCGCTCCCTGCGATCGGGAACGTAGTTCGGGACTTCCGGATCCTCGTGCATTTTGGTGCCGATGCCGTGGCCGACATAGTCGCGCACAACGCCGCAGCCGTGGCTTTCCGCGTACTGCTGCACCGCGGCGGAGATGTCGTTCAGCCGGTTTCCCGCACGGGCAAACTTGATCCCTTCAAAGAAGCTCTGCCGCGTGATGCGGATGAGCTCCAGCGCTTCCGGCGACGCCTCCCCGACCGGGAAAGTGCCGGCGCAGTCTCCCACATAGCCCTTATAGGTGGCCCCCACGTCGATGGAGACGATGTCTCCGTTTCGCACGATGCGCTTTCCGGGAATGCCGTGGATGACCTCGTCGTTCACGGAAATGCACGCGCTCTTCGGGAAGCCGCCGTAGCCGAGAAATGTCGGCGTGGCTCCACAGGACAGGATGAACTTATGGATCTCTTTGTTGATCTCTTCGGTGGTTACGCCGTCTCGCAGCATCTGCCGCCCGACGCTTCGGGCAGCCGCTGTGATCTTTCCGGCTTCGCGCATCCGCTCGATCTCTCGCTGTGATTTGATCGTAATCATCATTCAACGATCCCCAGAGAGCGGAAAATCTCACGGCTTACATCTTCGATGCTGCCGACGTTTTCCACACTGTGAAGCAGCCCCAGCTTTTCGTAAAAGCCCTTGAGCGGCTCGGTCTGTTCATGGTAGACATGCAGACGGTCGCGCACGGTCTCGGGCGCGTCGTCCGGGCGGACGATGAGCGCCGTGCCGCAGGCGTCGCAGATGCCGTCCTGCTTCGGCGGATTCACGCGGACGTGGTAGCTCGCGCCGCAGCGGGGGCAGACGCGCCGCCCCGCCATGCGCTCTACGATGTCCTCGTCGGGAACCTCCAGGGAAAGCACGCCGTCGAGCTCAATGCCGTGAGCGATAAGCGCTTCCGCCTGGGGGATCGTCCGGGGCATGCCGTCGAGGATGAATCCGTTGGCACAGTCGGGCTTTGAGAGCCGTTCCTGCACGATGTCGATGATCACGTTGTCCGGCACGAGCTGGCCTTTGTCGATGTACGACTTGGCCGCGAGACCCACGCTCGTGCCATCGTGGATGGCAGAGCGCAGGATATTGCCGGTTGAAATGGTGGGGACACCCAATTTACGGGATAGGATGTCCGACTGGGTCCCCTTTCCAGCGCCGGGGGCGCCCAGCAAAGTCAGCTTCATGTCGGGATCTCCTTATTCAAGGAAGCCCTTGTAGTGGCGCATGAGCATCTGGCTTTCGAGAGCCTGCACCGTTTCGATAGCAACGCCGACCACAATGATGATCGAGGTGCCGCCGAGGGAGATGCCCGTATCAGCAGCGGCCTTGGAGCAGGCGCTGATGATGATGGGCACGCAGGCGATGATGCCGAGATAAACGGCGCCGAACAGGGTGACCTTGTTCAGAACCTTCTGAATGAACTCGCTGGTCGGCTTGCCGGGACGGAAGCCGGGCACGCTGATCTTATTGCGCATCTTGAGATACGCCTTCTGAACGGCGGCTTCAAACTCCTCGGCAGTCACTTCGACGGTGACGGCAACCTGGCTCTTTTCGAGCTTTTCAACAGACTTGACATTCATGTTTCTTTTTCCTCCGTATTAAGCTCTTAACGGCACCGCCAAGGAGCAGCAAAACAAACACCGCCGCAATACATATTGCCGCAATCCATGTATAGTCCTCCCATGTCAATGGCTTTTCTATTTTCGGTTGCTCTGCCAAAACATCCTCTTTTTCATCAACCCGTCTTCCGTGGACAAGCAGGCGATGGGTGTTCTTACCATAGGGAGTACAGGTAATAAGGGTAACGAGATCCTCTCCCTCCCGTATAAAAAGGGAAGAGCTGTCCTGAGGATCGACGGTATCTATCCCGTAAACCTGATAGGTAAGCGTTTGGTCAAGAACATGAATACGAAACAGACTGCCTTCTTTAAGCAGATGAAGATCCGTGAAAAGACGAGCAGAGGGGAGACCGCAGTGGGCCGAAATAACAGCGTGGGTGCTTGGGCCGCCGGCAGGGAGGGAGGTGTTTTCAAGATGACCGGCTCCTATAAGAAGGACCTCCTCGCTTGTTCCGTGATAAATGGGGAGATAAACATCAATGGCGGGAATCTCGATATAAGCCATTATATCGTCAAACGCCAAAAGTTCATCATATTCTCCGTCGGTTATGGGGTATGCGTCAGGGTCAAAAGGGTCGGTGAGAACCACGGAGTTTTTAAAAAGACTTATGTTATAGCGTCTTATGGCCTCTTTTTCCTCTGCAATCCTTTCGGGACTGAGCTGTGAAAGAATTTCAGTGTGCTCTATAATAGCACGGGTACTGTTTTTCTGATAAAGATAGTTTGAAATTGTGGGATAAAGGAAAACGGAGATTCCCGCGACAAATATCAATATTACCAGGATTATTGGCAGAGATTTTTTCACTCCGTTTCCTCCTTCTTGTTAAAATCTGATTTAAGAGGTGAGATATATGACAACAAGCCATTATAGCTTTTGAAAAAAATTTGTTCTATATCTTACATCTCAAATCCGACTGACCGATAAAGCGTAAAGTCCGTTTTAAATCAACCGGCAGTCCGGGACGGTTGTCTGTATTTTTCAACTGCCTCCCCAGTTATAGGGAGGCAGTTGATACAATCATTAATTATTTATTGCCGTCTGTCTTGGCTTTTTTGCGGGAAAAGACAAGAAGAACTACTGCGCCGGCCATAAGCGCAATACCGATTACGGTGAAGATTACGGTACCCGTACCGCCGGTAACGGGGAGCTGGATGCCGCTATTATTTTCAACATCAACAGTATATATTCCTGCGGTTGCCTCAACTTGGGTGTCGGTAAAGTTAACCTTTACGGCATTGGTGAGAAGGTTATAACCCGAGGGAGCCTTGGTCTCGACGAGGTAGTAGTCATATTTTACTCCGTTTGCCTCATACTTTGCAAAGGTTAAAGTGCCGTCAGCGCCGGTTATACCGCTTTCAAGCTTAACACCCTGTACATTTGCATGCGGAATGGTTACAACATTTTCAGTTTCTCCGGGATAAATAGTACGATAGAGGTCAAACTCCGCATTGGCAAGCTTTGTTTCATTGTTGCTTGCA
>ERZ827524.2915-NODE-2915-length-10901-cov-2.457496_pt1 | contig 10901 bp, 9 predicted proteins | sample MGYA00519702_ERZ827524 | MGnify/ENA primary metagenome ERZ827524 (study PRJEB31778, sample SAMEA3449341) | human gut metagenome | biome: human gut; feature: human-associated habitat; material: faeces | place: United Kingdom | collected 2010/2012 ...
CTCCATATCAGGTACGCTTCTCCGTGGCTCATGCGGGAAAGCATCAGATACAGCTTACTTTGTTTGGAAGCCGCGTAAACACCTTTGGTCAGGTCCATAATGCCAATAAGCAGACAGAGTGGTGGGGCCCTGAATCCTGGCGTACACAGGATGCACAATGGAGCTATGAATATCAATTGTGGCCGCAGGGCATTTTGAAGTCACCGGAACTCCGCCGAATAAAATAATGTATCTTGCATCCGCATAGGTTGTGCCGATTCGCTCATTAGGTGATTGCAAGGCTGATACATGGTGACAGCAGGCTTATCCATAAGCGCACAACCATCTTGCAACATAATAAAGCCGTAGTTCCCAGCATGCAAACAGCCGGAAACTACGGCTTTTTTTATAACAGGGGAAGCAAGGTTTCAATTTCCCATTCCTATCCAAGCAACATGCTCCGGCAATACGGTGACTGATCGCAGAAGTCGGAATCAAACAAGCCAAGGGCTCAAGTCCTTATTTCAGGAGAGAGCGAAAACGTTGCTGCCCGGCGAACGGTGGACAGCCGTGAACAAAAGGTGCTTGTAAAAACGTTACCTTGCAAGATGCAGGCTCATGCAAGCAGGATATCTTCTAAGGCAATACCGCACAAATGAGCTGGTGCGGTGGCGAATGCATTTTTCGTCAGACGCAATTGCAGATTTGGAAGGTTTGACTTACGGTAAATCAAAAAATCTGCAAGCGGCAGGCGCCGGAAAAGGCATTCGCCAACGCTGCCGACGAATTGTGCGGTATTGTCCTAACGCTCTCTTTGCTGCCTCTACCAGGCACACCCATGGAGTCAAAGCCTGCTACCTTATCATGCGTCCAGATCCATGTACGCGCCTTTCAAGGGTGAAACGGCATGCTCCGCGTACAAGCGCGGCACGCCTTTACGGCATTCCATCATATTCCCGGGCAACCCCTTGTCGCAGCTGGCCAGGCTGAAGTTGATGCCGTCCGGCATGCATGCCGATGAGGCTGCTTCGGCGCCTTTGCCGGGCTCAGACAGCAGCGTCCAGGACCTTAGTCCAGCAGCTGCAAGGTGGGATGATCTTTCTCCCAGTATACGTCCGCTGCTTCCTTCACCGCCAGGATTTCCTTGCCATTGCACAGCAGCCTGGAAAAACCGCCGCAGGCGAAGCGCTCCAGCTGGCCTTCCGCATTGCAGAGCAAAGCAGCGCAACCGATATAGCTGCCGGTATACGTTTGATCGCCATAGGTGCAGGAGAATGCCTGAGGAATGCCCGATTTCAGGGACGCATAGTCGCTGAAAACATAGGCGCCATTTTCCAAACGGCAAGGGTCCGAGGGTTTGCTGACGGGGAGGTGCATGTCCGCCAGAATGTCAGCCTCTTCCTCCAGGGTGCTTTGCCCAAGCATCCGCCGCAGATGCAGCGGAATCGCCGTGCCATTGAAATCGTGCGTGGCCTTGCCAATGATGCGTACCAGCAGCGCGGAGGACACGGCCCGCGCCAGAAAATCCATGCTGGCCTCCGTTCCATACTGGGGGTACAGGTATAGCAAAGCCGTGAAATGATGCTCGCCATAGAAAAAGCCCGTTGCATCCATACGGATTTTCCCCTGGTCAAGCGCCTCGCTGGAAGTCAGCGCGCACCGGCATCCCGCCTTCCATAAGGCATCCGCCCGTTCAAGGATATTCAGTTCTCCATGGATGTCATACCGATTGCGCGCTCGAATATTGGGGTACCAGTTGCACAGCGCCGGCATGCCGAAAATAATCAATAGATCCATTTGGGGCATGGGACCATCAAACCAGTCCAGGAGCGCAATCTTCTTTTCTACCTGATTCACACCCGCAAGAAAAGCATCCTGTCCCAGGCCCTGCCCCCAGTGCAGGTCGTTCATGGCATGGTAATGAATGCGGCTGCCAAACTTTGCTTCCTCCATGGCCTTGACGAAGAAGGGCTCTATTTCCTCCTTGTAAAACATATCATAGCAAATGGCCTCCGGGCATTCGCAACTGATCCCCAGGCGGACGGGCATGGTAATGTTCTCATCTGTTTGGGCGTACTGCCTGGGCAGGCCCCACCAGTTGCAACCAGTTGCCCAGATTTCATCGTTCTGCAGCTGGTTATGAAACGTATTGTGCAGCCCCAGGAAAGCGTTCTCCCCGCAAAAGTGCCGCACGTATTCGCTAAAAATACGCTCTATGCGCCGCGGTCCCTGGCGCATCAGGGAAAAATACTGGTTGATGGCCCGAATCCGTACAGATTCCTGGCCCTCCGGCGCATACCGCATGGCAAAGAGCAGCTCGCGCATCTTCGTGCCCGTGTTCGCTTCCACCCATGCGGAAAAGGCCTTGCCGGATAACCGGTCACGGAAACAATCATCCTGATGGCGGATGGTTATATTCCGGAACTCATCCAGAACAAAGCTGTCGAAACCAACCGGAGCCAGGTCAGCAAGAAGGCCATGAAACGACCGGGGAAAAAATCCCCAAAGCAATCCCCGTACGCGTAATAATGCGAAGCCATGGCATACACCGTATAGCCCTTCCATTGCGGTACAGAGAGCCGGATGGACAATCCTTCATCGGCTTCATGGCAGATTGCATAGTTTGTAAGTTCCATCAGGGAGCCCGGCGCGTACTTTCCGTCTCCCATTTTCTTGAAGGCATAGACGGCCAGCAGCTCACTTTTCAAGCGCGTGTGGATTTCTTTCATTCTGACGCTGTCCGTAAAGCAGAAAAGCGAAACCTCCCCATTTTCAGGGATTTTTTCCTCCGCTTCACTCACCAGTGAAACGGCCTCATCGGGGGAAATCCCAATGGTGGAATTGCTCCCCTCCGGCCACAGCTGGAGCACAATCTTCAGCCCCAGCCGGTGGGCATAGGATACAGCCTTTTCAAAATGAGGGATCAGGCTCCGGTCAAAGAAGTCCATGCCCTCCCGGGCAGAAAGGACAACCATGGTATACGCTGACTTTTCATCAATACGTTTGAGATCTTTCAGGTATTTCTCATCGTGAAGGATCTCCGGCGTCCAAAACCAATACAGCATGCGCGGATGTCTGGAAATATGCTTCCATGGGCCGGGGAATGGTGTATCCACTTTGCATCCTTCCTCTGCTATCAAATTTGCTTGCAAAAGCGATCCCCTTGCAAATGCACGCGCCACCAGGCGGACCAAATCCGCTTTCTGGAAGAAGCGGCGTTGGCCGTTTTTTCCATATACTGCATATACAATTAGTTACAATGGTGGATACTCCTCTTTTTTGGACCTTTTCCATGGCATAAAATCGTGCCGCAAAGGCGTCCGGAAAAGCAGGCCGCGGACAGGGAGGGTACAGGGGCATACCCCCGGGACGCGGCCCTGCGCCTTTGACAAATCCCTCCGACAATCTTATAATGACCACAGCACTGGAAGGCAAAAGGCCTGCCGCGGCCGTCAAAAACCCCATTGGGAGGTGCCGGAAGAACCCAAGGCCGGCCCTTGCCGAATTTGCTTTTTCGGCACGCTGTGCAGGCAAGGAACCTGTCGGAAAGGACATCGAGAGAGAAAGGAAGATGCTGCCCCATGTTTCTGCGCTATCCCGGTGGGCTGACGAAGGCCCTCACTTTTAGCTATGACGACGGCGTGGAACAGGATATGCGCCTGGTGAAGCTGCTGGACGACCATGGAATGAAAGGAACCTTCAACCTGAATTCTGGCCTGTTCTCTCCCCAGGGGACCACCTTTGCCCCCGGCACCATCCACCGCCGCATGACCCTGGCCCAGAGCAAGGCCCTTTTCACCGGCAATCACGAGGTGGCGGTGCATTGCCTGACCCATGCCTGCCTGCCGGAACTTTCCCAGGAACGGATGGTCTACGAGATCATCAGGGATCGGGAAAACCTGGAGCGTGAGTTTGGCGGCATTGTGCGGGGAATGGCGTATCCCTTTGGCGCGGTGGACGACGCCACGGTGGAGGCCGTGCGCTGCTGCGGCATACAATATGCCCGGACAGTGCGCAGCACCCATGCTTTCCGCATACCCCAGGACTGGCTGCGGCTGGACCCCACCTGTCACCACGATGACCCCAGGCTGATGGAGCTGGCCGACAGCTTCCTGGCGGCACGCAACATCTACGAGACAAAGCTCTTCTACCTGTGGGGGCATGCCTATGAGTTTGAGGCCAACGATAACTGGCAGGTGATTGAGCGGTTCATGGACCGCCTGGCAGGCCGGGATGACATCTGGTATGCCACCAATATGGAAATCTGCGCCTATGTGCTGGCCTGGAAACAGGTCTATGCCAGCGTGGATGGCCATTGCCTGCACAACCCCACCAGCTATACCTTCTGGCTGGAGGAGGGGGGAAGGGTCTATACCCTTGCCCCGGGGGAAACCCTGACGCTTTGACGCTGCCTTTTCATGCCCGGCGGGAAATTCCGCGCCTATTTTCAGCAGCCATGGGATATGGTATAGTATAGGGGAGGAGCGTGAACACCATGAAGAAGATCGTCCTGACCGGCGGAGGGACCGCGGGTCACGTTTCGCCCAACCTGGCGCTGATTCCCCGGCTGCTCCAGGAGGGCTATGTGATTGATTATATCGGCACGGAAAAGGGCATTGAACGGGAGATGATCGCCCGGGTGCCCCAGGTGCATTACCACGCGGTGAAAAGCGGCAAGCTGCGCCGGTACTTTTCCTGGCAGAATTTTACCGATCCCTTCCGGGTGGTGGCCGGTGCGGTGCAGTCCGCCCGGCTCATGGGCAAGCTGAAGCCCGACGTGGTGTTCAGCAAGGGGGGCTTTGTTTCCGTGCCGGTGGTGTTTGGGGCATGGCTGCACCACATTCCCGTGGTGTGCCACGAGAGCGACCTGACCCCCGGCCTGGCCAACAAGCTGTGCCGCCCCTTTGCCCGCAAGTTTGCCACCACCTTTCCCGAGTGTGCCGCCGCCCTGGGACCCAAGGCGGAGATGACCGGTACGCCCCTGCGGCCGGAGCTCTTTGGCGGCAGCCGGGCCAAGGGGCTGGCGCTGCTGGGATTTACAGGGACAAAGCCGGTGCTGCTGATGATGGGCGGGTCCCTGGGCGCGCAGTCGGTGAACAAGGTACTTCGGGAGGCGCTGCCGGATCTGCTGCCCAGCTTTGACCTGTGCCACATCTGCGGCAAAGGCAACCTGGCACCCGAGCTGGAGGGCACGCCCGGGTATAAGCAGCTGGAGTTTGTGGATAAGGAGCTGTCGGACATACTGGCCACGGCGGATCTGGTGCTCAGCCGAGCCGGGAGCAACGCCCTGTGCGAGTTTCAAGCCCTGGGCAAGCCGATGCTTTTGGTGCCCTATCCCAAGGGGGCCAGCCGCGGCGACCAGATTTTGAATGCCCAGAGCCTGGAAAAGCGCGGGCTGTGCCGGGTATTGCTCCAGGAGAATCTCACCCGGGCCAGCCTTACCGCTGCCTTGAACCGCCTATGGGCGGATCGGGAGCAGCTGGAGGAAGCGTTGCGCAAGGCTCCCCCGGCGGATGGCACCCGTCGGGTGCTGGAAATGATCGAAGAGGTGCAGCAGAAGAAGCACCACGGGTAAAAAGGGAAAATGTAGCAAGCTGAGCCACGGTGACGCAAAACGCATCACCGTGGCTCAGCTTTTAAGAAACTGCTCTTTTTATTTGATTAGGCTTGCTTCCATGGAGACGAAATCCTCTGGGAGGCAGGAAAAAGCAAGGAAGGCCTTTTGCCTGGCCGACACATTCCAAAGTGGCTCCTGCCACTTTCGCGACACAAAAAGGCCCGCACTCCCGAAGGAGCGCGGGCCAGGAATGCTTGCGAAGGGAGGATTACTTGCCAAGCTTCTCGGCAACAACCTCGGCAACGTGCTTGCCCCAGGTGAGGCAGTTGCCATGGCCCATGCCGCCGATGGAGTTCAGGCCGCCAACGTTGGCCATGCCCACGATCTCGCCAGCAATGTAAGCGCCCTCAATGATGCTGCCGTCGGTGCGCACCACCTGGCAATCCACATTCATCATGGAGCCGCCGGAGGTGATCATCACGTAAGGCATGGTCTGCACCGCGTAGAAGGGGCCATTCTCCATGGGCACCAGCTGTTCGGTACGGCCGAAGGGATCATTGCCGGTGGCGCAGCCTTCGTTGTAGGCGGTGATGGTCGCCGTGAAGGCATCCACAGGCAGGCCAGCCTTCTCAGCCAGCTCTTCGATGGTGTCCGCCTGGAAGGCAAGGCCCTGCTCGATCAGCTGCGCCATGAAGGTATCAAAGTCCTCGGGAACACTGCCCCAAGCGCCGCCGGAGAACACGCCGGCTTCCGGATTCAGCATTTCCTTGCTGAACACGGTGTACACCAGGTTCTGATCAGCATAGGACCAGGAGTCGCTCTTCACCTTGGAGTCCGCGCCGGTCTCGTTGGCCATACGGTTGCCGTTCACGTCCACCCACAGGCAGCCATTGGTTACATCGAAGTAGTTGAAGTCAAAGAAGTTGTCGGGGTTGGTGCGGATGCCGCCCGCGTAAGCGGTGCAGAAGTCCATGTTGGTGAAGGCCGCGCCCAGCTCCTCCAGCCAGCGGTAACCGTCGCCGGTCACGAAGGAAGGAGAGGTGGACAGGATGTTGTCGAAGTTGTACTGCTTCAGCAGCTCTTCAGATCCGCCGTAGCCGCCGGTGCAGATGGCGGTGGCAGGCGCGTAATACTCCACCTCGGAGCCGTCCGCCGCCGTGGCCTTTACGCCCACAACCGCGCCGTTCTCATCGGTGAGCAGCCCTTCCACACGGGTGTTCAGGGCGATGTACGCGTTCTTGCCAATGTAGTTGTCCAGCTCGTTGCTCAGGGCGGTGATGAACGCGGAAGCGCCACCGTTGCCGCTGTAGTTACGGGCCACGTTCAGGGGCTGATACACGCCGAAGTAGGGCTCACGGTCGCCGAAGTCGGCGCCCAGATCGTCCAGCCAGTCCACGGCTTCGCCGCTGATCTCGGAGAACTCACGGGCGATTTCCTCGTTGAAGGTGCCCGCGCCGCCCAGACGGACAAAGTCCGCGAAGCACAGCTCGGGGCTATCCTCAATGCCAGCCTCTTCCTGCATCTTGGTGCCGCAGCCCAGCAGGGTGCCGCCAGCCACCATGGCAGAGCCGCCCACGCTGCCGGTCTGCTCCAGCACCAGGACGTTCAGCCCCAGCTCCGCAGCACGGGCAGCGGTGGTCATGCCGGCCATGCCGGCGCCGATCACGATGATGTCGGTCTGCTCAAAGGGGATCTCCGCGGGCTCTTCCGCGGTGTCGCCTTCGCCGGTAATGGCGTTCTTCACAGCCTCCATAATACCGTTGGAGGTGAAGGTAGCGCCGGCCACGGCGTCAACTTCCCAGCTCTGGGCATCCACGATAGCCTGGGGAATGGTCTCCAGGGCAGGATCGCTGATGCCAGCGGTCTCGGACTGGGAGGTGACTTCCACCGCGGTGATCTTGCCACCCTCTACGGTAACGGACACCTCGATATTTCCCATCATGCCCTTGCCGCTTCCGGTGTAGGTGCCATCCGTGAAGCTCTCAGCCATGGCCATGGGGGAAAGGGACAGCGCCATAACCAGCGCCATCATAAGGGAAAGAATCTTGCGCATGATTTTGCCTCCTTTTTGTCGTTCCACACGCACATGTTTATTTTATAACAAACAATCTTTTTTTGTCAATGGGGTTTTTATCATTATAATTGTATTGTAGCGGGAGACTCTGCATATTTTTACCATATTTAAAAAGTGGGAAAAAACCGGCCTTCTATGGTTCGATAAAAAAATACATCCTCCCCTTTTCCACAAGGAAAAGGGGAAGGACGCATACAAGAACGGGGTTCCGTTATTACTTATTTTTACCATGTTCCAAGGCGGCGCCCACAAAGTCGCGGAAGAGGGGATGGGGCCGGTTGGGGCGGCTCTTGAGCTCGGGGTGGAACTGTACGGCCACGAACCAGGGATGATCGGGAATTTCGACAATTTCCACCAGGTTGCGCTCGGGGTTCTTGCCGGCCACGCGCATGCCGCCGGCCACAAAGCGCTCCAGGTATTCGTTGTTGAACTCGTAGCGGTGGCGGTGGCGCTCCTCAATTTCGCTGACGCCGTAGGCCTTGTGGCTGAAGGTGCCGGGCAGCAGCGAGCAGTGATACTTGCCCAGGCGCATGGTGTGGCCCAGGTTTTCCAGGTTCTGGTCCGGCATCAGGTCGATGACGGGGTAGGTGGTGTTGGGGTCCATTTCAGTGGTGTTGGCGTCCCGCAGGTCCAGCACGTGGCGGGCAAACTCGATCACCGCCATCTGCATGCCCAGGCAGATGCCCAGGAAGGGCACCTTCTTCTCCCGGGCGTACTGCACGGCGGTCATTTTGCCTTCCAGGCCCCGGGAGCCAAAGCCGCCGGGCACCAGCACGCCGTCGCAATCCGCCAGGTAGCTTTCCACGTTCTCCTGGGTGACATCCTCGGCGGGAATCCACTTGATGTTCAACTTGGCATGGTGATGGATGCCACCATGGGTCAGCGCCTCCACAATGCTCAGGTAGGCGTCGGGCAGCTCCACGTATTTGCCCACCAGGCCGATGGTGGTCTCCTGCTGGGGGGTGAGCTGGCGCTCCACCATGGCGCGCCACTCGGTCAGGTCGCAGGTGGTGTCCGCGATGCCCAGCAGGCGGCAGACCAATTCGTCCAGCCCTTCCTTGTGGAGCAGCAGCGGCACTTCATAAATGGTGCGGGCGTTCAGGTTCTGGATCACCCGATCCGCGGGCAGGTTGCAGAACAGGCCGATCTTGGCCCGCAGGTCCCGGGGAATCTCGTGCTCGGAGCGGCACACCAGGATGTCCGGGGAAATGCCGATGCCGCCCAGCTCCTTCACGCTGTGCTGGGTGGGCTTGGTCTTGAGCTCGCCGGCGGCCTTGAGGTAGGGCACCAGGGTCACGTGGATGTACAGGCTGTTTTCATAGCCCACTTCCGCCCGCATCTGCCGGATGGCTTCCAGGAAGGGCTGGCTCTCAATGTCGCCCACCGTGCCGCCAATTTCGGTAATGACCACGTCCGGCGCGTTCTGCGCCCGGGACACGGCCAGGATATTGCGCTTGATCTCGTTGGTGATATGGGGAATGACCTGAATGGTGGCGCCCAGGTATTCGCCCCGGCGCTCCCGGTCGATGACGGTCTTGTATACCCGGCCGCTGGTGACGTTGGCGGCCTGGGTGAGGTTTTCGTCAATAAAGCGCTCATAGTGGCCCAGGTCCAGGTCGGTTTCCGCGCCATCGTCGGTGACGAAAACTTCCCCGTGCTGATAGGGGTTCATGGTTCCGGGGTCTACGTTGATATAAGGGTCGAACTTCTGAATGGATACGCGCAAACCCCGGCACTTGAGCAGCCGCCCCAGGGACGCCGCCGTAATGCCCTTCCCCAGCGAAGATACCACGCCGCCGGTTACAAAGATAAACTTGGTGTGCATGCCGTAAAACCCCTTTCGTGCTTCCAGCCTCCATGCGGCTCCCGCCGCAACCTTCCGGCCATCAAAAAACAGGACGCTTCAGTATAGGCGCATCGGGGCGGTTCGTCAAGGTGCATTCCAGAAAAAATACAATGCTTTTCTCACACAGGGGACCATAGGTCGCCTCCGGGCAGAAATCTTTTCCGTTCCCCCGGGGCAAACCCTTGTATTTCGGGAAAAGCTGTGGTATACTGCCAACGTATGATTTTCCCGCGGGAGGGCCTGTCGTCCGACGGGCATGCTTCCGCGCACAGGCGCAGCGCAATCCGGTGGAAACCGGTTGAGCCTTATGAAAGAAGGGTTCACCGTAGAAGAGTGGCATTTGCTCCAGGCTGCCCAGACGCGGCATGCGGCGGGGACGCGCTCAGCGCCTTCCCCCTAAGCGCTGCGTTTTGGCCGCAGAAGGGGCAAGTGGGGACCACTCTTTTATGTTGTTCTGACGCCGTATACCGGCTACTTTTTGCAAGAAACGGAGATGCAGCATGCCCAAAGCGGAATTGACCACCTTTGTCACCCCCAAGTGCCAGGCCCTGGCCCAGCGCATGGGTCTGGAGCTGGTGGATGTATGCCTGGACAAGGAGAGCGCGGGCAAGTATCTGCGCATCTACCTGGATAAGCCCCAGGGCCTGAGCCTGGACGACTGCGAGAGCTACCACCGCGCCATCCAGCCGCAGCTGGAGCAGTATGATTATGATTTTCTGGAGGTTTCCAGCCCCGGGGTGGACCGCCCGCTGAAAACGCCCCGGGATTATGAGCGGCACCTGGGCGACGAGGTGGAGGTCAAGCTGTTCAAGGCCGTGAACGGCCAGAAGGTTTATACGGGCATCCTGGCCGGGCTGGACGAGGAAAAGCAGATTCTTCTGGATACCCCGGCGGGGCGGCTCACCTTTGCGCAAAAAGCGGCCGCCACGGTGCGGCCGGTGGTGGACATGAGCGGCATTGAAAACGTGGACTTGTCCGAATAAGTCCTGCATAATGTAAAAATCGGAAGGCGGTAAAGATAGCATGCGAGCAGTAAAAACCGAGAAAAAGAACGACAAGTCCGAAATCGTCGAGGCATTGAAAGCCCTGGCCAAGGAAAAGGGCATCAGCGAGGAACTGCTGTTCAACGCCATTGAGGAGGCGCTGCTATGAAAATCCTGATTATCAACGGACCGAACCTCAATCTTCTGGGGCTGCGCGAACCGGCAATTTACGGCACGCAGAACTATGCTGCGCTTGAAGCGTTCTGCAAGGACGCCTGCCGGGAGGCGGGGGTTCCCATGGTGAACTATGGAGTCTTCATCGCACAGGTCAAAGGGATTTTAGAGAGAAGTATGGAGTTGTTTTAAAAAACAGGGGCAATCTGCCCCTGAATAAACTTAAAGTCAGTTTTGTGTAAAATTCGATATTTGCTCATTTATAGTTCTTATTTAACTCATAAGCTT
>ERZ827524.2916-NODE-2916-length-10899-cov-2.566949_pt1 | contig 10899 bp, 11 predicted proteins | sample MGYA00519702_ERZ827524 | MGnify/ENA primary metagenome ERZ827524 (study PRJEB31778, sample SAMEA3449341) | human gut metagenome | biome: human gut; feature: human-associated habitat; material: faeces | place: United Kingdom | collected 2010/2012 ...
TACTCCGGCTTGAGTCTATCTTCGCCATAATATTCAAAAACCCAGGCGCCGCCATAATCGGGATACCTCCAGAAATGTACGCTTTCATGATAGTTGCCAAGGTCAATGCTGGACGCATCCTCTTCTGCTGCCAGCTGTGCATAAAGCTTCTCCTGGACAAGCCTTCTTGCCTCATCAACCGAAAGGTCTTCGGCCGTAGGCAGCGCAGCAACTGTTTGGTCACTTAATCCAATCTCTATTTCATAATGGGCGTATTCGTATTGTTGCTCCAGGGACCATGTTGTCTTATCTCCCCATACCTGTTCAAACACATCTTGAAGCGCATGATAGGCTGTTAGCCATGCTTCATACTTGTCAGGATCAATGCCTGCCATGTCAAGGCCACTATCTTTGGCGATACTCGCAAAGAGATCAATGCTCTCGTCATTCCACTCATTCAAAAAACCTGTTTGTTCTTGCTCTTGCTTTAGCCGTGTCTTGAATTGGGACAAATTTTCGCTTTGATTCTTTTGTGATTGAGCAAGGGCAACAACCGGCAGCATGGCAACCGTTAGCAGCAAACATACGACCGTGCAAAGCTTCTTCATGCGAAATCCTCCTTTTTGTTGAGCGAACAGATTATGCTGGGAGACAAGACGTTAAGGGACTCTATGAAATAGCAAAAGTGCATTGCCACTTCTATGTACAAAACGAAAGAACCCATCGCCCTATTCCCATTTTTTCTGCTGCCTAGGATTTTGTTACATGATGCAGGGCGTATTACTGGATGCATAAATGCAGAACCATCTGATCCGTATGCAAGGCCATGTTTTTTCGGAAACGGAGGATTTCTTTAGCGGCAGAATAAACAAGCCCCAGTTTTACCCAGAACGTTAAAGGAGGAAAATGTGATGGATTATAGCAGAAAAATCTCCCAGCGGTTATGGAATCTGCCCGAAAAAGGAGAGCAGGAAAGCCACCGGGAAGAGACATTCATAGACGATATTGTGCAAAAGAGCTTTATTGAACGGAAGCTATTGGAAAACCTGGACGGTGTGGAGACCGTGTTCGACGGCGGCGCGGGCAGCGGGCGCTTCTCCATTTTGCTGGCCAGGCACGGCTGCAAGGTAACGCACTTTGATATTTCACAGCCTATGCTGGATAAGGCCAGGGAACTGGCGCAGCAGGCTGGCGTGCTGGATCGAATCACCTTTGTCAAGGGTGCGTTGGAAGAACTAAGCGCATATCAGGATCGCTCCTTTGACCTGGTCATGTCCTTTGATGCGCCGGTTTCTTACACTTACCCCCATCAGGAGCAGGTGCTGGGAGAGCTGGTGCGCATGGCGAAAAAACGCGTGATGTTCAGCGTAACCAGCCGCTTGGGCTCCTTGCCCTATGTGGCAAATCCCATTCAGAAAAATCAATTTGTATTGGATGAAAACTGCGCTGATCCCTGGGTGCAATGGTGCCTGGCCAACCGGCAACGCATGATCGACGAGTTCCAATTCGAGAAGGCGCGGGCGGAAAAGCTGCTTGCAGATGGGCTCATGGGTGGTCAGGAGGAAATCGACGCCTATGAGCGGGGGGAAACGCCCTGGTGCATTACCTATGCTTTCCTACCCGATGAGCTGGAAGGCATCCTCTGCCGGCTGGGCGTGCGGAACATCCAGCTGGCAGGCCCTGGCGCGTATGCCCGAACCATCCCCCATGAGCTGCTGGTGAAAATTATGCATGATCCGGAGCAGCGGGCGGACTTTCTGGATTTCTGCTACCGTTTCGATGCCAATCCCCATGTGTGCGGCCTGGGCAAGGATAATCTTTTTGCCATGGGCGAGGTATAAAAATGGCTGACATCCGGTGCGGAAGGCGATATTATAACACCCTACGATAAGGGAGTAGTGAGCGCCTCTGGCGTGGGAGTGTCAACATACTGGCATCAGCCTGGCATTCCATGAAATCATGAGACTTATCCGTGCATAAAATTGCGCGGAAAAGTCTCTTTTTCTTTTCCGCCGAAAGGAAGATGCTGTATGGAAATCTGGGGAACGGTAGCGCTGTTTGTGTTGGGCATTGTGCTCACGGTCAAGGGTGGGGATCTGTTTGTGGACGCCGCCAGCTGGATTGCGGAGGTATCGGGCATACCGAAATTCATCATCGGTGCCACCATTGTCTCCCTGGCCACCACCATGCCGGAACTGCTGGTGTCCCTGCTGGCCGCGGCACAGGGCAAGGCGGACATGGCCATCGGAAACGCGGTGGGATCGGTAACGGCAAACACGGGGCTGATTATGGCCCTGGCGTTTGTGTGCATGCCCGTGACCTTCGCCCGTAAAACCGGCTGGCGCAAGGCTGCGCTGCTGCTGGGCGCCATGGCCGCCCTGTGGGTTGCCAGCTTAAGCGGACAGTTTGGCTGGGAAGGCATTGTGCTGCTAATGATGATCTTCGCCCTGGCCCTGTGGGAGAACCTGCGCGGCATGCGCAGGGAAAGCGAAGCGACGGAAAAGGTACAGGCTACCCGGCGGGATAAGGTGGAAAATGTGCTGAAATTCCTGCTGGGCGCGGCGGCCATTGTGGGCGGTTCCCAGCTGCTGGTGGACGGGGGCAGCGGCCTGGCCCTGTGGCTGGGCGTACCCGAGCGGGTCATTGCCGTAACGCTGGTGGCGGTGGGTACCTCTTTGCCGGAGCTGGTCACAACCCTGACGGCCATTGCCAAAAAGCAGGATAGCCTGAGCGTGGGTAATGTCATTGGCGCCAATATCATCGACCTGACGCTGATCCTGCCCCTGTGCGCGCTGATCTCCGGGGGAACGCTGCCGGTATCTGCCCAGAGCCTGGCGGTGGATTTCCCCGCATGCATGGTGACGCTGCTGGTGGGGGTGGTGCCCCTGCTGCTGCGGCAGAAGGGCGCCCGTGTGCAAGGCATCGCCATGCTGGCGCTGTACGCGGGATATTTGACGCTGGTGATTTGACCGGGCCGGCAGGATACCGCGCCATGGGTCGCGAATTGTCCAGCAAAGCCATGCAAAGGAGGAAAATGCCATGGAAACGATGAAACGGGTGGCCCATGCGGGAGAAACCCCGCTGCGTCCCTTGCCTGATGGCAGCTCCCGCCGGGTGCTGTGCCATGACGGGCACATGATGGCTGTGGAGGTGCACTTCCCCCAGGGTGTGCAGGCGGCGCTCCATCACCATCCCCATAGTCAGATCAGCTATGTGCTTTCCGGGCGCTTCCGTTACGTCATTGGTCAGGAAGAAACCGTGCTGGAGGCGGGAGCATGCATCGTGGTGCCCCCGGACGCACCCCATTGCTGCGCTGCCGTGGAGGCGGGCGTGCTGCTGGACGTATTCACCCCCGCCCGGGAAGATTTCCTGCAACCCTAACGGATCGGAAAAAAGACTTACTCGGAAAGGAACCTTTGCGCAGATAATTTTGCACGCGCAAAGGTTCCTTTTTTACATATAACGTTAGCTAACTCAAACTTATATAAAAGTAGAAGGAAATCACAAGTTAAAAGAATGAAAGTTTCAAAAGGACAAGGGAAAAAGTGTTTTTGTTAGAATATTCAAACTTCTATAAAAAATAAAAATAGGTTTGAATTCTATAATTTAAAATACAGAAGGAGTAAATGTAATCTAATTTCTGTTAGCTTTGGCAAACTCAAAAGAAAACATAGAAGTTTGAGATGTATAACTTAAGAAATACAAGTAATGCTATAAGATAGGAAAAAAACATGCACTTCAAGGCAAAGCAACGTCATCTTGCGCAAAAAGCGAGAGATGCGTTTTTCTAAAGTAAAATTGTCTTTTTATTGACAATACCATGAAACAGCAGTACTAAAAAAAGGAAATGGGAGGAACTACATATGGAAAAGGCAGAAATTATGCAAAGCCGTCGTCAATTTCTGAAGAAGAGCCTGACGGTTGCCGCGGGTCTGGCAGTCACCAGTAAGATGGGTTCGCTGGCTACCGCCCTGGCGGAAGAGCCCACCGCGACCGCTACCCCCGAACCCTACAAGTGGATTCCCAGCGCGCCGCCCTGCAAGCTGATTGAGGAAATCGCCGCGGCGGATGCTCCCGAGGGAACCCGTTCCTTTAAGTTTACCACCGATGGCCGCACCTGCTCCAAGTCTGTGACCTTTGACATCGTGGGCGGCGATTACATTCTCAAGAACGTTGTGTACGATGGCGGCTGCAACGGCGGTACCCAGGGCATCGGCGCTATGGCCGAGGGCCGTCCCAGCGAGGAAGTGGCCGGCATTTTGAAGGACATCGTTTGCGACCTGAAGAAGTCCGGCTCCTCCTGCGCCCAGCAGCTGGCTTTCGGCATTCAGCAGGCGCTGATGATCATCAAGGGCACCCCCTGCCCCGGCTGCTCCGGCACCACCTGCGTGAACATGAAGTAATGCGGTAGGCAGAGAAAGAACAACGAGAAAAAAGGAGATAAAACCATGTCCATGAAGAAGATCGTCAGCCTGTTTCTGTGCGTTGCAATGATCTTTGCCGCTTCCGCTCTGGCGGAGAGCGCCATCACTCCCGGCACCTATGAGGGCGCGGGCGAAGGCTTTGACGCTGCCGGCATTAAGGTAAACGTTACCCTGAACGAGGAAGGCATCGAGGCTATCGAAGTACTGGAAAACAATGAACCCCCCTCCGTTGGCGGCGCTGCCATGGAAACCCTGATCCCCCAGATTATTGAGGGACAGACCCTGGCGGTGGATGCGGTTGCCGGTGCTACCCTCTCCAGCAACGGCCTGAAGGCTGCCGTGGCGGATGCGTTGACCGCTGCCGGCCTGGACCCCACCACCTATGGCTATGAAGAAGTGAGCACCGAGCTGCTGCCCCCCTGCATGCTGATCAAGGAAGTTGAGCCCGAGGAAGAGGGCTATCGCTCCTTCTATTACACCACCCAGGGCAACACCTGCTCCGATCACATCACCTTCTCCATCAAGGAAGATGACATGACCGTGCATAACCTGGTTGTGTACGGCGGCTGCAGCGGCACCGCTGCCGGCTTCGGCGCCCTGTGCGAAGGCCAGACCGTGGATTACTGCGTGGAGCGCATGGGAGGCATCCTGTGCCATGGCTCCAATGGCTCCTCCTGCCCCGACCAGTCCGCCAAGGCGCTGACTGCTGCCAAGGGCCTGATCGACGGCACTCTGTGCGACAACTGCGGCGCTGCGGAGTAATTCCTGGACATCCTTTGATTCAAAAAACAATGGGCTCTCCTGCCAATGGCGGGGGAGTCCATTTGCGTATTCCAGAAGATACTTAGAAACATGGTCTTACAAAAAATCTGACCATTTTTTCTTGTCCGGCAGGAAGGTGCGTTTTAACGACGAATGCATTACACAAGTTCGCGTATACATAAGATGTCACTAAACTAATTTACAGGAGGATCGTTATGTACCATTCCCGCTTACATGTGACCAATGGCCTGGTATCCGCCGCCCTGGACGCTCTTACCGGTGAACCGCTGGAACTGGTGCTGGAGGAAAACCGGGAGAACATCCTGAAAAGCAACCTGCGGCAAGAGGCATCCCCCCTGAAGGTCTGCCTGCGCAACGGGCGGGAGCTCCGTCCGCCCAAGTATGCCGAGATCCGCCGGGACGGCACGTTGCGTCCCAGTATCAAATGCTGTCAAGGGGAAGGGGAAGCCTGGGCGGAGGTTTCCTGCCCGCGCCTGGTGGACATGGAGAGCGGCGTACCCGTGGCGGTTTCCGCTGTGTGGAAGCTGGAGCTTGCCAAGGGGGACCGGCGCATGTACTGGCATGTTCGCCTGGAAAACAATGCCGGGGACATGGTGGAGAAATGCTATTTTCCGTACCTGAACGGCATTTGGCTGGGGGACGACTGGACCAAGGATGAGCTGTATATGCCTGTGCACTCCGGGGACAAGACCGTCAACCCCACCAGGACGCTGTCCGCAATGCCCCACCAAATTTCCTGGAAGCGGCAGGAATATCAGTATACCTTTACCCTGGGCGGTCCCTATGGTGTCAAGAATGAACGCCTGGGCTGCTGGGAGCGGGAATGCGGCTATTCCGGGCCCTGCTCCATGCTGTATATGATACTGAGCAATCCCCACCTGAACATGAGCGTTTATCTCACCTGCCGCAATGATGCCCTGCGGATGAAGTCCATCCGCGCGGCCACCTATGGGGAATCCTGGCCGGGCGTGAGCCTGGCCCTGGGGCATGTGCCCTGCCTGGAGCAGGGAAGCTGGGAGAGCGAGGCCTGCGTACTGATGCTCTATGCCGGGGACTGGCATGTGGGGGCGGACGACTACCGGGCATGGCGGAACGCCCTGGGGCGTCCGGCGCTGTCCCGGCCGCACCGCCCGACCTGGTTCATGGAAAGCCCCGGCTTGGTGGCGCATTATGATTTCCAGTACCAGGGTGGGGGAATTGTGCACCGCTTCCGGGACATTCCGGCCCTGTATGCCCAGGCCAGGGAGATGGGCCTTTCCCACCTGCTGCTTTCCGGGTGGAATGTGGACGGCTTTGATAACGGCTTCCCCATGTACACCCCTTCCCCGGAGCTGGGCACGGAGGAGGAACTTCGCCAGGCCCTGCGGCAGGTGCGGGAGGCGGGCGGCCACGTGGCCTTTTATATCAATTCCCGGCTGTGCAACCTGAAGTATGCGCAGCTGGAGGAGCTCCGCCAGACCGGCGCGGTGATGGATCAGGATGGCCAGCTGGTGGTGGAAAACTACGGCGCGGAGGACCTGAACTTCGCCTGCATGTGCGCAGGCGCGGCCTCCTGGCAGCAGAAGCTAACGGATACGGTGAAATATCTCACCCGTGACATCGGCGCGGACAGCATGTATCTGGATCAGCTGGGCATGGCCCGCGGCTTGCTGTGCTATCGGGAGGACCACCTCCACGGGAAGGATGTGGGCGGCTGGAACCAGGGGTATGAGGCGGTGCTGGCGCGGATTCGCGAAAGCTATCCGGAGGAGGGGGTGGCGCTGCTGTTTGAGGGCGCCAGCGACATTCACGCCCCCGGCGCTTCCGGGCAGCTGATTTCCACCATGTTCTTCAACGGCGCCTTCCCTGAGCTGTACAAGTATACCTTCCCCGAGGATGTGCTGGTGGACATGATGTGCCCGCCTTCCCACAGCGCCATGCGTCCAGCGCACATCGCCCGGCAGAGTACTTTCCTGCTGCACCGGGCCTTCTGCGTGGGCTCCTACCTGTGGATATATGACCTGGAGGAGGACAATACCTTCCGCTGGGATGCCGCGGCTTACCAGCACCTGAAGCAGGTGATTGCCCTGCGGCAAAGCTGGCTGACCCGCTATGGCCACGGAACCTTCACCGATGACTGCGACCTGCTGCAAAAGCCCGACCAGCAGAACGTGATACTCAAAACGTTCCGCTTGAAAAACGGTTTGCTGGCCGCCTGTGCCAAGGGGAGCGAACCGCTGCGCATCGCCCTGCGCTGGGAGCGTACCCAAGCGCCCCAGGCCAAGCTCTATACCCTGGAGGCTCCCGATGCGCCGGTGCCCCTGGAACTGCGTTCCGTTCCCGGCGGCTATGAAGCGACGTTGCCGGATACGGAGCTGTGCTATCTTGCCCTGGAGACGGCAGAAAACTGATACGCAAAAAATGGCCCCCGCCGGAACTTCCGGCGGGGGCCGCAGACTGTCAAAAAACCTTCAGGAGGTGTCGGAGGGGCCGCAGCCCCTCTGACTTTTATTCGTGTAAGCCGGCTTTGCCGGCTTCGCGGGTCGTTGATTTTGCTTGCAAAATCAATTCCTTACAAATTCGGGCGACCTCTGGTTGACCGAATTTGCTTCCTCGAAAAAGTGGCATCTGCCACTTTTTCGACACGCTGTCCCCTTGCCATTTGGCAAGGGGGTGCAGCATCTGTTTCTGTCTATTCCTTAGGGCTTCGGATCTCAAAAGGGAGTCCATAAAGCGTTTCCTGCCGCTTTATATCATAGGCAAAGCCCGGGAAATCCTTACGCACGGAGATGGTATTGAGGCATTGATACCCCAGGCGGTGGTACAAGCGAATAGCCTGCTGGTTGCGCGCCGCCGCTTCTATATACATGGAGACGGAGTAAGTCCGCACAATTTCCTCTGCAAGGCGAATGGCTTGTGTTCCAATTCCCTGGTTCTGATGCTCCGGTTTCACAAAAACATCTTCCAGCCAATCGCACGCGCCGCCGCGGCTTCCCAAATGCAAAAAGCCAACCAAGCCATCTTCTGTCTGGATAAAATAAAAGCGATGACCTTTCTGCGTCCAGGCATCAAGGTCTTCCTCGGCTTCAGCCGCAGTTTGCTGGTATTGATTATGTGCCAGCCAGAATCCCTGGATAAGGCTCAGGGCATCGCCTCGGTTCTCCGACGAATAGGCAACCAACTGCACCACCGTGATCAATCTCCTCAAGTTTATCTAGCGTCACCTGATGCTCAGCCGCTCAGAATCCTCTGCCGCTGCCACCGCCATGGACACCACCGCCGGAGGAGGTATGTACCCCGCTGCCGCCGCCTCCTCCCCCACCGGGATGGCCAGTATGCTGGGGTTTCGCGCGATGCACCACCGTGCTGCGGATATATCGTTCCTGGTCCACGTCCGCATGAAAGCTGCTGTGTTCCTGCAGGTCATAATGGTAGGTACTCGTGCGAAGCTGATATTTTCCCGCGATCAGGGCAATCATTCCCAGCGTAACGCCTATCCCTGCCAGCACCGCCACCAGCAGCTCGCCGGAGGTCAATGCATTATACAGTCCCGTAAGCCGCTTCCCAGTAGCCTTATCATAGCGGAAGGAGCCTTCCTGGATGCCGTCTGCCAAAAAACTTTCCAGACGGTTCAGTAACTGCATGGTGGATCTGGCATAATCCCCCGCCGCCAACGCGTCATAGCTGCAATCGAACAGCTCCTCCAAGCGGCTATCGGTAATGTAGTCAATCATGATGCCCTTGGTGGAGATGGTGGGGACGCGGTTACTCATATCGATGAGATAGAGCAGCCCAGCTTCGTCCTCTCCCACGCCATAGCCATTCCGGTCATAGTAGTCATCGGCAAATGCCAGAGATTTGCCTTTTTGTGGCGCATAGCTGGTAACAACCACCACATCCACCTGATAGCGCTGAATGATCTCCATCGCCTTTTCCTGAATCTCCGCCTCCTCCTGGGTGCTGAAGAGATTTGCGTCATCCACCCCCACAGGATTTTGCGCCAGCGCCGTAACTGGAAGCCATAGCAGCATCAGCAAGGCCAGCAGACGTTTCACCATAGGAAAGCACCTCCCAGGCACAGTAAACCGCATACCGCCGCGCCAACCGCCACGGCCGCGCCCAGAAGCTTCCCCCAATCAATGGGGAGCTTGCCGCATACGTTACCCGTCTGGCCGTTCATCATGTAATAATAGGCTGCCTCTTCCTGCTTGTTCCGGTAAGTCAGTACCCAGGTGGGTAGCAGCAAATAGCGGAGATTTGCCGTCCTGGTTTGAAACGTGGCGGAGCCATGCAAGGTATCATAGTGGAGGCCCTGGGTCATCACCTGCTTGGTGTGTTCCTGGGCCTCCTGCTCCATATCGGCCTGAGCCGTTGCCTGAGGCACATCCCGTTTATGTGCCATATAGCCACTGAGCAGCGCTGTGGAAAATGGCCGTAAGGCGCTGAAGCGGTAAGGGTGCACGCCATCAGAAAGCTTGCGGTCGCATTTCTCCAGCGCCTTGCGCATCATCTGCCGGTAGTGGACTTCTCCCGTGCGATGCACATCATAATACCGTGTGGTAATAATGTCATACTTCGGCGTACTGGCAATGGACACCCGGGTACCTTCCCCCTGATATTCCCCGTCGCCGGACAAGTCTCCCATCCAGTAGGGATAAAATACGCCCGTTAGCTTTTCCAGGGAACCTTCCGCGAAGAATTCCCGGCGCACAAACCATTTCTTGGAGAGAAATTGTTTGAAACGCTTCACCGCGCCTTCCCGGTCAATGGCAAAAGGGATCATGCCATCCGGCTGAAATTCATCCGTGACGCGGTCCATCAGGGTTACGGGATTATGACAATAGTAGCAGAAGGTCGCCGCTGTCGTTTCTTCCGTTACCAGTTCCGCGCCACAGGAGGCGCAATGGTACGTGTGGGTATGTCCGGACGGCTCAGCCGCCTGCGCTGTGGCTTGCTGCGCATCCGCCTGTTCCTGGGTAAACTCCGCTTCACAGAAGGGACACACCAGCTTGTCTTTTTCCGGTTCATATACCAGGTATGCGCCGCAGGCAGGACATTTTAAGGTATGCGCTTGGTTCATGGGGGTTCACCCTTTCTATATGGCCTTCGCGCAGCGCCCGCACTCACTCCCAGAACAGCAGTTCAAAGCTGGGGTATGCGTGGGAAGCGCCGGTGGAATCCTCCACGGTATAGCTTCCGGTGCAGCGGCCGTACATTTTCACCTCGCTGTCCAGAATCAGCTGTGGCTCCTCCGTGGTGGTAACGATGACAATATTGCGGTACGTACCGCTCTTCTTATCCATGGCCATCTCAATAATCCATTGTCCATCGCTGCTCTGTTCATAGCTGACCACATACAGTGTATAACCCATGATGCGGCCGGTATAACCGCTGAGCTTGTCCGTGAGGGTGGAGTACGCCGGTTGCACCGCTTCCTCACGCCACTGGCGCTGACGGTCAGCCTCGGTGAGTACGCGGGTCATGGTCTGGGACATGCGCCGGGATGCATAGTCCTTTTTGTCAAAGGCCAGCACCAGGTTATACTCTCCTTCGGCAGAGGTGTCAATGGTAAAGGAGAAGACCAGGGCGCCCAGCACGATAAACGGGCTGCGCAACAGCAGTCGCAGGCTCAGATTCAGGCCCGTCTGGACTTGGTTGACATCGTCCGTCAGCCGGGTGATGAGGGTATCGCTGCCCAGAGCGTCCAGCTCCGGGAAGGAGAGCGTTTGGATAT
>ERZ827524.2920-NODE-2920-length-10878-cov-2.876836_pt1 | contig 10878 bp, 4 predicted proteins | sample MGYA00519702_ERZ827524 | MGnify/ENA primary metagenome ERZ827524 (study PRJEB31778, sample SAMEA3449341) | human gut metagenome | biome: human gut; feature: human-associated habitat; material: faeces | place: United Kingdom | collected 2010/2012 ...
ATATCGTGTCGCTGCGGGTCGATGAGCAGGGCCGCAAACTCCCGCACGATTTCGAAGCCCGGCGCTCGATGGAGATTCTGCGTGACTTGGAGCGCAAATACGGCCTGCATCCGAGTGTCAAGGGAGAGGAGCAGGCCGACAAAGTGGGATTGCATAGGGTAAACTACAGAGAAGGCAATGTCAAGCAGCAGATCTCGTCCGTTGTGAGGTCGTGCCTGCGAAATTACAAATGCTCGTCCTACGGAGAGTTTTGCACACTGCTGGAACTGTTCAACGTCTCGGTCGAGGAACGCACCGGAACGATCGACGGAAGAAACTATGCAGGTAGTGTCTCGGGCTCTGACCGACGACGGCTACGGCATCGGCACGCCATTCAAGTCGAGTCGTATCGGAAAGGATGTCGGCTATAAGGCCCTTCAAAAGTATTACGGGATGTCGAAAGACAACCTGAAAAAGCCGGGCGCGCTCGATCGTCTGCGGCAGACGGTCAAAGACGCCATGAACCCGCATAACACACGGGACGAGTTCCGACAATTGCTCAAAGCGGAAAGTATCAACACTGTTTTCCGGATCAACCCCGTAGGAAGGGTTTACGGCGTAACGTTTATCGACCACACCAATGGCATTGTCGCCAACGGTTCGGTGCTGGGAAGGGAGTTCTCGGCCGGTGTTTTCAACGAGCTGTTCCCGACCTCCCGAAAAGAAACACTGCATACCGCAGAACAGCACGCGGAACGCCAATACGAACAACGAAGCCGCACGGCAAATCCTGTCTCAGGAGTTGTCGACACGTTGTTGGACTTGGTCGATGCGCGGGCTTTCGAGGAACAGCAAAGAATCCAGCGACGGCGGAGAAAAAGGAAACTGCATCGATAATAACTAAAATTGAATTCTGATTAGGCAATCAAACCGTAATGTATAAATAGTCAAGACTTATTCTGACAGTTGAATCACTATCGGACAAAAACTGTCGGATTAAGTCTTGACTAATTCTCGTTGAGTATAATTATTACTCGTTGTTCCTATGCTGTCACTGTCATGCCATGCATTGGCGAGTAATGGAAACCCTCCGGCATTTCATCTCATAAAGAACCGAAAGCTGCGCGGATTTTCTGGGAATTTACCATTATTCGCTTTTTAATAAGCTTCTAACCGTTTAGATGTGCGTTGGGTCTGTTCAAAAATTGTTCGGGGCTGTTCACTTTGAAGCAGCCGTTCGCACATGGCGGAGATTATGGGGCGCTGATAGGATCGTCCGAACCATCCCAACGCCTCGACGGCCGCTACGCGCAGCGGCTCTTCGAGCGCGGCGTCTTCGGCCAGGGCGATCAGTTCGGGTACGCAGTAGTGGTGGCGGTAGAGGCGGAAATAGGTGATTTCGCTCAGGCGCCGCTTCATCTTGTTCTGCGGGTCGCGGATGAATTTGAACGTTTCCGTCTGTTCGGCCTGCTTGTCGGCTATGCGCTTCAGCCGTTTCTGTAGCGACTCTTCGTTTTGGTAGAGTTCGTGTTTGGCCGCGGACTGACGGCGGAGCTCAGCGCTCACGGCGTCGGGATTCATGAACATCATGTTCTCATCGGCATGGTAGGCCACGCGCAGCGAGAGTTCGTCGTCCAGCAGCATCTCGACGGCTGCGGGAACCAGCTCGTCGTCGCCGCAGTCGCCGATCCACTGCGACACCAGACGGCGCACCAGTTCGTAGCTGTCGCCCGCCGCCTGCACCAGCATCGCGTTGAAACGCGGCGAGCGGCTGGTGCTCATCAGCCTGAGGGCTTCGAGACGCACCGGTCCGTAAGGAGATTCGGCGACCCGTTTTTCACACAGGTCGGCGGTCTTGTCGTAACCGTTGTCGGCCAGCTTGCGCAGGGCGATGGCCTGCACGTCGGCGGGCATCGTTTCGGCGGCCATCCGGAGCCAGTATTTGTTGTCCGATGCTTTTGCCGTGAGTGCCGTGTTTAGGTCGGTGCCGGGCAGCGCCCGGTTGATGAAACGGTAGGTCGGGTCGCCGATCAGGTGTGTTTCGAGGTAATGCACGTGGCGTCCCCACTGTCCGATGCGCACGCCGCAGTCGAGCAGTCCAATATAGCGGTCGGGCCATTTGTCCTGCAGGGCGTTGACCGAATTGCCCTGGGTGACGATGCAGTCGCCCGGACCGAAGATATAGCTCGCGGCGATGCACTCGTCGAGGTGGAACGAGCCGTTGTAGCAGGCGTCGAACATCACCATACGGGGATTCATCGGCCGGTTGTAGAGGTCTTCGATGTGTACGTCCATGGCCTGGTCGAGCAGCGAATCGGCCGTGTGCAGCGAATCGGAGAGCTGGCACCACGCTTCGGGCACGCCGTAATAGGCGATCAGCTCGGCCTTGCGTTTTTCGGGGTCTTTGTGTCCGTCGATTTTGCTGCGCAGGAACCGTTTGATGTTCTCGATCGAAACGTTCATGCCCGAACCGTTTCGGTATCCGTTCAGGTATTGCGTGTCGGGAGCGCCGTGGTGGTGGCACAGGGCGACATCGACGCCTTTGCGGGCCATCTTCTCCAGCAGGTAGGGCTTCATGGGCCAGCGGCTTTCGAAATCATAGAAACGCACGGTGCTGCCGGTGCGGAAAAGTGCGGGCAGCTGTTCGCGCAGCGCGATCTGCTCCCCGGCCCAGGCTTCGGGAGCCTCGGAGTTGTAGCCGTGGCCGCGGAAAACGAACAGGTTGTCCAGCTCGTTCTGTTCGGCATGGGCCTTCACTACCTTGCGCAGGTAGGCACGCAGCAGTTCGTCGGAATCCGCGCCTTCGCGTTTGGGCGGCTTGATGCGGGCCGAGTAGATCGGCGACGCGATGTGCTGGCGCGATTCGGGCGAGAGCGAATAGTAGAAATAGAGCGGTTCGTCGGCGTCGCGGCGCAGGAACTCGAATTGCAGTTCCGGATCGTCGTAATAGCGGTCGGAGGGGACCGACGAATCTTTCCAGTCGCGGTCCTGACTGCTCTTGAACGCCGATGTGAGATGCTGTCCGTCGCGGATCATGGCAATGGGGATGTCGCCGACGAACACCACGCCTTCGAGGTGCGGCTGCGCCTCCGTCATCCGGATGATCTCGCTGCGCACGCTTTCGGGGTTCTGCCACTCGTCGATGAGCAGGTAGGTCCCCAATCCGTCGCGCTCCACGGCGGCGCGGTAGGCGTCTACCTCGGCGGCTGCGGCTTCATAACTCCGGCTGTCGATGAAAATGGCGAACGTCGTGGGGCTTTTCACGCCGGGACGGACGATCCGCGGTGCCGCTGCAAGCGACAGGGCCTGCAGGCAGACGGCGATCAGTAAGACGATTCTTTTCAATTTCATGGTCATGTCGGATTATCGGGTCGGTACGGATACGGTGCTTTCGAGCCGGATCGCGGTTTGCGTCAGCTCGTCGCGGAGCTCTTTCTCCAGGTTTTTGTCGGCGGCTGCCTGCCGGCAGGCGTCGATGATCTCGGCACGGCGCGGGGTATGCGCGAACCAGCCCAGACACTCGGCCGTGTTGACCCGCAGTTCGAGGGGCTGCGAAGCGTCGGCCACGAGTTTCAGCAGCTCGGGCACCAGTTCGTGGTAGGTGTTGTTGCGCATCGAACGGATGGCCGAGATGCGGCTTTTGAGCGTTTTGCCGTTGAAAAGCTGATTCCGCTGCCGCTCCTTCATCGCTTGTTCGCCGGCGACCTCTTCCCAGAGCTCGGTGAATTTTGCCTCGCTGTCCGCATACGGCGAAGCCTCGACGGCCGTGCGCAGCGCCTGTTCGACCTCTTTTTCGGGGAACAGCTCCAGCCCCTTCATGACAATGTAGGCTACACGCTTCGATTCGCTGTCGTTGACATAAGTATCGGCCAGCGCGGGCAGCAGCTCCAGACGGCTCGACTGCCAGGCATAGGTCGCAGCGTTGCGGCGCAGCAGTTCATAACGGTCTTTCAGTCCCCGGATGATGGCTTGCGCGAAGATCTCCTCGTCGCCGAAGCGTCCGATGAGTTTGAGGCACTCCATACGGGTCGTCGCCAGCGGCGACTGTTTCATGAACTCCAGCAGTTCGCCCGCCGAGATCGCACCGGCGTCGGTCAGCATGCGCAGCGCGAGGCTCTGCACGTCGGCCCACGGGCTTGCGAGCAGGCTGCGCCAGTAGGCGGCGTCTCCCTTGCGGGTTGTCATGTCGGTGGCCAGCGTATTCGGCTCGACGGGCTGGAACCGGAAGGCCGGGTCGCCGATGATGTGTCCTTCGAGCGATGCGATCAGCCGGTTATACTGCCCGACACGCACGCCGTGTGACAGCAGGCCGACCAGCTCGTAGGTCCAGCGGTCCTGCAGTACGTTGACCGTATTGCCCTGCGTGGCCACCGTGCGGCCCGGGCCGAAGATGTAGTAGCCCGTGATGTAGCCGGGTTTGTGGAACGAACCGTTGTAGCAGGCGTTGAGCATCACGAAACGCGGCTGTGCGGCCAGCGTCTCGAGGTCCTCGAGGCTGACGATCGTCTGGTCGCCCTTGGCCTTCGTGTCGTCGTCCGCCTCCGTCTTTTTCGTTTCGAAGAAGGCGTCGGTCAGGTGGTATTTCTCCTTGAAATACTGTTTGGCGCCCTCCACGTCGGCTTTGTCGCCCTTGCGGCGTTCCATATACAGGGCGATCATGACTTCGGCTTTGAGCTGGCTGTACTGGCCGTCGAAACTGTCGGGTTCCGTCGTATAACTGCCGACGTGCTGTTTGTCGGGCGAACCGTGCTCGTTGAAGAACATGGCATCCACCTCCGGGCGCACCAACTCGTCGAAAACCCGGTATTTCATGTAATCGTCCATCCGGAAATTGAGCTGGCGCAGGTTTCCGGCCTTGCGGGTGTCGGTCAGCGGGAAATTTTCGTCGATGGCAACGCGCTCGTCCATCCAGCAGACCAGACAGTCGGAGTTGTATCCGTCGCCGGCGTAGGTCACCAGATTGTCGAGTTGGTCGACTTTGCCGCGTTCGGCGACGACCTTTTCCAGATAGCGGGCAATCCCTTCGTATTTGTCGCCTCCGAGCTGTTCGGGATAGCGGATGCGTCCCGAATAGAAGGCCGGGTCGAGCCGCTGCGGCGAGTCGCAGGCGAGGTTGAAATAGGAGAGCAGACGGTCGGTCGTGTCGCGGGCGATCAGCTCGAACTGCAGGTCCGGGCAGTCGTAGTAGCGGTCGGAGGGGACCGACGACTGAATCATCGGGAAATTGTCCTCGTCCATTTTGAACGCCGTGGTCAAGTGCTGGGCATTGCGCACCATGGCGATCGGAATGTCGCCCACGAAGACCACGCCTTCGAGCGGCGAGCGTTTGGCGGTTTTGCGCATCAGCGCGATGAGTTGTTCGCGCACCTGCTCGGGGGTCTGCCAGTTGTCGCGGAGAATGTAGGTCGAGAGTCCGTCGGCCTCCAGGACATCGCGGTAGGCATGAATCTGGGGCGCCGTTTTGTCGTAGGTCGCCTGATCGACGACGATTGCGAACGCCGTCGGCTGTTTGCTGCGGGGCTTTTCGACTGCGACTTTGGCTTGCAGGATGAATGGCAGCAGCAGGACGATTGCCAATAAATATCTTTTCATAGCTTTCATTACGGATTATTTCTTGGATTCTACGCGGTTAATCATGCGCTGCACCTCTTTGGCCAGTTCCGGTGAACAGTTGCCGCGGGCGAGCAGTTTGCGTCCGGCATCGGCGATTTCATGGCGCCGCACCGAGAGGTTGAACCACGCCAGCGCCTCGGCCATCCGCACACGCAGAATCTCGGGAACCTGCTCGTCGCCCAGCAGGGTGAGGTATTCCGTGACGTGCTGGTGATAGGGGCGGTTCTTGAGGAAACTGATGCGGGCCTGCCGCCAGCGGGGCTTGCCCTGGGGGTCGAGAATCTCCCGCGTCGAGGACTCGCCGGGCGAGAGCTCGTTGCGCTCGATGAGTTTGTCGAGCAGCTCCTGTTTCTCCTCCCGGGCATGGTAGAAATTCTTGTCGGCGAAATAGGTCTCGATTGCCTTTTCGACTTGCTGTTTGTCGAAGCAGCGGATCGCCTCGCTGATGTTGAAAACGATGCGGGCGGCATTGCGGTCCCTGACATATACGTCGATGAGCACGGAGATGAACGCCTCGTCGCCGATAGGTTCCGCGTTTCCGTCCGGGAACACGAACTTTTCGTCGTAAGCCATAACGCGGTCAACGCCGATACGCTTTGCCTGTGCTTCATAGAGTTTTTCGCAGAGCGGCACAATCTCTTTTCTGACCTGCTCGCGGAACGCCGCAACTTCCCGTTGCCCGTAGTCGCTTCTGCCCTGTTGCAGATAGCCGAGCGGGGTAAAGGTGTCGTAACCGAGAGCCTTGCCCATACGCGTTCTCAGATCAACGAGTTTTGAAAAGATGTTTTCGAGCCGCTCCTCGTTGCTTTCGTAAAACTCGGAGTATTTTTTGAACGCCGCGCGGCGAACTTCTCTGTCGGGGTTTTCAAAATACTTCTGAATACCGTAAAGATTCAGCGTTTTACCGTCAAATTCAATCTGCGCCGTAGCCATAAGTTTTTGGTATTCGGTCGTCAGCCTGTTCTCTTCCTGCATAAACGGAACAAGTTTGTCGTTGAATCTGTCAAGGCTTCTTTTTGCCGCAACAAGATATTCTTTGCCGAGGTCTTCTTCAAGTTCCTTTGTGAACGGACAGTCGAGTATGGCCTTCGTAAACGCTATTTCCGTAGGCGCGGCGGCGGGCAGCCTTTCGTCCGTAAAAGCAACTTCCTTTTCGTAAAACTCGTCCGTGGTGTTAAGCGTGTTGCGGATGCTCGCAACCGTCAGCATCGTATAAAGCGACGACATCACCTTGTCGTTTTCAAGTATGACGGCTTTTACCTCGGCATAGCTCTTTGCGTTTTTGATTCTTTCCGTAAAACCTTTCAGTTTTTCTTCGAAAGCGTCAACGTCGGGTCTGACGTATTCAAGCGTTTCGAATGTAAAATTCTTCATTATGGGCGCTCCTCCCTGTTTTTGCAAATGTCCGCTTTGAGACATTTTATTCAAAAGCGGTGTTTTACCGTATTTTGGCAATATTATATCATAAACCGTGTTATAAGTCAATTAAGCCTAAATATTTTGCCGATAACTTCTTTTATGATACAAGATAAGTTTCATTATTTATGACGTAAATGTGAACGGGGGGGGGGTATAAAGAAATGTCTCACGTAAAAATATGTTTTTGGAATGTTTAGAAATTGAAATAGTAAAAAAAGAAAACTGTATTGACAGTAAAACAGTTTTCAATTAAAATTATTATAATACATTGAGAAAATAAATGAAAACGCATCTTTCCGATTTGTCCCGTAACGGCGGATTTTGTCGGAAAGCGTTTTGTAATGCTCTCAAACGGAGAGTTTTTTCGGGACGGAGAAAAAAGAAAGGAGGAAGCCGAAATGAAGAAGAAAAAAAAGGTCGGAGAGTTGTTTCGCGATATATTCAAATATAATATATGTAAAAAAGTTCTTTCGCTTTTACTTGTTTTAATTTTGTCCGTCGGCTTCGTCCTCTCGGGCAATTTTGATTTTTCGCTTACCGCAGAGGAAACAGGAGTATCCGTTCGATACTACGTTGCGGAGAATAACGACTGGAAATTGGTGCAGTCCAAAACGACGGTTGCGGGAAAAACTTCAAACTGGAACGGCACGGGCTCGGCTCGTTATTACGCGTCGGTCTCGGAGCTCGAAGAGATCTACGCCGCCTACGGCTTCTTTGCCGCGGATTTCAACGGCGAGAGAATTTTTCCGCATACGGATTCCCACGATCCCAACCGTATTTGGGCTGACGCCGCGCCTGCCGTTATCAACGGCGAATACTGCATACCGCTGAGTTCCCGAACCACAATGTACGTTTACTATATGCCCGCCAACGTTCCGGGCAACGCGACATATTTCACAACGAATACGCCTAAAAACAATACGGCGGTGCTGCAGGCGAACTCTTTTTATACCTGCAAGGTGTTCGACCCCGAGGGGCTCGTTTATCCCGATGAGGCTGATGTTCCTTCCGTTCTGCCCGTTTTCAACGGAGACGCGGTGAGCGTAACTGTCAAAACCGCGCCGGGCGTAAACTGGAAAGTCTTTTCGTCCGCTGACGGAAGCGAGGTCGATTTCGTTTTTGCGGATAACGGCGACGGAACCGCGACGCTTTCGGTTCAAAAAATGTCCTGCCCCATAACCGTATCGACAGGCGAATACGACCCGACCGCGCGCCTTATACGATATAACGCCGCCACTCTTGCGAATAATCTCGCAACGCTCGGCAAATTCTCCCCGAACCAGCAAACGATAGTAACGGACGGCAGCATTCGCGGCAAGGACACCCTTTCCGTTTATACGGGAGGGCTTGATTCGCACACCGTCGTTTCTCCCGATTCGGATCTCGCCGTCGTATCTTTCGGCACCATAAGCGGAAAATTTCTTTATACTTTTGTAGGCTGGTCTGTTGAGGGAAAAACCGACGTACTGCTTTCCCCCGGCGACGTTTTGACGCAGGCGCAGATGGACGCGTACGCCGTGGACGGCGAACTCCGCCTCAACGCGGTCTGGAATGCGACGGACATAAAGGGCAGGGTGAACACCTGCAGTTTCTTCGTAAACATCAACTGCGAGATTATGGACAATATGAGCAACGGCTTCCAGTCCAACCCCACATACAACTTCTCAAAATCCGTATACACAACACGCGTTTACGGAACGGACGAGATCGCGGGCAGCAGCGGTACAAACCTTCAGATAATCGCACCTCCCACCGCGTCCGACACCGCCTATGAGGTTGACGGACAACTCCGAAAAATCGTAAACACGCCGATTCAGGGAATAACTCTTGAGTCGTTCCCGTCCGACGAAAACGTTCTCGCGGCGCTTCGCGCGGGAGGCAAAACGATAACCGTTGACGGAAAGCCGTACACGGGTGACGAACTGACCTCGGAAAACTTTTCCGTCCGCTGGTACGTTCTCAAATACGAATACTCCGACGGCTGGCATATTGACGGCGTGCTTGTCGCCAAAAGCGCGCGCGTGACCGTGAAAAAAACGTTCGGCGGCGACGACGAAGCGGTAGCACTTATTAAAAACGGCGGCTATAAAATAACCGTCGCGCATAAAGAGGGGAACACAACGGCGGTAGACTATACCCTCTGTCTCGAACCTCTCGGGCAGGAGACCGTTGCGGGAACGATGGGGTATAAGTCCTACGACGAAGCGACGCAGACATATCTGTGGTCTCTTGACGCGCGTCAGGGCAGGGAATACCTTTTCCGCGAAGAAAACTATCTGCTCACGGACGGCATTAAGTGGAACAATTCCAACAGCTATATGATAACAAATTCCGCGGAGTACGGAACCAACGGCTGGGTCACATATAACACGACATCCGTCGTAAAATGCTCGGCGCAGGCGTATCCGAACGACGTGCCGGATATCGCCGTTCAAACGGTCGCTTTCCGCAACATATATGTTCAGGCGGGGCTTCTGAGCGTGACGAAGATAGACTCCGTTACGAATCACGGTATGAAAGACGTCGCTTTCAAAATAAGCCGCGTTGACGGCGCTCCGATGGAACTTTACAAAAAAACGGACAAGAGCCAGTATTCAGCAGACACGAACGCGCCTGCTGACGGATATACCGAATATATCGCGGACGACACCGTGAGAACCGACAATTCCGGCTCGTTTTACATAAAACTTCCTGTCGGAAGCTATTATCTCGAAGAAACCGCTCCCATCGGCTATGACTGCGCAAAAAAACTGCTCGTCGAGGTGACGGATAACGGCATTGTGAGAATAGCGACCACCGTTATCGGCGGAGACGTTGAGCCCGAGGGCGGCTGGATTGACGGTATAGGAACAGCGGTGCTGACCGTAAAAAACTGTTCCAAACTGCTTACTCTCGTCCGCGCCGAAAAGGATTGGGGCAATACCCCCGAGGAACAGCGACTCCCTGTAAAAATCGAACTTTACCGCAACGGCGCAAGAATGACGGGCGATATATACGCGCAGACTTTGAGCAACGAAAACGGCTGGGCTTACGAGTGGAAAAATCTGCCCTTATATATCGACGGCGAAGTTGCCGTGTACACTTTGCGCGAAACGTTTATCGGCGAAAACGCCTACGACCCGTCCGTTGACGAGGACGGATATATCGACTATCTGGTCAGCTCCGACCCGGCACTTTACCGCGAGGGAACTCATTCCGAATACGGTCCCGCGGCGGTCTGGGCGGATTCGAGCGGCAAACTCCATTTTGCGGACCATTGTCTTTTGAGAATACACAACAAACCGTCTTCGGGCGAGATAGCTTTCACAAAAACGGACAGTTTCGGAACGCCTCTCGCCGGCGCGGAGTTTACGCTGTACGCCGACGAGGGCTGCACCGTCGTTCTCGAAAAAGTCGTTTCGGCGGAGGGCAGCGGCTTTGTTATTTTTTCCGCGCGCACTTTCGGAACGTATTATATAAAAGAAACGAGGGCTCCCGACGGCTATATCGCGGACACTTCCATTTATTCCGCGCTCATTCGCGGAGGTATATGCACGATAACACGTGTCGGCGGCGACGGAACGCCCGTCAGAAAGATCGAAAACCGCGCGCTGATGTCGCTTACCGTCAAAAAGGTTAATTCCGTCGGAGATCTTCTTGCCAGCGCCGAGTTCAGGATACTCAAAAACGAACAGCTTTACGGCACTTTTTCAACGGGAGAGGACGGCACATACCATCTTTCCAATATGCCGGACGGCGAGTATCGCATCGTTGAAACAAAAGCTCCCGAGGGATATAAAGAGCGCCCCGATTTCGCGGTTTTGAACATTCTTGCGGGCAAGGTGACCGTCACGTCCGCGAATACGCAGGGCTGGTCTCTTTCCGATG
>ERZ827524.2923-NODE-2923-length-10873-cov-3.719172_pt1 | contig 10873 bp, 8 predicted proteins | sample MGYA00519702_ERZ827524 | MGnify/ENA primary metagenome ERZ827524 (study PRJEB31778, sample SAMEA3449341) | human gut metagenome | biome: human gut; feature: human-associated habitat; material: faeces | place: United Kingdom | collected 2010/2012 ...
TCCTCGGTTAAACTTCTGAAATCATCCTCCGTTAACCCGCAGATAAAAAACGGACCGGCGATGATAGAAGTACCATCTCCGATCCTACGATTGCCCTCCATGCCGATGAGTTTCGCCTCTTCGTTTCCTACAAGACAATGTTAATGACTAGCATGCTTTTAAATAAATCATATTATTAACTTAGCGCAGATAAAGGAGATAAGATAAATATGAATAAAATGGATATACTGAAGCTGTTGGATTCAAAGAATATACCGTATGAGGTAACAGAACACGATGCTGTTTATACAATTGAAGATATGTTAGCAGCCGGAATTCCGCACCCGAAGACTATTGCAAAAAACTTATTTGTAAGGGACGATAAAAAAAGAAATTATTATCTGATTACCGTGCTTGAAAATAAGCGTGTAGATTTGAAGCATTTTGCAGAAAAATACGGTACACGAAAACTCAGCTTTGCTTCCGAAAATGATCTGATGGATATTCTGGGTTTGATCAAGGGAGCTGTTACGCCGTTTGGTCTGCTTAACGATACGGATCACTGTGTTAAATTCTATCTTGATAGTGATTTCAAAAACGGGATATTGGGAATTCATCCTAACGATAACACTGCTACTGTTAGCATGAAAACCGAAGATTTGGTCTCATTGCTTGCTGATAAAGGCTGTGAAACAGAATGGATTGACATTTTATCTTAACATGTATCTGTCACATATTTAGTTGGCTTAAAACCTTTAAAAGCACACCTGCGCTTATACATATGATTGCGGCATAGATACGCAACTACCTCTTCAATGTTATCAAAAACATATACAAAATGTTTAATTGTAGATGTTTTCAACAGAGTGCGATTTTTATGTTGCCTCCATATATGCCGTATAAAAATATAACGCCCAACAATAACACTGCCACAATGAGACCTGCCAGTATCCCGTATCCGTATTGTCGGTACCAGGTGGACGGAGCTTTTTGATATGTTTGGGTTTCCGCTTCTGCCACCCGTACCCCTCTCACCAGTAACCGATGTGTGTTAACACCATAAGGCGTGCAGGTCACTAGTGTGACATAGTCTTTATCCGGTTCAATTGCCAAATCAGAAACATCCTCCGGTAAGACTTTTTTCAGCTGATCTACTTTGTAGGTCAGCTTTTTGTTTAATACCCGCACGGTAAAACAGTCCCCGATAGCAAGCTGTTCCAGATCAGATAACATCCGCTGTCCTGCCATGCCACTGTGTCCGGACAAAGCGGCATGGGTACCTTTGCCGCCCACCGGCAGTGAAGTCCCATGCATGTGCCCGATTCCTTTGTTCAGGGTGGTGCTGTCCGTTCCATGATAGATGGGTAAAGTGATGTTGATCTTTGGAATTTCCAGCACCCCCATGATTCCGTCTTTGCTTAGATTAAGCAGGTTAGGATAGGAGCTTAACTGGCCGCCGGATAACAGACCCCGGTTGTATTCCTCCGCTGCCGCATATTCGGCTGCCAGCTTTTCGTCAGGTGAAGCCGTTATCTGCTTTTCCACTGCAATAATCATCTCTTCCTGCCGACATTTGATGACATGTTCGCTGATCAGCGGATAGATCACTGCCCCAAGACTTACTATGCAAACAATAGCGGAAAGAATCGTTATCAACCGGCGCATCTGTAAGCCCCCTTATGCTCTGTTTTTCTTTTTCAATGACCAGATAAATATCATGCAAGATGCCGATGCGAGCGCAATACCGCCAATGGTAATCAGCCAGTTGCCAGCTTCACCGGTTCCCGGAATGAGTGTTTTCCGGTGATTGATAACAGTTAGTGGCACCACAGCCGAAGCAGAATCACCATCTGCTACCATAACAACTGATTGACCGTCTACCGTTGCAGAAGCCTCTAATGTTTTTGCCAGACAACTCGGACAGATATTGTCAGATTCTTCTGCTGTAATCACTACTTGGATATTCTCTTTCAGCAAACGATATCCGTTGTCCGTTGCAGTTTCGGTAATGCTGTAGGTATCATCCTCCAAACCTTTTACTATCACTTTTCCGTTGTCGGTGGGTACGAATCTGGTTGCCTCTGCTTCATCAGCAGTATGACCGGTTACATAGTAAACACCATCAATCAATTCAGCCTTAACAAAATATCCGTCAGTATCATTTTGTATCACAAAGTTGACTTTTGAAAAGTCTCCTTTGTTATCTGCAAATCTCTTGGTCAGGTCAATGGCGTAGGTATAAACATGGCAGTCATCCTTCAAAGTGTCATAGTAGTCTATATTGGTACGTTTCCAGGTAAGCACGACCTCATTCGGATTCCCGGTATCCCCGCATACAACGGTATCATTGCTGTTGACCACAGCTGCATAGGTAATCCGCATGGTACATCCACTGTAACTGCTGTTGATTTCGGAAAGACCTTCTTCGGTCATCGTAATGGTCATGGTGTGTTCTACATAGGCAACGGTAAATTTTCCCGAGGTCTCTTCCCATGCAGTAATTTTCTCGGTGCATGCCTTATCCTTGTACCATTCAATCAACAGATCGTTTTTCCGATAAGTGATTCCCTCCGATAGAGTATCTGCAAAGGTATATGTGGTTAGATAGGAAGCAGCAGAAGTAATTGCCGGCAGTGTAGATATGACCTGATAATCCATAACATCTCCGGCAGAACCAGTTGCGGTTTTGGCATAACCGTCTAAGATATCATCGCTTTTTCCTTGATTCTTACCGGTGTCTGCTTTGGATTCTCGAACTGTTTTCTCTAAGTCCGGATTTCCGGTTGCGTTCTTGGGATACACGGTAACATCATAGATCCAACGGGTACCTCCGTCTGTCGCATTGGTTCCGTTCACCGCTGTCATCGGCAAAGATATCAGAAACGGTGCAATCGTTGTAGTGACATACTCCGGTACTTTGGTTTCTACAACAAGGTACAGCCCTAAATCAAGGTCTCTTGCCTCGGTATGCCCGTAACTGTCTGTTTCCGGCATTGCGGTACCGCCGTGATCATTCACATATGCTTCCAGCACATTTTTAACACCGGTCGGATCATCAGCAAGTGAATCGGTCATAGCCTTCATCAGTGCATCGGAAGTAAAATAGTACATCTGTTTTCCGTTCACAACAGCATCGGCTTCCGTTTCTCTGTCTGCAAAACTCAACCCAATAGCTTGAAGCATGGTTTCTTCTGTTCCTCCCGCCTCAAATCCGAATAGAGTTGATATTGTTCCATGATCCGTAAAGGTAGAAATATCTGCTACTTTTTTGTAGGTGAATTTCACTCCCTTTACTGCATATCCGTAAGAGGTATCTCCGTTCGGCAGTGTTTTCGGCTGATCGGGATTCCCCAATCTATTATTTACCCCGGTTTCATCATAGACACCGGTGGACTGATATCCGTCTGTTGTCCAGACACCATCTTTTTCTGCCGAGGTAATATCATACTGATAAACTGACAAAGACGCTTTACGGCTCATATCGATCGTTGCTTCATTCACCGGAGCAGCAAAGGCTGACAATCCCATCGTGACTGCCACAGTTCCTGCGGCAAGGGTACTTAACATCTGTTTCCATTTCTTATTCATGATTTTTAATCTCCTTTTTCATTTGTTTCAATATTGTGACTGCTGTCAAGAAAAATGCTGTAACTGCAATTGTAACTGTCCAAATTTCATTCTTTCCGGTTGCCGGCAACATCAAAAGCCGATCATTTGTCGCCGTCAAAGACAAACTGTAATCTCCGGTCAGCGGCAGTGTCCCGTCATACAACCTGCCTACCAGCAAAATACATCCCTCTGGGGCTTTGGTTTCGGTTAACCGATACCGCATGTTCGGAATTGCCGGCAGGTTCTCAAACTTTGCAATACCGTCTGTACCGGTGGTAAGTTTTCCGTTTACAAGGTTCATACTACTGCATTCCGCTGCTGTGGCAGGATTCCATGTAGTACCGTTATCTTTGGATACTTCCAGCAAAAACTCCGCACCCGCCAGCGCATTACCGGGACGATCAATCTTTAAAATACGAATACTGCCTCTCCGCAAAATGTTATGAAAGCTTACTGCAGCAGTTTGCCCGGCTGCAACTATAACCGTTTTTGCCGCTTGCGGAACATATCTGTCCGGCGTTGTCTCGGTGATGGTGTAGATGCCTGGCTTGAGTCCGGTTAATTTCCAATTACCGAAAACACTCGATGTGATAACAGACCGATAATTGTTCGGTCCGGTAACAGTAAAGGGAATTCCCCATACTATTCCGTCTTCGGCGGTTTTGGTAAGCTCCAATTCACCTAAATTCGGTGCATTCACTGCATGAATAGCAACGGTGGTTTTCGCCTTAGTGATTTCCACATTCCAGCTGGTAGGCTGTCCGTCTGCTTGCTTCCAGCCATCCGGGAAGGTGGTTTCCGTTACAACATATTGTCCGATGGGAAGTGGTTGTGTATTTTTCGCATACCCCTGAGCGTTAGTCGGACCGATCAATACCTTTTTGCCGGTTGCCTTATTGGTTGCCGTAAAAACTGCACCTGCCAGCTTTTTGCCTCCTGTCCCCTCCTTATACACCTCAATTACACCTTCGTTTTGAAAAGTACCATTTACATAATTACTCAAATTCTTTCGTACTGCGATGGTATCCAGCATCACCAGACGCTGATTGGCAGTATTGCCGCTAATCTGATATGCCAGCATGGTTTCCACATTGGCAGTTGAAGATTTTGTGAGCCTTACTTTCCAATTACCGGAGCCGCCCAGATTGGCTGCCGGCACGCTAACGGTCAGGGTTGTTCCTGATACTGACGCTTTTACACCAGCAATATTTGTGGCTGAAGTATCCACCGAAGCAGTAACACCGCTTTCGCTCAAATTGTAGACGGCAAGGACATAGTTGCTGCCCGAAAAATAATCTCCGCCTGTTTTTGTTGCGGAAATAGTACCGGTTTGTGCAGCAGTGCTTGGCAATTCCTTATTCAATGCTTTCGCTGCCTTAACGATTTCGGTTTGCAGCTGCACCATTAAGGTTGCTTGTGTCACGGTACATTTCACATCAGCAGAACCGGTAAAGGTACCGCCTGTCACTCCGCTGCCATACTCTTTGTATTTACTCACAGCTCGATGAATTGCAGCAGCTTTCATCTCATTGGTCAGGCTATTGTATTTTGCCTTGGTAATGATGTTCTCTGCTGCCAGCATACAGTTATATACCTGTTTTGCACTGTAGCTTCCGGTTTGATTTTGTGCCAGACCGATGTACTGATATGTTGTTCCCGACTTTGCCGCCGGCTTTCCGGTATCAAAGCAGATAGCGATTCCTCCGTGTATGTTCACCGCTCCGCTTTTGATTAAAAAAGCCTGTTCATAGACATTGACGGTCCCGCTGCTGTCTTTGATTCCGTAACCTACCTTTTTCAAGGTCGGTGTAATACTATTTGACTGCGCAGATACCGAAAACATCGTTAACATCATGAGCAGTCCGGCAAGCATCACTGTAATGCCTTTTCTGTATTTCTGTCCCATTGTACTCTCCCTTCTTTAAGTTTTATCTATGTAAAAAGCCCGGCATTTCTGCCGGGCTTGAATGGTAGATAACAAAAAAAGCAGTCTGAAAATTCAGACTGCTTGATCGTTTTACTATTTGATTTTTTAGCCATAGGTTCTATCCATTGTCAGGATACAACAATCATACTTTACTGCGTTACCTTGAATGGTTAACACAACGCCGATACCAACACCGGTATATTCTGCTTTTGTAATATCCGACCAGTGAGCAGAACTATTTTGAAAATTCCGAGTAATCTTTCTGGCGTACATTTCTTTGTCACCACAGCTATATGTTACACCATCAAAGACTTCATTGTTTTGGATATATTCTACTCCTTCGGTAATATTTTCACTTCCGCCGGGACCATATGATTGATACCATTGATAGTTTCCATCTTTATCATAAACTGTGAACTCACTTGTAGCGTTAGGATTATACTTGTATTTATGGTACAAAATGGCTGCCGGGTTATTTCCCAGTTCATCTTCATGACTAAAAAATGTTGTTAATTGCTGTGCCCGTACCGTCGCTATCTCATGAGCTTTGGGTGCAGTAGATAAGGCAATGCATCCCAGCTTTGTCCGTTCGGCATTGATCAGTTCCAGCACGCGGTTGGCAATCCACTCGCTGTCTGCCGTCGCTATCTTGCTGCTTGTCGGACTACTCGAAACGGATGCTTGGCTAGACACATTGGCTTTGCTGCCGGCTCTTGAAACCGTATCGGATCTACTGCTAATTGAACTGGATTCTGTTTTTGCAACAGCCTTGGATGTTACATCCTTTTCTGTTATGGCTGATGAAACCGGAATCTCACTGCTTGTCTGCTTGGATATTTCAGTTTGCTCTGACGAGGCAACCAGTTTGAGGTTATCTGACTGGTTGCTTTGCGTTTCACTGTTGGTTGGTGCTATCCTATTTCCGCAGCTTGCCAATGTCAAGGATATGGCTACGATTACGATGCCAATATTTAAGTTTTTCATCATATTTCTCAGTTCTCCTATTCATCTTTAAGTACATATTTTTCAGAAAGACCATATTGTACTTGAAATGTTGAATACGGAAATGTTACACTTGCCTACAAATAGGTATGAGCCCCAACTGCTATTGCAATTGAGGCTCATATTCATATTTGGCTCCCCGTGTTGGGCTCGAACCAACGACCACTCTCCTTGAAACATGGTCGCGCTGTCGTCTTCGCCGCCATCTCTCCCTGTTTCGGCGGTCTTCTCCTGCCTTGAGTTTGCTGCCGCAGGCAGCCGCAAGACAGGAGAAGCAGATAACAGCCGCATGCGGCCTATGGAAACACAAGACGATTGGATAAAACCAAATAAGGATAGTAAAAAGAAGAGACACGATTTTTCGTGTCTCTTCTTTTTGTGATTAAGCGACGGAATAGCACAATGGATTATTGTGCTTAAAACAAGGTTCTCCAGCCCATATTGCAGAATTGTTCATTATTTGCAGTCGACGAGACGAAATAGCACAAAATTTAATACTCGTGTTTTGGAAGCAATGATTTTTTCAATCTGCCTAATGTTCACTTTATCACCTTACTTAAAACTTAGCAAATAGTTTCCTTATAAATTGCTCAATCTATTTTGAAATACAGAAGGATAATCATTTAGAAGAGCTTCGATTTTGACACAGTTTTGTTTTATCGCTTTTTTTACCTCTTTCTTTTTTGAGTGGACCCCTATTATTTTGCGTATTTCTTGTGCCAAAAATCTATCGTTAAACCCTAATTCATACACAAAAATATCAGTTTGTTCCGGAAGACCATACTTGAGTTTTTGGGATAGTTTTTGAAGACTTTCAATTGTTTCAAGAAGGTTATCTCCGTCATCCTCTTCACCAACAGTACCATTTGATTTGAGAATCTCACAAATGCTATTAATGACTAGTGAAGCTGTATATCCGAAGTCGACATCGCAAATTGAAGCAATGCCCTTTTTTGTATTTATGTCGGTACATACGACTATTACTCTGCCTAATGCGGTCGCCAAACCACTACTATTATACACGAGGTTCTTCTTATTGTTCAGTCTTCCGGACTCCTTCTTTCTTCGGCTGTTTTGCTACAGCCCCTCTTCATCAGTCGCTATACTTTTCTTTGGTTTAAAAAGTCTTCTACCTCTTTTTTCCATGGAATGCCGGAAGCCGCGCCTTTTCTTCCCACAGCCAGTGATGACGCTGCATTAGCAAACTCCAAACATTTTTGCGGTTGCAGTCCTTTTGCATAAGCAGACAAGAAATAGCCGGTAAAAGTGTCTCCTGCACCGGTTGTATCCACCACCGGGACATGGAATGCAGGGCTTTCTACCATACCATTCTGATCGGCGTACATGGCGCCATGCGCCCCCAGTGTTAAAACAACAAACTCTGCCGAATACCGTTCTAGCAACTCTTTGCAAATCTTTTTTGCCTCAGAATGTCCGGATAATGCTTCCCCCTCCAATTCGTTTAGAATAAAGCCTGACACCTGTTCCAGCGGCAGGCGCTCCAAATTTTCATCGATCGGGGATGGATTTAAAATAATCCGCATTCCATGTTCCGTGCCCAGCCGCATAATATCAGGCAGTCCGGAAATCTCGTTTTGCAAAAGCAACAGATCGTCTGATTCCATTCCTTCAAAAGCAGCAGAAATTTGTGCTGAGCTGATTTCTCTGTTTGCACCACCATACAAAAGAATATTATTTTGACCGGAGGGATCAACCTGAATAATAGCGTGTCCGCTACTGCATGAAGCAGTCTGTACTCTGCTGATATCGACCCCCGACTCCTTTAAGGTGTTTGTTAAAACAGCTCCATCGGTACCAACACATCCCGCATGATACACTGTAGCGCCGGCCCGGGCCAACGCCAAAGATTGGTTTAACCCTTTTCCGCCGCAGAACATCTCCATCTTGGTCGAGGATAATGTTTCGCCCGGCAAAACAAAATGTGGGACCTGATAAACATAGTCAATGTTTAACGCACCAAAATTTAATATTTTCATTATTACACACTCCCTTTATTTCCACGTCTAAAGACACCAAACATTTACCCGGATACTTTAAGCAGTATCCGGGTAAATGTTTATTGGTTATGAACATTTAAAAACCGCTTTTAAGGTTTGGGGCTGATTCGGAAAGAGCGTTACCGCTGATTGAGCGCCAGACAACTCCAAATAATCCGGCAGTTCCACAACAATATGCTGTTCCCATTTGCTGCACAAGGTAATATCTGCCCAACCTTCCTCTGCGTTCCATTGTAAATCCAGCTTTGCTCCGCCGCGTAAGCCCAATCCGGAAATACTGCCCTTTGTCCATTCAGCGGGCAACGCCGGAAAAATTTTCAGGCGGCCGCCGTAAGAATATGCGAGCATTTCATAAACTGCAGAAGTAAATCCCATGTTGGCATCGATTTGATATGGCGCGCTTCCGCTAAGCACGACTTTTAGCGTAACACTCATGTTCCGCCAGTCGTTATGATAGGTAAACAGGTTTTTACCGACGCAACTGCTTGCCAGAATACGCAAGCAGTTCATTGCCTGATTTGCATCGCCCAAACGCGCATAAACATTTGCCAAATGTACCAATGACCATCCCGTCTGAGATGCCAGCCCGATTGATGTACGCTTTTGAATTGCTTTTGCTACGGCTGCTTTCAGCTCGGGTGACCCGTTTACCAATTCATTGCCGGGAAACAGAGGATAAATATGGGACAAATGACGATGTGCATAATTATCCGTATGACCCTCGTAAACCCACTCTGCCAAAGCGCCATCCTCGTTGATACGATAGGGACGCATCTTTGTCAGTAATTCTTTCCAGCGGACGGCACGCTCGTGCTCTATCCCCAAAGCCTCATAAGCACTCAATAAATTACGGAAAGTCTCTTTCACCAATGCCGTATCGATCGTCGAATTGACAGTCAACGGAATACCGGGATTCATAACGATGCTGAGGTCCTCGTTTTCCATACTGTTGGCAGGAGAATTTTCCGGTGAATTGGACGGAAAAATTTTAACGTAACCATCCTGATCGATATATAAATAGTCCTCATAAAAAGCGGCAACTTCCTCCATAAACGGAATCGCATGCTCCTTGAGAAACGTTTTATCACCGGTGTACAGCCAGTAATCATAAAACATGGAGGCGATCCATGCTGCAACGCCGGTGAAATAGATGACATGAGGTGCGGCATCCTGAAGTTGTCCCGTTGATGCTGAAGCTACCAAAGGAATGAAAATGCCACGGCAGCCGTACAGATTGCGAGCGTTTTTTCGATAATCCTCCAAAAAGCCTTCAAAATACCGGAACATGGCACCCATAACCTCCGGCATCTGTCCGGGCAGCGCCTGCCAATAAAACATCTGCGTATTTTCGTTGTGCACATAAAAGCTATTCCACGGCGGGTAGTACTCTCCGTTAAAACTTCCTTGCAGCGTCGGCGGCAGACTGTTTTCGGCGGAACAGCAAATTAGCAGATACCGGCCGTAGTCAAACTGTTTGACAAACCATTCCAAAGAGGGCGTGCCTCCGTAGGCATCTAACAGCAACTGTTCGTTTGCCGTTTCATTGACATAATGATCTCCCAACACTAGTCGGCAGCGATTAAACAGCTCTCCATGGAGCTTCACGTGCCGCTCCAGCAGAATATCGTAATCCCCCTCCAGTCCTTCCAACCGAGAAATCAACTCGTTTTGTGCTGCTGCCGCATCGGTGGTATTGACATAAACGCCGATCAAGGCTGTCCAACGACTGCTGGCGGAAAGCCGAAACGTTTCCCGCGTATCGACTCCCAACCCCCATAGGATCGGCAAAGAAGATAGCTGATCCGTAAAACTGGCCATTGTGGCATGAGACACTTCGCCGTCCTCAGCGATCAGCCGCAGTACCGCTCCATATGCTCCTGCCGGTGATCTTCCTGCTGTCCACGGTCATCCAACTGTGCATCATGGCTCGCAGCCGCGAGCTGACGGCGTTGCAGGCCGGGGGCATCTCCCTCGGCGTGGTGGCAAGCTCCATGATCCTTTGCGGCATTTTCTGGGGCGGCGTCCAGCTTGGTTTCTCCGAATATCTGGGCGTTGCCGGGGAACGCGAGTCCGCCCGCATCTGGCAGGAAGAGGTGCGCAAGAAGAATCTTGCTGCAACGGTGCTTGAGGATGTTTGGTTTACGGACGGGGACTGGATCATCTCGCTCGGCACGCTTGATCCACAAGCGCACGGTACGGGCTTTGCGGGGTATGAACTGTCCGACGATGGCCTGAGCATCAAGCGCATCGTGCAGGCGTCCACGTTCACCGCCGAGCCCAACCACTGGGCCTTGCAGGATGTGCACGCCTACACGCCCGACACCTTCACACAGGAGCA
>ERZ827524.2927-NODE-2927-length-10856-cov-6.692991_pt1 | contig 10856 bp, 10 predicted proteins | sample MGYA00519702_ERZ827524 | MGnify/ENA primary metagenome ERZ827524 (study PRJEB31778, sample SAMEA3449341) | human gut metagenome | biome: human gut; feature: human-associated habitat; material: faeces | place: United Kingdom | collected 2010/2012 ...
CCGGAGCAGATCTTCGGCGCGCCGAAAAACCCGCGCCTGCAGGATTTCCTTGCAAAAGTGCTTTGAGTTTCAAAAAACGGGATCGCCTCGTCGGCGGTCCCGTTTTCTGTATCAGGTATGCTCCTGCCCGGCGCGGTAGACGCTCGGGGAGCAGCCCTCGCTGGCGGCAAACACGCGCGAGAAATAGAGCGCGTCCGGGTAGCCGACGGACCACGCGATCTCGGAGATATGCATTGTCGTGCCGCGCAGCAGGGTGCGCGCCGTTTTCAGCCGGGTCTCCCGCAGCAGGGCGGTGGGGGAGCGGCCGAAGCGCTGCATGAAGCCGCGGTAGAGCCAGCTGCGGCTCACCCCGGCAAAGGCGGCGATGTCGTCGACGGTGATGGGCTCGGCGTAGTTGTTCTCGATATAGGCCGCCGCGCGGTCGATGACGTCTCCGCGGTCCTCTGGGCCTTCCCGTCCCTCGATGAGCTTGCCGAGCAGCAGGTAGGCATAGCCCAGCATCTGCGTCCGGCTCCACGCGGACTGGCCGCGCGCCTCGTAGATCGCCGTGATGTAGCGCTGGAACGTCCGCCCAAAGTCGATGTGCAGCACGGGCGCGTCCGGGCGCAGGTCCGTGCGCGCCAGCAGGGCGGCGGCATCCGGCCCGCTGAAGCCGAGCCAGTAGTATTCCCACGGCGATTCCGTGTCTGCCTCGTAGCTCACCACGACATTCGGCCAGACGAGAAATATTTCCCCGGCGCGCACGGGAAAGGCCCGCCCGGCCGCCGTAAACGTCCCGCGGCCGGAGACAACGTAGTGGATGAGATAGTGATCCCGCACGCCCGCGCCCCAGCGGTAGCCGGGCGTGCACTGCTGAAACCCGACATTTTTTACCGACAGCGGCAGAACGGCGCCGTCGGATTTATAGGAATTCTTGAAGTAAACTGCCATGATACCCGCCTCCCGTACCAGAATACCACAAAAGGCAACAAATTTCCATATCAGCGCTTGAAAATTCCATTGCATCCGCAACATATTTCCCTAAAATAAAGATATCGGTAATAAAAAGCGAACAAAAAGAAATCACAGAAAGGTGCGTCATTCCGATGTACGAATCTCTCAAGAAGCGATTTACAGATCAGTTTGGCACGAAGCCCGGCTTCGTATTCTCCGCACCCGGCCGCACGGAGATCGGCGGCAACCACACGGACCATCAGCACGGCTGCGTGCTGGCGGGCGCCGTGAACCTCGACACCGTGGCGGCCGTCGCCCGCAGCGAGCGCGGCGCGATCCGCGTGCTGTCCGAGGGCTATCCCCTCTGCGAGGTCTCCCTGTCGGAGCTGGAGGCCGTCCCCGCCGAGGCGGGCACGACGAAGGCCCTCATCCGCGGCATTGCCGCGCGGTTCGCCGCGCTGGGCCATGCGCCCATGGCCTTTGACGCCTATGTGACCTCCACGGTGCTGCCGGGCAGCGGCCTGTCATCCTCGGCGGCGTTCGAGGTCCTCATCGGTGTGATCCTGAACCACCTCGGCAGCTGCGGACTGACGGCTCCGGAGATCGCGCAGGTCGGCCAGTATGCCGAAAACGTCTACTTCGGCAAGCCCTGCGGCCTGATGGACCAGACGGCCTCCGCCGTCGGCAACATCATCGGCATCGATTTTGCGGATCCGGCCCATCCGAAGATCCAACCCGTCGCCTTTGACTTCGCCTCCTGCGGCTACAGCCTGTGCATCATCGACTCCGGCGCGAGCCACAGCGACCTGACGGACTGCTACGCCGCCATCACGAACGAGCTGAAGGCCGTGTGCCGTGTGTTCGGCAAGGAGGTCCTGCGCGATGTGCCGGAGGACGAGTTCTACGCCCGCCTCGGCGAGGTGCGGCAGGCGGCAGGGGACCGCGCTGTGCTGCGCGCGATCCATGTCTATGAGGACAACAAGCGCGTTCGTCTGCAGCTGCGTGCACTCGAAAACGACAATTTCCCCGCCTTCCTTGAGTACGTCAAGGAATCCGGCGATTCGTCGTGGATGTATCTGCAGAATGTGATCCCCGAGGGCCGCACGGCCCATCAGGAGGTCGCGTTCGCGCTGGCGCTTGCCAAGCATCTGCTGGGCGGCCACGGCGCATGCCGCGTGCACGGCGGCGGTTTTGCGGGCACCATTCAGGCCTTCGTGCCGAATGAGCAGCTCGAGGAATTCCGCGGCGGCATCGAGGCTGTCCTGGGCGAGGGCAGCTGCCATGTGCTGTCCATCCGCCCGGAGGGCGGCATTCTGGCGGAGGTGTGCAGCCATGATTGACGCCTGCATCGCCGGGGTGCTCCGCTATGCGGAGGATACCGGCCTCATCGAGGCGGACGACCGCCTCTGGGCGCGCAACCGCCTGCTCGAGGCCCTGCAGCTCGACGGCTGCGACCCTGACTGCGCCCCGGCAGAGCTGCCGCTGGCAGACCTGCTCCGCGAACTGACGGAGGACGCCGTTTCCCGCGGCGTTGCACAGGATAATTCCGTGGCGCGCGACCTGTTTGATACGAAGCTGATGGGCGTGCTGACGCCTGCGCCGCATGAGGTGCGGGCCAAATTCCGCAGCCTGTATGCCGTTTCGCCGGAGCAGGCGACGGACTGGTTCTACGCCTTCAGCCAGAACACGAATTATATCCGCCGCGACCGCATCGCGCGCGATCAGAAGTGGGTCTACGAGAGCGCCTACGGTCCGCTGGACATCACGATCAACCTCTCCAAGCCGGAGAAGGACCCGCGCGCCATTGCGGCGGCCAAGCTCGCGCCGCAGTCCGGCTATCCCAAGTGCGCTCTCTGCGCCGAAAACGAGGGCTATGCCGGACGGATGAACCACCCGGCCCGCCAGAACCACCGCGTCATCCCCGTGACGATCAACGGCAGCAGCTGGTATCTGCAGTATTCGCCGTATGTCTATTATAACGAGCACTGCATCGTCTTCAACGGCACGCATACGCCGATGAAGATCGACCGCGCGGCCTTCCGCAAGCTGCTGGACTTCGTCGGCCAGTTCCCGCACTACTTTGTCGGCTCGAACGCCGACCTGCCCATCGTCGGCGGCTCCATCCTGAGCCACGACCATTTCCAGGGTGGGCACTACACGTTCGCCATGGAACGTGCGCCCGTGGAGGAGCCTGTCCGCTTCCGCGGCTTTGACGATATCCGCGCAGGCATCGTCAAGTGGCCGATGTCCGTTCTGCGCCTGACCGGCCCGGACAGCGACCGCCTTGTGGAGCTGGCCGACCGTATCCTGCGCGCATGGCGCGGCTACACGGACGAGAGCGCCTTCGTCTTTGCCGAGACGGACGGCGAGCCGCACAACACCATCACACCCATTGCCCGCCGCCGCGGCGCGGACTATGAGCTGGACCTCGTCCTGCGCAATAACATCACAACGCCGGAGCATCCGCTCGGCGTGTTCCACCCGCATGCGGCCCTGCACCATATCAAAAAAGAGAACATCGGCCTCATCGAGGTCATGGGCCTTGCCGTTCTGCCCGCCCGCCTGAAGGGCGAGCTGGCCTCACTGGAGCAGGCCGTTCTGTCCGGCGCGGACATCCGCGCAGACGAGACCCTCGGCAAGCATGCCGACTGGGTCGAAGAGCTGAAAACGCGTTACACGTTCACGCCGGAAAACACGGCGGACATCCTGCGCCGGGAGGTCGGCGCGGTGTTTGCGCAGGTGCTGGAAGACGCGGGCGTCTTCAAACGAAATGAAGCCGGGCGGGCGGCATTCCGCTGCTTCCTCGGCACTGCAGATCAGGAGGGATCGTTATGAAAATTCTGGTAACCGGCGGCGCGGGCTTCATCGGCAGCCACACCTGCGTCGAGCTGCTTGAGGCGGGCCACGATGTCGTCATTCTGGACGACCTGTCCAATGCGTCCGGTACGGTCATCGACAAGATCGAGACCATCACGGGCAAGCGCCCCGCGTTCTATCAGGCGGATGCGAAGGACCGCGCCGTCCTGCATGAGATCTTCACGGCGCACCGCATCGATGCCGTCGTGCATTTTGCGGGCTTCAAGGCGGTCGGCGAGAGCTGCCATATCCCGCTGGCCTATTACCGCAACAATCTGGATTCCACGCTGGCCCTGCTCGAGGAAATGGCGCAGGCGGGCTGCACGCGCTTCGTGTTCTCGTCCTCCGCGACGGTCTATGGCCCGGACAACGCCATCCCCTATGTCGAGACGATGCCCACCTATGTCGCAACGAACCCCTACGGCTGGACGAAGGTCATGATCGAGCAGATCCTGCGCGACTACTGCACCGCAACGCCGGGCTTCACGGCCGTGCTGCTGCGCTACTTCAACCCCATCGGCGGCCATCCCTCGGGCCTGCTCGGCGACGATCCGAACGGCATCCCGAACAATCTCATGCCCTATATCGCCCGCGTGGCGGCCGGTCAGCTGGACAAGCTGACGATCTTCGGCGACGACTATCCCACACCGGACGGCACCTGCCGCCGCGACTATCTGCATGCCGTCGATCTGGCCAAGGGCCATCTCAAGGCCATCGACTATGCCATGGAGCACACGGGCGCGGAGGCCTTCAATCTGGGCACCGGCCACGCCGTGAGCGTGCTGGAGTTGGTGAACACGTTTATGGAGGCCACCGGCGTGAACGTGCCCTATGTCATCGGCCCGCGCCGTGAGGGCGACCTGCCCCAGATGTGGGCGGACACGCACAAGGCGGAGACCGTCCTCGGTTGGAAGGCCGAGAAGACCGTGGCCGATATGTGCCGCGACAGCTGGAACTTCGTCTGCAGCGTGAAGAAGCAGTAATGTCCGGTCAGGAATCGGAATAACAAAACAGCCGTCTCATTACGAGACGGCTGTTTTTGCTGTCTGCATCTCGTCGATCCCGGCGGCGCAGTCGTGCGGGATCGGCTTCCAGTCCACATGGGAAAACAGCGCGATGACCGTGCTGATGCGGCCGATGACGTCGAACAGCGGGAACGTCACGGCAAACCAGAGCTTCCGGTACCACGGCAGGGCGGGCATATGCTGCCGCTCCGTCAGGAAGACATAGAGTGCGATGACCGCGTTCCGCAGCCAGCGCTTCCCGAAGCCGGCGGCCCACGCCAGCAGCGCCGCGCCGACCACGCCGAAGCTCTCCTTTGTGAACAGCCACAGTGCAAGGGCGCACAGCAGCCGGGCGGCGTAGGTGAAGATGCTCCACAGCGCGCGGGGGCAGACGAGCAGGAACATGTCGTAGGACATGAAGGCCGTCGGGGCGTCGTGCGACGTGAACACATGCTTCCACAGCGGCCAGCCCGTCTCGGCAAAGGCCTGCAGGTGACCCTTTGCCCAGCGGATGCGCTGGCGCAGGGCGATGCGCAGGGAGACGGGCTGCTCGTCATAGAACACGGCTGCATCGCAGTAGGAGATGGGATAGCCTGCAGCGACGGCGTCGGCCGTAAAGGCACGGTCCTCCGTCAGCGAGGTGTAGTGCCAGCCGTTTTTGACCAGCTCAGAGGCAAACAGGAAGCCGGTGCCCTGAATGCGCGTGGCCAGTCCGAACACAGAGCGGGCACGGTGCTCCATGCGTACGGTTCGCAGCCAGTGCAGGGCATAGGAGGCGGAGATCCAGTTGTCGCCGAAATTTTTGCTGGCGCGGCAGGACGTTACGATGCGCTCGCCTGCGTCAAAGGCCTCATTCATGCGCGAGACATAGTCGCGGTTGAGCAGGTTGTCTGCGTCAAATACAAAATAGCCCTCAAAGGCATCCGTTCCGTAGTCCCGCGCGATGCAGGAAAACAGATATTCCAGCGCGTAGCCCTTTGTGCGGTGGTCCGGGTCGCAGCGCTCATAGCAGACCGCACCGCCGCTGCGCGCCGCCTGCGCCGTCCCGTCCGTGCAGTTGTCGGCCACGACAAAGACCGTGAGCAGCTCCGACGGGTAGTCCTGCAGGCGGATGCTCTCGAGCAGACGGCCGATGACGGCCTCTTCGTTGCGGGCTGCAATGACGATGGCATAGCGGTGCTGCCGCCGTGCGGGTACAAAGCGCCGTGTGGCGAACAGACCGACGATGGCGTAGACGGTATAATAGCAGCTCATCGCGCCGAGCAGGGCGCCGATGGCGGCAAAAATTTTGGGCAGCAGATGCAGCATAGGCGGCACTTCCTCTTTCGAACTCAAAATGCACGCCTGATTATAGCACAGAAGGCCGAAAAAGGAAATGCCGCCCGGATTAAGATTTTATGAACGTTAGATGTGTTGACGCAGTGCCGCAAGAGCCTTTTTCTCGATGCGGGAGATCTGCACCTGCGAAACGCCGAGAATTTTGGCCGTTTTGTCCTGCGTCAGGCCGTGAAAATAGCGCAGGCGGATGACCATCTGCTCGCGGTCGGTGAGCTGGGCGATCGCCTCGCGCAGCGCAATGCGTTCCAATATTTTCTCCTCCATTTCTCCCTCGGTCAGGACGTCCTCCAGCGCAAAGCCGTCCTCGCCGGAGCGCCGCTGCAGGGACTCCGTCGCGCAGGTGGCTGTCTCGGCTACGGCGATGTCCTCCGGCTGCAGGGCCGTGGCTTCGCTCAGCTCTGCCAGCGTTGGCTCGCGGCCGAGCGTGCCGGTCAGCCGCTGACGCGCGGTGCGGATGAGGGCGGCGCGTTCCTTCAGGCTGCGGCTGACCTTGATGGTGCCGTCGTCCCGCAGAAAGCGGCGGATCTCGCCCGCGATCTTCGGCACGGCATAGGTGGAAAACTGCGTGCCATAGCTCAGGTCGAACCCGGCCACGGCCTTGAGAAAGCCGAGGCAGCCGAGCTGATACAGGTCGTCCGGGTCGACGCCGCGCCCGAAAAATCGCCGCGCGACGGACCAAACGAGGCCGGAATTCGCCTGAATCAGCGCCTCTCCCGCCTCGCGGTCTCCGTCGCGGGCGCGGATGAGCAGCTCCTCCTGATTCATTTTTTTCCACCCCGGCGTACAATCCGGCGCTTCATATGGACGGTCGTACCCTTGCCGGGCACGGAGCTGATGCGGAACTCGGTCATAAAGCTCTCCATGATGGTAATGCCCATGCCGGAGCGCTCCTCTCCACCGGTCGTGAACATGGGACGGCAGGCCTGCTCAAGGTCCGCGATGCCGCAGCCGCGGTCCTTGACCATAATGTCCAGCACATTGTCCGGCAGCAGCCGTGCCCGCAGGATGACCGGCCCGATCGTCTCGGGGTAGGCGTGGACGATGCAGTTCGTCACGGCCTCGGACACGGCCGTCTTGATGTCGCCCAGCTCGTCGAGCGTCGGGTCGAGCTGCGCGGCAAAGCAGGCAATGGCAGAGCGCGCAAAGGCCTCATTGGCCGAGCGGCTGGGAAATTCCAGATTCATGTAGTTTTCGCTCTTCATCGGTTGCATTCCTCCCTGATCTCCGTGATTTTTTCGATGCCCGCCGCGCGCAGCACCTTATAGGGCTGGGGCGGGATGTTCTGCAGCAGCAGGCGGCCCTGCAGCGTGTTCATGCGGCGCAGCGTATGGATGACCACGGCGATCCCGCTGGAATCCATGAATGTCACATCGCGGAAGTCCAGAATGCAGCGAAGGGGAAGGTAGAGATCGATCTTGGCTGACAGCGCCTGCATGATTTCCCGGGCGGCATGGTGGTCGATCTCGCCCCGCAGAGCGATCGTCAGCTGCCTGTCCTGCACATAGCTCGTCAGATTCATTGGTATGGTTCGCCTCCAGCAAAAAAAATAACGCACACGGAACCCGTGTGCGTTTAGTATAAAGCACTGCCCGCGCGCCGTTTGTCGAAGCGGATGCGCGGGCGGTAATTTTATCAGGAAACAAACCAGTAGTTGCGTGCCGTGTGCACGGCCTGCAGGGAGTCGTCACGGTAATTTGGCTCGAGGCCCTCGACCAGCAGGTCAACGGTCTCGACCTCCGGCAGGGCGCTCAGCGAAGCGACGATCTCGCGCACGGCCATGCGCTCCTGCTCGGCCGTGCGGCAGCCTTCGAGAAATTCGGCCGTCAGGTCGAGCGTGCACACGCCGCCTGCCAGCTTGAGGGACAGAATTTTCGTGCCCTGCGGGATGGAGTTTTCCAGTCCGTTTTCGCCCTCGAGCGCCAGCAGGGCCTCCAGCACACACTGCACGCTGCTGGTGCCCTCGGCGAGCGTGAGCTGCATCGGCACCTGCGCCAGCAGCGGCATCGTGTCGCAGGTCAGGCTGAGCGTGACGTCCAGCGTTCCGTCCAGTGCAGGCACATAGATCATGCGCTCGTCGCGTGCAAGGCCGTTCTCCAGCTCCAGCACATACAGCCGCTCCACGGGCGCGCCCGCGATCCAGAGATCCACGGTCTGGATCTGCGGCAGCTCCGTCAGAGAATTCACAATGGCGTAGACGGCCAGCCGCTCCGTGTTCCAGCTGCGCGGCATCCCCGTCAGGAACTGCGAGGAGAGATCGACGGTGCAAACGCCGTTTTCTACACTGACGCTGCGCAGTGCCGTGCCCTCGGGAATGGCGCTCTCGCTTTCCGGCAGGGCCAGCAGGCGGCGCACGATCTCCGCGGGCCGGTCGGCCGCATTCATGGCGGCGACGGTCTGCGTTTCGCGCACGAGGTAGCGCTGCGCCTCGTCCGGCACATAGAGCACGAGCTCCTCCTCCTGCTCCTCCATGCCGTTGTCACGCAGCAGGATATCCTTGGCGGCCAGCACATCGGCCGCGCCGTCGCCGCTGCGCAGAATGCTCACGCGCTGCACGCCGGGCAGCTGCAGGAGCGTCCGGGCAAGGCAGGCGTTGAGAATGGTGCGGTCGAGGCTCCGGCACGGTATGCCGGAAAAGACCAGCTCCGCCGTGCCCTCGGTCAGGCCAATGGACTCCAGCGCCCAGTCTGCGGGCAGGGGAGTGCGCAGCTCCGGCGAGGCGGGCCCCTTCAGGTATTGCAGCACGACGGTACGCAGACCGGCGTCTGGCTCGAGCGGCGCGGCCTCGGCGCGGATCACGCCGTCCTCGCCGCCATAGGCGACCTCGGCGCAGCGGTAGTAGAAGGAAAACGGGGCGTCCGCCTGCTCTGCGGGCGCGGCGGTGCAGGCGCACAGCAGCGCAAGCGGGAGCAGCAAAAGCAGCAGGCGTCTCATGTTTCGTCCTCCTCCAGATCAAAATGCGGGAACCGCACGGTGAAGATCGTGCCGCCGCCCGGCCGGGCCTGCACGGTGATGGTGCCGTAGCTGCGCTCGACCATGTCGTGCACGATGGAAAGGCCCAGCCCGGCGCCGCCCGCGGCGCGGGAGCGTGCCTTGTCCACGCGGTAAAAACGCTCGAAAATATGCTCCATGGACTCCGGCGGGATGCCTGCACCGTTGTCCTCGACGCGCAGCTCCACCTGATCGTCCGCCCGGCGGACAGACACGCCGACCCAGCCGTCCTGCCGGTTGTATTTGATAGCATTTTCCGTTAGATTGAATACGATCTGATACAGATCGTCCTCCACAGTCATGACGCTGCAGTCCGGCTCGAACGTTGTGTCGATGCCGATGCCGCGCAGCCGCGCCAGCGGCAGCAGCATGCGCACGACCTTGCGCACGACGGGCGCGGCATCGAGGATCTCGCGCTCCTCTTCCACGCTGCTGTCGAGCTTCGTGAGCGTCAGAAGCTTCTGTGTCAGGCGGCCGAGACGGTCTGCCTCGCGGCCGATGTCGCCGATGAACTCACGCTGTGTTTCGGGGTCCATCTCGTTTTGCAGGATGGAGTCAGACAGCAGCTTGATGGAGGCCAGCGGCGTTTTCAGCTCGTGGGAGGCGTCGGAGACGAACTGCCGCCGCCGAGCCTCGGAGCTTTCCAGTCTTGCGGCCAGCTCGTTGAAGGCCCGGCTCAGGCGCTCGACCTCGTCGTGCCCGCGGACGGGCGGCTGCTGGGAATAGTCGCCCTCGCGCATGCGGCCGACCTGATCCAGAATGGCGCGCATGCGCCGCGAGAATGCGGCCGAGAAGAACAGGGAGAACAGCACGACGCCGCCCTCCAGCGCAAACGAAATGCGCAGAATGTTGCGCTCCAGCGCGGCGATCAGTTCGCCCTGATCCGTGTCGTACGACATGAGGTATACGGCGCCCAACGTCCGCCCGCCGCGTATGAGCGGAACGGCGACGTGGCTCTCCACGGCGCCGTCGGCATAGCGGGCGAAAAAGACGTCGCTGCCCTCCAGCGCCGTGATAAGCTCCGGAAACAGCAGCGTCTTTCCCTCGGCATTGCCGGTGGTCAGAGAATCGTATACGGCAACGCCCGCAGCGTCGGTCACGACGGTGCGGGTGGTGTGCAGCTCCTCCATGGAATTTACGGCCTGCGCGGCCCGGCCTGCGGAAAGCTCGTCGAGCTGCAGCAGGGCATTGCTCAGGAGCTGTGCTTTGCTCTCGAGCGAATCGGCCTGCGCGTGGAACGTCATGCTGCGGATGGTCGTCGAGGCATAGAGATTCAGCAGGAACAGGGCGGCCGCCGTGATGAGGATGTAGGCGGCGGCATAGCGGAGCTGCGAGCTGGCAGGCAGAAAGCTGCGGTGTTTACGCTTTGAAATAGTACCCAACTCCCCACTTTGTCATGATGTATTCCGGTTCGGCCGGAACGGTCTCCAGTTTTTCCCGGATGCGGCGGATGTGGACGTCCACCGTGCGGATATCGCTGCGGTACTCATAGCTCCAGATGAGGTCAAGCAGATTTTCGCGGGAGTAGACGCGGTTCGGGTTGCGGATGAGCAGCTCGACAAGGTCAAACTCGCGGGCCGTCAGCTCGACGGGCTTTCCGTCCTTATAGACGTTGCGCTCCTGCGTGTCCACGGTCAGGCTGCCGGCTGTGATGCGGTTGTTCTGATTTTCCAGCCCGCCGCTGCGGCGCAGCAGGGCGCGGATGCGCGCCTTCAGCTCCAGAATGTTGAAGGGCTT
>ERZ827524.2939-NODE-2939-length-10787-cov-3.363399_pt1 | contig 10787 bp, 8 predicted proteins | sample MGYA00519702_ERZ827524 | MGnify/ENA primary metagenome ERZ827524 (study PRJEB31778, sample SAMEA3449341) | human gut metagenome | biome: human gut; feature: human-associated habitat; material: faeces | place: United Kingdom | collected 2010/2012 ...
TGACGGACTGCTTCTGCCCTTGCTTTGTAAGCATCCATATCGTTTCTGAGCATTTTGCGTACGCGGGTTACTTCCGCACCACAACGTCTTAAATATGCTGCTGCCTCAAAAGTACGCACACCTGTCTTTGTCATGAAGTTATTGGTATCAATGAGGATTCCTGCATAGATGCAGTCTGCCTCACTGGGCTCTAACTTGATATTTTCCGTAAAATACTGCAATACCTCTGCGATCATCTCACAGGTAGAGGACGCATACGGTTCGATATAGGATAAGATCGGATTTTCTACCACATCACTGGTCTGTCTGTGATGGTCAAACACTACGATCGACTTTGTCTTTGTCAAAAGTTCCGGACATTCCGTGTAATTCGGACGGTTTGTATCCACGACCATAACGAGCGTCCGGCTGTCTACCTTATGTAATGCCATTTCACTGGTAATACATAAGTCTTCCGGATAACCGTTTTCTTTCGTAAAACACTCCTTGATCGGACGTAAGGAAGAGGTAATCTCATCTATGACAATATGTGCCGGCTTTCCAAGAACTCTTGCTGCACAATAGATTCCGACTGCAGCTCCAAAGGAATCGACATCGGCTATACGGTGTCCCATGATCAGGACACGTTCCCTGCCCTCGATCAGCTCCCGGAGCGCTTCTGCCTTTACTCTGGCTTTTACTCTGGTGTTCTTCTCTACCTTCTGGGATTTTCCACCATAGTAGGTGATCTGGTCACGCTCTTTGATGACCACCTGATCGCCGCCTCGTCCGAGTGCAAGGTCGATCGCCGCTCTTGCATACTCCGCATTCTGGTTATAGGTTCCCGCGTTGTATCCGATTCCGATACTGAGCGTTACCGCCATTTCGTTTCCTACTTTGACCGTCTTAACATCTTCGATCAGGCTGAACTTATCTTTTTCTAATTCCTCTAAATATTTGTGCTGGAATACCACAAAGTATTTATCTTTTTCTATCTTTCGCACCAATGCATCTGCAGGTGAAAAATATTTGTTGATCTTCCGGTCTATCAATGCGATCAATAGTGAACGTTTGACATCCTCTATACTGTCTAAAACCTCGTCATAGTTGTCAATATAGACTAAGGATGCTACTAACTTCTGCTCCTCATTTTCCCGGATATACTGCTGCAGCTTTGTCTCATCAAAAATATAGAGTGCTGTCAAAAAATCCTCGCTCTGCTCTAATGAGACGATCGCACTCTCCGGTGCCATGCTGTCAAAATAAATCTTTTTTAAATGGATGCGGAAATTCTTCTCATCCATGGTCACATAGACATCCTGCACGTCATCCTCTTTCTGGATCAGTTCTTTTGTCAGTGCCGGAAAGATTCCGTTGATGGTCTTGTGATAGGTCTTGTCTTTTCCTGTTACCTCGCTGAAGTTCTGATTGAGCCACAGGATCTTGCCGTCATGGTCTAAAAGTGCGTAAGGAATCTCAAATTCCTCTAACAGCTTTTTCTGCGCGCTGCCGTACTGTGTCGCAAAACTGATCAGCTCATTGACAAGCACCGGCTTGTTATAATTATAAGACAGGCACACAACGATGAAATATATCACGGTAAATACTGTAACCACGCAGCCGGATTTTGTATTGATCATATACACCGGTACGTTGAATACAGCTAATAATATCGTCAATATCATCGGCCAGTACATATAGTTCCGCAGACGGCCTTTTAATTTAATATTACGTTTCATAATGTCTCCTTTGTGATGTCATACCACTCCTTATAGGTGGGTACAATCTATATAAGTATAGCATTAAAACCCCTATATTTAAAGCATTTTTTGCATCTTGGGACAAGCAAAACCCCCGCACCACAACGGATTGGGTGCGAGGGTTTTTAGAATACTAAATGTTGTTTTTATTTTTTGGTCTTGATACTCTTAGCTTTTGACCACGAGGAATACAGCTTCTTTGTTTTTCCATTTACCTTGAGATTCTGATAGGTACGGATCCTGATATAGTATTTCTTGTTGGCTTTCAATTTCTTTGCCTTATAGGTTGTTGTTTTTGTCTTTTTAATCACCGCTTTTTTGGTCTGCTTCCGCTTAAACTTCTTATTTGTTGAATATTGCAGCTCATAACCTGCTGTCTGGGTTTTCTGCTTCTTCCATTTTGCGGTAAATCCTTTTTTCTTCGCCGTAACTTCTAAAAGTGACGTTCCCTTTGGAAGGATCTGATAAGACTTCTTCACGGTTCCCTGATAATTACCCTTGAATTTGACGGTTACGGTATATCGTCCAACATTCTTGCACTTCTTCGGATAACTTACGGTATAATCCGTTCCGCTTTTCAGCTTGTTTCCCTTGGTATCCTCTATTGTTACAGATGGCTTCCGATTCTTCTTATTATAAGTGTAATAGGTCTGTTTTAAGGCTACGCTCTTTGGATGTGCGATCACGGTTGTTGTTGTCTGACCACAATGCTTACAGCTCTTAACAATCTTTCCATCTGCTTTTGTAGTTGCTTTCGTTGTAGCAGTCTGGTATTCATGTGCTTTTTTTGCAATCGTTGTCACATCTGCCTGTGCACCGCAAAGTGTACAGTAACGTGATTTCCTTCCCTCTGCCGTACAGGTTGCCTCTTTGTCTATCGTCCAGTCTTTTCCATAGCTGTGCCTGCAGACTACTTTATAAGATGCTTCCACACTTCCGGTATATTCTCCGATTCCCGTGATCTTAATCTTATAGGTTCCTATATCGGTTGCCGTGATATCTCCCGATACCTCATAATCAACTCCCGGTGTCAGAATCTTCCCGTCAAAGGTTACTTCCGGTGCTACAGACTGCTCTTTCTTGTTATAGGCAAGATCTTCTGCCTTTACCTGTGCGGATGCAAGGTCTGTCTTAGACAGTGATCTGATAAAAAAGATTGGATCTTCACAGCTTTCCCGCAGCGCATATGGTACGCTCATGTTTCCATCTGCATCTGATGTTGCCTCTGTCAGACAGAGCAGGTTAGATGCCTTTAAGATATCGTCTTCTGTCTCAGATTTTACTGCATAGAAGAGATAAGTCTCATTCGGCTTTAAATTCTGATAGGTTGCTGTATTATCGGCTGTGCCAAGCGGCTGCACGGTATCTATGGAAGATTGCGGTGTGCCATTGGCTCCGGCAGTTGGGTCATTGATCTTAATTGGAGTCAGACGGTCGGTTGTGGTACCATCTCCCAGTTGACCACTGCTATTGCTTCCCCACATATAAAGACTTCCGTCTTCTGTGATCGCTCCACTATGCCACTCACCTAGACTTACACTCCTTACATGGTCCATGATCTTTACCGGGTTACTTTTCCCACTATCCGTTCCGTCTCCCAGCTGACCATGGTAATTATATCCCCACATATAAAGACTTCCGTCTTCTGTGATCGCTCCACTATGCCAACTACCTAGACTTACACTCCTTACATGGTCCATGATCTTTACCGGGTTACTTCTCTCTTCTTTCTTCGTTCCGTCTCCCAGCCGACCACTTCCATTATATCCCCACATATAAAGACTTCCGTCTTCCGTGATCGCTCCACTATGGTTATCACCCAGACTTACACTCTTTACATGGTCCATGATCTTTACCGGGTTACTTCTCTCTTCTGTCGTTCCGTCTCCTAGCTGACCACAATAATTATCTCCCCACATATAAAGACTTCCGTCTTCTGTGATCGCTCCACTATGGGCACCACCTAGACTAATTTTATTTTCTGTTTCTAATTTTTCTTCATCCCTATCGTTCGCATCGTCTTTTTTATCATCTTTGCTACTTGAATCTCCATTCCCCGTACTCATCATTCGGATGATGGTACTCTTCGCATCTCCCTGTACCTCAATGCTCTTTTTCTTTTTAGGATAACCATTTACTTCCACGGTCAGTTCATGATTTCCTGATGGCAGATAAAATACTGCTTTTCCATCTCCATCGGTAGTATACTGCTGATTGATCTTTGCCCCCGATAACGGTACTCCGTTTTTTCCCTGCACATTTGCAATGATCCGATAACTCCAGTGCGGACAGGTGGACAGACCGCCCTGATGATAATCCATGGAATAATAGTAATCTGCTATTTTTAAAGTTTTCTCATCATTGTATGTAAAAGTCAGCTTGTTAGAATTTAACAGGCTTGCTTTAAATCCCAGTTTTAGTTTTCCGTTGATATCTCCTTTGATACAATTCTTACAGTCATGCTTTTTATTTTCATCCTGCTTTGCAGTATCTGTATGGATGAGCTTTGCGGTAGTCTCTGCCCCTAATTCTGCATTCAATCCCACATCTGCTACACTTTCAGAAATGATCCCAATATGCGGTTCTAACGAAAATCCCAGATAGACACTGGCTTCACCACCTAACTTCGGTGTAAAAGTCGGTGCATTTGTAATGTTTTTCATGCCCTCATTATTAGAAACATTGAAGCCAACCACTCCCGCTATTGTTCCGCTGAGTTCGGCTTTTGCCTTTGCCTCTAGAACAAAGGATGGCTTTAACTCTATATAAACTCCCGGCACCGGATGATAGGTAATCGTAACTAACGGTATTTTTGTTGCAGCTTGTCCATTCAGTGTAATCCCGATTCTTGCACTGTAATCCATGCGAACTTCCAGATACTGATAATTTAAGCTTGCATACAACTTGACGCTGCTTTCCACTTTTAGGTTCAGACTTCCTGAAAGTTTTATGTTTGCATTATCAGAACCTACTTTTTTATCCACGAAAGAGTGGCTTAAAGATTTTGTCTCTTTGGCTTCGATATCTGCACCAAGTGCTTCCACATCGGAACCTGTTCCTGATGCCTCTGCATCATCTACAATTCCGTTATATACAACACCTTCCTCTAAATCTGACGCATCTATGGTTGCTTCTTCGGTTCCTGCTTCACAGTCAATCTTTACATATTCAAAGGTCTCTTCTATGGATGTCTTCGTTCCTGTGATGTTTACTGTTGTTCCATCCACGGTAATCTGTGCGATCTTTACGATCAAAACACTTCCATCGTCCTTCGTATACGAAAAGATATCTCCTGCTTTTAGGGATGTGACCGTATCATCTGCATTTTCGATACGGTAGAGATTGTTCTCATTATCCTCCAGTGTAAGCTGATTGACATCCTGGCTGTGTGCAATGATCTTTGTCTCATCACGGTAAACTGCAAAGTTGTTTGCTTTATCTTCATCTAAATTCAGGACTTCTTTTTCACTGAAATCGTCAACCGTCTTTTTGAAAAACTCCTGCATTTCTCTTGTATAATTCGGTGATTCGTAAGAAGTGCAGAGCGGTTTGAAACTGTCACTTTCTATTAAAAATGCTTTTACATAGTAATAATTCGGCATCGCAGAGATATCGATGGTCACGGATGCCGCCTGCTCTCCTTTTTTTACGGCTGTTTTTCCGGAAGCAAGCATTTTGATCCCATCTTCTTCATAAATGCCGACTACCAGAGTGGCATCTTTTAGAGTCTCAAAAGACACCGTTGCTGTCTTGTCCTTCATTTCTACGGAAAAGATGTTATATCCGTTGTTCTTTTCCTGGCTCTCGACTTCTGCACCTACAGCATCCGCAAAGAGTTCCCCAAAGGAATCTGTTCCCTGTACTGAAATATCGTTTTCGACCTGCTCTTGTAAATTTTCTGTCTGCTTTTTTTCTTCTTTATTGGTTTTCTCTTTTTTAGACTCTGTTTTTTTCTCCTGAGTCTTTGACTGAGGCTGCGTCTCATCCTCTGTTGATTTAGGCTGGACTTCTAATTTAGAATTATCCTTCTTTTGTTCCTCAATCAATTCTTTATCTTCTTTAATCTCTTCGTTTTGTACTTCCTGTTCTTCTTTTGATCTTTCCGATATTTCTTCGGTCTTAGAAGTCTCCTCCCCTTGTTCTTCCTGCTGCTCCCCGGTTTGTGTCTCCTCAGACTGTTCTTCTACGTTCTGCTCCTGTGCAGACAGCTCCGTAGCCGAGACATTCTGTACAAACACCGGATTGCTCAACATGAGTACCGCCGCCATTATGCCGGCTAGAATTCTTTTGTGCATATGATTCCCTCCTGTAGTTTTTATACTTCTTTCTGTTTGTTTTTTATATTATACTTTGTGTCTTAAGTGAATGGCGGTGAATAGTCGGATTACGACTATAAAAGAAAAGAAGCCGTTACTATGCGGCTTCTTTCAGTCTTATATATTCTCTTTTATAAATCCGGTTTTTTGTAAAAGTCTTCCTTTCCAAAGCATCTGATATTTTCTATATGCTGATGATCGTATTTCCTGTGTTTTACATTTATTTGCAACAATCCGATATCTTAGACTATATCCAAAAAGCTCCTGACGTAACATTTTTTCTGTATTCTCTAGCTGCTCCGCTGCTTTTACTAAATCTGAACCTTTTAATTCGATTAAATATGCTACTTTTTTTGTTTCATTCATTAATAAATAATCACATCTCGTCCCATCTTTTAGCACAATACCATCTATCTGATATTGTGTTACATCATTGTTTTCTTTATTAACAGCTTTGTGATATTGTGGGTTTTTTCTATCTTTTGATATAATCTGATGAGCATTTTTAGCACATAAGGACTCAAATCCTTTTAATGGCACTATATACACCTCCCCATATTTACTCCTGTAAATTTAAAAGTTCATCAAAATCACTATTAATTATTTTTGATATCTCATCTATTCTCTCATTTTGTATCATATGAATATCGGTATCCATACAATTTTCAACAATTCCATCTTTTACAAACCATGAATCAAACTGATGGTATTCCAACCAAAATGATTTTGAAATAATCTTATCTGCCTTTTCCGCATATGTCACTGACAAAGTATCCGCATATAACAGATTATTCAATGTCCCTAATACATATGGACTATGTGTTGTTAATACTATAGAATGTCCGCACTTATTCACAAGTGCTATTAATTCCGTAATATATTTTTGTGATTCCGGAAATAAATGTGACTCCGGTTCTTCTATGATAAACAAAATTTTTTCTTCCTGCAGTAAATAATAAAATAGCAGATTTAATATCCATACACATTCCTGCTGTCCTGAAGATGAGAAATTAATTTTTACATATTTTCCGTTATCAAGAAGAATCTGCTCTTCCCCATCTGTATAACGATACGAGCCACGCAATATTTTTTTTACTAATCTTAATGCCTCATTAATTTTTTCTTCTGATATTACAGTATGATTTCCAAAATAAGACAACAAACCATTCAACCCTTCTGAAAAGGCAGGCTTTAAACGTAATATCCGTTCAAGATAATCCTTTGTACAACTATCTAAAGAACGTTTTTGCACATCATCCATTATTGCATAAATATATCCTAACTGTTGTGATAATAAAGTTATCATACTTCTTCCGGCTGGGATATAGACAACAGAATGTGTATCATCAAATAACTTATACAACTCTGTTTTAAATTTTTTTACCTCTTCTTCAGATACCCCTAATGGAGTTGCATGAAAACAATTATTTTGATTCTCTAAGAATATCCTTAATTCTTTGCTATATGTTATCCATATATAATTTGGTGTTGAATAGCCAGGATTGTCTTTCAACGAAATTTTTACCGAACAGGTTGATGTAAAATGATATTCCATATACATTTCATTAGACATTCCCCATGAGGAACCAAATGTTCGTAAAAATTTCTCACGCAAATGATTCTCTAGTCCTTTTTTTAAATCCCATCCCCGTTCTTTTTCAAATTCATTTTTTATATCATTTACAGCAAATGCATTCAAAGCCTGTGTCCTTGCAAGCTCTATTATATCTTCCTTTATGGTTTGAAAATAGTAAATCGCTTTTGCAACTGTACTTTTTCCGGAAGCCTGAAACCCAGTAAATGTCATAAATGGTGTACATTGTATTTCACAATTTTGAATTGGACCTAGTTTATGAATAACTAACTTATGCATGAAATACTCCTTCTTGCCTTAATTTTACACAAAACCCCCATATCAACACTGATACGGGGGAATTAGTTACTTTATTAGTCTGTTACATATGGCATTAATGCAACGTGACGGGCTCTCTTGATTGCTACTGTAAGAGCTCTCTGATGTTTTGCACAGTTTCCTGTGATTCTTCTTGGTAAGATTTTACCTCTTTCAGAGATATATCTTTTTAATTTATTTACATCTTTGTAATCAATTACATTGTCTTTTCCACAGAAAACACAGACTTTTTTTCTTCTATGCGGTGCTCTTCTTCTTGCCGGAGCGTCGCCACTTCTCTCTGCTTTATTGTAAGCCATGATATTTACCTCCTATAATTCTAGTTAAATGGTAATTCTTCGTCAATTCCATCCGGAATATTCATAAAGCCGTCTCCTGCCGCACTGCTTGGTGCAGGTCTCTCAGCCGGTGCAAATCCTGCATTGCTCTCGCTTGCAGACTTGCTCTCTGCAAATTCCTGTTCTTCGACTACGACATCGGTTGTATATACTCTCTGTCCGTCTTTGTTTGTGTAGCTTCCGGTCTGAATACGTCCGGTTATTGCTATCTTGATTCCTTTACGGAAATATTTTTCTGCAAATTCTCCCTGACGTCCAAATGCAACACAGTTGATAAAATCTGCTGTCTGCTGGTCTCCGTCACGTCTGAATCTTCGATCTACTGCAATTGTATATCTTGCTACGGCTGTTGACTGTTCTCCCTGAGAATAACGGATCTCCGGATCTCTGGTCAGTCGGCCCATAAGTATTACCTTATTCATGCGATTTCCTCTTTTCTATTTATGCCTCGTCTGCTCTAACGCATAAGAAACGAAGAACGTTGTCCATGATACGAACGTTTTCCTCTAACTGAGCAGGAACATCTGCGTTTGCATCAAACTGGATGAAATAGTAAAATCCTTCTCTCATCTTCTGAATTTCGTAAGCTAATCTTTTCTTACCCCACTCATCAACGTTTGTGATCGTGCCGCCAAGACGTGTAATATAGTCTTTTGCTTTCTCTACGACTGCTGCTCTGGCATCGTCTTCGATTTTTGCGTTCACAACGAGTGCTAATTCATATTTGTTCATGTTGCTTTTACCTCCTTTTGGTCTCTGGCCCCCTGTCTCACAAGGAGCAAGGAATTTGATAATATATCACGAAGATATATTTTAGCATGGGTTTTTCCAACTTTCAAGCATTTTTTGGCATTTTCCCATTTTTCGTGGTTTTTTAGGACTTTTTCGTAAGTCCCTTCGTGTTTTTCTCTACCTGTTTTCTTGCTATCATGATCTGATGTCCGCAGCCTGTGCATTTAAGCCGGAAATCTGCGCCTACTCTTAGGATTTCCCATTCATGGCTTCCACACGGATGCTGTTTTTTCAGTTTTACGATATCTCCCACTTCATATTGATATTGATTCATAGTTTCTCCTGATTTTTCTGGTCGGACTACAATGTGCCAAATACTTTTCCTATACTCTCATGGATGATGAGATCCGCCCGGCTGTCCATCGGCGTTGCACTTTTATTGATCAAAACCAGCTTGTTGCCCCTGTAATAATCAATCAGTCCTGCCGCCGGATAAACGGCTAAGGATGTACCGCCGATGATCAATATATCGGCATTGCTGATGTATTCAATGGATTTTTGTAAAGTCCTGCTGTCTAATCCCTCTTCATAAAGCACCACATCCGGCTTGATCTTACCACCGCACTCGCAGGTCGGTATGCCTTCTGATTCGAGGATATATCTTGCATCATAGAGCTTATGACATTTCTGACAATAATTTCTATGTACACTTCCATGCAGCTCTAAGACTTCTTTGCTTCCGGCTTTCTGGTGCAGTCCGTCAATGTTCTGTGTGATGACGGCTTTCAGTTTACCTTTCTGCTCTAATTCTGCTAATTTTTTATGCGCCATATTCGGCTCGGCATCCAGTGCCAGCATTTTATCGCGGTAAAAACGGTAAAATTCCTCCGTGTGATACAGATAGAAGGAATGGCTTAAGATCGTTTCCGGCGGATAATCATATTTCTGATTATACAGACCGTCCACACTCCGAAAATCCGGAATTCCACTTTCTGTAGAAACTCCGGCCCCACCAAAAAATACGATCCGGTCATGTTGATCAATAAGTTCCTGTAATTTTTCCACATCCTGTCCCATGATACATCCTCCTTATCCACATATTTCACAGGTTTCTTCCACCCATTCACATTCTTTCACTTCTGCATATCTGATTTTATTTATATGTTCCGACCCAGCGCGCCTGTACAACAAAACGCACCGATTCATCGGAAGTACAGGTAGACAATGTTACCACATAATCATCTTTTCCAAGTCCCAGTGCCTTCATATCCACCTTCGACTGTTTTGCCATCTTCTTCACATAAGCCTCAAACTGTTCATCATGTGCACTGAACAATGTATATACATCACTGCCCACCTTTGCATACTGCATGGAAAAAATCTCATACCTGTATTTTCCGTTCGGCGTACAGATCCACAGGTATTTGCTGTCTTTGTATTTTTCACTTTCGTACATCTGTTTTAGTTTTCCGAACATTGAACCATTTTTCATATTATGACCATAAATGATGGTATTGCAATCAGAAAAATCAGATGCATTGGTAGAATCAATAAATACAGACCCCGCAAAATTATAAGTCTTTTTAATTGTCCGGTGCAGATAATATTCATTATCTTCTCCCTGAGCAATTGGATAACTGATAGATGGAATTGCCTCCAGCTCCAGCCATCCCACTACATCGTCATTGATTGCTTTTAATGCGTCAAAATCCACTTCCGGCGGATTGACGGTAAGTTCTTCCTCCGGGAT
>ERZ827524.2947-NODE-2947-length-10776-cov-7.321798_pt1 | contig 10776 bp, 8 predicted proteins | sample MGYA00519702_ERZ827524 | MGnify/ENA primary metagenome ERZ827524 (study PRJEB31778, sample SAMEA3449341) | human gut metagenome | biome: human gut; feature: human-associated habitat; material: faeces | place: United Kingdom | collected 2010/2012 ...
GGACCTTGCCGCCCTTGTCGGCCTTGGCGTCCACCGCCTGCTGGATCTTCTCGATCACGTCCTGGTCGTAATGGGCCTCGCCGGCCTCGTCCTTGACGAACTTCACCACACGGTCGATCTCCTCCGGGGTGATGAAGCAGCCCTGAACACGGGTGGGCTTGGTGTCGCCCAGGGGGAAGTAGAGCATATCGCCCTTGCCCACCAGCTTCTCCGCGCCGGTGGTGTCCAGAATGATGCGGGACTCCATGGAGCTGGCCACGGCGAAGGCGATGCGGCTGGGGATATTGGCCTTCATCAGACCGGTGATCACGTCCGCCGAGGGACGCTGGGTGGCGATGACCAGGTGCATACCGGCGGCACGGCCCATCTGGGCCACACGGCAGATGGACTCCTCCACCTCCTTGGCCGCCACCAGCATCAGGTCGGCCAGCTCGTCGATGACCACCACCACGGTGGGCAGCTTTTTCACGTCCTCGTCCGTCTCGGACAGGGCGTTATAGCCCGCCAGGTCCTTGACGCCCTTTTCAGAGAACATCTTGTAGCGCTTCATCATCTCGAACACCGCCCATTGCAGGGCGCCGGCGGCCTTTTTTGGGTCTGTGACCACGGGGATGAGCAGGTGCGGGATACCGTTGTAGGGCGCCAGCTCCACCATCTTGGGGTCCACCATGATAAAACGGACCTCGTCCGGCGTGGACTTGTAGAGCAGGCTGACGATGAGGGAGTTGGTGCAGACGGATTTACCGGAGCCGGTGGTGCCGGCGATGAGTACATGGGGCAGACGGGCGATGTTGCCCACGATGTTGCTGCCGCCGATATCCCTGCCCACAGCAAAGGCCACCGGGGAAGGATGGTCGATGAACTCGCGGGATTCAATGACGTCGCGGATCCGCACGGCGGTGACGGTGCGGTTGGGGACCTCGATGCCCACGGCGGATATCTTGTTGGGCACCGGGGCGATGCGGACGCCGCTGGCACCCAGCGCTAGGGCGATATCGTCCTGGAGGTTCGTGATCTTACTGAGCTTGACGCCCTGGTCCAGGGTGAACTCGTAGCGGGTGACGGAGGGGCCATGGATGACCTCGCCGGCGCGGGCGTCCACGCCGAAGGAGCGCAGGGTGTCCGCCAGGCGCTTGGAGTTGTTCCGCAGCTCGGCGCCCACCTCGGTGTAGTTGCCGCCGCGGTTCTGCTCCAGCAGGGTGATGGGCGGGTAGCGGTAGGTCTCCTCCCCCTGGGCCAGCTCCTGCTCGATGGCGTCGCTGACCTCCTGGGCGGCGCTCTCCACCTCCTGCTGCAGCTGGGCTTTTTTCTGCTTGTCGCTGAGGGGCTTCTTCGGGGCAGGGGGCTCCGCCGGAGCGGCGGGCGGTGCGGGCTCGTCGCTGAGGGGCTGGGGCGCGGGGGCGGGGCCGCCCCGCAGCACCTGATCCGGCGTGCGGATATCGTCGCTGCGGCGGGGGAAGAAGGAGCTGGCGGGCGGGAGGACCGTGTCGTCGCGCTCGCCGTCCAGCGGGATGTCGATATTGGGGCGCCTGCGGCCCTTGGCAGGCTTTTTCGCCGGGGCGGGAGCGGCGGTGGGGGTGAAACCCTCCGGGAGGGCTTCGTCGTCCGCGTCCTCGTCGTCACGGCGCAGGCTCTCGCCATAGCTGCGGACGCGCGCCGCGGCCTCCTGGGGCGTCAGGTGCAGGGCGCCCAGCAGGGCGGCCAGCAGCAGCACCACGAACACGATGATGGACACCACCTTGCTGACCAGGGCCTCGCAGCCCACGGCCAGACCGCCGGAGAGCACACCGCCGCACTTGAGGGCCTGTCCGTCGGCCCAGAGGGTCTTGACGCTGTCCAGGCCGAGGGTGTAGGCTGTGCGGCACAGGGCCAGGTGGCACAGCACGCCCACCAGCAGGGGCAGCAGCGCCACGCAGGTGGTACGCAGGACGACGGGCCGGCCCCGATGGCCCAGCTGGATGACGGCAATAGCCGCCAGCACCGGGGCCGTCAGGTAATAGCCGTAGCCCAGCGCGCCCTTGAGCACCCTGGCGATCCACACCAGGAGGAGGGCGTCCACGTTGAAATAGCTCACCAGCACGCACAGCGCCAGCAGTGCGCAGACGATGCCGCCGGCCATACGCGCCGCGGCGTTATACGCCGGCGGGGGCGGCGGGGCAGGCGTTTTTTTGCGGGTATTTCCTTTCTTTTGTGTCGATGCCATAGTCTATCTACCTCACTTGATGCCCTGCAGAACAAGGGTCAGCACGCCCGCCGCCCAACAGTAGTAGGCGAAGGCACCGAAACGGCCCTTGTCCGCGATATACTTCAGAAGCCGGATGCACAGATAGCCCGTCACGGCGGCCACGGCCACGCCTACCAGGTACATGGGCACCTCCGCGCCGACGATGCCGGCCTGCACCGCATCCTTGATGGACAGGATGTTGGCGCCCAGCACGGCGGGGATGCTCAGCAGGAAGGAAAAGCGCACGGCGAAGCGACGCTCATAGCCCACAAAGCACCCGGCGGTGATGGTCATGCCGGAGCGGGAGACGCCGGGCAGCGTAGCCACCGCCTGCCCCACGCCCACCAGCAGAGCGTCCAGCCAGGTGGCGCTGCGCTCGGTCTTGCGGCCCCGGCGCACACGGTCGCACAGGAACAGCAGGAAGCCGGTGAAGATCAGCGCCGCGCCCACGAAATACATATTATCGCCCAGGCCCTGCACTGTCTTGCGGATGGGCAGCACCGCAAACAGCGGCAGCGTGCCGACGACGATCAGCAGGATGAGCCGGCGGGCGGGCGGCACCGGCGTGGGGGTGCTGTGGTGCGCCAGGTCGCCGATGCCCCGGAAGAACTCCACCACCATGTCGCGAATGTCGCCCCAATAGGCGGCAAACACCGCAATAAGCGTGCCCAGGTGGAGCAGCACGTCGAAGAACTCCGGAATGCTCCCCGCGCCCTCCATATTCAGCAGATTGCGGGCAATGGCCAGATGGCCGGAGCTGGAGATGGGCAGGAATTCCGCTATGCCCTGCACCAGTCCCAACAGGATCGCTTTCAGATAGGTCATGACACACCTCACGTCATTATACACTCCCGCAAAACGGGAATACTGTTCCAATATAGGAAGAGTATACCACATGGGGCAAAAAAATGCCACCACTTATTTCTTACCTGTCTGTCATCTTATTGTCACCCTGCACAAAGGATGCCGGTTATTTTTGCCATTCTGCCTGTTGTTGTTCCCCGTGCTTTTGTGGTATGATAAACTATGTGTAATCAGAGGCAGGCGAAGGGAGTTTCCTCCGCGGAATATATACTTCAAAGGGGGACGGCTTCCGGAAACGGGGTCTTCCCCTGTCTGTTTCCCAGATCAGGAAAGGCGGTGAGTAAACTGTACCGTGAAAAAATAGACCAGCTGCAGGCGGCGGAGCAGCGGCTTCTGGAGCAGAAGGCCGAGGCCCAGCGCGCCGCCCGGGCACTGACCGAGCAGGCCCGCCGGGACGGCGACGGTTTGGTGCGTGAGGCGCAGAACGCCGTGAAGGTGCTGGAGAACGAAGCCATGCAGCGGGCCGGTGAAGCCGGACAGGCGGCGGACGCCGCCCTGCGAAGCGACGCCGAGCGCACCTGCACAGCCATACGACAGCAGGCGGAGCAGCGCATGGACACGGCTGTCCGCGCCATCGTGGAAAAGGTGGTGAAGCGGTAAATGCCCATTGCAAAAATGAAGCGCCTGCAGGTGCTGGCGCTGGAGCGGGACCACGACGCGCTGCTGCGGCAGCTGGAGCGTATGGGCTGCGTGGAGATCAGTGAGCCGGACGCGCCGGATGCGCCGGAGAGCCTGCGGCGCTGCGACAGCGAGACGGCGGACTGCCTGGCCCGCCAGCGGCAGGTACAGACGGCGATCGATGCCCTGCGGCGGGCTGCGCCGCCCAAGAAAGCGCCGCTGCTGGCGCCCCGCCCCGCCATCGGCGAGGCGGAATACCTGAGCGAGACGGGGCTGGCCGACGGGCTGGCGCTGGCCCGCCAGGTCAACGAGGCAGCGGGACGATTACAGCAGCTGACGGCGCTGGCTGCCCAGCTGGAGACCGACCGGATCACCCTGGGGCCCTGGCTGAGTCTGGACCTGCCCCTGGAGCTGACGGAGACACGCTGCTGCGACGTGACCCTGGGCGTACTGCCGCCCTTCGTCCCCTGGGACGAACTGTGTGGGCAGGTACAAAACGAATATCCGGAGAGCGAGCTGCATCTGCTCTCCGCCGACCGGCAGCAGCAGTGCGTGCTGCTCATCACCCACAAGGCAGCGACGGCACCGGTGCTGGAGCTGCTGCGGGGCCGGGGCTTCGCAGCCTCACCCCTGAAGGGCCGCACCGGCACGCCGGAGGAAAACCGGCGGCGGGACGCGGACCGGCTGGCAGAGGTCAAGAGGCAGCAGGAGGCCCTGCGAAAGCGGCTGGATGAGCTGGCGGAACGGCTGCCGGAGCTGTATCTGTGCGCCGACCGGCTGGCCTCCCGCCTGCAGCGGGAGGAAAACCGCCGCAGACTGCTGACCGACGGGTGCATCGTGGCATTCGACGGCTGGGTGCCGGAGAAAAAGACGGCAAGGCTGACGGCGTATCTGGACACGGCGGACTGCGACTACACCCTGTCCGATCCCACGACGGAGCAGATACCGGAGGTGCCGGTGCTGCTGGAGGACAACGCGGTGGCGCGGTCCATGAACTGCATCACCGAGCAGTACTCCCTGCCGGCCTACGACGGCGTGGACCCCAACCCGGTGATGGCACCGTTCTTCATCCTGTTTTTCGGCATGATGATGGCGGACATCGGCTACGGGCTGCTGATGCTCCTCGGCTCATGGCTGTTCCTGAAGAAAAAACGGCCGGACGACCGCAGCTTTATGGAGATGATCTTCTGGTGCGGCGTGACCACCGTGGTCTTCGGCGCCATGACCGGCAGCTTCTTCGGCGACTTCCTGCCGCAGCTCTTCAAGTTCTTTGACCCGGAGAGCACCTTTGCCCTGCCGGCGCTGTTCTCACCCCTGGACGACACCATGGCCATCATGGTGGGCTCGCTGATCCTGGGCGCCTTGCAGGTGTTCACCGGCATGACCGTCAGCGTGGTGGAAAAATGCAAAAAGGGCTGCTTTATGGATGCCCTGTTTGACGAGATCACCTGGTGGATCATTCTGGCGGGCACGGGTCTTGCGGTGCTTGGCATCGGCAGTGTATCCGGCGTGCCGGTGGTGCTGATCGCGGGCGTTCTTATGCTGGTATACGGCGCGGGCCGGGGCAAAAAGGGCTTTGGCAAGGTGACGGGCTTCGTGGCGGCGGTGTACAACGGCGTGACGGGTTTCTTCAGCGATATCCTGTCCTACGTCCGGCTGATGGCGCTGATGCTGTCCGGCGCGGTGCTGGCCCAGGTGTTCAATATGCTGGGCGCCACCACCGGCAACGTGGTCACCTTCATCATCATCGCATTCGTCGGCAATATGCTGAACCTGGCGCTAAACCTGCTGGGCTGCTACGTCCACGATATGCGCCTGCAATTTCTGGAATTTTTCGGACGCTTCTACAAGGACGGCGGCAAGGCCTACCGTCCCCTGCGCGTCCGGGCCAAACACGTAGAGATCATTAAGGAGGATACTAAATCATGTTAGCTTTTCTTGAATCTGTGGGCGGACTGGGTTTCGCCATCCTGGGCGCGGCGCTGACCGCCGGCCTGTGCTGCATCGGCTCCGCCAAGGGCACCGGTATGGTGGGCGAGGCCGCCGCCGGATTGACCAGCGAGGATCCCGATAAGTCCACCAAGTGCCTGATCCTGCAGGTACTGCCCGGCACCCAGGGCCTGTACGGCTTTGTGGCGCTGTTCCTGGTGCTGGGCCAGACCGGCCTGCTCAGCGGCAGCGTGCTGGATCTCTCCCTGACCCAGGGGCTGTCCTTCTTCGCCGCCTGCCTGCCCATCATGCTGGGCGGCTGGCTGAGCGCCATCTTCCAGGGCCGCGTGGCCGCCGCGTCCATCAACATCGTGGCCAAGCACCCAGAGGCCGCTACCAAGGGCATCATCTACTGCGGCATCGTGGAGTTCTACGCCATCCTGTCTCTGGTGGCGACCATTATGATCTCCCTGAACATCATGAAGTAAGGCGGGTGCGCCTATGAACGGTATCGACAAGATCATCGCGCGCATGGAGGCCGACACACAGGCCGAGTGCGCCGACATCGCCGCCCAGGCGGCGGCGGAGGCCGAGGCCATTCTGGCCCGGTACCGCGCCGAGGCGGACAAGCTGCTCCGCGAGGGCGAGGCCCGCTGCAAGGTGCTGGAGCGCGAGCAGGTGGAGCGCCTGGAGGGCGGCAGCCGTCTGGCCTGCCGCCAGCGGGTGCTGGCGGAGAAGCAGCGGATGCTGGACGAGGCCTTTGCCCGCGCCGCCGACGCGCTGCTGAAGCTGCCGCGCCCGGAGTATATCGACCTGCTGGCATCGCTGGCCGCGGAAAACGGGCAGGGCGGCGAAGCGCTGGTGTTCTCCGCCGCCGACCGGGACACGGTGGGTCAGGCGGTGGTGGACGCCGCCAACGGCAAAAAGCCCGGCGCGGGCTTCACCCTGGCTGCCGACACCCGGGAGACGGGCGGCGGCGTGGTACTGCAGCGGGGCCGCATGGAGATCAACTGCGGCTTTGCCGAGCTGCTGCGCCGGGCACGGCAGGAGGACTCCTCCGCCGTGGCCGCCGTGCTGTTTGACTGAAAGGGGGCGTCCCTTTGACAAAACGGAGAAAGGACACGGACTATCTGTTCCTGTCCGCCCGCATACGCGCCATGGAGCGCCGGCTGCTGACGGCACAGCGGCTGGAGCAGCTGCTGACGGCACCCTCCGTCGAGGCGTGCGCCCAGCTGCTGAGCGAGTGGGGCTACGCGCCCGTACACGATGAGCCGTCCCTGCAGGCGGCGCTGAGCGCGCAGCGCGAGGCGGTGTTCGCCGACGTTTCCCGCTTTATGCCGGAGGCGGAGGTGCTGGACGTGTTCCGGCTGAAATACGACTACCACAACATCAAAACGCTGCTGAAAGCGCCGCAGGATGCGGAGCGTCTGCTGATCGACGCCGGGACCGTACCGGCAGAGGCGATGCAGAAAAAGCACGCCGAAAACGGCGGCTGGGACTTTCTGCCCGCCGACATGGCCGCCGCGGCCGATGAGGCCCAGCGGGTGCTGGCCGAGACGGGCAGCGCCCGCAGCAGCGACTGCATCCTGGATCGGGCCTACTTCGCGCGGCTGGAAAAGCTGGCGGCGGACAGCCACATACCCTATTTGCAGGACTATGTCCGCGCCATGATCGACGCGGCGAACCTGCGCTCGCTCATCCGCACCCAGCGGCTGGGGCTGGACGCCGGCTTCCTGCGGGAGGTGCTGTTCCCCGGCGGCAGCGTGACGCCGGAGGCGATCCGCGCCGGAAGCGGCAGCGGCGCTGCCGCGCTGTGGCGGGGCACGGCCTTCGCCCGGGAGGCGGAGCTGGGAGACGAGGCCGCCAAGGGCGGCAGCCTGACCGCCTTTGAAAAGGCCTGCGACGACGCGGTGCTCCGCGCCGCCGGCGCGGCACGCCGGATACCCTTCGGCGTAGAGGTGGCGCTGGGCTATCTGGCGGCAAAGGAGGCGGAGTGGACGGCGGTGCGTACCGTGCTGTCCGGCCGGATGGCCGGTGTGCCGGCGGAGGCGCTCCGGGAAAGGCTGCGTGAGCAATATGTATAAGATCGCCGTTATTGGGGACCGGGACAGCGTGCTGGGCTTCCGTGCGCTGGGGCTGGACGTGTTCCCCACCGAGGATACCGACGCGGGGCGCAGAACGCTGCACCGCCTGGCGCAGGAGGACTACGCCGTCATCTATATCACCGAGCAGCTGGCGCAGCAGCTGACCGCCGAGATCGCCCGGTATAAGGACGAGGCAAAGCCGGCCGTCATCCTCATCCCCGGCGCTAACGGCAGCCAGGGGCTGGGCATGAGCGCGCTGAACGCCGCGGTGGAACGGGCCGTTGGCTCGAATATCATTTAACTATCCTTTAAATTTAGAAAGGATCCGATGAAATGTCAGGTAGAATTGTAAAGGTATCCGGTCCGCTGGTCGTTGCCGAGGGGATGGAAGACGCCAATATGGCGGACGTCGTCCGCGTCGGCCAACAGCAGCTGATCGGTGAGATCCTGAATATGACGGGCGGCTCCGCCTCCATTCAGGTCTATGAAGAAACGAGCGGCCTCGGCCCCGGCGCCGAGGTCACAACGACCGGCATGCCCCTTTCCGTGGAGCTTGGCCCGGGCATGCTGGAGGGCATCTATGACGGCATCCAGCGTCCTCTGACCGAGATCCGCAAACTCTGCGGCGAGACCATCGCCCGCGGCGTGCAGGTCCCGGCGCTGAACCGGGAAAAGAAGTGGGACTTCGTCCCCACCGTTCAGGCGGGCGACAAGCTCTCCGGCGGCGACGTCATCGGCACCGTGCAGGAGACGAGCGCCGTGCTGCACAAGATCATGGTCCCGCCCAACGTGGCCGGTACCGTCAAGGAGATCAAGTCCGGCTCGTTCACGGTCACCGAGACCGTCTGCGTGCTGGAAACGGCGAAGGGCGAGGAAAACCTCACCCTCATGCAGAAGTGGCCCGTGCGCGTGGCCCGGCCGTATGACCGGAAGTTCACGCCCTCGCAGCCGCTCATGACCGGCCAGCGCATCATCGACACCATGTTCCCGCTGGCCAAGGGCGGCACCGCCGCCGTCCCCGGCCCCTTCGGCTCGGGCAAGACCGTCGTGCAGCATCAGCTGGCGAAGTGGTCCGACGTCGACATCGTCGTCTACATCGGCTGCGGCGAGCGCGGCAACGAGATGACCGACGTTCTGATGGAGTTCCCGGAGCTGCACGACCCCAATACCGGCGAGCCGCTGATGAAGCGGACCGTCCTGATCGCCAACACCTCCGATATGCCGGTCGCGGCGCGCGAAGCGTCCATCTACACCGGCATCACCATCGCGGAGTATTTCCGCGACATGGGCTATGACGTTGCCGTTCTCGCCGACTCCACGTCCCGCTGGGCCGAGGCGCTGCGCGAAATGTCCGGCCGTCTGGAAGAGATGCCCGGCGAAGAGGGCTACCCCGCGTACCTCGCCAGCCGTATCGCGCAGTTCTACGAGCGCGCCGGCTGCGTCACCTGCCTCGGCAGCGACAAGCGTCAGGGCAGCGTCACCGCCATCGGCGCCGTCTCGCCTCCGGGCGGCGACACGTCCGAGCCGGTCTCGCAGGCGACGATGCGTATCGTCAAGGTGTTCTGGGCGCTTGACAGCTCTCTGGCCTACGCCCGCCACTTCCCGGCGATCAACTGGCTGACGTCGTACTCGCTGTACACCGACTCGCTGCGCGAGTTCTACGACAAGGAATTCGGCGCGACGTATATGGCCAACCGCACGAAGGCCATGAGCATTCTGCAGGAAGAGGCAGAGCTTCAGGAGATCGTCCGTCTCGTCGGTCAGGACGCGCTCAGCCCCGCCGACCGCATGACGATGGAGACCGCGCGTATGATCCGCGAGGACTTCCTGCAGCAGAACGCCTTCATCACCGAGGACGCCTACTCCTCTTACGGCAAGCAGTACCGCCTGCTTGATCTCGTGCTGCAGTACGACGCGAAGTGCCGCGCCGCGCTCGGCAAGGGCGCCGAGCTCAACGGTCTCTTCAACATCGGCGCGCGCGAGGCCATCGGCCGCGCGAAAATGGCGCCGCAGGAAGAATATGAGAAGGTTTACGACGGCATTCTCGACGAGATGCAGTCCGAGATCGACGAAGTTGTCCGGGGAGGTGAGGAGCAGTGATCCGCGAATATAAGACAATTAAGGAGATCGCCAGCCCTCTGATGATCGTGGAGCACGTCGATGGCGTCACCTACGACGAGCTGGCGGAGATCGAGCTGCCGAACGGCAGCGTCCGGCGCTGCAAGGTGCTCGAAGTGGAAGGCGACCGCGCGGTCGTGCAGCTCTTCGAGTCGGCGCAGGGCATCAACCTTGCCGAGAGCAAGGTCCGCTTCCTCGGCCATCCGCTCCAGCTCGGCGTGAGCGAGGATATGCTCGGCCGTGTCTTCAACGGCATGGGCGAGCCGATCGACGAAGGCCCGGCCATCATCGCCGAGGAGCACCGCGACATCAACGGTCTTCCCATGAACCCCGCCGCCCGCGCTTACCCCGCCGAGTTCATCCAGACCGGCGTTTCCACCATCGACGGATTGAACACCCTCGTCCGCGGCCAGAAGCTGCCCATCTTCTCCTGCTCCGGTCTGCCCCACGCGGCGCTCGCCGCGCAGATCGCGCGTCAGGCGAAGGTGCTCGGCGACGGTGAGAACTTCGCCGTCGTGTTCGCCGCCATCGGCATCACGTTCGAGGAATCCGAATACTTCATTCAGGAGTTCCGCCGCACCGGCGCCATCGACCGCACGGTCGTATTCTCCAACCTTGCGAACGACCCCGCCGTCGAGCGTATCGCCACGCCGCGTATGGCGCTGACCGCCGCGGAGTATCTGGCGTTTGAGAAGGACATGCACGTCCTCGTCATCCTCACGGATATCACGAACTACGCCGAAGCGCTGCGCGAGATCTCCGCCGCAAAGAAGGAAGTCCCCGGCCGCCGCGGCTATCCCGGCTATCTCTATACCGACCTTGCAACGCTCTATGAGCGTGCGGGCCGCCGGATCGGCAAGAAGGGCTCCATCACCCTCATCCCGATCCTGACCATGCCGGAGGACGACAAGACCCACCCCATCCCCGACCTGACCGGCT
>ERZ827524.2948-NODE-2948-length-10775-cov-3.501493_pt1 | contig 10775 bp, 5 predicted proteins | sample MGYA00519702_ERZ827524 | MGnify/ENA primary metagenome ERZ827524 (study PRJEB31778, sample SAMEA3449341) | human gut metagenome | biome: human gut; feature: human-associated habitat; material: faeces | place: United Kingdom | collected 2010/2012 ...
TCAGAGGTACCAGCACCTCTGCCAGAATATTCGCTACCACGATATCATAACACTCATAGCCTACCTGATCCTGCACTTCCTTATCGGTAATGATATTGCCGATCAGAAGTTCAAAGCTGTCCTCCGGAATCCCGTTCGCTTCCTTGTTCTCCCTGACTGCATCCACAGCACAGATGTCCAGGTCTGTACCAATGGCTTTTTTCGCCCCGAACATCAGGGAAAGGATAGCCAGGATACCGCTGCCGGTTCCTACATCCAGGAGCACAGTATCCTTCGTAATATATTTCCGTAGTGCTCGGATACAGAGCTGTGTGGTATCATGCATTCCCGTACCAAAGGCGGTACCCGGGTCAATGTGGAGTACCAGCCTGCCCTCGTTCTCCGGCTCTGCCTCTTCCCAAGAAGGAATGACCAGAATATCATCTATGGTAAACTGGTGGAAATACTGCTTCCAGTTGTTGATCCAGTCGATATCCTCAGTTTCGTCCACACTGACGGTTCCTTCTCCGATATCCATAAACTCCTGCAGCCCTGACAGCTCTTCCCTGATCTCTGCAAGGAGCTGCTCACTCGTCTTATCCTCTCCTGCCACCTCCAGGAGACCGTTCTCCTTTTCCTCTACGAAAAAGCTGAGGTATGCGATCCCGTCATCTGCCGGTCCGTCAGGCAGGATATCTACAAACATCTGCTCTTTTTCTGCCTGTGTCATCGGAATCTTATCCTCAATCTCGATTCCCTGTACACCAAGGTCCATCAGCATACTACTGACAATGTCTTCTGCCTCGGTTGTTGTCTTTAATCTGAATTTATTCCACTTCATATTGGTTCTCCTTTTATTGTTGTCCAAGCAAATAATCAATAAACTGCTGTGCAGTACGTCCGCTTAATCCACCATGGCTCAATTCCCATTTGTTTGCCTCCAGAAGAAGCTTTTCCTCTTCCATCTCGACACCGTAACGATCTGCAAGCGTGGTGACAATCTTCTGGAATTCTTTTTTATCCGGTTTTCCAAAATAAATGGTCACGCCGAATCTTGCTACCAGCGAAAGTTTCTCCTGTACGGTATCATTGGTGTGCAGTTCTTCATCTCTGTCAGCTTTATCTTTGAATGTCTCACGTACCAGATGTCTTCTGTTGGAAGTTGCATAGATCAGGATATTATCCGGTTTCTTCTCCAGACCACCCTCGATCACTGCCTTCAGATATTTATATTCGATCTCAAACTCTTCAAAAGAGAGATCGTCCATGTAAATAATGAACTTGTAATTGCGGTTTTTGATCTGTGCGATGACATCATTCAGATCACAGAACTGGTGCTTGTACACTTCGATCAGACGTAAGCCTCTGTCATAGTACTGGTTTGCAATGGCTTTGATACTGGTGGATTTTCCGGTTCCGGCATCCCCATATAACAGGCAGTTATTTGCCTGCTTTCCGTTGACAAATGCTTCCGTATTGTCGATGAGTTTCTGTTTTGCAAGCTCATAGCCGACCAGATCGTCTAATTTCACATGGGCAATATTTGTGATCGGCACGATCTCCACCTCTTCCTTTTCCCTGTGCTGAATGCGGAATGCCTTGTGAAGTCCGAGTTTACCAACGCCAAAATCTTTATAAAATGCCGTCACTGCATCTTTAAATCCGGACACATCTGTGGAAGCTTCCAGCTTTAACTTCAACTCATTGATGCGCTCCTTGATCCTCTTATTAAAAATCTTTCCGCTCCCTGTCATGCTCTGATAATCGGTGATGGCATCCATGCAGTCCATCTCAAAATAAGAGGCAAGTTTTCCAAAATCAAAATCAAACAGCGATTTGATGATCTCAAAGTCATGCAATACGATCTGATTGACAGAGCCCTCCACTTCGCCGCGGATCTCACAGGCTTTGCTGTAAGCATTCTCATTATTTACAAGAAGGAATGCCAGAAAACTGTGCCACAGATTCCCCTCAAAGCCATGACTCACTGCCAGTTCCATTAACTGGTTCAAACTCTCATACAATAGAGACTCCACATCCTCTTTATTATAATATTCATTTTCATAATTCTCCATGATCCAGGTCATGTTATAAAATAATTTTCCATTTTCAAAATCTTTATATAAAATTAAATTCTTTGGACTTTTCATCAGTTTATTCATTCCCTTCTGCACTCACATAATTGCCAAGTATTTTCAAACGGATCGTCTCCTCTGTCAGCCCCCGCAGCGCATTCTGTACGGCTGCATCATTGAGGTTTCCCTCAATGTCAACAAAGAAGCGGTACTCCCACGCTTTTCCCTGCACCGGTCTGGACTCGATCTTATTCATGTTGATTCCGTTGTAGATAAAATGGGACAGCTTATGGTACAGCGAACCGCTCTCATGCGGAACTTCAAAAGAGATACTGATCTTATTGGCTCTCGATTCAAAAATCTTCTTGTTCGCCACAATGATAAACTTTGTGTAATTGTTTTTATTGTTCTGGATCGCCTCGTCGAGCACTTTCAGACCATAAATATCCGCAGTCAGGGTGCTTGCGATCGCTGCCTTGTTCTTTTTCCCATCCTCTTTGATCTTCTGGGCGGACATCGCCGTATTTTTCAGACTGTGCTTTTCCCAGTCTCTGTGGCTCTCAAGGTATTTCGAGCACTGCATCAGCGCCTGTGGGTGGGAATAAATGTCGGTGATATCGTCCATGTCTGCTTCCGGCAGACCCAAAAGTGCATGGTCGATACGGATGATCTGCTCTCCCACGATATAATTATTGTATTCCACCATAAGATCATAGTTCTCGGAAACGATTCCGGCGGATGAATTCTCAATTGGGAATACAGCGTAATCGGCCTCCCCGTTTTGGATGGCTTCCATCGCATCCCGCCACGTATCCACATGATAACTGTCTGCATTCTCCCCGAAATACTCATTCAGCGCAAGCTGGGAATACGCGCCTTCTGTTCCCTGAAATACGATTTTAGCATTTTTGTAATTCAGATGATCTACTTCTTTAAAATCGGGTTTTTCCGTCTGGCCATGTTCTGTCAGAAGCTGATACTGACGCTTCCGGCTCATGGACATGATCTGCTCGAACAGTTCACGGATACCATGTTTTAAAAATGGCGTAGTTCCTTTTCTGCTCAATGTTTCCAACTTGGAAACCTCACGCTGCTTGTCAAATACTTTCTTTCCCACAGCAATTTTATATTCAGCAACTTCCTCTGAAATTGCCATTCTGCGTTCATACAGATCCACGATCTGACTGTCGATCTGATCAATCTCATCTCTTAGTTCCAATAAATCTCTCATAAAAAATCCAAGCCTTTCCATTTATTATTTATAATATATTACATTCACAGTTTGCTTGCAAGAGAACACTTGCGTCATGGTATACAGAAATGCTATACTTTTTATAGATAAAGATTATAAATCAAAGAGGTGATTTACTTATGAAAAAAATTTGGAAATGGCTGCTTTTTGTGTTGGTGATCCTTCTTGCTGCCGGGTGTGTTTTCCTCTACCGGTACATAAACCGCATTCGGTATAATGACGGTTATGTCAACGGCAACACTGCGGGAAATCTGTATAACGAAGGATATTTCTGTGAAAAAGATGGTATTGTCTACTTTGCCAACCCTGCCGACAACTACTGTCTGTACTCCATGAACCCGGACGGCACAAACATCAAAAAGTTAGAGGATCAGAGTGTCAGCTACATCAACGTGGATGACCACTACATTTATTACTGTAAACTTAAGGGAAAAAGCGCTGATTCATTTTCCTTCCTCCCGATCAATACCAACAGTTTATGCCGGCTGGATATTGACGGAAAAGGAAAGCCTGAAATTTTAGATGATGATCCGTGTATGTATGCTTCCCTGGTTGGAAATTATCTGTACTATCTGCATTATGATACCACTGATGCAACCACGCTGTACAAAGTCAAAATTGATGGCAAGGAAAAAGAGCAGGTAGAAAAACAGTCCTACTTTACCGCAAGTACCGATGGACAATATATTTATTATAACGGACTGACAGACAATCATAATATCTATGAGATGGACACTTCCAACGACCATGCAAAAGTCATCTATGAGGGGAACTGCTGGATGCCGGTGAAAGACGGAAACAATCTTTATTTTATGGACTGTGAAAACGATTACCGCATTGCCAAAGTCGATCTGACAAATGGCGAAAAAACGCTGGTCACGGACTGCCGTGTCGACTGCTATAATGTCACAGGCGATAAAATCTTTTTTCAGAAAAATGATAAGACAAATCCGGCCATCTGTTGTATTAATACAGATGGAAGCAATTATCAGGAATTAAAAGAAGGCAACTACACTGCCATTAATGTAACTTCCACTTATGTCTATTTTAAAGATTTTACGACCAAAACCCCTTATTATACATCTGTTGCTGCCCCGGGCAATGTACAGATCTTTAATCCATAAGCAGATTCTATCACAAAACAATTTTTCGCAATATAAGGGAACAGAAAGCGCCAGGAAAATTCATACTTTTCCTGGCGCTTTCTTTATCTGGCAAAACAAATGTTTATGCAAAATCAAATAACGACAACTGATTGGACTCCGGCATATCGCCCAGCAGTCCAAGATCTGCCATAAGATCGATGGTAGATTTCGTTACTTTGGTTCTCTGACGGAAATCATCTTTGGATAAGAACTTTCCGTCTTTTGCTGCTTCCGCAACCGCGATTGCAGCATTGTCGCCCATACCCTCGATCGTATTTAACGCCGGCATAAGTTTTCCATCGATGATCTGGAAACGATCCGGCAGTGCACGGTAAATATCAATTGGCGTGAAATCAAAGCCTCTCGCATACATCTCCTGCACAATTCGCATATCACGGTAGACATCCTGCTCTTTTTTGGAAAGAGAATCTTTTCTTCTCGTGTAATCTTTATAAAAATATTCCAGACGCTCTTTTCCCTGACACATGATCTCATAGTTGAAACCTGTCGCACGAATGGAAAAATATGCTGCATAATAGGCAAGCGGGTAAAAAACTTTGCAGTATGCGATACGCCATGCCATCATAACGTAGGCAGCCGCGTGCGCCTTTGGGAACATATACTTAATCTTTAAACACGAATCAATATACCATTCCGGTACATTATGTGCCCGCATCTCTTCCTTCCATTCTTCCTTTAATCCCTTACCTTTTCGAACAGACTCCATAATGGTAAAAGACTGCTCACTGTCAAGTCCCATACTGATCAGATAAATCATAATATCATCACGGGTACAGATTGCAGTAGAAATCGTTGCAATCCCCTGCTCAATTAAAGTCTGTGCATTTCCCAACCACACATCCGTACCATGCGAAAGTCCTGAAATTCGGATCAGATCCGAAAATTCGGTCGGTTTCGCATCAATAACCATCTGCATCGCAAAATCTGTTCCAAACTCCGGGATTCCTAAACATCCCAGGGGAATACCGTTGATGTCTTCCGGTTCTACTCCCAATGCAGAGGTATTCATAAACAGCGACATGACTGTCTGATCATCCAGAGGGATCGTCTGTGGATCAAGTCCTGTCAAGTCCTGTAACATACGGATCATGGTCGGATCATCGTGTCCGAGAATGTCCAGTTTTAATAAGTTATGGTCGATGGAATGGTAATCAAAATGAGTCGTAACCGTTGCAGTCGTCATATCGTTTGCCGGATGCTGTACCGGAGTAAACGTATTAATCTCCTCACCCACCGGAAGAACAACGATACCTCCCGGATGCTGTCCGGTCGTTCTCCGGACGCCGACACATCCCTGTACAATACGGTCAATCTCACAATTTCTCTTGTGGATTCCACGCTCCTCATAATAGTTTTTGATATATCCAAATGCGGTCTTGTCCGCAAGTGTACCAATCGTTCCGGCACGGAACGTCTGTCCGTAACCGAAAATAACCTCACAGTAAGCATGGGCTTTACTCTGATACTCACCGGAAAAGTTTAAGTCGATATCCGGCTCTTTATTTCCCTTGAATCCAAGGAAGGTCTCAAATGGAATATCAAATCCATCTTTTACCAGCTTTTTGCCACACACCGGACAAATCTTATCCGGCATATCACATCCGCTTCTTCCTGAAAATGCCTTGACTTCCGGTGAATCAAAATCGCTGTATTTGCAATATTCGCAACGGTAATGCGCCTGCAATGGATTTACCTCCGTGATACCGGACATGGTCGCTGCAAAAGAGGAACCTACCGAACCACGGGAACCTACAAGGTAACCATCCTCGTTCGACTTCCATACAAGCTTCTGTGCGATAATATACATTACCGCATATCCATTGGAAATAATCGAATTTAATTCTCGGTCAAGCCGCTCCTTTACGATCGGAGGCAGTTCTTCACCATACATGCTGTGCGCCTTGTTATAGCAGATATCACGGAGCATCTGATCCGAATTCTCGATAAACGGCGGACACTTATCCGGTCTTACCGGTGCAATCTTCTCACACATATCCGCAATTTTGTTCGGATTTGTAATGACAACTTCTTCTGCTTTGGTACTTCCAAGATATTCGAATTCCTTTAACATTTCCTCCGTTGTGCGGAGATATAACGGAGCCTGCTCATCAGCATCCTTAAATCCCTTTCCTGCCATAATAATACGGCGGTAGATTTCATCTTCCGGATCCAGAAAATGTACGTCACAGGTTGCCACGACAAGTTTGTTAAATTCCTCCCCCAGTCTGCAGATCCTGCGGTTGATATCCTGCAGCTCTTCCATCGTATTCACCGGCTCCTTGTCACTGCGCAACATGAACTCATTGTTTCCAAGCGGCTGTATCTCCAGATAATCATAGAACTTTACAAGTCTTATGATCTCTTCCTGCGGTCTTCCGCCCACAATCGCACGGTATAATTCTCCAGCTTCACAGGCAGAGCCTAAAAGAAGTCCCTCTCTGTATTTGACAAATTCACTTTTTGGCACACGTGGCCTCTTATTATAATACGTGAGGTGTGAAAGTGAAACCAGACGATACAGATTGATACGTCCGATGTCATTTGTCGCCAGAATAATTGCATGGTAGGTCGGCATTTTCATGACCGTTTCCGGGGAGGTGGAAACCATATGGTTCACATCATCGAGATTTTCCATACCGCGTTCTTTTAACATCTCAATAAATTTCACAAAAATTTCTGCTGTACAGGCAGCATCGTCAACTGCACGATGATGGTTTTCCAGTGAGACATTCAATGCCTTTGCAACGGTATCGAGTTTAAAACGATTCAGGTTCGGCAGCAGAATTCTGGCAAGAGCCACTGTATCTATGATCGTAAACTCTCTCTCTATCCCCTGATCCTTGCAGTTTTTCTTAATAAAACTCATATCAAATTCCGCATTGTGGGCAACCATGATCGCACCATCGCAGAACTTCATAAATTCCGGCAGAATCTCCTCAATCTTCGGTGCATCAATGACCATATCATCCTTAATTGAGGTCAATTCCTCGATTCGGAATGGAATTGGCACTTCCGGGTTTACAAATGTCGAAAAGCGGTCTGTAATGACACCACCGACTACTTTCACTGCACCGATCTCAATAATCTTATTCTTATCCGGGCTGAAACCGGTCGTCTCCAAGTCGAACACCACAAAGGTTTCATCAAGGCTCTGTCCTTTCGAATCTGTGATAATATCCTTCAAGTCGTCCACCAGATACGCTTCCACACCGTAGATAACCTTAAAATCGTCATCCGGACTCAGTGCATGGTTTGCATCCGGGAATGCCTGTACATCGCCGTGGTCGGTGATCGCAATCGCCTTATGTCCCCATTTCATGGCACGCTTTACGATGTCTTTACACTCGGACACACCATCCATATCACTCATCTTTGTATGACAGTGCAATTCCACACGCTTCTCCGGACTGGTGTCCATACGGGTGGTCGTAAAGTCTGCAATCTTCTTAATTCCAACGATCGAACCGATTGTTAATTCACTGTCAAACTTATCGATTGTCGTGACACCTTTGATTTTTAAGAATGCCCCTTTTTTCAGATTGCCAAGAAGCTCATCCCTGTCTTCATTTCTTGTAAATATTTTCAGGACAATGGAATCCGTAAAATCTGTGACCGACATGATAATGATTGTCTTTTCGTTACGGATCTCCCTCGTCTCAACCGTCATGACCTGACAGCGGATGGTAACTTCACCCATCTCACCCACGATTTTCTCCAATGGGATGGTTTCTCCATCCTCAATATCACGACCGTAAATTACATCCGGATTATCGGATTTTTTACCTCCGCCAAAGCCACCACCATCATAACGTTTTTTAAACTCTTTCCGCGGTCCGTCGTATGGTTTTTTTGCAGTATTTCCTGCACCATTTGCAGATTTTGCATCGTTTTTTGCAGGTTTTACGGCGTTTCCACCACCTGTAGAACCACTGTCTCCAGATGTTGTAGTCTGACCGGAAACTGCACTTTTTTCATTGGCATCTGAAGCAACTGCAACTGTCTCTCCGTCCTCATCCTTCAAATTGATATTTTTTAATATATTTTTGATTTCAAACTGAATCTGAAGATCACTGTTTTTCTTGTACCTGCTCTCTTTTGGTTCCTCAAAGTCAAGGTCAACAATCAGGTTCATGCCACAGCGCTCACACACGATTTTCTCTAAAAATTCCACAATTTCATGGGAGCGTGTCTGTGCAATGATCGTATTTTCCAGTACAAGATGCAGATGACTGTCATCCGTAAATTCCATTTTGGAAGCACGCAGCAGATTGTATTCCATCAGACTGTAGGCTTTTAACTCTTCTAAAATACTGTCCTTATACATATCCATCAGCGTGCGGGCGGTATACTGCTCGGAGAGCTGATACTTTTCGATAATACGGACATTCATCCGTTTTCCCTTAAATATCTGCTCCTCAATGGATTTTTCTAACTGCGTAATGTTATTTTTATGTATAAGATGACTGCCCAAAAGATAGACACGGATATGATCTCTCTCATGATTCATCCCTACCTTGGTAACTTCCATCTCAGATAAAATTTTCTTCATATCCCCGGACACATCCAGTGTCGGAAAGACATCAAAAAATAGTTTTGCCATAATTATTCATTCCAATGTAACAGTTCATAGCGGAGTGCCTCTAAAAGTTCTGACTCCGGCACTTTTTTGAATACCTCGCCATGTTTGATAATAAGTCCCTCGCCGATTCCTCCGGCGATTCCGATATCTGCCTCTTTTGCTTCTCCCGGACCATTAACAACGCATCCCATAACGGCAACTTTAATGTCAAGAGGAATGTCGGCAACCATATTTTCTACCTGATTGGCCAGCTGGATCAGATTGATCTGTGTTCGTCCACAGGTAGGACAGGATACTACTTCCACACCGCCTTTGCGGAGTCCAAGTGTTTTTAAAATTAATTTGGCAGATTTGATCTCCTCTAATGGATCTCCTGTCAGGGAAACCCGGATCGTGTCACCGATTCCCTGATGTAAGATCAATCCAAGTCCGATGGCTGACTTGATATTACCGCTGATGATCGTACCGGCTTCCGTGATCCCGACATGCAGCGGATGATCGGTCTGGCTTGTGATCAGTTCATGTGCTTTCACACACATCATAACATCCGAAGATTTAATACTGATGACAAGATTATCATATCCCATATCTTCAATCAGTTTCACTTTATCCAAAGCACTTTCTACCAGTCCCTCAGCCGTCACTCCATGGTATTTCTCCACCAGATTTTTTTCTAAGGAACCACTGTTTACCCCTACACGGATTGGAATGTTGCGCTCTTTTGCGACATCCACCACAGCCTTCACACGCTCTGTGCTTCCGATATTTCCCGGATTGATGCGGATCTTGTCTGCTCCATTCTCCATTGCTGCAATTGCAAGACGATAGTCAAAATGAATGTCTGCAACGACCGGAATCTGCACCTGTTTTTTTATCTCCTTTAATGCCTTCGCTGCATCCATCGTAGGCACTGCACAGCGGATGATATCACATCCGGCAGCTGTAAGCTGATTGATCTGTGCGGCAGTTGCCTCCACATTCTCGGTTTTTGTATTGGTCATAGACTGGATCAAAATCGGGTTGCCGCCGCCAATCTTTCTGTCTCCGATCTGAATCACTTTTGTATGATCTCTGTACATAATTTTCCTCTTCTCTCATTTATAGCAATTCCATAAATTACTGCTGAACAGTTATCTGATTTCCAGAAGTTTTCTCTTCAGTTCCTCTTCCATGCGGTGCATTTCCATCTCTGCTGCCTGTCTCTTCTGACGGCCTTCCATCTGGATCCGCATCACATCATCCAGAGTCTGGATCAAATCTGCATTTGTCTTCTGCAGTGTTTCAAGGTCAACTATTCCACGCTCTGATTCTTTCGCTGTCTCAACCGTTGCCATATGAAGTGTCTCTGCATTCTTTCTGAGAAGTTCATTGGTAATATCTGTTACCTGTCTCTGTGCCTGTGCCGCTTCTGCAGAGTGAGCAATTCCCAGAGCAAGCACCATCTGACTTTTCCATAATGGAATTGTGTTTACGATCGTTGTCTGTATTTTTTCAACCATTACCGTATCATTATTCTGGATCAGCCGGATCTGAGGCGCTGTCTGCATGGCAATCGTACGGGTAAGTTCCAGATCATGCAGTTTCTTTTCAAATCTGCTGCATTTCTCATCCAGGTCTCTGGCTGCCTGCGCGTCTTCGGGAAGCCCGCTCAGAGCTGCCTTATTTTTCATTTCTGCAAGCTTTCCGTTTCTGGTTTCTTCCAGTTTCTTTTTTCCGGCAAGGAT
>ERZ827524.2953-NODE-2953-length-10757-cov-3.011306_pt1 | contig 10757 bp, 7 predicted proteins | sample MGYA00519702_ERZ827524 | MGnify/ENA primary metagenome ERZ827524 (study PRJEB31778, sample SAMEA3449341) | human gut metagenome | biome: human gut; feature: human-associated habitat; material: faeces | place: United Kingdom | collected 2010/2012 ...
AATGAGGATGTAGCCCGATTAATGGAGCTGCTTTTGACTTCCTCCTGCAACGGTTATATTGTCTATCCCGTTCACGCGGTAGATTGGAAGCGGCTGACGCTTAGTTTGTGCGCGCAGGGCAGATTGATATTTTTCAACGATATGCAGGAGGATATTGAGTTTGGACCGTTTGCGGCGTATGTTGGACCGGAGCATTTTGAGGAGGGCGCAATGTGCGCATATCTTGCCGCGCGTAAAATTGCAGAAATGAAAAGAATATGCGTGCTGACCTCAGAGGCTAATCTGGAGAAATTTATGCTGGGTCGAAGGGTACAGGGCTTTATAAATTCTGCTCTGGCGGTAAATCCCGAAGCTGAAATAAAGAAAATGGCTTTGAACCTTGATAATAATTTGGCTGCAGCTCAATTAGCAGGCCGTATAAAAAGCTGTTATCATGCGCAGCCGCTGGACTGTATTTATGTAAGCAGCGGCTTTTTATATCTCGCCTGCATGGCTGCGGAAAAATTAAATCGAACGGAGAGCAGTCCGTGTATAAATACTATTTGTCTGGGACACGAGCATTCGGTTGCAGATAAAAGGTATTCGCAAGGACGTATTTATGCTTATGTTGCACAGGACGCATATATGCAGGGCTATTACGCCGTTAAGGAGCTGGCTTCTGCATTTTTGGAGGATAGAGGAGTTAAAAGTATGTATTTTAATTCCACTCCTGTTCAGGTTATGGACATCAAGGGCCAAGCTGAGCTTTAAAGCGTGATGTGCTTTTCTGAAATGCCTGTATATTTCCGCTTTGCCGCGTGGTTCCGGAGATATGCCTGGTATAAATAAATTATTGACTCCGGGCGCCCCTAAGAGGCCGCCCGGAGTCAATTTACATAAAGGTTTTAATTGAATCAAAGTATGCGGTTTTATGCGTTGTTAAAACTTATTATTTGCTCAGCTTGTATTCACAGCTTAAGCGGCCCATTGGCAGGGCGCTTCCTTTTAAGTAGCTGTCCATAATATCCTTGCTCAGTCCGGGGCAGTCCCACACCTTAAAGTAAATGCGGTCAAAATCATTTCCCAGCTCGCTGAGGGATATGGAGAGATTCAGCACGTTTCCGCTCCGGGCGGCTTCTGCTTCGGCTATGGGTGTTTCGCAGTTGTTTGCGTCCAGAGTGCAGAGCATGAATTTTCCGTTTATCGGGCGGATTACATGGGAATAGCTGTAGAATCCTTTTTCACTGGGAGTACCCGTGCCCAGATATACGTTCATAAAGCCTTTATCCGAATCCTTAAGTGCGTATTGGGTCTCGATTCGGAAATATGCCTTTTTGCCGTCGTCCGCAACATTTACCTTTTTAATGCAGTTAAGAGGTGCTGGCTGCTGATAAACTATCTGGGCGCAGCAGCCGGTACTATTGCGCTCAATTTCCGGCCCTATTTTATTGTATTGTTCGCTGCCCTCCCATTGAGCGGGGTCTGCGCTGTTTATATCTATATTGCGGCGGGCAGGGCGTGAATTCCCTGTAATGCCCTTAAATGCCCGGACATTGCGTATAAGCTGCAGATAAAAGGCGTCTTCATAACCGCCCTCCATAGGTTCTATGTCTCTGGAATATTCAAGGTCTGCCGCATCGCAGAGCATATATTCTCCGTCATAAAGCTGCTTATAGGCTATCCATTCGTTCCAGCCGCCTACAAATACCGTCTTAACGTCCGAAGCCAGAGCAACGTCCCATTCCCTCTGGAAGAAGGTGCCTTTTTCGCAGTCCTCCCTTATATTGGTCTGGGTGTCCGGATCGTAGCCCCGTCCGAAATTGAGCAGGCCGCGGGTATGGCTGAAGCTCATGGGGACGCTTGGATGGCTTGCTACCGTTACGTTAATCATATCTCCGTGTACTGGCTGGGGGAATGTCCATTCCACCCAGGCGAAGCCGTCCTCCTTATAAGGAGAGCAGGGCCATTGGGGAGTACGGAAATAAAAGAAATCTCTTATTTCAGGCTCTAATGGGCCGGGGTCGTAGCCGGTGCGGCGGCGCACGGTGATTTCTTCCGCATCTATATCTGCTTCAGGCGAAGTAAAAGCAACTATAAAGGGTTTACCGTCTACTCTGTACCAGCTGTCCGGATATAAATTTTTGCTGTACAGCTCGTTATATAATACTCGTGTGGTTTTTATTGAATGAGTGTGAGTATAGAAACCCACTCTTGGAGGATTAAAACCTGCTTCAACGCGCTGCTGTACAATTTTCATGAGGCGCTGATATACGGCCGGATATGTTACTTCATTTGTAGCGTCAAACAGCAGGAAATCTATACCCGCGCTTTCCAGCATTTCCAGCTGTTTGGAAAGCACCCATTCATCTGCTGAATTATAATAGCCCCAGAGCGGCTTGCCCCAGAAATGCGCCTGGCCCGAAGGGCTTATTTCTTTGTTGTCCTGGAAATAAAGGATTTCGCGTCCGTTATCCATTTTAGTTATGGCAGTGGCGTCATATGCGCCTGAGGCCAGCGGCTGGCCTATCCAAAGCCAGAAGAACATACCTACTTTTTTGTCGGTATATCCTTCAACCGATTCTACTGTGCGGCCGAATTGGTCTACACCTACCAGCTTTAATGTGTCTTCCATAATAAATACTCACTTTCAATTTTCATATTTGGCCTTGAGGCCTCTTATCAAAATGTATTATAAATATTACGGGCTTAAATGTAAATGGTTTGCATAAAAAAAATTATCCACAATTTTGATTTTACAGAAATTACGGCGAATTACAGCAGTATATTTTCTATTTTTGACGCGGCAGGTTTCTGATATCAGCTTGGTTAATGGGTAAAATACCTTTGATTATTTAATTCAGTTGTAATATAGACATAAAATGGATGAAAAGCGCCCAAGAGTATAGCAAGGGGGGCGGCGCCGTTTGCGGCCTGAAGGCCGCCGGCCGGGCCTGCGGCCCGGCCAGGCAAGCGGAGCTTGCCAAACGGCGCCGCCCCCTTTTGCCGTCCGCCCAGGTTAGAGCGCATTTATCAAACTTATTTAATATCAAGCCGTCATTCTAATTCTAATATACATACCCCAAATTGACAAGGGGATACACGCCTCCAGCAGTCTGATTTCGGTATTTTCGGCGTCGTAGTCAATGGGTGTACGTTCAGTACACCTCATTCCGCTTCCTTAAAAATGCCGAAATCAAACCTGCTGGAGGCCGAAGAGTCAGACGGTGGCCGCTTGAGTGCCCTGCAAGGCGCTTGAACGACGTGTACCCGACGTACACGGAGCAAAAAGCAACACGGCAGGACACTCAAACAGCCCTGTCCTGACCGTATATGTCATTGTCAATTTAGGGTAATTTATATGCAGCATTTAACTGTTAAATCTGAGATTTATTTAAATGCACTATTGACATTTCACCTACAGCTATGTAATAATTAATTTGTACATTTTTGTTTTAAGGTACTTCGTTTATTCAAGGGGGGCCTTTTATGAAAAAAAGAACTGCCGCCATGTTAGTTATCATATTTGCCGCCGCGTTTTTGCTGGGTGCCGACCTATCTTTTTTTGATGTGCATTTACACGGCAAGGCACGGCGCGTGCTTAATGATATGCTGCCTGAAAATACTTCTTATATTGTTCCGATAATAGATGGCCAAACGAATAATTCTAGTGCAGAAGGCGAAAAGCGCAGTCCTGACCCTTTTTTGGAAGCAGATGCCTCTGCGTTTGAATCTGTCCATGAGCGGGCGGCGGCAATGTATAACTCTTTAAGCAGCCGTTTTCTAGATGCTGGCAATTATGCGTACCGAATGAAATATTATTATTCCTATAAAGGATATGAGCAAAAAGTGCATGTGATGGAGACTATAAACGCTATGACCGACTGCTTAGATATGATGCTTGATGATATTTGGCGGAATGAGTTAAATAGTACTTACGATAACAGCAAGGCTGTTATGAACGAAATAAGATATTTGCGCGATTATGCTTCCCGCACATTTATGGAGATATATATGGGAGCAGATATAACGCCTGAACTTTTTGAAGAATATGCCGAGCAGTATGAAGCAGGCATGTCTTTAAAAGAAATACTGGGCTGAATAGTTTTGATAGTTTTAAAATGGTGAATTTTATGCCCGGCTTTGAGCTTGCGTGTTCATGGCCGGGCTGAGTTATTGTATCTATGCTGTTCAAAAGTATGCTAAGACCGCAAAAACGGAATAGTTTTTTATGCTGGCTGTTTGATATAATGAATATGTCGGGAGGCGTTTGAGTGTACGACGTTTTAAAATATATAAACGAAAATTTAAAAAGCCGGCTTACGCTGGAGGAAACCGCTGAGCGCTTTGCCTATTCCAAATGGTATTTCTGCGAGGCCTTTAAAAAGTTCGCAGGCATCACCTTTACCGATTATGTACGGCACAGGCGAATGCAGCTTGCCGCTTCTGAGGTTATGGAGGGCAAAAAGTTTACAGATATTGCTCAGGATTGCGGATACGACACCCAGACCGGCTTCAATAAAGCGTTTCTGCGCGAATATGGCTGCCTGCCCGGTGAATTTAAAAAGGATGAGCAATTTTACAGGAAACAATATGAGGAGAGAAGAAAAATGTATTCGGTATCAGATAGGTGCGAAATTCTTAAACGTATGACTATTGAAGAGCGGCCGGACGATTTGTTTAAAAGTGCTCAAAGGGATTTTTATTATCTTAAGGGAGCCTATAAAGGCTATGAGGAGGAGCGCACTAATGAAAATGTTATCGCTTCGGGGCTTTGCGAGGTAATAGAAAATATTCCGCCTATTATTTATGAAGGGGAATTGATTGTCGGTTATAATTACGGACATAATGAAAGCTATGACTGGGGCTTTCTGGATAATTTGAAAAACGGCTGGGGCAATATTAAGGAATGGATGAGAGCGGGCGGCTTTACCGATGAGGAGCTGGATGAATATTATGAAAAAAAGCTTAAGATGGAAGCATTGTTTGAAGTGCCCGCGGCTCAGGAGTCTGTGAGCGAAAAAACCTGCATGCTGGAAAAGGATACGACGGTCATGGCCGGGTTGGTTACCAGCAATCATTCTGTAATAGGCTATGAAAAGGTACTCAATCTTGGCTTTGAGGGACTGCTTAAGGAAATTGAAAAGTATGACGGAGAAACTCCATTTTATAAGAGCGTTAGAAAGGTTTGTTCGGCTGCATGCGGCCTGGGGGATAAATATGCGCTTGAGGCCCAAAGGCTTTTGGAAAAAGAGCAGGATAAGAATAGGGCCGAGGAACTTAAAAAAATACGTGATAACTGCCGGATAGTACCCAGACAGCCCGCCCAGACCTTTGCTCAGGCTGTTCAGAGCCTGTGGTTCGCGCACATGATTAACACCTGGGAGGATTATATCAATGCTAATTCCTTAGGACGGCTGGACCAGATATTGTATCCATATTATAAGCGCGACATAGAAAACGGCACGCTTACCAAAGGAGAAGCGTTTGAATTGCTGTGCTGTCTTTGGCTGAAGCTTTACAGGGATTATGATGTTCAGCAGTCGTGTGTAGGCGGAGCGGATAAAGAGGGCAACAGCGCCGTTAATGAGCTTTCCTATTTAATGCTGGATGTTACTGAAGCGCTGGGCTTTGTGCGCTGTTTGTCCGTGAGGTATTCGCCCAGAACCGAAAAGGCATTTGTGCAAAGAGCGCTGGAGGTGGTAGGCCATGTGCAGAAGGGCATCCCGTTTTTCTTTAATGATGATGTTATGGTGCCTGCGCTGGTCAGTCACGGTATCAGCTTGGAGGATGCCAGGGATTATACGCAGATAGGCTGTGTGGAAACAGTTATACCTGGTAAAAGCAATCCTCATGCCGTAAGCGGCCGCTGCAACTTCTTAAGGGGCATGGAATATGCGCTTAATAACGGATGCAGCATGATTAATCCAGAACTCACGCCTGGTCTGGAGACTGGTGAGCCTGAAGGCTTTAAGAGCTTTGAGCAGTTAAAGGAAGCAGTGTTCAAACAGGTAGGGAATATGCTTGAAAGCACCTGCGAGCGCGTGAAATATTGGCTTAAGCCTGCCGGCCGGCATGATTTGCGCCCGTATAAGTCTCTTCTGACACAGGGGTGTCTTGAGAACGGCAGGGATTTCAACGAGCGGGGAGCCAAATACGATTACTATCAGATAGATTTTATGGGTATTCCCAATTTGGCAGATTCCTTAGAGGCTATACGCGAGCTGATATACAAAAACAAACGCTATACGCTTGAACAGCTTATATATCAGCTCAAAAATGATTGGCCTGATGAGGCCATGCGGCTGGATTTTCTGAATAAGGCGCCGAAATTCGGAAATGATATCCAGTCTGTGGATTCGCTTGCGGCTGAAATTGTGGATTATGGCTGTGAAAAATTACGGGAACTGTCTGAAAAATACGGAATGGATTTTCATGCCCAGCCGTTTACATTTATCTGGATGATAGGAGAGGGGAGAGTAGGCGCGGCTTCGCCTGACGGCCGCAGGCGGGGAGAGAATATCGCTTACAGTGTTTCTCCTATGCAGGGCAGGGATTTTAACGGCTTTACGGCATTAATCAATTCCTTATGCGCATTCCCCACCAAGAAAACTCCGGGTACGACTTCGGCCATAGTGGAGGTAGAGCCCAAGCTGTTTTCTGATAAAAATATACCCGTATTTGCCGATATTATGCTCGCGGCAGCTGAAAAGGGGCTGAGCAACGTGCAGTTTAATGTAGTAGACGCCGATACTCTGCGCAGCGCGCAGCTTCATCCGGAAAATTACCGCAATTTAGCCGTTAGGGTTTCGGGCTTCAGCCAGAAATTCTATCTGCTTGATCGGGATATGCAGGACCACATTATAGAGCGGACCAAGCATAAATATATTTAAGACTGGTTTTTAGGATAAGGTGTTACCGGTATAGGGGTGAAAGTAATTTTGAAGGCGACTATTTTTAATATCAGCCGGTGCTCTCTTCATGACGGGAAGGGTTTGCGGACTGTGGTATATTTTAAGGGCTGCAACATGAAGTGCAGATGGTGCCATAATCCTGAGAGCTGGAATAAAAGGCCTGAACTTTTGTTTTATCCGAAAAAATGTATTGGCTGCGGGAGATGCGCTGAGGTCTGCGCGCATGGTGTTCATGGCGAAAATGTGCGGCTGGACAGAAGCAAATGTACTGCGTGCGGCAAATGCGCCGAGGCATGTCCCAGCGGAGCGTTAGTAATGTGCGGAAAAAGCATGAGCGTTGAAGAGGTAATGCACGAGATTTTACGGGACAGGCATTTTTATGATAAGTCGGGCGGTGGCGTTACGTTTTCGGGAGGCGAATGCCTGCTTTGGCCTGAATATATGCTGGCGGTTATGAGGGCCTGCCGGGAGGAAAATATTAATATTGTTATAGAAACTGCTTTAAATGTGGGTTGGGAAAATGTTGCTGCCGCAGCCGGATATGCACATTCATTTTTCTGCGACATAAAGCATCCGAGTAGTGATATTCATAGAGAATTAACGGGTATGGGCAACGAATTAATATTGTCTAATTTAAAAAGACTGTCGGAAATTCATAGTGATATTATTGTCAGGGTGCCCCTGATTCCTGGAGTTAACGATGGGAATGAGATTTTGGCTGATATTGCGCATATTGTTAATACGCTTAAAGGGGTAAGAGGAATAGAATTATTGAAATATAATAATTTAGCTTTAAGCAAAGGCCGGGCTTTAGGAAAAAAGCTGCGTGATTTTGGAGAGCCGCAGGAGGATGGGCTTTTTGAGAGAAAAAAGGCGGTAGTAAGAAGGATTTTGGATAAGAATAAGGCCGTGTTTTAGTTATATCGGCTGCGCCCTGCTGTCTTTGCGGACAATAAAGTTCGCAAAGACAGCAGGGCGCACCCCGTCACCCCCAAAAAACAGCCGGAATAAAGGGGGCGGCGCGGAGCCCGGCCTTCGGCCGGGCCCTGCCCATATAATAAATATATAACATCCACGAATACTTATATTTGAAGCTTCTTATAATAGAATCCCTTGCAAACAAAATTTTCCAAGATATTATTTTATAAGATAGAGATTTTTTCGACCTTTTTAATGATTTCAATAGTCAAATAGAATACTTTTCCCTTTGGAATTTGCGTAACCTTTAATTATAAAACAATGGTTCTTTGGCTGGACAATGATAATTTCAGCCCAAATCCCTTTCCTGAAAAAGTTCAAAAGTATCTAATTTGGATAAAAATAAAATTAGAATTCGTAGAAAAAAGAAATAAAAGGATTCAAGAGTTCATTAATAATCACACTAATCACTGAGATTGCTATCTTCTGTTTTATTGCTTCCCTTTCTTGCTTTAATAATCAAAAAACTCGGCTTTATAAATTCCTTTTTTAAACCGGGAAGAATTTCCACAGCACTCTTGCTGGGCAAAGGCTCAACCATTTCAGTAATTATAAAGCCCGCGTTTGCCAATGCATTAATTATTTCAGACAGGGTACGATGATATTTTTCCACTCCGTCCACAAACCAATGTACAATCCGTTTACCACTTAAGCCATAATCCGCCATTGTATAAGAAACTGCATTCCCCGCCTCATCCATATTATAATGCCCCAGCCCGTCAACCGTAGCCGTAGCAATGGGATGCTCCTGGGAAAACAGCAGTTCCCCGTCATTATTGAGTAAAGCATAAATATCCTTAGCAAATTGCGAAAAGTTTTTTATATAATGAAAAGCCAAAGAACTGTAAACAACGTCAAACTTCTCTTGCAATTCAGAAATACGCGACATATCCATATGTATAAAGCAAATATTTTCAGAATGCCCTTTACGCTCCGCAGCGTTAAGCATCCGCTCTGAAATATCCACTCCGACAGCCCGCCGCGCCCCACGTTCTATAAAGTCCCGGCAATTATCGCCGTACCCGCACCCCAGATCCAATACTGCCTTCCCCTGCATTTCGGGCAGCACTTCAAGCATAGCGGGCTGCTCCAAAAGTACATTATAATTATCCTCCCGGCTCCTCAGCTCCATATAATTTTCAAAAAACACCTGATCGTCAAATATATTCCGAGCCATAATACATTATTTCCCTTCCAGCATTTCAGACAGTTTCCTATAGCATGCTTCCAGTTCTTTCAATTCCGTATAGCACTTATTATACACCTCTATAATAACCGGCCCTTGATATCCAAATGACACAAGCCTGTCAAAAAAGCTGTCAAAATCAAATTCACCTTTTAAAGGCATATAAAGCATTCCCTCATGGTCATAATCACATATATGCACATTTTGAAGATGCCCCTGCATAGGCTGAAGATATTCCACATAATCCCTGCCCGACTGCATAGCCTGCTTTATGTCCAATGTTGTATATACGGGACATGGGCATTTCTGCGCCAAGCGTGTAATAAAATCCGGGTGGTTGTAATGCGCCCAATGCACATTCTCCCAGGTCAGCTTAACCCCCCTGCGCCCGCAAAGCTCGCTTAAAAACGCCGTGCGCTCGCCATAAAAGGTATAATCGGTATTGTATTTCATGTACTTTATAATTCCCGGCCCGTGCATTACATAATTCTGCGCCTTCAAGCCCTCGGCAATCTCTAAAACGCTTTCAAAAATTGCCAGCGCATCGTCAAACTGCCTGCCTGAAGAAAAAAGCTGCGCTTCAAAATGGGTATTAAGGGTATGTACCGAACTTACCTTTATATTTGTATTATTCTGCGCCTTTAAAAGCACCTTTAAAAAATCCCTTTTATATTCGCTGTGAGAGGACAAAAAAACCTCCGCGCACGAAGCGCCCATATCCCCTATCCACTTAAGTGCGTCTTCGGTATTCAGCCGTCCGTGCAGGGATGCTGTTGAAATCCCCAAATGCATAATATATCTGTTCTCCTTTCTCAGCCCATCTGGTCCAGATTCAGCTTGAAGCTGGGAGCAAAATGCTCCATAAAATATTTAACTTCAGGCGCATCTATTTTCTCGATTTCTGCCAATATGCTCTTTTCAGCGCTTGCAAACTCAGTATTGCCCAAATTAAGTTCCTCTACGCATTTAAAATATGCGCACAGCTTATCCGCCCACTTTACAATCTTATTAATCTCATCATCCCGGCAAAGCATATATCCCGAATAAACCTCCTGCAAGTCAGCCGGAAGCATATCTATCAGCCTTCCGCAGGCTATATGCTCCAATTCCTTATACGCCTTTTTTATTTCGGGATTATAGTATTTTATCGGAGTGGCCAAATCGCCCGTTATAATTTCACTTGCCTCATGGAACATAGCTACGGCAGCTGCTTTGTCAGCATCAATATCCCCGTTAAAAAACGTATTGCGGATAACAGCCAGCGCATGCGCCAGCATAGCAGTCTGAAGCGAATGCTCTTGAATGTTTTCCTGGCGGGTATTGCGCATAAGCCCCCAGCGCTCTATATATTTCATTCGGGCCATATAGGCAAAAAAATGATTCATAGGCGATCCCTTCCCTAATATAATGCAAATAAATCAGCCGTTAATCTATAAATATTATAGCACAGTGTATTTCTTTTCTCAATCTGATATTTTGTAAACATCCTTTAAAAACATGTTGCGCCGGCGCTTCCAAGGCATAGCCTTGGAAGCGCCGGCGGCTTTAAAACTGTTTTTTGCGGGTAAATATTTTTAGGGGGCGGGGCGGCGCAGCCCAATGGCGCCATTTTGGCGCCATTGGGCTGGGTCCCCCTGTTTTTCGGAAAGCAAAGCTTTCCGAAAAACAGGGGGACATGCTGCCCGACCGCAGGTCGGGCAGCA
>ERZ827524.2964-NODE-2964-length-10723-cov-6.912636_pt1 | contig 10723 bp, 9 predicted proteins | sample MGYA00519702_ERZ827524 | MGnify/ENA primary metagenome ERZ827524 (study PRJEB31778, sample SAMEA3449341) | human gut metagenome | biome: human gut; feature: human-associated habitat; material: faeces | place: United Kingdom | collected 2010/2012 ...
GTTCTGTAATCATAATAATAAGACATAGGTTTCATGAGCAGTGAGATCGTGAAGGTGAATGGTTCATCCCACGGAGCTCCTGCGAATGTCAAGAGAATGGAGGAATGACTTATGATGATGCCTAGCGTATTTGGTAGAGATATTTTTGATGACTTTATGGATGGATTTGCATTTCCGGATGTAAGCAAGGAATTGTATGGTAAACATGCGAAGAACGTAATGAAGACAGATGTCCGGGAACTGGACAACGGATATGAAATTATCGTAGATCTGCCCGGCTTCAAGAAAGATGAAATCGAGGTTCAGCTGGAGGATGGTTACCTGACCATTTCTGCAGCGAAGGGTCTTGATAAGGATGAAACCGATAAGAAGGGCAACTACATCCGCAAGGAGCGTTACAGCGGTTCGATGAGTCGTAGCTTCTATGTCGGTGACGGCATTTCCGAAGATGACATTCATGGTAAATTCGAGAATGGTATCCTGCAGTTGGATGTTCCTAAGAAGGAAGCCAAGGCAGTTGAAACCAAGAAGCGGATTTCCATTGAAGGATAACCGGTAGGACGGAACTCTTAATTCCATTGAAGGATAATCAGAAGAACGGAGCTCTTAAAACAGCATAAGAAATAAACAGACAAGGGTGTTCTCTACGGAGAGCACCCTTTTTTGGCTTTATAAGAAATGTTCGCAAGCGACTCTCTATTTGCACAGAGCACTTAGTTGTCATGCATATGAGAAAAAGCTCCGGTGGATCTTTTTTGAGTAAAAGCAAGCCAGAGGAGCAGCTTGAATGGAACTTAGAGCGGGCCGGCTGTAGGCGTTTTCTTATAATAGGGGGTTGTTTTATGGCGGTACAGCATCAGAAGTCCACGGACGCATAGTTCTGTGGCCATGGCAATCCACACACCCTGAAGTCCTAGTGGGCCAACCAGAAGCGTAGCCAGTCCGATCCGCACGATCCAGATGCTTCCAAGATTCATCAGACTTGGGACAAAGGTATCCCCGGTTCCGCGCAAAGCACCGGCAGCCACAATGGAGATTCCATACAAAGGCTCTGCCAGAAGTCCGATCCGCAGAACCCGTGCGGCAAGCTGACGGACATTGGGATCGGGTGTAAGAATACGGAACACATAAGGGCACAGGAACATCATGAAAAGTCCGGTCAGCCCCATAAAAACAGCACCCATAACGGTACAGATGATCCCATACCGCCGGGCCAGTGTATCTTTCTTTGCACCAATGCTTCTGCCGACTAAGGTGGTAGCGGCAGACCCGATACCATATCCCGGCATATAACAAAAGCTTTCTGCAGTAATGGCGAAGGAATGAGCTGCAATTGCAACTGCACCCAGAGGAGCAATAATCATAGTCGATGCGACCTGTGCCCCGCTCATGGCAATTTCCTGAACAGCGACAGGCGTTCCGATTTTCAATGCCTTCTGCAGAATATTCCGTTCAAAGGCTCCCTTTTCCCTACGATTCAGGGAAAGGGCGGGATTACAGAAATAGCAGCGCCATGCCATTGTGAGGCTGATTACGGCACACGCAAGAGCTGTTCCCATACCGGCGCCCATGACACCAAAGTGCGGAATCAGCAGGGTGTTAAAGATCACATCAAGAATACACATCGCAGCATTCAGGATACTTGGGGTAACCATATCCCCACTGCATTGCAGGAATGAGGAGGATAGTGAATTTAACTGCGAAAAGGGAACCATCAGTGCAAATACCAGAAAATAAGCGGAGGAATTCCGGATAATATCCTCACTGCCGCCCAGCCAGATGGGGAGGTGCGGACTTAGTAAAATCCCGGTCAGACACAAAATTCCCGACAGACAGAAAGCAGTGAGAAGGCCGTGCCGTTCCACATTACGGGCTTCCTGTTCCTCACCGGCACCGATGTGGTGGGCTACCTGTACGGAAAATCCGGCAGAAACCGCGTAAGTAACGCCTCCAAAGAGCCACGTCGTTGTGGAAACAAGTCCGATGGAAGCAGAGGCATTGGCTCCCAGTGCCCCTACCATGGCGGAGTCAATGTATTGCATCACAATTGTGGTAATCTGTGTCAGAATGGCAGGAAGGCTCCGCTTCCATACCTGTAAAATATGTTGTTTCAGTTCGTAAGAGTTCTGTTTCATAAGTATTATAAGAAGGTAACTGTTCAATACAGCAGTTTGTTAATAGGGTTATTTCCTGGTATCCATGCTGTCACGGAAATTGTGAACAGAGGATTCACAGAGGATCGTCCTTCGACCGTATCATATCCTGCCAGACCTGTCAAGTCGTGCCGGGATACCTGTAACTTTCCAAGTCTTTTAATCAATTCCCCGGTCGGTACAAATAGGAAAACACATAATTTTCACAAAATCTTTGTTCTTTTATCACATTTTTCCAATACAGTGTTATCAGACCAAATTTGTAAAGGAGGCTTTTCGATTGATTGAAGTAGAAAATCTGACAAAAGTGTATGGAAAGCATATGGCACTTGATCATGTGACTTTTCAACTGGATGAGGGAAAGATTTATGGATTCTTAGGTCCCAATGGTGCAGGAAAAAGTACGACCATGAATATCATGACCGGCTATATTGCACCATCGGAGGGGACGGTTCGGATCAATGGGTTTGATATGATAAAGGATGCACAGGAGGCCAGGCAGTGTATTGGTTATCTGCCGGAGATTCCACCGGTTTATCCGGATATGACGGTGGCAGAGTTTCTGACTTTTGCAGCAGAAATTAAGAAGATTCCGAAGCAGGAGGGGAAGACGCAGATGGAGGAGGTCATGCAGATGACCGGGATTGCAGACATGGGACACCGTCTGATCCGTAACCTGTCAAAGGGGTATCGGCAGAGAGTCGGCTTTGCACAGGCGATTCTTGGTTATCCTGACATTATTATTCTGGATGAGCCTACGGTTGGACTGGATCCGAAGCAGATCATTGAAATCCGTGAGCTCATCCGGAAGCTGGGAGAAAAGCACACGGTGATTTTAAGCTCCCACATTTTGTCCGAGGTACAGGCGGTCTGCGACGAGATTATGATTATTTCGAAAGGAAAAATGGTGGCAAGAGGCACCTCCGAAGAGCTGATTCATCAGATGGAAAAAGATGCATTATTGGAGCTGGAGGTTGAGGGGACACCACAGGAGCTTACGGAACTGCTTCAGCAGTTTGAAAAAGTGGAATCCTTCGAACTGGTTGAGGGAGAGCGTCCGGAAATTACTAAGGTAAAGATTCACACTTCGGCAGAAAACGATATCCGCCGCGATCTGTTCTATGCGCTTGCCGATGCAAAAATGCCGATTCTGTCGCTTTGCCGTAAAGAGGATTCACTGGAAGAGGCATTCCTGGAACTGACAGGGGAAGCAGCCATGAAGGAGACTCTGGAGCAGGAAAAATCGGAAAAGGCAGGTTCATTTTTACATAGGAAGAAAAAAGAAAACGATTCGGCTGATTTCGAAAAAACGACAGATCATGACAGAGAAGATCAGAAGTCGGAAAAACAGGAAGACGTTCAGGGAGGTGAGGAAGATGATGGCAATTTATAAAAAGGAATTGAGGTCTTATTTTCATTCTTTTGTAGGACCGTTGTTTATTGGTGTGACGTTGTTTTTATTTGGCATTTATTTCACGGCGTATGATCTGTTTATGGGTTATCCCAATATTGGTTATGCGCTGTCGGCAGTCATTTTCCTGTTCTTTTTCAGTGTCCCGGTGCTGTCCATGCGGATTCTCGCCGAGGAGCGGAAGCAGAAAACAGATCAGTTTTTGTTAACAGCACCGATCCGGGTTTCGGATATTGTGCTGGGTAAGTTTTATGCACTGGCCACATTGCTATTCATCCCGGTTGCGATTATCAGTATTTATCCTCTGGTTCTGAGTGCGTTTGGTGAGATTTCTTTAGCAGAAACCTATCTGGCAGTCGGGGCATTTTTCCTTTACGGTCTTGCCTGTATTGCAATTGGAGAATTTGTATCCTCCATTACGGAAAGCCAGATGATCGCAGCAATTATTTCCTTTGGCATTCTGTTTGCAGGCTATGTAATGAATGCAATCTGCAATATGATATCCTCTACGGGAAACTGGCTGACAAAGCTTCTTTCAGCGTTTGATATGTCGGGAAGATTTGATGAACTCATGAACGGAAGCCTTTCTCTTGCAAGCTGTGTATACTTTTTAAGCATCATTCTGCTGTTTCTGATTTTTACGGAGCAGTCCATTCAGAAGCGGCGTTATCATGTTTCGAAAAAGAATTTCAGCCTCAGTGCCTATAGTTCTACCGTAATTGCCGGAAGCATTGCCGCTGTGATGATCTTGAATCTGATTGTTGCAGAGCTCCCTGGCAGGTATACCGTTTTTGACCTGACCGCAAATAAGCTGTATTCGCTTACGGATGATACGAAGGAGCTGGTAAGTAATATTGGAGAGGATGTCACGATTTATGTACTGGCCAATGAAAAGCAGGCAGACAGTACATTGGCAAACACCCTGGACAGCTATGAGGGCTTAAGCCCGTATATTAAGGTGACGTATGTGGATCCGGCGGTGAATCCGAAGTTTTATACGAAATACACGGATGGAAGCATCAGCTCTAACAGTGTGATTATAGAAAGCAGCAAGCGGAGCCGGGTCGTGGATTATAACGATCTTTATGTTTCGGAATTTGATTACTCCACGTATTCCCAGAACGTGACCGGGTATGACGCAGAGGGACAGATTACCAGCGCGATTTCTTATGTGCTGTCAGAGGATATGCCTAAGCTTTATATGGTGACCGGGCATGGCGAGCTCGAACTGGACTCTGCCTTTACGGACATCCTGCAAAAGGCGAACATCGATACGCAGACGGTCAATCTGATGGATTATGATGCAGTTCCGGAGGACGCGATGGCTGTATTTGTGAATGCACCGACTGAGGATCTGTCTTCGGATGATGCACAGAAGATTTTGAATTACCTGAATAACGGTGGTGATATTTTTATTAATACGGCCTATACCGGGAAGGATATGCCGAATCTGAATAAGCTGCTTGATTTCTATGGGGTGCAGGTTTCCAAAGGACTCATCATCGAGACAGCGTCAGACGGCTATTATCAGGATCCGTTTTATCTTCTGCCCTCGGTCGAATACGATACAGTCACATCGGATATTTATTCCGGTAATTCCTATATTTTCGCGCCGTACTGTCAGGGTTTAACCTTTACGGAAAAAGAGGATGTGGAAGTGACTCCGTTGCTTGCGTCATCAGAGAATAGCTATATGCGCGAGGATATCGAAAACAGCACCAGCTATGATAAACAGGAGGGTGATGTGGATGGACCATTCTACATTGGATTATCCTGTACAGCACAGATAACAGACGGAACCCCGGATGAACAGGGGACGGATGAGCTTAGTGAAACAGATGTGTCTTCGGGTGATACTGCAAATAATGAGTCAGCTGCAATGATCTTTTCCTGTGAGAATTTGTTTACGCAGGAAGCTGATTCCATGGTTGCCGGAACGAACCAGAAGCTGTTCTCCGGAGTGCTGCAGGTATTCGGAACGGAAGAAGGAGAAAGCAGCAGTGTGGTTATCCCGGTAAAGAATTATGAGGTAGAATATCTCACGGTTCCCCAAAGCTGGATTTCAGTGCTGGCGCTGATGAGCGTTATTGTACTTCCGTTTGGATTCATTGTTATAGGCTTCGTGATCTGGTTCCGAAGGAGAAAGCTGTAAGCTGTAAACTTTATGAGACTGCCTGTGCATGGTGATGCAAAGCAGATTGGGCTGAAATGACAGAATCAAAGGAAAATTCAAGGATGGAAACACTCAAGAATGGAAACGATCAAGAATGGAAACGATCAAGAATGGAAACACTTAAGCGGAAAAAAGAATTAAGGTAACTATTCAGTACAGGTCGAAGCACATGCTGCTGAGACCGTACGAATATGATTCAATAGTGCAAAATCCCATCAGCGAAGCTGATTTTAAATGGATTTTGTATCGTAACTGTGAAGGTACTGAACAGTTACGAATTAAGAAAGCAGGTGACCGATAATGAACAGGAAAAGTAAGAGAAATTTAATTGTGCTGCTGATACTCATTGTGGTGCTGCTGGTAATCTTCCTCTTCCTAAAAAAGAATGAGGATGCAGATTTCATGCAGGAAGAGGCCATCACCACAGAGGAAAGTGTACCGGTAGTCAGTATCAATAAAGAGGAAGTGACGGATATAGAGTTTATCCGCAGCGATGGTGGCTCATTTACCCTGCATAAGCAGGAGGATACCTGGAATTATTTGGAAGACGCTGCCATAGATACGAGCGAAGACAGCGCCGGAGATATCACCGAGGCTGCAGCTGAAGACAGCGCCGGAGATACCGCCGAGACTGCAGCTGAAGATACTGCTGGAGACACTGCCGAAGATATCACCGAGGCTGCAGCTGAAGATGACATCGAAGATACCACTGAAGACACCGCCCAGGGTACAGACGGGGAAAATGCAGAAACCATCAGACAGGTTAATCAGGATACGGTATCTGCATACCTGGACGATATCTGTGTATTTACGGCAAAGCAGGAAATTACCGATGTGACGGATTATTCGGATTATGGAATCAGTGACGAATCCGATACAGTCACCTTACAGCTTGCCAATGATCTGTATGTATTCCGGATCGGAGATTACAATTCCCTCGCAGGCGGATATTATCTTACGGTCAATGACGGCAGCAGTGTTTACCTGATTGACAGCAGTACCTATTATCTGCTGCATAAGGATTCTTCCTATTTTGAAGCGGCAGATGAGGAAGAGAGCACGGAAGCCGCAGGTCTGGAATAAATATCTCAGATCAGGGATAACTCAGATCAGGGATAACTCAGGTCAGGAATAACTCAGATCAGGAATAACTCAGAGCGGGAAGCTCTACTGCGATGGTGGTGCCCTGCTTTGAGCTTTCCGCTACCCGGACGGATCCGCCATGGAGGTCTGTGATTTCCCATACCAGAGAAAGCCCCAGCCCTGCACCGCCGTATTCCCGGCTGCGGGATTTGTCTACCCGGAAAAAGGGCTGGAAGATACTCCGCTGAAACTCTGCAGGGATACCACAGCCGGTGTCTGTCACATAAATGTGGATATTCGTATCCTCCCGGGTTACACAAACCCGGACGGAACCGTTCGTGCGGTTGTACTTGATGGCATTTTCTGTCAGGTTAAAGAGCAGCCGGTAGATTAAGGCATCGCTGCCAGTCATGACACCATCGCCATCCTGCTCCAGCGTGATGCCGCGCTTCTCAGCCAATGGAGCAAGATCTGTAAAGATTTCCTCAATCATTGGAGCAAGATGGATCTGATCATTACGTGCCACCTGTTGAAGACTGCTCATTTCCAGAAGTGTCTTTGACATCTGGGTCAGACGTTCCGTCTGTTCTCCCAAAAGCCGGAGAAATTCTGCTGTTTCCGCATTGATATCGGGATGCTCTGCAGAAAACAGCTCCAGTTGGGCCTGCATGAGCGCAAGGGGAGTACACAGCTCATGGGCAGCATTACCGGTAAACTGTCGCTGGGCTGCAAAGGCCTGATTCAGCCGGTCCAGCATCTGATTAAAAGAATGACTCAGCCGGTAAAACTCCGGCAGAAGCTTTTCATTCATTTTCATGTCTGTAAGATTATTGATCTGTACCTTTTCTACCTGCGTAGAAAAGCTGCGTAAAGGCTTTAAGGCATGTCCACTGACAAAGTAGGCCAGAATTCCGCTCAGTACGATCACGATAGCGGTAATATACCAGTTGGTTATACAGAAGCTTTCCTGAGCTCCATAGATGATGATAGTGAGATCCTGATCCTGATCTACCGTTTCAGGATCGAAAAAGTCTGTCTCTCCCTCCGGGGTTAAGTCCTGAAGAGATTCACCGATGGAATCCATATAATGGATGCCTGACCTGCACAGCAGAAGCTCCATGGAAACACAGGCAATACCAATGAGCAGAACGGTCATGATCGTGATACGCCATTGCAGGGATAATTTTTTCATATGGTATCACCTCCAATCAGATAGCCTTCTCCGATGCGGTTATGGATGGGATCATAGCCCAGTCCGGAGCGTAGTTTTTTACGCAGGGAAGAGATATGCACCCGGATGGAGTTACTGAAATTGTCTACACTGTTGTCCCAGACATGCTCCATCAGCTCCTCCTGACTCACCGGACGTCCCTGATGTACCATCAGGTATTCCAGAATGCCGGTTTCCTTACGTGTAAGAGACAGACTTTGTCCCTTTACGCTGGCAGCTCTTGTACGTGTATCGAAGGTCAGATCTTTGCAGGTAAGAAGCACATCCTGCTGGGTGAACTGCCGCAGGGTCAGGCTACGAATGCGGGCCTCCAGCTCGGCCAAATGAAAAGGCTTTGCCAGATAATCGTTGGCGCCCGCGTCCAGCCCCTCCACCTTGTCGGAAATTTCGCTGCGGGCGGACAGAATTAGTACCGGCGTTTCAAGGTCGGTCTTGCGCAGCGTGCGCAGAACGGTCATGCCGTTCACCTTCGGCAGATTGAGATCAAGCAGGACAAGATCGTACCGCTCTGCTACAAGCAGCTCGAGCGCGGTCTCTCCGTCACCGCAGTCATCCATTTCGTAGCCGGAACGGCGCAGTTTTTTAGCCACGCTTTCCCGCAGAGTAGGTTCATCCTCTATCAACAAAAGGCGCATAAGCGATCATCTCCCGCATTTATAAGGGCAATACCGCATAATTCTAAGTGCCGATACGGCGAGCGAGGTGCGGCAGCTGCTAAGCCAAAAGCGCAGATAATACTGGATGCTGCAAAGGTGAGCGCCGCCAGTGGCGGAAACAGCGAACCGAAGCAGGGGCAGCGGTCGCAGAGTGCGAGGGGCTTTTGCCCCCGAAGCACGATGCGGGTACCGCAACCCGACATTATCGAGCATTTTGGCAACGCAGATGCCGTGCCGCAGCTGCCGGAGCGGTGCTTAAGCCGCAAGGCGGGAATTGTGCGGTGTTGCCTTAAAAAGCCTTGGAAGCCACAAAGGACTCCAGCGGCTCTTTGCCTTACATCCTGCTTGTGTTTGCGGAATATCTGTCATTTTCTTTGCTTTCAGAAACACCTTGACAGGCTGCTTTGCTGTTTGGCGTCGTCCCTGAACCGATACCGCAGCAGCTGTATGCCATAAGGATCTGGCGGAAAAGAGGAAACCGAATGAAGATCGTGGTTGTGGGCTTGGGCAAAGTGGGCCGCGCGTTGACCCAGCAGCTCAGCGCAGATAAGCACGACATTGTTGTAATTGACCGCAACCCGACCGTTGTGGATGATATCTGCAATATCTGCGATGTGCGCGGCGTGACCGGCAACGGCGGCTGCTATGAAGTGCAGGCCGAAGCGTTTGAAGGCGGCGCCGATTTGCTGATTGCCGCAACGGACAGCGATGAGATCAACATCCTGGCCTGCCTGGTTGCCAAAAAGCTGAACACCCGCCATACCATTGCGCGCATCCGCAACCCGGAATATGAAAAGCAGCTGCGCTTTATGCGCCAGGAACTGGGCCTTTCGATGGTCATTAACCCCGAAAAGGCCACGGCGCGCGAGATCGCCCGCGTGCTGCGCTTCCCCAATGCGCTCAAGCTGGAACAGTTCAGCAAGCAGCGCTTTGAACTGGTGGAATACCGCCTGACCGAGGGCAACCCCCTGACCGGCCTGCAGCTGAGCGACCTGTACAGCAACATGCGGGTCAAAATGCTGATCTGCGCCGTGGCACGCGGCAAACAGATCACCATCCCCACCGGTAGTTTTACCCTGGAAGAAGGGGATACAATCTACCTGATGGCCACCCCGCAGGAACTGGAACAGTTCTTCCGCCGCCTGGGTATTTTCAAGGAGCGCGCCAACAATGTCATGGTGGTGGGCGCTTCCCGCATGGCGTATTATCTCGTCAAAGAACTGAGCGAGATGAACATGCACGTTACCGTAATTGACAACAATCCCGCCCGCTGCCAGGATATGAGCGAAAAAATCCCCCGTGCGCTCATCATTCAGGGCGATGGTACCGACAGCGAGCTGCTGGCGGAGGAAGGCATTGCCGATATGGATGCCTTTGTGGCGCTGACCGGTCTGGACGAAACCAACATTATTCTGGCAATGTATGCTTCTCAGTTGAACCACTGCAAGGTGGTGGCTAAAATCAACCGCAAATCCTTTGCCGATGTGGTGACAGAGCGCGGCCTGGTGGACAGCCTGGTTTCCACCGGCGCTGTCACCACCGAGCTGATCGTACAGTATGTGCGCGCCATGCAGAACAGCCAGGCTACCAATGTGCGCACCCTGCACCGTCTGGTAGGCGGCAAGGTGGAAGCGCTGGAATTCGGCGTTACCGCCGATGTGCCGTTTGCCGGTGTGCCGCTGCGGGACCTGAACCTGCGCAAAAATATCCTTGTGGCGGGCATTATCCGCGAAAACGGCAAGACGATTATCCCGTCCGGCAACGATTCTTTCTGCGCAGGGGACGATGTGATCATTGTTACCACCAACACCGATCTGACCGATCTGCGCGATATTATGGCAAGGGGGTAACGGAATGAACTACCGCATGCTTGGGTATGTGCTGGGCCGTATTTTTATGGTTGAAGCCGCCCTGCTGCTGCCTCCGTCTATTGTAGCTGTTATTTATGGCGAGTGGAGCTGCCTGTTTGCCTTTGTGGTAACGGCGGTGGGGCTGGCCGTGCTGGCCGAGCCCATC
>ERZ827524.2967-NODE-2967-length-10707-cov-2.426023_pt1 | contig 10707 bp, 8 predicted proteins | sample MGYA00519702_ERZ827524 | MGnify/ENA primary metagenome ERZ827524 (study PRJEB31778, sample SAMEA3449341) | human gut metagenome | biome: human gut; feature: human-associated habitat; material: faeces | place: United Kingdom | collected 2010/2012 ...
TTCCACAACGCCGAGACCGTGGACATGGCGCTGGGCTGCTCCACCAACACCATGCTGCACCTGCCCGCCATCGCTCACGAGGCCGGGGTGGAGCTGGATCTGCGCATGGTCAACGGCATCAGCGACAAGACCCCCAACCTCTGCCATCTGGCTCCTGCCGGTGACACCTATATCGAGGATCTGGACCGGGCCGGCGGCGTCTGGGCCGTGATGAAGGAACTGACCAAGGCCGGCCTGCTGGATACCTCGCTGCCTACCGTGACGGGTAAGACCGTAGGGGAAAATCTGGAAACGGCGGAGAATCTGGACACCAGTCTCATCCGCCCGCTGGAGGAGCCTTATTCCAAGACCGGCGGCATCGCCGCCCTGTTTGGCAATCTGGCCCCGGACGGCTGCGTGGTGAAGCAGAGCGCCGTGGCCCCGGAGATGCTGCGGCACAAGGGTCCAGCCCGGGTGTTCAACAGCGAGGAGGAGGCCATCGCCGTCATCTACGCCGGGGGCATCCGTCCCGGTGACGTGGTGGTGATCCGCTACGAGGGACCCAAGGGCGGCCCCGGTATGCGGGAGATGCTGAACCCCACCTCCGCCATCGCCGGTATGGGACTGGACAAGGACGTGGCCCTCATCACCGACGGCCGCTTCTCCGGCGCGACCCGGGGAGCCTCCATCGGCCACGTCAGCCCGGAGGCTGCCTCCGGCGGCGTGATTGGTCTGGTGCGGGAGGGGGATCTCATTGAGATCGACATTCCCGGCCGGTCCATCCACCTGTGCGTGGAGGACGCGGAGCTGGCGGAGCGCCGGAAAACCTGGGTCTGCCCGGAGCCGAAGATCAAGAGCGGCTATCTGACCCGCTACGCCAAGCTGGTGTCCTCTGCCGACAAGGGCGCTATTCTGCAATGAGGGCAGGGTTTATGCACACAGTTGAGGCATTAGACAGCCTGATTTTGTTCCGGCAGAAGCCGGACAGCCTTCTCCGGCAGCTCATGGCGACGGAGGAAGCCGTCCGCGTGGCCGCTCAGGGGGAGCTGGTGGCGCTGGCCGTGGAAAACGGCTGGCAGGGCGACCTGTGGCGCTGCTGCATCGCCCGGGAGCTGGTGTCAAGTGAAAACCCTTTCTCCCTCGCGTGGGAGCGGCGTTCCGGCGGACAGGACACACTGGAAGCGCTGGCACTGGCAGATATGAAGCTCTTTTTTGAGCTGGTGAGCGCGCCGCTGGAGGGCGGGGTGTGGCCGCTGCTGCGGGACTTCCGCCACGAGAGCCGCCATACCGCAGATTGCGCCTCGTTTCTGGCGTTCAGTGGGGAACTGGCCGCCGCCAATTCCCCGGAGGGGCTGCTGGACTGCGTGACGGCGTTCTACCAGACTCGGGGCGTCGGTCTGCTGGGCATGGGGCAGGTGTTCCGGGCCAGAAGGACAGGGAACGGCGCGGAGCTGGTCCCCGTGGAGGACCGTCCTCCTGTGCGTCTGGCGGATCTGGTGGGCTACCGGCAGCAAAAGGATCTGCTGATCCGCAATACGGAAGCCTTTTTGCGGGGGAAGGGCAGCAACAACGTGCTGCTCTACGGCGACGCCGGTACCGGAAAATCCACCAGTATTCAGGCCCTCGTCAACGAGTACGCCGATCAGGGATTGCGGCTCATTGAGCTTTACAAGGAGCAGTATGACCTGATCCCCGACATTCTGCGGCAGGTGAAGGGCCGCAATTACCGCTTTCTCCTGTTTTTGGACGATCTCTCCTTTGAGGAAAACGAGACCTCCTATAAATATCTGAAGGCGGTCATGGAGGGCGGTGCGGAGGCCCCGCCGGAAAACGTGCGAATCTGCGCCACCTCCAACCGCCGCCATCTGGTGCGGGAGGTGTGGAGCGACCGCAGCGATATAGAGCATGACGGTGACATCCACCGCTCCGATACGGTAGAGGAAAAGCTGTCCCTTGCCAGCCGCTTCGGTTTGCAGCTTTTCTATCCTGCCCCCACCTTTGAGGAATATCAGCAGATCGTCTCCGTCCTCTCCGAAAGGGCAGGAACGGACCTGACTGCCGAGCAGCTCCGGGCGGCGGCCGCCACCTGGCAGGTCCGCAGCGGCAGCCGTTCCGGACGGACGGCCCGGCAGTTCGTGGACCAGCTGGAGCATTGAATTGACTAGATGCAATTGCAAGGCCCTCTCGGTCCTTATTTCAGTGTATCTGCACGTTTTTTGGGAATGAAAACGTATAAGCATAGAGGGCATAAAAGAAAAACACGGCATGCTTGCCGTGTTTTTCTTTGCGCTTTTTCACTCTAAGCCGCGCCATTATCAGAGAAATTCCGAATTTGCGGTAAAATGTGCGTCCATTTCCGCTTGCGCCTGCGCAAGGGCCTCCTCCGGCGTACAGACGCCGAGGACTGCCCGCTGCACATAGGCTGCCAGGATATTCTCCATTTGCAGCTCGCTGAAGTTGCTGTAATAGGCACTTCCACTCCGGCGCTGGGCGCTGGGAAAGCTGCGGCGGGCCGCAGACAGCCAAGGATACCGCTCCTTGATGTCCCGGTTGCTGTATGCCGAACGGCAGGGTGACAACCCGCCCAGTAAGGTGAACGCCGGTGCGGTCTGGTTGGAATACAGCCAGGACAAAAACGCACAAGCCGTTTCCGGGTGCGCGCAGCTTCGGGTGATTCCCACCACGCCGCCGCCTGACAGGGGCTTGCCGCCTGGTACCGGCGCAAAGCCAAGCTTGCCGGCGATGCTGGACATCTTGGAGTTTAAAATGTGGGAGGCATAGTTGATAAACACCACAGTCATGGCGGCCGTTCCATCGGCAAAGCCTTCCAGCACGTTTTTCCAGATGTCATGCACGGTCCTGTCGGAGCAGGCATACGTTTCCCGGTAGTTTTTCAGGGCTGCCAAGGCTTCCGGGGTGTCGACAGTGATCTGGCCTTTGGCGTTGAACAGCTTTCCACCCTGCTCAAACAAACGGGGCAGAAATTCACTGGGGCTTACCACCACGTTGCCGATGGCTACCGTCGTACCATACTGCACAGGGGAAGCCGGATTGAGGCTGCGGGTGAAAAAGCCTGCGATCCGATTGTAGTCTTCAAAGCTCTTTGGAACCTCCAGTTCCCGCCGGTAGGCTTCAAAATACATTCGCTTGTAGGTGGGGTCGCAAAACAAATCCCGCCGGTAAAACATAAGCTGTGTGCTGGGATCGTAGGGGACGCAGATGCGCTCTCCGTTGACGGAGGTATAGCTGTCTCCGAACTCCGGCAGCGTCTGCGCCAGCAGACGGTCCCAGGCAAAGGGAATTTGATGGAGCGGCCGAAACAGCTTTTTAGCAAGCTCGTCCATCCAGGCCACATCCATCCGGATCAGATCATACCGTCCGCTGCCGGAGGATTGGATCACCTCGTAGACATCTCTCAGGGAAGGGAGCACCGTCAGTTCCAAATGGATCCCTGTGCTTTTTTCCAGATGCGGCAGCAGGCGTTTCAACGCTGTGGTGGAAGGGGACGCCATCGTGAGCATCCGCAGGTTTGATTCCGTCAACTGCGGCACCGGCATCTGATTTCGAAAACCATTGTTCTCCATAAAAAGGGTCGGCGGCAGGGGGGATCGCGTTTCCAGACGTGCCAGCAGAGCCTTAACGATCCGGTGCGCCAGACGCTTGTAATCCAGCTCATATGCCAACGCCAACGGATCGGTCACAGCAGACCGGGGGGCAGCAGACACGATCAGCGGCAGCGGCCGACGGCTGGCATAAGCACAGGCCGCCCGGACAGCCGATTCCCGGCGCTGATCCGTGCATACGATGGCATCAAACGGTTCGTCCTCTTCAAAAAGCTCAAAGGCCCGCAGATCCACCTGATGATTTGGGCAATCCAGAACACTTGTCTCATCCGCGCAGACCGTCCGGAATCCATTTAGAAACAGCGCGGTATCCGGCGGGCTCTGTAAAAATACCAATCCGCCGCAGTCCTTTCCGCCGCAGATGCCAGGCGATGTCTGTTCCCATTCGCTCGGGATCGAACGCGGCATACATAACATTTTCGAGTGCACGGCTTTCCCGAGAAAGGAGTACAATTGGAAGCTCCGGGGCCTCTGCCCGATAATACGCTGCGGCATCCAACAGACACGAACGGCTGATGACCGCGCTGACCCGCTCAGCCAGAGCGGCAGCCAGCAGTTCTTTCTCGGTGGTCTCCATAGAGCGGGTGGAATATAGCTGAACTGAGTAGCCGTGCCGGATAAACTCGTTCTGGAATACCTCATACATGGCCGCCCAGCGGCGGTCCTCAATGCTCGGCAGAAGCACCGCAATGCTGCGGTCCTGACCCTGCCGGAGGCTTTGTGCCTTGCTGTTGACCTTGTAGCCCAGCTTCTCCGCAGCCTGCCACACCAGTTGTATCTTCTCCACGCTGACGTTGCCCCGGCCGTTGATAACGTTGGAGACCGTCCCGTGGGAAACACCCGCCTCTCGGGCAATATCTTTGATGGTGGGCATACGTCATCCTCCCCCTATGCTTGTGATACATTTATTTTACTATGTTTTTGCTGCTGCTTCAAGTCAATGGGCGCAAGAGCGCACTGTGCAATGCGCCGATTGTTGTTCATATTATATATGCATAGCGACGAAAGCTCATTCAGATTTTGCGAAATGTCAAAAATCTAATTGACACGTTCCAAAATATTTGGTACGGTATAGATACAGAAACGCACCGCGTTTTCCTCAAAATCAATATGATGAAAAGGAGCCGTGTCCCATGAAGAAGTTTTTGAGCTTAGCACTGGCGCTGACTATGGCGCTGACTCTGGCCGCATGCGGCGGCAAAACGGATACCCCTCCCGCAGACACGAATGACGGCAGCACCGCAGGACAGACCGGCGGCAAGCTGGTGGTCTATTCCGCACTGAACGAGGACAATACCATCGCCATCGCAGACCAGTTCAAGAAGGATACCGGCATTGAGATCGAGTACATCTCTCTGGGCGGCGGCGATGCCGTGGCCCGTGTGCAGGCAGAGACGGCCAATCCAAAGGCAGACATTCTGGTAGGCGGCTCTGTGGACCTGTATGGCTCTTTGGCCACCGCAGGTGCTTTTGAGGCATATGACTCTCCCAACAATGACAGCCTGGATGCCCGCTTTAACGATCCCAATCATTTCTGGCAGGGCTGGTACATGGGCGTTCTGAGCATCATCATCAACGAGGAGCGCTTTGAGAAGGAATTGACTCCCAAGGGTGTCAAGATGCCGGAAACCTGGGATGATCTGCTGGATCCCAACTATAAGGACGTGTTCGTGTGGGCCAACCCCACCACGGCCGGCGGCGCTTACATCGCCACTGCCTGCCAGATCTTCCGCTTGGGCGAGGACGCTGCGTGGGATTATCTGAAGGCTCTGGATCAGAACGTACATCATTATTATAAGGGTGCCGGCGATGTCATCAGCCCTGTGGCTACCGGTGAGTTCATCGCCTCCATCGCCTGGGCTCATGATAGCTTCAAGATCCAGCAGCAGGGCTATCCGCTGAAGCTCATCATCCCCAAGCAGACTGCTTATGAGATCGGCGGCTCCGCCATCATTAAGGGTGGCCCCAACACCGAGAACGCCAAGGTGTTCATCGACTGGCTGCTGACGAAGGAAGCGCAGGAACTGAGCGTTGCTACTTCCTACCGCTATCCTGTCCGCGCCGATGTGGCAGCCCCTGCCGGTCTGCCCACTCTGGAGGAAGTAGACCTTGTTGACTATGACCGTGATCAGGCCGCTTCTATGAAGGAAGCCGTTCTGGAGAAGTTCGACGCTGAGATCATTTCCAACCGCGCCTGATTTCATTTCTCATTTACCCTTGGGCCGCCTGCCTGCGTTGTGGGCAGGCGGCCCATGCTATTTTTGATAGACCTTTGAGATACCCTATGCTTTCAATGAACCTCTTTCATCACCTTATCGGAAGGAGCTGATCCTTATGGCCTCCGGTGTTGCGCTCCGGGAATCGGTCAAAGAAATGAAGCGGCTGAAAAACGAACCGCTTTTAATGCTGGCCATTATCGCGATTATCCTTTTCGTTGGATTCTTCGTGGTATACCCGGTGATCCGGGTTATCACGTTCCCCAGCGGACAGGACTATATGCAGTTGTTCCAGAAAGCCCGCTGGTTCACAGCCCTGAAAAACAGCCTGTTCATGACCCTGATCTCCACGGTGTCCTGCACGGCGGTGGCATTCCTCTTTGCATACGTTATTGCCCGACTGGATGTTCCTTGTAAAGGCCTTTTCAGATTTGTGACGCTGCTGCCCATCGTGTCCCCGCCTTTCATCGTGGCACTGAGTTATATTCTGCTTTTCGGCGTACAGGGTATCGTCACCAAACAGCTTCTGGGGCTGCATGTTGATATTTATGGTCGCCTGGGCCTGTGGATCGTCCAGACCGTCACGTTTTTCCCGTATGCCTATTCTGTCATTTACGGCGTGATCCGCTCCATTTCCACCAATTTGGAGTACGCGGCCTATAACATGGGCGCTCCCCGCTGGCGTGTATTCAAGGATGTCTTCTGGCCGCTGTGCCGCCCCGGCGTGGCTGGCGGCGCATTGGTGGCTGCCATCAATGTACTCACCGACTTCGGCAATCCCCAGATGATTGGCGGAGACCTGGCCCTGTTACCCACAGAGGCCTATATGCAGATCTCCGGTTGGTACGATATGAAGACCGCCTCTGTGCTGGCGGTGGCACTGCTGGTCCCTGCGGTGGTGTTATTCCTGGTGAAGAACTTCTGGGTGGGCAAACGGTCTTATGTGACGATCACCGGCAAGGAGATCTCCTTGAACCCCTTCCCGGTCCCCAAGTGGGTCAAATGGGGGCTGTTCAGCCTGACGATGCTGATCTCCCTCTTTATCCTGCTGGTCTACGGCACGCTTTTCTACGGCGCGTTTACCAAGACCTGGGGCTATGACTGGTCGCTGACCATGAAGAATATCCAGTATGTATTCCTGAAGGGAAAGCAGATCTGGAACTCGATCCGCTATGGCTTCCTGGCTTCTCTGGGAGCTTCGTTCCTGGCGATGGTCCTGGCCTACATCGTGCAGAAGAAGCAGGTGGGCATTAACCGCCTGTTGGATTTCCTGGGTATTCTGCCCGGCGCCATTCCCGGTATGTTCCTCGGCATCGGCTTCGTGATGGCCTTTAATGCGCCGCCCCTTGAGCTGACGGGAACCTCCGTGATTATGGTTCTGGCCCTGCTGTTCTGGAATATTCCCACCTGTTACAGCTCTGCCACGGCGGGGCTGCAGCAGATCGGCGCATCTGTGGAGGATGCGGCGCTGAATCTGGGAGCCAACAGCTTCCGTTCCTTTAAGGACGTCATCATTCCCTTGCTGAAAGCGCCCTTTATGTCCAGCTTTGTGTTGTCCTTCCTGCGGTCCGTCACCTGCCTGAGCGTGGTGATCTTCCTGTATGCGCCCTCTACTACTGTGGGTACCATCTCGGTTATGGTGCTGGTGCAGAGTGGACAGTACGGTGAGGCGGCAGCCTTTACCATCGTACTGATCACCATTGCGTTCACCGTTTTGAAGCTGGCGCAGTGGGTTTTGGGTAAGCAGGGCATTGAGCTGGAATTGTAAACAGGAGGCGAAGAGATATGAGACCTTACATTGAATTTAAAAATGTTGTTAAGCAGTTCGGAAACTTTACGGCACTGGATCATGTGTCTCTTGAGATCCCAAAGGGTGCTTTTGTGACGCTTCTGGGCCCCTCCGGCTGCGGCAAAACGACCCTGATGCGCCAGTTGGCCGGCTTTTCTGAGCCGGAATCGGGCGATGTGCTGGTAGACGGCAAACGGATGAACGGACTGCCGCCTTTTAAGCGCAACACCCCTCTGGTGTTCCAAGAGTACGCACTTTTTCCCCATATGACTGTCTATGAGAATATTTCCTATGGCCTGAAGCTGAATAAAACTCCTAAGGAAGAGATGGACCGCCGGGTTCAGGAAATGCTGAAGATGTTTAACCTGGTAGGGCTGGAGAAGCGATTCCCCAAGGAGATGTCCGGCGGTCAGCAGCAGCGGGTGGCCTTTGCCCGGGCACTGGTGATGGGCCAGGAGATCCTGCTTCTGGACGAACCCCTTTCCAACCTGGATGCCAAGCTGCGTGTGGACGTCCGCACGGAACTGCGGCAGATCCAGCAGAAGCTGGGCATCACCACTATCTATGTTACCCATGACCAGGATGAGGCACTCTCCATGTCCGACATCATTGCGGTCATGCGCAGCGGACACATCGAGCAGATCGGCTCTCCTTGGGAGATCTATTTCCGGCCTGCCAACCGCTTTGTGGCAGATTTCGTGGGCACGGTCAATTTCCTGACCGCCAGAATTGTGTCTGCTGAAGGCGGCACTGTTGCCGCTGACCACAACGGGATGCTCCTCCAGATTCCCACGGAGGTCCCTGTGGAACCTGGCGAGACCGTGACGCTGGTGGTGCGGCCGGAGTGCATCCGTCTGGCGGAACCCGGGGAGTCTGTGCCGGAAGGGAAGAGTCTGGAAGGTCAGATCGAAAATTACAGCTTTCTGGGCCGCATAATCCGCTACTGGGTGCGGGTCGGTGAGGAACAGTTTATTATCGACGATGCCAATGTGGACCTGAGCGGAGCCAGAAGTGGAGCCGTGCAGCTCTGTCTGGATACCCGAAAGCTCCACATCCTGAAGGATGGAGGGAGCCATGACACTTGATTTTATCAATGTGGGCTATGGGGATGCCATTTTGATTCGTAGCGGCAGCTTCACCATGCTGGTGGACTGCGGCGATTGGACCGTCGGCGATGGGGGGCCTGATTCTCAGCGGATCTCTGCCGCGGACTTCCTGCGGCAGGAGGGAATAGATACTCTGGATCTGCTGGTGCTGACCCATCTTCACAGAGACCACAGCGGCGGTCTGACGAAATTGCTGGAGTGCGTTGCGGTCAGGAGCTTCCGGTGCAACTATCTTCCGGACAGAATCTTCTGGGGGAAACGTGTACCGGTACCGGAGGGATTTTCCGCCGGAGCCAGATGCCTGCTGGAATCTCTGAATGTATTCTTAAGCGCACTTGCGATTATGGAACAGCAGGGAACAGAGGTTTCTCTTGCGTCCCCCGGCACGTGGCCGCTGACACCGGAACTGACGGCAGAATGCTTCTTGGAAGCGCAGCCTATTTTTGAGCGTCAGGCCGCCATCTGGCAAAATGTGCTGGAAGACCGGGCCGACAACAGAGAGCTGGAAGAGTTGGACGGCTTTATCAACAACACCAGCATCCGCCTGCGGCTGATCTGCAAGGAAACTGCCGTGGAGCTGTCCGGCGATATGTATGCCGACTGCTGGGAGAAGCATGAGATCCCGCCCTGTACACTTGTCAAGCTACCGCATCATGGCCACCGGGATTCCATCACCCCACATCTGCTGGATATGCTGGCCCCGAAGACGGTTGTGATCTCTGTCTCCAACACCCGTACCGATGATTGTCCCGCTGCCTCCGTCCTTCAGATGGTGCGGGAGAAGGGCTGCGCGTTGTATGTTACAGATGCGATCCCAGATAGTAACGGGCACGTGAGTAACCATCCAGCCATTCATTTTGACATCTAAACAGGCGGTTGTCTCCGCTCCGTTCAAGCCGGATCAAAAAGTCGGCGATCAATTAAAATACTATTACCGCCAAAACGAGCAGCGTATAAAATTACCCTGCCGATTCCGGCCAATATCAGTAAGTTAAGCTGACAAAACCTCCTACCCTCAGAAATGAGAGGGTAGGAGGTTTTTTTCGTAATAATTCAAAACAGGGCTTGACAAAAGCATCATTTCGTGCGGCCATTTTGCTAACCGAAGTTAGCAAAATGGCCTTTGTAGTTAGAAGCGTGTCCCGACGCGCCAAACTACGAGGAGGCTTACTTGTGAATCCAAAAACTGCAAAAAAAGCACTGAAAGATGCAATTCAAGCTACGAATCTGGATGCATCCGCTTTCCCTTTACATGATATTAAGAGGCTTTATGCGATGCGCTGGGGTATTGAGAAGCTAACGCAGAAATCTTCTGCCAGCTTCACCTATAGAGTAGCATAATTCTTGTGATTTGAACATTCTTTTTAAAGCGGATTTTCCGATCCGCTTTGTTGTCATGCCCTGATGTCGCAAAAAACAGCACACAGCTTGCTTTCGCTTTGCTGTGTGCTGTCTTTGTGAGGTTCCTTACTTGCTAACTAAGTGACATTGCCGAAACCGGCAGGGTAATTTTGTGGGCTGCTTATTTTAGCGGTCAAGCACGGTGATACGAAAGCGCCCCGCTGTTACAGGATCAGACCGAAGGCGATATAGAGGGCCGCTGTGCACACCGCAGTTACCAGCGCATAGGGGAGCTGCGTTTTTACGTGAGAATACAGATCGGTGCCTACGGACATGGAGGACAGGATCGTGGTATCGGAAAGGGGAGAGCAGTGGTCACCGAAAATGCCGCCGGACACCACTGCGCCGATGGTCAGCAGGATGTTGCCGTTCATAGCCACTGCCATGGGGACCGCAATGGGCATCATGATGGAGAACGTGCCCCAGCTGGTTCCCGTGCAGAAGGCCATCAGTGCGCCCATCAGGAAGATGATGGCCGGGCAGAAGGCGCCGTCAATGCTGTCACCCAGCAGGCTGGCAAGGAACTGGCCGGTCCCCATTCCCTTGATGACTCCGCCGATGGAGAAGGACAGCACCAGAAGGATCACCAGACC
>ERZ827524.2969-NODE-2969-length-10689-cov-3.257852_pt1 | contig 10689 bp, 7 predicted proteins | sample MGYA00519702_ERZ827524 | MGnify/ENA primary metagenome ERZ827524 (study PRJEB31778, sample SAMEA3449341) | human gut metagenome | biome: human gut; feature: human-associated habitat; material: faeces | place: United Kingdom | collected 2010/2012 ...
GCCAAAAGCTCCGCAAAGCAAAGCTTTGCGGAGCTTTTGGCTGACGCCCCTTCTGGCGCCCCCTTCGGGGCGCCAGAAGTCCGCGCCGCCCCCCTGAATCACTTATACCCGCCCCTAAAGTTTTTACTTTTCTCCTTCTCTTAGGCTCACAGACCTATAAGCTTAACTTTCAGCGCCCGCTTACATTTTTCTTATTCCTGCGCCGTCTGGTTTGGCGAACAGCCGTCCCCCCTGCCAGCAAGCATGCCGCCCCGCCTGCAAAGCTCATACCGGCGCCTGCTGCTGCTCCGGGAGCAGTATATTTTATCTCTATTTCATGCATTCCTTCAGGCACCTCAAAGCATAAAAAAGTCTCAAAGCCCGCAAAGGTTTCGACCTCCTGCCCGTCTATTTTGACGCTCAGGCCCGTGTCGTAAGGTATGCTTGCAAAAAACAGGCCGCCCTGGCCGGCGTCTACCCTTCCCGCTATATAATCCGCCCGGTAACTTTCAACCGCCAGACCGCCCTGCGCCAAAATATCCAGCGCTTTAAGCATATTGTCCATATCCAGCGTGCATACTTCGGGCTGCGGGTAACTTAAGTTTGCCCGTATGCTTAAAATACTGCTCTGGCCCGCTTCCAATTCACCCAGGTAGAGTATGCAGCATGTCTCGCTTGTAAAATAATTGCCCTTGAATTGGCCGTCCAGATATATTTCCCCCCAGCCGTAGGGCGCATTATTAATAAGCATATAGCAGGGCCCGCTCATAGCGGGAGTAATGGTATATTCCCCCTGTCCGCCCGTTACTTCGCAGTGTATAAAATATTCTTCCTCCAGCCCCGAAAGAGAAGAAAGCATAGAGCTCTGCGCCTCAAAGCCTCTTCCGGTTATCTCCGTTCCCTCCGCCATAAAGCCCACGGGCAGCGCAAACGGATTTTGATATAAAACAGTCTCGCCGCTGCGGGCCGCCTCTCTGTAAAAGCCGGGCACACTGCTCCTGGACATTATATATTTAACGCTGAACAGGCTGTCTGTTATGGGGGTGGAGCCGTAATAGGAATTCCAGAAATGCGTCTGAGCAAAGCCCAGGTTCCGGGTAAATTCATTTATCTGCCCGTTATAGGCAGAGGAATAATGGGTTATGCCGTTATAGCCCAAGGTCATAGCGTCATTTTTACTGCGCTCAAAGGTCTTTTCAATACGGTAAAAGCCCTCGTCCGCTTCAGCTATGTCTACAAGAGGCTTAAGCTCTTGATAAAACTGCGCATAAGATTCCAGGCTTTTATATCCGAATTGCTTATCCAGCCCTTCTATCATTGCTTTACCGTTAGCATACAGCCCAAAACACTGTACGGCAATAACAATCCCTGCCAGCCCGCAGGCGCACGCGCGCGCTCCCCTGCGCGCCGCAAAAGCGGGAACGGGCAGGGCGGCGACTCCCCTGTATGCCGTATACACCAGAAACGCCGAGAATAAAAAGGCGTTCCTGAACGGGAACCAGGTGGGATATGCAAAGCCGTGCCAGATATAATCCAGCCCCTTAATTATAAAGCTTGCCAGCATAAATGCCATTATACCCAGGGAAATCAGCTTTTCCTTAAGAGATATTCTGTTGGTAACAAAAAATATAACCGTCCCCAGCAGCGCGCACAGGCCGCAGTATATTGAGGGCAGGCCATTATTGGTAATGCTGTCGTACTTTTGGGGCAGTAATTTTTCCAGCAGCTCAATCAGCCCGAAATATGTGCCTGACGCAGGCGAAGAGCCGGTCGCGGCCAATCTGCCCGAAAGCAGATCGGCCGCAGTGGGCAGCAGCAGCCAGGCGGCTAAAAATGCGGCCAGCAACGCGCCCGCACAGAACCTCCAGAAATATTTTAAAAACAGCCGCGGGGGCTTTTGTGCGAAAAAGCGGAGCAGAAAGTACAGCACCGAAAAAATCCCTATCATATAGGCGATATAATAATTAGCTATAAACATTACCGCCAAAAATAAAGTCAGCAGCCAGGGAAAGCTTAATATAAAGGAATTAAAGCGCCCGGCCGTCCCTTTGCGTCCCGCTTTACCCGCCTCAGCAGCCTGGGCGGTTCCTGCGCTCGCCTCAGCCCGCACGCTTTGCACGGCGCCCTGCGTCCGGGCCTCCCCTGCACCGGCTCCTGATTGCGCATAATCTCCCTCAGCCCCTGAAGCCTGCGACTTGGCCCTCTCCGCCGGCAGACTGCTTTCCGCATCTTTTTCTTCCCGGCCGGCGTTATCCTGCGCGCGACCTGCCATTAAAAATTTTTCTGGCCCGGCTTGTCCCTGCAATTCCCCCTTATTCAAATTGCAGTGCTGCGCCAAGGCTTTTTTATCTTCCAGCTTTATTTTCAGCAGGCGCTCTATGCCCAGCATTATCATGGGCAGAAATATCAGTCCGTCCAGCCACATTATACTCAGGGAATATACGCTTGAATAGGACATAAGCGCATAGCAGCATGCAAAAAGCAGTATGGCCCAGGGTCTTTTATTAAAAGCCAGCCGTAAAAAAAGCGCAAAGGACATCCCTGCAAGCCCTATCTTTATGCAGGTCAGCCACATTAACGCCTCTGGGAGCTGGTTTTCCGGAAAAAGCAGGGTAATAAACGAAAAGGGGCTGGCCAGATAATAGGCGAACACCCCGATAAAATTACATCCAAAAGCCTTGTGCCAGGAGAAAAATATGCTGCTTTCCCCTTCAAAAATACTGCGCAGCTCGGCAAAAAAGGCAACGTACTGGTCGGACATATCCATTATTAATACAGATTTATCCCCCCAGGGCGCCATTCCACAGGCAGAATAAACAAAGACCATTATAAGAAAAGGAATAAAAAAGGCCGCAAGGATAAGCAGTGTGGTCTTTATCCGCCTGGAAACTTTCGCTGTTATCATATGTTTCTCCTTTATCAAAGCGCCGGGACGCCGCGGGGCGCGGGAGGCCGCCCGGTACGGGCGGCCGTGGGGTTTATATATCTAAGCCGCCGGGAGCGTAAGCTCCCGCGGCGCGAGCGCGCAAAACTAAAGCTGCGGGAAATGCCGGAAAATACGGCTGTGACTGACGCCGCTTAAAATGCCAGGGGCGCGCTCTCCTTAAAAGGGCGGGGCGCCCCCAGTTTTTTAAATACCCAAGGTTTTTAAGCTTATTTGTCCTTATTTTCAGTTCCTTTTTCCCGGCTGTCCTCTTTAAGTATATATATTGGCCGCTGTTTTACCTCCAGATAGGTCTTGGCCAGATACTGGCTGAGCAGTCCGATGCATAATAGCTGTAACCCGCTCACAAACAGTATTATGCATACCATAAAAGAACGGGGAAAAGGAATACGGCTGAATAAAAAGCCAAACTGTGAAAACCTCAGTCAATAATTTTTTCATTACAGTATTGACTTTGTTATAACGGCCGTGCTAGAATGCCAGAAAAAATACGGAGGTGTTTAATATGCCCTCATTTGAATTGGGACTCAAGCCTCTTGAGCCGGTTAAAGATACGCGTATATGCGTTTTTCAGCATACTCATGTCCACGTTTCGGAACTTTTTCCCAAAGTATGCATGCTCACATACGATTTTGAAGAATACCGCTATTCGGAAATGCTGCTCCTTTTAAAAATGATAATAGGCCTGGGGGAAAATCCTGTTTGGCTGAATCAGGAGAACATGACGGATTACAGCGCTCAGAATATCCCCGGCGGCCTGGCTGGAAATGGGAAATTTAATAATATTCCTATATCTGTCGAAGCTTATCCCATGATTGACGATAGGGATGTGCTTAAGCGCCAGGGCGGCATTTTGCTGCATATAAAGGCGGGAGCGCCGGTATGGCTTAAATGCTGCACCGGACCGCTTGTCCCTTTAATGGGTTATCCGCCTCAGGGGGAAGAACAAACGCTTGATATGTGTCAGGGCTGCGCGGAGATGGTGGGAGACACACTGTATTTATACAGCAATAAGCATCCCCTGCATATAGGTTTAAGAGCAAATGCACCCTTTGATGTTAAAGAAATGCCTGCGGCTGATGGCGTTAAGGCAGGCTATGGCCTTGCCCGCTTTGCTTCGGGCGAGGTATGGCTCACGGCGGGTTTTTCGGATAAAAAAGAAGAAGCCTTGAAGCTCGCGGGACTGGAAACCGCCGCCGGTATAGAAAAGGTGCGCGGATACTATAAGGAAATGCTGGATAACTGGTATATAAAAACGCCCGATGAAAACCTGGACGAAGCCTTTATGCATGCAAGGCTGAATGTGGAATACGCCTGGTTCAGGCCGTTTGGCTGGGTGGAAGCGCTGCATCACTGGATAAGCATGTGGCATATGGAGCATACTGCCGCAGAGGAATGGGCGGGCAATTATCAGCGGTCCCGCGAAATATTTATTTCCCAGCTTGAACGCCTGCTTAACGGCGACGAGGTGCCTGAATTGTCCGCACCGGGCTTTGCCCGCAAGGAATGGGGCGGGGATAACCCATATTTCTTCAGAGGGGTGGAGCATTACCTTAAAATGACGGGCGATATTGAATTTGCGCGCCGGGCGGAACCGTATATGCAAAAAATTCTGGCTCAGACCTTTAAAGAATATGACCCGCTTAACAGGCGTTATGGGCTTCGGCACCCAGTTAGGCAACCAGGAGGATTTTTTGGCTACGCATGGCCCCGGCAGCGGCTCAGGCTGCGAGGGAGCGCATATGCTCAGGGTCATGGCTATGGTGGAAAATCTGCTTGGCAACAGAAAAGCGTCAGAAAAATATGAGCAGTATGCCAGAGCCGTCCAGCAAAAGGTTTATGACCAATTCTGGATGGAGGATGTAGGACGGTTTGCCTGGTACAGGGACGCGCTGGGGCAGATGCGCCTGGAAGCGCCCTATCACAGCATTTGCTATCCAATACTTTATAATATGCTCTCGGACAGGGAAAAAGTCAGCAGCATAGACCATCTGCTGCACCGCTTAAGCGGCCCTTCGGGCGAAATGTATATATCCAATCTTTTCGGCGGTCACTGCTACTATGCGGTCAGCACCTGGGGTATGCAGTGCGGCGGCAATATGCAGTATTTTGCCGCCGCGTCCTATGCGCGCCTGGGCATGAATAATCAGGCTGTGCGTCCGCTTAAATTCATTGCGGATATTGTTTCTTCAAGGCATAGGGGGGCGTTTCCTGAAACAGCTAATGATGCGGATAAAGCCTATTTCAGCCCTGCCGCCTGCATGTGTTCGCAGGGCATAATAGAGGGAATTTTCGGGCTGGACAGAAATGTTCCTGCAAATAAAACGACCGTTTCCCCCTGTTTTCCGGATAATTGGGAACATGCGGAAATAAAGCTTCCCGGTGTAAACATAAAATATTGCCGTAAAAAGGATATACATAATTTTGAAATCCGGCTGGAGGATAGAACCCAAAAACATTTTATCTGGCGCCTGCCTCCGTATTCGGCAATTACGGCGGAAATTAACGGCCGGCCCGCGCAAGTGACAACTCATTCCCGCTGCGGCTGGTTTGAGGCTGAAATATCATTGGGCTCTGAAGAATTTTCCAGCCTCCAGATTCAATATACGCCTGTTTCTTTTGCCCTGGAAAAGCCGGACTGCGCTTCAGTGGGAAGCGAGTATGAGCTTAAAGTAAAAGGAGCGGAGCTGATAGGCCTTAATGACCCCGCCGGAGTGTTTCGGGGCGTGCGCTTGAATAAGAATGCCCTGAATGCGCAGATTGGGGAAAATCTGCTGAAAAAATATCAGTCCTACGGCTGGGTCGGCCTTATCAATTTTGCCCGCCGCACCTTTTTTGTCACTCTTAAAGCAGAGGGTGTGCTGTTTGAATATCCCGTGCATTTAACCGTACTGCCCCAATATGTCCTGCATGCCCTCCCCCTTTGCGGAAATAGCCGTACCCTTGACGCCGAAGCATTTAGAGAAGCGCCGGGTCGGCTGAACGGGAATGACGGTTCTCAAAGCGCCGCCAATGAAAAAAGCATCCTAACCCTGCAAATTATAGATTATACGGGTCGGGAAAATACTGCTTCAAAAAGGGAAGTGAGCCTGCTCCTGGGCGGAGGGACAGCAAAAACCACGGCGCTCTTTAAAAAGTATGAGCCGGTTAAAATTGATTTTGAGCTTAATAAGTCACAATTAGAAAATCTGACCCCCGGCCGCAATAAGGGCGCTCTGCTGATAGATGGGCGCCGGGAGGAATTTTATATGGAGTACCGCCCGTCCGGGGATATGGCCTTTTTTATTCCTCTGCCTGAAGATAAGCTCAAACCTGCGCTTTACTGGAACGAGATAGGCAAAAATACTTCTCCGGGCTCCACGATATACTGCATAACGCCTGAAAATATCCTCCAGGATGTGTTTGACGGCTGCGAGGTGCTGGAGAATATGCCGGGCGTGCCTTTTAGAATAAATAAAAAGGGGTTTTTGCCCGTATCCTCCCGCAATGAGCGGTATGCCTCTATAAATCTTAAGGGAGTGGAAGCCAGAAAGGTGTATGTGCTGCTCAGCGCCTTTATAACTAATCAGCACGCTTTCAGCCAGCCCTTCTATATGGAATTGGAGGCGGAGAGCCGGGGAGAATATTTCCCGCCCATATACGGAGCTCAGCTGAGCTTCCCCGGCAATCTGGATATAGGGCTTTCGGGGCGGGGCAATTACGGTTTCCCAACTTACGTTGAAGAACAGCCGCGGGATGTTTTGCCTGCGCTTCCGTCAAGAGAGGATGCGGATTATCCTGAGGCTTATCCTCCGGGCTATCCCCAGCATCTGCTTTGGAACCAGTTTAAGGCCTTCCAGGTGGGGGAGACGGTTTTCAGTGTTATTGAATTAGATTTGGAGGAAAAACGGCCTTTAAAGGAACTGCGAATATGGGTGCAGGATTCCAATGCGGCCATGGGTATATATGCCTTGTCTGCGGTATAGCTTTAAAGAGAGAGCTGAGGCGGCGGAAGCCGCCTTTGAGCGTGCCGAAAAAGCCGACATGCTTTTAGTCGGGAATGAGCTCGGAAATCAAAGATTCCCCGACTGCACTCTATTCCTGCCAATACCATCCAGGGCTATTGGAAAGCTGCTTATAAAGCGATTTTTCGCTTATAAGGAGTTTATCCCGCAGCACCTGTGGGGTGACAAAATGCGGCTAACCGTCTCAGAAATATTAAATTTCCGGTTTATCGACGGTCTGTGAGGCGGCGGAAGCCGCCTTTTGCTTTTATGTTTGGAGAGGGGAGCGGCTTTAGTCAGAATAAAAGCCTATAGGCGCTCGTATAAAAACCCGCGCTCCGGGCGGCGTTTGGCCGGGCCGCAGGCCCGGCTCAGTCCCCAGCCCTTCGGGCTGGGGACTGCGGCTCCGTAACGGAGCCGCAAACGCCGCCCGGCGCGCGGGTTTTTATACGAGCGCAGACAGGGCAGGCATATACGCCGTTAGTTTGAGCGCTGTATTTTTTATAGGGCATTGTAAAAGGAAAGCATATATTAAGTTAAATGTGCGTAAAAAGCGGAATTTTGGGCCAAATTTTCAATAAAAGCCTGAAATATTATGCTTATATCAAAGCCAAAACTGCTTATTTATGCTATACTGTTTAAAAAATATTTGGAGACATAAATATGAGGATGTTTGTTGCTCTGCGGGCGGAGGATCCCTTAAAAAGAGCCGCCGTTCAATATATGGAGGAACTGAAGAGGCTGGGGGTTTCAGGAAGCTTTACCAAGCCGGACAACCTGCATATAACTCTTGCGTTTATAGGTGAGAGCGCATATTCTAAACGGGCGGAGCAGGCGATTAGGAATGTCAGGAGTGGGCCGTTTGTGCTTGAAAGCGCGCTTGCAGGCCGGTTCGGAGATATTTTATGGCTGGGCTTTAAAAAGAGCGGCTGCCTTTCGGAATTGGCTGAAGGGGTAAGGGCTGAATTGACCAAAGCGGGCTTTAGCTTGGATAATCGCCCCTTTAAGGCGCATATGACCCTGGCCCGCCGCGTCCGCCTGCCCGAAGGGCGCCTGTTAAAGATGCCCCCGGTTCAAATGCAGGTGAAGGAAATATGCCTTATGAAATCAGAGCGGGGCGAAAAGGGATTGGTATATACGCCTCTTTACAAGAAAAAGCTGGAGTAAGCCGTAATCTCCCCGCGGCAGTTTTGCCCTTCCCGAATTAAGGCCCGCTCATAAAAACAGCGCGGAAATAATTTTGTCTATAATGGGTCGATACAATTAGAGCATAACGCCTTTTGGAGGGAATGCCTGCCGTATCTGCTTTGCCACGCGGGCCTGAAAAATACCTGGATATGTGTTTAACCGCGTGTCATAAAGGCCGGTCTATGGACAATTACGGCTAAAAGCTTTGACTGCGGCTAAGTTTTTTAAGGCGGCAGGACGCGGGAAATGGGTGCGCGCTAAGGAATCAGCCGTTATGCCAAGCAGAAATGTATTTTCTCTTTAGCACCGGCTGAATTTACCTATATTTGACGGAAAAACATAAAGGAGGATAAGACAGTGATTGAACTCAAATCCCTTACCAAGGAATTTGAAGAAAAGGGCAAAAGCCGGGCCTCGGCTCATAACGGCGTTTTCAGGGCAGTAGATGAGCTGTCCCTGACGGTGGAGCCGGGGGAAATCTTCGGGCTTCTGGGCTCCAACGGCGCGGGCAAGACTACCACGCTGAGGATGCTGGCCACTATGCTCAGGCCCACCTCAGGCACGGCGGATGTGGCCGGCTTTGATATAGTTAAGCAGCCTGAACAGGTGCGCCGGAGCATAGGGGTGCTTTTCGGCGGCGATACAGGGCTGTACGACAGGCTGACGGCGCGGGAAAACATCGAGTATTTCGCCCGGCTTTATGATATGGAGGAACAGCAGATAAAAAAGCGGGTGGAGGAGCTGTGCGACATATTTGAAATGGGAGATTATATGGACGCCAGATGCGCTAAATTCTCCCGCGGCATGAAGCAAAAGACGGCTTTTGCCCGCAGCATAGTGCATTCCCCGGCAGCCATGCTCTTTGACGAGCCTACCGCCGGGCTGGATATAAGCGCCGCGCTGGAGGTGCAGAACTTCATTCTTTCGTGTAAAAAAGAGGGCAAGACCATAATACTCTCCAGCCACTATATGAACGAAGTGGAAAAGCTGTGCGACAGAGTGGGGATAATTTCCCATGGCCGGCTTGCGGACAGCGGCACGATAAGCGAATTAACCGCTAAATACGGTCAGAAGGATATGGAAGGGGTATTCCTGCTTTTAACTTCCGAAACACCAAAAGGGGGCGCGGAAAAATGAAGTTTAAGCATATAAAGATAGTCTATAAAAAGGAACTTAAGGATTTGCTACGGGATAAAAAGACGGTTTTCAGCACGTTTGTTCTGCCCCTGGTTTTATTTCCGCTTATAATGTTTCTTATGGGAGGCGGAATGGGTAATTTAATGGGGGATGTCAGCGAAAACCCCTATGAAACTCCTGTAAATATGTATGTGGAGCCTGCCCAGGGCGCGCGTCAGGCCGCTCAGGAGATATTTTCAGGCTCAAAGGTTAATTTTATAGACGCTGAGCAGGACGAGGCAGAAGACATGTTTGCCGATGGGGAGATAGATGTAGTTTTAAGGCTGGAGGAGGATTTTGCTTCAAAAATTGAGGAACAAATTCCTTCTCAGGTTACGGTAGTGTATGACGAGATGTCTACAAACAGCCAGGCTAAGGCTTCGTCGGTTATGCAGATGATAGAGATGTATAACCAGAGGGTGGGCTATGAACGTTTGGAGGCGCTTGACATTTCTCCAAGCATACTCAGCCCTGCTCCGGCAAATATGATTACCTACAGCGATTATTACGGAGTGACCAACAGGGAAGGCTCGGATAATATGTTCCTTCAGATGATGCTGCCTTATATTGCGGCCATACTGCTTGCCACAAGCGGGCTGGGCGTAGCCCTGGACATGATAGCGGGAGAAAAGGAGCGCTGCACCCTTGAGCCCCTGCTTTCCACCGGCGCCGACCGCAACAGCATACTGCTGGGGAAATTTTTAATAGTGCTGACGGTTACCCTGCTGGGAGTAGTCGCGCAGGCGATAGGCATGGTGCTGGGCTTTTCCATATTGGGCGCCAGCGCGGGCATAAGTTTTATGAGCGGAGGCATAAACCTTTCTGCGGGAGTAATCATCCTGGCGCTTTTGTGCCTGGTGCTTATGGGAATGACTTTTTCCTGCATCACAATATCCATTTCTGCGGTCAGCCGGACGTATAAAGAGGCGCAGACTTATTCCAGCTATGTGGTTATGCTGCCCATGATAATCGGCGTCGCCTCAATGTTTATGCAGGCGTCGGATATTTCGGCCGTTACCATGGTGATACCCGTGCTTAATGTCGTTGCTTCTCTTAAGCTGGTGCTGAGCGGCGTTATGAATTACGGATATCTGGCCCTTGCGGTAGGCTCTTCTCTGTTATACATGATATTGGCTCTGACGCTGGTTCGCAGGCTTTTTGCAAAAGAAAAATATATTTTCCGAGGCTAAAGCAATACAATCAGAAGGCTGAGTGTTTGCTGGAATAACAGATTGGAATATATGTATCAGTAAATTTTTAGTGCGGGGGCGGCGCGGCGCCCGGCCGAAAGCGGAACGCTTTCGGCCGGGCCGGAGGCCGTTAAAAAATGGGGCGGCTCTTGGCAGGCGCCTGCGGCGCCTGCCCTGGCCGGGCCTTTGGCCCGGCCAGGCGGCCCGTTCGGGCCGCCAAGAGCCGCCC
>ERZ827524.2971-NODE-2971-length-10686-cov-2.501552_pt1 | contig 10686 bp, 5 predicted proteins | sample MGYA00519702_ERZ827524 | MGnify/ENA primary metagenome ERZ827524 (study PRJEB31778, sample SAMEA3449341) | human gut metagenome | biome: human gut; feature: human-associated habitat; material: faeces | place: United Kingdom | collected 2010/2012 ...
GCTTTTCCGGGCGGGTTCCGCCCAAGGAAATTAGCGCCCAGATCAGCCTGCTGTATACCCAGAAGGTGACCCTGGCCGATGGTTCCGCACGCTATCTGCTGCTGAATGCCATGATTTCCCCCCTGGATGCCACCGTGAGCACCCTGCGCTCCCAGCTGCTGCTGATTACCGCCATTGTGCTCTCCCTGGCGCTGCTGCTGGCTGCGCTGATTTCCCGGTACGTTTCCCGGCCCATTATTGAGACCAACCAGGCAGCCAAGGCCCTGGCCCGGGGGCACTTTGAAAAACCGAAGAATGGCGACCATTACCGTGAGATCAGCGAGCTAAACGATACCCTGGTGAAGGCAGCGGACGAGTTGAGCCAGGTGGAGCACCTGCAACAGGAACTCATTGCCAACATATCCCACGACCTGCGTACGCCGCTGACCATGATTGGCGGCTATGCGGAGGTCATGCGCGATATTCCCGGGGAGAATACTCCGGAGAATATGCAGATCATTATTGATGAAACAAGCCGCCTTTCGTCCCTGGTGACGGAACTGCTGGATTTCAGCAAGCTGCAGGCCGGTACGCTGAAGATGGAACCCAGCGTTTTTTCCTTGACCCAGGCGGTCACCGCTATCCTGACCCGATACAACAAGCTGAAGGAGCAGGAAGGCTATCAGATCCTTTTTGAGCCGGCTGAGGAGTGCAATGTCTATGCCGATGAGGGCCGCATCGGACAGGTAATCTACAATCTCATCAACAATGCGCTGACCTACACCGGCCCGGACAAAACCGTCACCGTAACCCAAACCGTGGAAGGGGACCAGGTGCGCATCGCGGTACACGACAGCGGGCAGGGCATTCCCCAGGAGGAGCTGCCGCTGATATGGAACCGCTATTACCGGTCCAAGGAGAACCACAAGCGGGCCATTCAGGGTTCGGGGCTGGGGCTGAGCATTGTGCGCAGCATTCTGGAGGCGCACCACGCGCCCTATGGCGTGGAAAGCCAGGCGGGAACAGGCACCACCTTCTGGTTTATGCTGCCCCGAAGGAACGAGGAGCAGGAAAAATAAAAAGCGGCACCGCCACTGCTTTCAGGCAAGTGGCGGCACCGTCAGGCATTGAAAAGAGACAGAGAGAAGGCGGAGGGACTGCAGCCCCTCCGCCTTTCATTCGTGTAAGCCGGCTTTGCGGGTCGTTGAACTTGCGAAAAAACAATTTCTTGCAATTTCAGCGCCCTGGAAAAGGCAACGCCCGCGCAACCAGAAGGTTCACATAGGGAGCTCACATCAGGTTTTCAGGGTTCAGGCCCTGCAGGTCTTCGGGTACGAAGCGACCGTCCTTGCGGATGAGATTGCCGTCAAAGTACATCTCGCCGCCGCCGTACTCGGGGGTTTGGATGCAGACCAGGTCCCAGTGAATGGCGGAGTGGTTCCCATTGCTGCACTCGTCATAGCAGCGCCCGGGGGTAAAGTGGAAGGAACCCGCGATCTTTTCATCAAAGAGGGTATCCTTCATGGCGGAAGTAATGTAGGGGTTCACACCGATGGCGAATTCACCCACCCGGCGGGCACCCTCATCCGTGTCCAGAATCTCGTTCAACCGTTGGGTATGGTTGGCAGTGGCTTCCACAATGCGGCCTTCCCGGAAAACCAGGCGGATGTTCTCAAAGGTTACGCCCTGGTAGAGGCTGGGGGTGTTGTAGGTGATGACGCCCTCAATGCTGCCGTTCACCGGCGCGGTATACACCTCGCCATCGGGAATATTCAGCTCCCCGGCGCACTTGATGGCAGGCAATCCCTTGATGGAGAAGCGCAGGTCCGTGCCCTGTCCCAGGATGTGCACCTGATCCGTGGCCTCCATGCGTTTCACCAGGGCGTCCATGGCCTGGCTCATGCGGCTGTAATCCAGGTTGCATACATGGAAGTAATAGTCCTCAAAGGCTTCGGTGCTCATGCAGGCCTGCTGGGCCATGGCCGGCACGGGATAGCGCAGCACCACCCATTTGGTGTTGGGTACGCGAATGCCGCCGTGCACCACGTTGCCGTAGTGCTGGGCATACAGGCGCATACGCTCCTGGGGCACGTCGCCGGTTTCATAGCTGTTGTCTCCGGCCCGCACGCCGATATAGGCCTGGCACTCCCGCATGCGCTGGCCGTCCCCGGACGCCAGCCAATCCAGCTGCTGGTCGGTGTAGCCCATGGCCAGGGCACGCTCCACCTTGGGCTCCTTCAGGTTTACATAGGGGATGCCGCCGGCGGCATAGGCTTCCTCCACCAGCTGAGCCATAAACTCCGCGGGCGCGCCGGTGCCCTCGATCCAGATTTTTTCTCCGGGCTTGAGCTTGCAGGAATAATTCACCAGGTTGTGGGCCAGTTGTACCATGCGAGGATCTTTCATGGGATGTTCCCTCCGGTTTTTATAATATCGGAATGCACGGCCCAAGGCCTTGGCGCAGGGCTTTTCCCCCCCGTAGGTGAGCAGCAGCGCCAGCAGCAGCGACAGGCCGAAGCATAGCAGCGTGTATTGAGTTTGCCAGGGTTGTTCTCCGACTTGGTTGGGCAGGGCATTCACCGAGGGCGGGAGTCCCAGACGCTTCAGTTCCACCGCTATGCACTGATGCGCCAGGTAGTAGTTCATGGAAAGCCCCGCCAGGAATTTCATGACCCGGTTGCCAAACAGGAAGCGCACTGGCCGCAGGCAGAAGGGCAGCAGCAGCGCAATGCCACCATAAAGCAGCGCAAAGAAGGGGCGGCGGATCATTTGCCCGGCCTGAATGGCCGCGTTGCCGGGGGAAGCGGCCTGCGCCCTCAATAGGGCTGTCAGGCCCCACAGGAGCGCCACCAGCCCCAGCGTGGCCAACGCCTGGAACCATCCCCGCCGGCCCAGTCCCTTTTCCAGACGCACATAAGCCAGGGCGCAGATCATGCCCACGGCGTATACGTCCAGAAAAGCGGGCATCTGATTGACCACCATGTTGTAATCGCTCAGGGTCCATAGCTGATAGCCCCGGTAGCACAAACCCGCCAGGATCATCAGCCCCAGGGTCAGGGTGGGCTGCCGTTTCACGCCCCGGGCCAGCAGCGGGAAAATCAGGTAAAACTGCATCTCCACCGCAATGGTCCAGCTGGCCACACCGATGGGTGTGCTCAGGTAGGTGTAGGCATCCTGGTTTTGCAGGAAGGTCAGGTGCAGAAATACGTCCTTGATGCCGTTTTGCGGGGAGCTGTACAGCTCATGGGGCAGGGCCACAAACAGCAGCATGCCCAGGGTGAAAACGTAGTAACTGGGCACAATGCGCTGTATCCGCCGCTCATAGAAGGCGCGGGTATCCGGCATGGGCCGGCCCTCCAGCATGTGCCGGGCCCAGGGCAAAAACAGCAGAAAGCCGCTGAGGAGGATCATGCCATCCACATGCACATAGCCCGAGCGCATGAGAAAATCCAGGCTCCCCACAAGGGGCAGCCTGGGCGTCAGCCAGCTTTGTTGCCAGATATGATACCAGCTAACCAGAAATACCAGAATGACCCGATACCCGTCCAGCACAGGAATGCGGTCCTTGGAAGCGGGCGCCACAGGCAAACCTCCCTTTGTCATTCGTCGGTTACGGTGTAGCTTTCTACAGGCTCGGCGGTTTCCTGGGTGTCGGACGTGTCATCCTCGGTGACGCGGGTCATTTTGTAAGTAATGATGGTGCTGCCGCGCAGATCCCGCAGGGTGAGGCTATCCCCGTCCAGGGAGCTGACCTTGTGGGTGTTGCTCAGGGCATCGGGGGTGACGCCGGTTTCCATGACGTAGTTGTCCACCAGGAAGTAGAGCTTCTCCCCGTTCAGATCACAGGTGCCGTCCTCACGGAACACAAAGGTTACGCCGTCGTCGTTGCGCCAGGTGCCCAGGATCATGTAGCATTTGCGCTCCAGGCGGCTGTCCACATCCTTGTAGCCGGGGATGGCCTGGTAGTAGGGGAGCGCCGCATAGGGCTGGCCCTCATTGTAGAGCAGGTTGGCTTGCAGGTAATTGGCTTCCTGGTACATGTCGTCCAGACCCTCGTAAAACTCGGGCAGGTCGGTGAGGTCCATGTGTCCCAGCAGAGTTGCCACCAGGGCGTATTCCCCGTTGCTCATGGCGTCGGAGGCCTCCACGGAGGCGGTCTGGTAATAGGCGTCATAGTAGGCGCGGCTCTGCACGGCGGCATCCTGGTACTCGCCTGCCTTGGCATACAGGCGCGCGGCGCTGAGTACCTGGTTGTTATTGGCCGCTTCGGTGGCCAAGCGGTAGTACAGCTGCTGGGCCTGCGCCTGGGCGTCGTTGTAGTCGCCCAGGGAGGCAAACAGCTCGGCGGCTTCCAACCCTTGACCCTGGTCTGCCAGCGCCTGGGCCTGCTCATAGCCGCATTGCTGGGCGCGCTCCGCCGCGTCGCTGTAATCCTCCAGGGAAGTGAACAGGGTTAGGGCCGTGGCCACGTCCCCGCTGGTATAGGCGGCATCCGCCTGGCCATACACGGCGGCCTGCCAGCGGATATCGCTGTCGCTGTAATCCCCAAGCTCCGCGTAGAGGGCCGCGGCGGAAGCCCAATCCTTGGCCTCCAGCAATTTCCCGGCCTTGAGATACTTGGCCCGCTGCAGCTCCTCTTCCGCGCCCTTGTATTCGCCCAGGGCAGTAAGGGCGGCAATGGCCCCGTCATAGTCTCCGGCATCGGTGAGCGCCACGGCCTGGCCGAAGCGGGCTTCATCCAGCTTGTCCGCGCCGTCCTTGTAGGTGGAAACCTGGCTCAGGTACTGCACGGCGGTGTCGTACTCACCCTTTTCCAGGGCGGCCACGCCCGGCAGATAGAGGCAGTCCATCTTCAGGTCGAATACATCCTCATAGGTTTCGGGAATGGTGTTCAGCAGGCCCAGGGCACGGTTGTACTCCTGATCCTTCATGGCGGTTTGGGCCACCTCATAGGTGCAGGTGATGTACAGCTCGCTGCTGTCCTCATAGTCGGGGATCTTGCCAAAGAGCTCGGCGGCGGTGGCATAGTCGCCGCTGTCCATGGCCTCCTTGGCGGGGGCGTAGATGCAGGCGATGGCCTGGTCCTGAGCGTCCTGATAGTCCCCGGCGGCCAGGAAATGCTCACCGGCCTGGGTATAGTCGCCCTCCGCCTGCAGGGCCAGGGCTTTGCCGTAATGGGCCTGGGGCAGCAGGGTATCGGTATCCTGGTAGCCGGTGGTCTGGCTCAGGCAAAGAATGGCGTTGTCCCAGTCGGACTGTTCCAGGGCGGCCTTGCCGCTTTGATAAATGGCTTCCTTGGCCAGGTCGGGGGCGTCGCTGTAATCTCCCAGAGCCTCAAAGGCCACCTGAGCCTCCAGATAATCGCCCTGGTCCAGCATCTCCTTGGCCAGCAGGTAATCGCAGGCCTTGAGCTGCTCGGCGCAGTCAGCGTAATCCCCCAGGGCGGTAAAGATGTCGGCGGCCTCCTGGGCCTTTCCCTGGGAAAGCAGCAGCTTGCCCAGGCGGTAATCCGCCTCCTGGGCAAAGGCGGCGCTGTTCTCATAGTCTGCCAGCTCCCGGAAGGTTGCGGCGGCCTGGGTCAGGCTCTCCTCATCCCCGGCGTCCAGCTGGTCCTGGGCGGCTTCATAGCGGCAGCGCAGCACATAGGCATCGGCATCCGCGTAACCCGCCATGTCGGCAAACACGCTCTGCGCCCCGGCATAGTCCCCGTTTTCAAAGGCGCTTACCGCGCCCTGGTAGCGCAGGTACGGGATACCGTGAAACACGACTCCGTAGGCCACCGCGACGCCCGCCGCGGCAATGGCGGTGATCTTGATGGCACGGCGCTGCTTTTTCTTTTTCTTGTCGTATTCCTGTTCCCGCTCCAGCTGCAGGCGGGAGGCGTCCTCCCGGGCGGCTTTGGCTTTCAGGGCCAGCTGCTGATCCCGTTGCGCGGCGATTTTTCCAATGGCTTCCTTATTGTATCGGGCAAAGACCTGCTCCCGGGAGCGTTGGCAACGCACGCAGGTGTGCAGATAGGGCGGATTGGGCCGGCCGCAGACGCAGACCCATACCCCGTCCTGATTTTCGGGGTAGCCCACGGCGTTGCTTCCCGCCACAAAGCGCAGCAGCTCCAGGTTGCGCCCGTTGGGCAGGGCATTGGAGGTATATTCGCACAGGGAGCCCTTTCCCCGGCGCCACACGTCGTTATCGTCATACCATACTTTTTCGATAATCACTTCCAGCCCGGTGGGGTGGAGGCTTTCCTCCACGGGCACCACCATGGGGAACACGCTGCGGGGACGGCCTTCCAGGGCATGGGCGCGATAAATCAGCCGCTCCAGCTCCTCTCCGTCCTGGCCCTGGAGCAGCAGGGTCACTTCGCAGGAAATAACCAGTTTATCCGAAAGATTGTACATGATCAACTCGCATGCCGGATAATCCTCCCGGGGGAGTTCAGCGCGCCACATTTCCACCGGGCAAGTTAAATCGATCTTCGTAAGTCATGCCCCCTTCTTGGGTTTTTCTTGGGAATGAACCGGGCGGTCAGCCGTCGATGTAGAGGGTGATGTCGTTGAGGTACATCTGCACAAAGCCCATGTACAGCACAATGACCTGACCATCATCGAGCTTCAGGGCATACCACAGGCTGGCGGAAGCGTCGCTGCCATATTCCGCCAGGCCGTAGGGAGCGTTTTCTCCGTCGCCATAGAGCACCTCGCGGCTTACGCCGTCATAGGCCCCTTCCCCATTGCGGAAGCGGCTGATGACGCTGGAAAGGGTGTCCCCCACCCGCACGCAGCGGGGGCCTTCCAGGCCGTCCATGTCGATGGTCAGCACCTCCAGCTTGGGATTGGCCTTTTGCGCGTCATAGGAAAAGGTCATGGCGCAGGTGGTGAACTCCATGGCGCGCAGATAGCTGCCATCGTCGTCCTGCATCCAGTTATCCTCCTGGGGCGCGCCCAAACGCTCCTGGGCTGCTTCCGGGGTCAGGGACAGGAAATCCATGCCCGAGAACACCAGGTCATCCCGGCCAAACACTTCCAGCTCAGCACCGTTGACGCTGGTGGGCACCTGGGCATAGTCCTTCTTTTCGCAAACCTCCTGGACAGCGTCCAGGTTGCTGCGCACCTGATCGGCGCTGATGGTTACGTTCAGCCCATAGGCCCGTATGGCGGCCACCAGGTTGTTCTGAATCGTGTAGACCAACCCGCAATCGGTATAGCCGTCACCGCCAGAGGAGAGCTGCTCGTGCACCGCGTACTGAATGGTCATAATCCGCTGGCCATCCCGCTGCACCCAGCCCCACATGGCCCCGGCGGGCATGGTGTCGCTCAGATACAGCGCGGCAAAGCTGCTGTCGCCCACCAGGTCGGGGTTTTCCTGGTAGAAGGCGTCAATAACCTCGCTGGAGAGGTTATCAATGCGCGTATTGCGCGGACCGACTTCTTCGGAGGATGTGATCACCAGGGCCTGCACCACGCTGTCCTGGGTCATCTCCGGACGATCCATGTACAGGGTAGCAAAATCATAAATAAAGGCGTAACCATCCTCGGTGTGGGCGGCCTCCTCCGTGGGATCGTTCAGGGGTGCGCCGGCGGCCAGGGCACGGTCCTTGTAGCCCTGTACCCAGGCGGTAAGCTCCTCATAGTCCAGCGCTTCGGCGGCGCTTTCCCCCAGGGCGGGGCATAAGGACAGCGTCATGATCAACGCCAGGAGAAGAGCAACGCATTTTTTCATCATTTTCTTTATTCTCCTTACATGGTTCATGGCAGGTGAAAAACCACCAGCATTATTTTACTAGAAACTGCCCGAATTGTACAGCCCGGGAATTCTTCATAGGTGTAAAATTACGCGGCAGCGGTGTGCATCCCTGCACGTGGACAAAAAAAGCGCAAAAAAACCTGGACGGTACAAAAGCCGCCCAGGTCAGAACGCCGGTTATGATGCGCTTTCCGGCTCGGTGAATCCCGCTTTACGGATGCAGCGCTTGAGCCAGCCGCCCTTGAGGTAGTAGCCGATGAAAAGCAGGGAAGTGATGGACCAGGTGATGGGGTAGCTGAGCAGCATGAAGGTGATGCTGTTGTATGCCGGGGCGATGGCCATGACCCACACCACCCGCAGCAGGCAGACGCCGCATAGGGTGATCAGCGTGGGAATCAGCGAATCACCGGCTCCGCGCACAGCGCCGGCCAGCACTTCAATGCAGATATAGGTCAGATAGGTGGGCACCAGCAGCCGCAGAATCACCAGCCCCAGGCGGATCACCTCCGAGTCGTCGGAGAACAGCCGGTAGAGCGTTTCCCCAAAGAGCAGCAGCACCGTGCTGATGATTGCCGTGGCCAGGACCGTCATCCCCAGGCACGCGCGAACGCTCTTTTTGACCCGGTCATAGCGCTGGGCGCCGAAGTTTTGCCCCACAAAGGTGGTGATGGCCACCCCGAAGGCGTTGACGGTCATCCAGTACAGGCCGTCCAGCTTGCCATAGGCGGTCCAGGCCGCGAGAATATCCGTGCCGAAGCCGTTCACGCTGGCCTGAATGATGACATTGGAAAGGGAATACATCACCGATTGCAGCCCGGCGGGCAGGCCAATGCGCACAATGCGCCCCAACAGGTCCATGTGGAAGCGGATCTTGCGCAGCTCCAGCCGGTAGGCGTAGTTGGAGCGTGCCAGGGTCAGCACCACCAGCACCGCGCTCACCGCCTGGGAGAAAATGGTCGCCAGGGCCGCGCCGGCTACGCCCATCTCCAGCCCCAGCACCAGCAGCACGTCCAGCAGGATATTCACCATGCACGCGCAGATCAGGAAATACAGGGGCCGGCGGGAATCTCCCACGGCACGAAGCACACCGGAACCGATGTTGTAAATCAGGTTGGGAATCATGCCTGCAAAATAGATGCGAATGTAGGTAACCGCGTGCCCCATGACATCCTCGGGGGTGCCCATCCAGCGCAGCAGCGTGGGGGAGAACATAATCCCCAGCACCGACAGCACCAGGCCGCCAGCCAGCGCCAGGGCGGCGGCGGTATGCACCGCCGCGCTGACTTTCTGCTCCCGGCGACCGCCGAAGAACTGGGAGATAATCACCGTGGCGCCCGAGGACAGGCCCACAAAGAAGCCGACAATCAGGTTAATCAGGTTGCCGGTGGCGCCGCCCACCGCCGCCAGGGCTTCCTTGCCCACATACTTGCCCACGATGATGGCATCCGCGGTGTTGTACAGCTGCTGGAAAAACGTGCCCAGCAGAATGGGAAAGAAAAAGATCAGCAGCTGCTTCCAGATGACGCCGTCAATGATGCTGTTCCCTGCCGCGGCTTGGGCGGGACGACGCTTGTTGAACATAGCCTTTTCATGCTCCTTTGCATATCTTCCAGCACACTTTATAGCATACCCCGCAAGGTTTGTCCAGGGGGGAAAGCAGGGGTGCGGGTTGCGCGCAGGCAAAAATTTTTTGGGAAAGGGACTTCCCATTGCAAAAGAACACCGAAACATTGCAAATATGCTGATTTTCATGTAAAATGTGGCCAGAAGAAGGATGCATGCACTATAATAGACGCGCATGGAGGAGGACGCGGCCATGAACGGCTGTAGGATGGATTCGGCGCTGTATAGCTTTTCCCACACCAGGAGCCAGGTGGCGTCCCAGGGGTACATGATCCACGCGCATCCCTTTTATGAACTGTATTACTTTGTGCGCGGCGAGGTGGACTACCTGCTTTCCGGGGTGGAGCGGCAGCTCCGGCCGGGGACGATGCTGGTGATTCTGCCCAACGAATTCCATGGCGTGCGGGTGCATTCCGCGGCGGTTTACGAGCGATGGACCCTGCACTTTGACCCGGATATGCTGGGCGTGGAGCGCAGGGATCTGCTGCTGGAGGCGGCGGAGGGTGACCCGGCCCTGCGCTTTCTGGAGGATGCAGGGGCATGGGGCCTGGAGGAGACCTTCGCCGGGTTTGACAGCCTGGCGGGGGTGGAGGAGGGGCTCCAGCGGAAATTGATCCCTCTGTTTACCGAGGCGCTGCTGGGGCGGCTGCTGGTGTACCGGCGCAACCTGCCCCTGCCTGCCCGGCCTAATACCCGGCCTTCCGACGTGGTCAAGCAAGTGGCGGCATACCTGAACGAACACTTTACCGAGCGCATCACCCTGGACGGCCTGGCGGAAAAATATTTTATTTCCAAGAGCCACCTGAACATGATTTTCCGCAGGGCCATGGGCGCCACCGTGATGGAATACCTCTCGCACAAGCGGGTTACCTATGCCCAGCAGCTGCTGATCAATGGGCTGCCTGCCGCCCAGACGGCGGAAGCGGCGGGGTTCGGGGACTATACCAGCTTTTACCGGCACTATGTCAAGCACTTTGGACGGTCGCCCAACCGGGATTACAGCCGCCTGACCCGGGAGCAGAGCCTGTTGCTGCGGGAAATGACGGATATGCCCCCCGCGGCAGGCAGGACATCCCAAGGGACGGGGACGGAAAGCCTGTGGGAGCGCCTGCCGGAAATCAAGCCCGGCGAGGAAAGCGGCTCGTAACGTCGCAGCGTGAAAGGAGCGGAAATGCACATGAGAATTGGCGCACAGATGTATACGGTCCGGGATAGTTGCCAGACCCTGGAGGGGTTTGCGGAATCCCTCCGGCGCATTGCGGACATTGGCTCCCGGATTGTGCAGGTTTCTGGTACCTGCCCCTTTGAAGGCGCGTGGCTGAAGCAGCAGCTGGATCGGAA
>ERZ827524.2977-NODE-2977-length-10663-cov-4.378394_pt1 | contig 10663 bp, 11 predicted proteins | sample MGYA00519702_ERZ827524 | MGnify/ENA primary metagenome ERZ827524 (study PRJEB31778, sample SAMEA3449341) | human gut metagenome | biome: human gut; feature: human-associated habitat; material: faeces | place: United Kingdom | collected 2010/2012 ...
GGAAGGAAGAGGTTTCAATCATGTTTGATTTAATTTCGATATCGGAAGCGATAAAAAGAAGCTACGATTCAGAAGGTCTGCTCGTTGATGTGCGTTCAGAGGAAGTATTTAAAAAAGGGCATCTCCCAATGGCAGTCAATCTCCCATTTGAAGAAATTATGAATGAAAAGTTCGATATAGAGGCAATAGAGAAAGATTTTAATATAGAAAAAGAACAGCCAGTTTTTTTATATTGTGATACAGGTTCCACAAGTATGCTGGCGGCGAAGAAGCTTGATTCTGTGGGAATTCACGCATACAGTGTGGTTGGCGGCATTATGTTTTATAAAGGATACTTAGAAAAGGAGAAGAACGATTTGTGGACGATGGTGCGTACTTCTTGACATAGCAACATTTCCTAAGTACAATTATAATTATTGAGAAATATGTAGATTATGAAAAAATAGGATGAAGTACATGTGTATCGTGGTATTTTGAGTAGTAATTTATATAGAAAAATGAGGTTAGGCAGATGAAGTAATATTATAAATATTGCTTTAGATATAGAAACGTGTCTTTGTATAAAAACAGAAGAAAGATGCAATGAATGGAGGTAAGATGAGCAACAAATATGAGTTTATTGCGCCGTGTCACTTTGGACTTGAGGCAGTGTGTAAAAGAGAGATAGCAGATTTGGGATATGAGATTGTGAAGGTAGAAGATGGAAAGGTAACTTTTGCCGGAGACATGGATGCTTTGGTAAGAGCAAACATTTTCTTAAGAACAACGCAGAGAATCCTTTTAAAAGTGGCAGAGTTTAAGGCACTAACTTTTGAGGAACTGTTCCAGAATGTGAAAAAGGTTCCGTGGGAAGAGTATTTCCCATCCGATGCGAGATTCTGGGTGACAAAGGCAACTTCTGTAAAGAGTAAGCTTTTCAGCCCTTCTGATATTCAGTCCATTGTAAAAAAGGCGATGGTAGAGCGAATGAAAGAGCATTACCACATCAATTGGTTTGAGGAAGATGGTGCCGATTATCCGGTTCGAGTTATTATTTATAAGGATATTGTGACAATTGGTCTTGATACTTCTGGTGAAAGCCTTCATAAGAGAGGATACCGCCGCATGGTCAGCAAAGCACCGATTGAGGAGACATTGGCGGCTGCACTTATCAAGCTCACTCCGTGGAATAAGAGCCGTATCCTTGTTGATCCGTTTTGTGGAAGTGGAACATTTCCTATTGAAGCGGCAATGATGGGAGCGAATATCGCACCGGGAATGCACCGCGAATTCCAGGCGCAGAATTGGGACAATATCGTGTCTCCAAAGCTTTTTGCCAGAGGATTTGAGGAGGCAGAATCTTTAGTAGATACGAGCGTGGAGATGGATATTCAAGGATATGATATTGATCCGCAGATTGTAAAAGCAGCAAGAGAAAATGCGAAAAGAGCAGGCGTGGACGGACTCATTCATTTCCAGCAGCGTCCGGTTCATCATTTAAGCCATCCAAAGAAGTACGGCTTTGTAATCACGAACCCTCCTTACGGCGAGCGTTTAGAGGAAAAAGAAGATTTACCAGCACTTTACCGTGATATGGGAAAAGCTTTCGCAGGACTTGACGGCTGGTCTGAGTATGTCATCACTGCTTATGAAGATGCAGAGCGTTACATCGGAAAGAAAGCGGCGAAGAACCGAAAGATTTATAACGGAATGATGAAGACATATTTCTACATGTTTCCAGGCCCAAAACCACCGAGAAGAAAGAAAATGGTACAGCCGGAAGAATAATCTGTATGAGTATTTTTTCAAGTGTACTTTAATGCGAGAATACTTAGCAGAAAATATTTAATATGAAGATATCGAAAATGTTAGAAGTGATATAAAAAGCACAAGTTTTTTGGGAGGCAGCATTTTGAAAAAGAAACTGATATTTGCCACAGGAAATGAAGGAAAAATGAAGGAAATCCGGGAAATTCTCGGAGATTTGGATTACGAGATTCTTTCCATGAAAGAAGCCGGAGTAGATGTTGACATCGTGGAAGATGGAACAACATTTGAAGAAAATGCAATCATCAAGGCAAAAACTGTAATGGAAGCAACAGGCAGTCTCGTATTAGCAGATGATTCCGGTTTAGAAGTAGATTATCTGAATAAAGAGCCAGGAGTATATTCAGCCCGCTATATGGGAGAGAATACATCTTATCGCATTAAAAATCAGATTATTTTAGACAGACTGCATGGCGTCCCTGATATCGTAAGAAGTGCTCGTTTCGTCTGCGTAATCGCAGCAGCATTTCCAGATGGACGAGTAGAGACACGTCGGGCAACGATTGAGGGAAGAATCGCACAGGAACCAGCCGGAGAAAATGGTTTTGGCTACGACCCTATTTTCTATCTTCCAGAGAAAGGAAAGACAACGGCCCAGCTTTCAGCAGAGGAAAAGAACGAAATCAGTCATCGTGGAAAGGCATTGCGCCAGATAAAGGAGATTTTATAAATAGATGAGTGAAAAGAAAATGAGAATTTTGGTAATCAGTGATTCGCATGGACGTAATGACGATGTGGCAGGAGTAATCGAGCAGGTTGGACCAATCGATATGCTCATCCATTGTGGAGATGTAGAGCGAGGAGACGATTATATCCGTTCATTGGTAGATTGTCCGGTACATATGGTTTCCGGAAACAACGACTATAATCTTGATCTTCCTGCACAAGACATTTTTAATATTGGCGATTATAAGGTACTGGTTGTTCACGGACATACTTTTTACGTATATCGCGGTGTAGAACGCTTAAAACAGTATGCACTTCAAAATAGTATCGATATTGTTATGTTTGGTCATACGCATAAACCATACATCGAAATCGATGAAGATGTAACGATATTAAATCCGGGAAGCGTTTCTTACCCAAGACAACCTGATCATATGCCAACATTTCTCATTATGGAAATCGATGATGAAGGCGAGGCCCATTACGGACATGGATATTATAAATCGAAATTTAGCGAAATTAAGATTTGACAATGGAAAAGGGTGCATACTGCGGCATCCTTTCCATTTTTTATGTATAGAAAGGAAATTATTAAATGAAAAAAGGAGATATTTTTGAGGGAAAAGTCATCCGAACCGAATTCCCTAATAAAGGTATTATAGATATTGAAGGGCAGAAAGTAATCGTAAAAAATGCATTAGAAGGACAGGTAGTACGTTTTTCCATCAACAAAAAAAGACGCGATAAAGTTGAAGGAAGACTTCTCGAAGTCATCGAACCATCCCCATTAGAGCAGCCAGCAGCCTGCAAACATTTCGGTATTTGCGGTGGCTGCCGTTATCAGAATCTTTCTTATGAACAGCAGCTTGACTTAAAGAAACGTCAGGTAGAAGAACTGATCGAAAAGAACGGTCTTTCTTTTGATATCGAAAATATCTATGGAAGCCCGATTACAGAAGGCTACCGTAACAAAATGGAATTCACATTTGGAGACGAAGAAAAAGATGGTCCACTTGCACTCGGAATGCATAAGAAAAACAGCTTCTATGATATCGTAACATTAGACGATTGCCGCATCGTAGACCCTGATTTCAACGTACTTCTTCAGGCAATCTTAAAATACTTCAAAGAAAAAGGCGAAACATACTTCCACAAAATCCGCCACGAAGGATTTCTTCGTCATCTTGTAATGCGCCGCTCTGTAAAAACAGGAGACATTTTAATCAATCTTGTCACAACAACACAGAGCCAGCTTGACGAATCTGAATTTGTGAATATGATACTCGCTCAGAAAATTGATGGAAAAGTTGTTGGAATCTTGCATACATTAAACGACAACCTTGCAGACGTAGTACAGAGCGATGAAACAAAAACACTTTACGGACAAGATTATTTTTATGAATACCTTTATAACATGCGTTTCAAAATCTCTCCATTCTCCTTCTTCCAGACAAACACCTTAGGAGCAGAAGTCCTGTATGATCAGGTAAGAGAATACGTTGGGGAAACAAAAGATAAACTCGTTTACGACCTTTACACCGGAACCGGAACGATCGCACAGATGCTTGCACCCGTAGCAAGTAAAGTAGTCGGTGTCGAAATCGTAGAAGAAGCGGTGGAAGCCGCCAAAAAGAACGCAGTGGATAATCACTTAGACAATTGTGAATTCATTGCCGGCGATGTCCTTAAAGTTGTGGATAACTTAACTCAGAAGCCGGATATTCTTGTACTTGATCCTCCTCGTGATGGAATTCATCCGAAAGCTTTACGGAAAATCATTAATTTTAACGTAGACGAGATGGTATATGTAAGTTGCAAGCCAACTAGCCTCATGCGTGACCTGCTTGTATTTAGAGAAGCGGGGTATGAGGTCAAGAGATGCTGTTTAGTTGATATGTTCCCGGGAACGGTGCATGTGGAGACGGTTGTTCTTTTGTCCCAACAAAAACCAGATGACACGATAGAGATCGACTTAGACCTGGACGAGCTGGATGCCACCAGTGCCGAGTTGAAAGCAACCTATCAGGAAATCAAAGATTATGTGCTGAAAGAATTTGGCTTGAAGGTTTCAAATTTATATATTTCTCAGGTAAAACGCAAATGTGGAATTGAAGTGGGAGAAAACTATAATCTTCCAAAATCAGAAAATGCAAGAGTTCCACAATGCCCGAAAGAGAAAGAAGATGCTATCAAGGCTGCCCTGAAATATTATGCGATGATCTAAGGACATCGCTGATTTCAAGGAGGAATAACACATGAAAAGCACATTTGAAAAAATGGGTGGAACCTACACACTTGGCGCAGACGGAATTTACTATCCGAATCTTGTCAGTACAGATGAAGAACCGCATTATGGGAAATATGGAATGATGCGGAAAACATATCTGAAAGAGCATCGTCCGGCAATGTATTCACTGTATATGCTGGAAGACAGACTGACAGAACATCTGAATACTGTGGACGATGAAGCACAGGAGAGAATGGATATTCTGGTGAGTCAGATGATGGAGAAGCAGGGCATTACGGAAGAATTGAAAGCCTATGACCATATGGAATGGGTCAGGGCGGTGAATAACATCCGAAATGCAGCAGAAGAGATTGTGTTAAAAGAATTAGTGTATATTTAAAGCGTGGAAAGCTCCTTCGGGAGCTTTTTACCGTTTTTACAAACAATTTTTTCACGAGCCAGAAAGCAATTTATTTGCATCAAAAATAATTTGTGGAAACTGCAATAAGGTATTTTCATGGAACAGATGTAGAGCGAGAAACTATTGGAAGGTTACCGGACAGAGAAGGTGATAGAATACACGGATGGAGCAGAATTTTTGACGGAGATGGATACGAATTTGATGCTGAAAACATTGAACTCAATCTAGGTTTTTAAAGATGGAACGGAGATTGAATGTAAAAATGAAGGGGAGTAAGGAAAGATGTCGATTGGGAGGTGAGATTCCTGATCGGCTTTGCTGTTGTAGATTTATGTACTGGTTACTTGTCGTATTCTTTAATTAGTGATATAATTCAAACTAGCACTCGATAAAAAAGAGTGCTAATAACAAAAAGGGGGATAAAACAATATGAGTAAACAAGTATATATAAGTGCAGATTATGCAGAATATGATGGTGATCGTGATGTTGTTGAAGAGTTGAACAAATGGGGGAGTGATAATTTTCACAAGGTTGATTTTATCGATATGTCTAAAGTAGCATCAGGGAGCGTTTCAAAAGATCCTGATTGCCGCATATGCGATTTAAAACAAGAATTTAACAGACAAATTAATGCTTCATCTGCAGTTATCTTTGTTGTTGGAGATAAGACTGCATTGCGTACAGCAGGGAGTGCTTGTAGGCGTTCAGGTAATGATCAAAGTTCTTGTAATTGTACACCGTATAAACAAAATACAAATGGTACGAAATCGTGTAAGGTATTTTTTACTTCTACTCCTGGTGAAAACGATGATGTGGGATGTATTAATTCATATTCGTATTTGAAACATGAATTTAAACAGGCAGAGAAGAAAAATAAAACAATTATTGTGGTTTATAATTCTCTTCGGAGAGAATCAGATTGGCTTCCTTCTTATATGAAGAATTACGAAGATAATGCAAGACCTTTTTGGACAACAAATTATCGAGGCGATAAAGTAGGAGATTATTCATACATAAAAGAGGTACTGGGATTTTGAGTGATTTATTAAAGAAAAGCGTGGCATATGCTTTTGCTATCATTTCAGCAGTTTTTACTTTTATTCCAGAAGTTATATTTGGAAAGGTTATATTGATATCAGAAGATGTTCTTAAACAATTCACTTTAGAGGGCTATACTTTAGAAATCAATATTATTGTGAATCGTGTACTTACTTTTGTAATTGTATGGTTTTTCACAGCGTTTGGATATAAAACGTATTTACTTTTGCGAAATAAAGTTAGTATAAAAGGGAACAATTATAAAATTACAGTGGAATATGGCGATTTGCTTAAAATGAAGAAATGTAAAAAAATAATTAATTTTGATGAATGTTTTTCAACTCATGTTGGTACTGCTCCTGCTGATATAAAACCAACTTCAATATGTGGACAATATTTAACTGCAAATCCTAATCTAAATTTTCAATTACTGTTGTCAAACTCACATCTAAAGCCACTTAAGTCTAAATCGAAATATCAGGGTAAAGAACGGTATGAATCAGGGAGAATAGTACCGAATGGGGATGAACTGTTGCTGGCATTTGCTAAACTGGATAAAAATGGGTTGGGCAGATTTTTTACGCGTGATGAATATTTGGAGTGCTTATCGGTATTATGGGAAGAAATAGATAAGCATTATGGACAGCAAGATGTATGTATACCAATTTTAGGAGCTGGGTTAACTCGCTTTGACGGAGGTTCAGGTGCATCTATTCCTCAGCAGGAGCTGCTTGATATGATAATTTGGTCTTATAAATTAAGCTCCCATAAAATAAAATCACCTTGTAAGTTGCGTATTATATGTAGAAGAGATCAAGAGTTTTCATTGGATAAAATCGATTCGTTAGTATAAAGGGATAAGTCATGGATGATGGAAGTTCTTTTATCTGATTTACTGGAAAATATAAAAAAGACACAGATGCCGATTGGAAGTTGTAATTTCTGATCGGCTTTTCTCTTACTCTTTTGTAGATGGCAAAATAGAAAGCGATATGATAAAATATATATATTCTGGTTAAGGAAGAAGGAACAAAAATGGACGATACAAATTTATCGATTGTAAAAGTAGATAATATAAAAAAATTTTGGTTGAGTTTTACTACATGGTTCGAAGATGAGTTACCAGGAACAGGGATTTTAAAGGCATATTATGAAGATTATGACAATTGGAATGGTGGAATTTATTATTTAGGGATAGATTTTGAAAAAGAATATAGATTACACTATGGGATAGATTATTCGGACATTTTGAAATTGGAAGTGCCTCAAATGGAAGATATAAAAATGTTTATAGAGCTTGCATTTCATGAGTGGGTAATTTTTGAGAAAAGATATGATTTTACAGTTATGGTAAACAAACGACTTAGTCGTTTTTCCATTCCGTATAGATTACAGAATGGACGATTAATACAAGAGGGATATAAAACATCGTATTATTTAGATAAAATTTTAAATTACTCTATGTTCGAAAGAAAGATTCGTTATTCAGAAGAAATGATAACGAGCCGAGAATATCTAGATAAGAAAAGTGCATTGGATTACATAATAGATGCTTTGCAATTTATTTTGTCGGTACAAGATAGTGAAAAAGTAATACTAAAATATAAATTGGCCGCAAAAAGTGTCAACGAAGATGAAAATAGTAAAGTATATGCGGTTGTTAAGGCTGAAATTGAGGAGATTATGAAAATCTCCAATGAATATTTTGATATACGTCACAATGAATATCTGAATAAGGCGAAACAGGCAAGAGAGCCAATTCAGGACTTGGCTTTTATTGAATATCTGTATAATCGCGCATATGCCTTACTGTATTTACTTAGAATTAAAACAGATACAGATAAATTGATTAACTTTAAAAAGGATTGTGACAATCATACATCTGTTGATCAAGATGTATGATTATGTGAGGTGAAATATGTTATATGAACGAGATTATCTTTTAGGTTTGACAGAAGCTGAAAAGCAAGAATATGAAGAGGCAACTGGACGGAAGTTTGGTGAAAAAAGAGTAAGTGGATTTGGACGAGTTAATAATTTTTTGGCATATCCTAAAGCTGCAAGAATGTGTAAATCACTTTTTCCTAATAATTATTTGGATGTTGCGGAATTGCGAGATGTGGAACGTTTGGCTGCTGCAAATGAAGAATTTTTTTCTTTATTAAGTGATGAAGCATGTACAGAAAGAAGCATATTGAATTTCATAAAGGATAAAAAATATTATCATATAATAGGCTCTATCATTTGGGGATTATCGATTAACATTGGAAATCATGGAGTGTATTTATTTCCAGAATTTCAGTTGGGTAATTCATATAAAGCTGATTATCTTCTTGTTGGAAAAAGTTCCAGAGGTTATGAATTTATTTTTATTGAATTAGAAAGTCCATATGGAAATATAACATTAAAAGATGGACAGCTTGGTGCAGAATTTAGGGATGGAATATCACAGTTAGAAGATTGGAAAAGATGGCTTCCGGCAAATTATAGTTCTTTTGGAGAAATTATGAGGAAGCACAAGAATAGTGCACGTGATTTGCCAGAAGAATTTTATATTTTGGACATGTCTCGGTTTCATTATGTTGTTATTTCTGGAAGGAGATCGGATTTTCAAGATAAGACCTATATTATAAAACGAGAGCGGAAAAAAGCCGATGATATCGATATAATACATTATGATAATTTATACGATTTTTCGAATAATTTGATAGGAAAGTTAACATATTAAAAAGAGGGATATTTCTGAAAATGCAGAAAGATATAATAGAAAAAGAAATAGCGGAAATAATTAAGGATTTTAGACAATCTTCTGTTGGGATAGAGATAAATCAGGCACACGTGCATAAATGGGTTTCTCAGTTCAATCCTGATGTGCAGGATACAATTTTGGAGGAAACTCTGCATATTTTGAAGAAGTGGTATTTTGGTAGAGATAAAATCAGTTTATTTTTGAATGAGATAATGAATTATTTGAAGTTAGAAAATAAAAATGCAACAGATGCAGATCCATTTAAAGGCATATGTTTTTTAGATATACAAGAAAGTGGTAAAAGTCAAATTCAATTGATTGAAATTCTAAAAGATGAAGCAAACAAAAAATATGGATGCAGTATAAGAACCGGAAATCCGGGACAAGAGAATTACTATGTATATCTAGATGATGGTTTGTACACTGGAAGCAGATTGAGAAAAGATATTAAACGATGCTTGCAAACTATACCAGAGGGATCACATATAGATGTTATTTATTTGATTGCATGTCGGAGTGGCATGGATTTTTCAAAAAGCGTGTTAGAAAAGGTATGCAAGACCAAGAATATAAAATTAAATATTCATAGATGGCGAGAGATATGTAATAACAAAACAATTACGAGAATTAACAATGTTACTTCATACGAACCAGTTCAGGAATGTTTGTGGCCTTCATCAAGGTTGGCTAAACTACCAGAGGTTAGTTCGTATATTGAAAAGTTAGAAAGAGTTAATGGAAAAAAAGTATATTACGTTTTTCGTAATGCTAGATATCAATATACAGAGGGAATATTTTCAAATTTAGAAAATAGAGACATAGTTGAAGAAGAATTTCTGAAAAAAGGGATTGCAATTACAAAAAATATACAAGATCATAAAGGATTATATCCTTTGGGATATAATCTGACACCATCATTTGGTTTTGGATCATTTTGTGCTACTGATTTAAATATATCAAACACATGTCCAATAGTGCTATGGTGGGGAAATGTGATTGAAAAAGGAAATGAGTTGGATTGTTGGTATCCTTTGTTGCCGAGAAGGATTAGTAATGCAGATATTAATCCATTCAATGCTGATTGGGAACCTGAAGAAATTGAAGATGATGGATACGATGACATTTTTGACACATGTCCAGAATGTGGTTGTGGTATAAGCTTAAGAAATGATGGTGGCAATGGTTTTTGCATTGATTGTGCTTGGAAACATTAGGAGGCATTTTGGATAGGTAAAAACTATTCCACCTAAGTGGAGGATAAACCTATCGAAAAAGGTTGTGGTTTTGCTATTTAGTCTATGTCAGTACAGATGAAGAACCGCATTATGGAATGATGCGGAAAACATATCTGAAAGAGCATCGTCCGGCGATATATTTACGGTATATGTTGGAAGATAGACTGATAGAACATCGGAATGTTTTGGATGAAGAAGCACAGGAGAAGTAAGGCATTGTGGAAGAAATAAAAGCCAACGACCCGATGGAATGGGTCAGGGCGGTAAATAATTTCCAGAATGTAGTGGAAGAGATAGTGTCGAAAGAATTAGTGTATATTTAAAATGTGGAAAGCTTCTTTGGGGGCTTTTTTCTGATTATAAAGAAAGTATATAGAAAATGCATTGATCATATGGTATGATTTGAACAGAAGTTAATCGTGCCATATGGCTTGATTATAAAAGCAAAGATAAAAACGCAACGTACATCTTTGATGTGCCAGAGCCGGTAGGTAGCCCGGCCGTCCTATATAAATAGGGT
>ERZ827524.2985-NODE-2985-length-10634-cov-3.481331_pt1 | contig 10634 bp, 6 predicted proteins | sample MGYA00519702_ERZ827524 | MGnify/ENA primary metagenome ERZ827524 (study PRJEB31778, sample SAMEA3449341) | human gut metagenome | biome: human gut; feature: human-associated habitat; material: faeces | place: United Kingdom | collected 2010/2012 ...
TGGCAAAGGAGATCCCCAATTCCTTCATCCCCGGCCAGTTTGTGAACCCGGCCAACCCCGCCGTTCACCGCGCGACCACCGGCCCGGAGATCTGGGAGGATACCGACGGCACGGTGGACATCTTTGTAGCCGGTGTCGGCACGGGCGGCACGGTCACCGGCGTCGGCGAATATCTGAAGAGCCAGAACCCCAATGTGAAGATCGTGGCCGTGGAGCCGGCCTCCTCCCCCGTTTTGAGCAAGGGCGTGGCCGGAAGCCACAAGATCCAGGGCATCGGCGCCGGATTTGTCCCCGACGTGCTGGACACAAAGGTTTACGATGAGATCATCCCCGTAGAGAATGAAGATGCCTTTGCCACCGGCAAGCTGATCGGCAAGAAAGAGGGCGTGCTGGTGGGCATTTCCTCCGGCGCCGCCGTGTGGGCCGCGATCGAGCTGGCGAAGCGGCCGGAGAACAAGGGCAAGACCATCGTCGCCCTGCTGCCGGATACCGGCGACCGCTATCTCTCCACGCCGCTGTTCGCGGACTGAGAAATACAACGCGGGGAGGCTGCCTTCCACGGCAGTCTCCCTTTTACTTTCCGAAAGGAACGATATCCAAATGTTCCCGACACCGGAGCACGAAATGAAAAAGGTGCTCTACGCCGCCGACGAGCTGATCGGCGCGGCCATGCCGGGCCGGGAGCCGGACACGCTGATCGCCCAGACTCTCCGCGCGATGCAGGAGAGCGCAGCCACGGCATGACGCAATAAAGTTGTCAACGGGGACGTTTCCCGTTGACAGCTTTCTTTTTGCGGAAAGTTTTATCATAGGAAGATCCCCGGCGGGCATGCCCGCCGGGGATCGTTTTGCTTATGGGGTTTGGGACGTTCGTCCCGCGAGGTCTCAGAGCACGTTGTTCAGCACATAGCACTCCTTATACGCCTGTCTCTCGTTATACACGAAGTCGTAGGTGTACGGGCAGAGGTTGGTGACGCTGAGGATGTTGAGATCCTCGTTGAAGGTGAGCTGCGTGAAGTAGCCCGCCTTGGCTGCCGCTTCGATGTCCGAGTTGATGGCGATCACCTTGCGCTCGCCGTAATAGAACTCGTAGTGGCTGGAGTAGCCGCCGCTGCTGCTGAGGACCATGCGCACGTTGGAGCACGCCTTGACGACGTTCTTCTCCAGATCGAGAGCGCGCTCGTCGATCTTATCGGGCTTTCTCATATCCTCGAGCAGGTAGTTGTTCACGAGCAGGATACCGGAGGCGTCCTTGTCGGAGTTGAACTTCTCGCGCGCCCACTTGTAGCCCTCTTCGGTCATGGCGTCCGCGCCGAGACCGACGAGGATGACGCTCTTCTCGCCGATGTTGAAGCGGCGCACGAAGCCCTTGCCGTTTTCAAAGAGGTCTTCCTCCTTGAAGTCCTCGCGGACCGGCTGCTGCAGGAACAGGCTGCCGGAGGCGGCTTCCTTCTCGGCGGCGATCATGAGAACGTCCACTTCCTCATCGTCGTAGAGCGGCTGCATCGCGTTGTTGAACACATCCCACTGGCTCTGCGCTCCGGCGTCCGCCACAACGTTGCCGCTGTGGAGCACGAGGGAGATGTCCGAGCGGTCGATGTAATTCGCCATGGAGGTGAAGTAGCGGTTCGGAGAATCGCCGGTGAGCATCTGGTCGGTGTCGAACATCCACGCGACGGTGTAGCGCACGGTATAGATGCGCATGCTGCCGTCGATGACGACGAACTTCACGCTGGTGAAGTTATCGTTCGCCGCGGAGAATTCCTCATCCTTCAGATTCATCACATAATCGCCGGGGCGGACCTCGCTGATGGTTGCGTCACCGGTGAAGCGGATGTCGTCCTCGGTGAAGAACGGCACGGTCGCTTCCAAGGTATACCCTTCAACGGTGTGGATCTTGCCGTCATAGCGGAAGAGGCCCGTGTTGCCGGTGACAGTAACGACGACCTCGCCCTCGAACGGCGTGATCTCCAGCGTGCCGGGCTGGTAGGTGAGCACATAGTTGCGCGTCACGTCCTTGCCGTCGGCATCCACGATGATGGCGTCGTGCAGGTCGATCTTATCCTCGTAGCGGCCCACGTTGCGCGCGGTGAAGTCGCTCTTCACGCTGCGGACGCTGTGGCCCTCGGCAAGGTTGGTCGCGATGTGGCCGACATAGCCGTGGTTATCGCCGTCGAACATCACGGTGCTGTCATCCGCGCGGAGCGTTACCGGGCTTCCCGGATTCTCGCCGCGGCGCGTGATGACGAGCTCGCCGTCCTCGATCACGAATTCCACGTTCGTGAAGTTGCCGCTGGTGTTCCTGAAGTCTCCGGACTTGATGCCGACGGGGTAGGTGCCGGCGTCGGTGCCCTTCGCTGTCCACGCATTGGTCGGTGTCTCGGCGACGTTCGCAACGTCGTAGAGAGCGTGATCGGAAACTATGGACGCATAGCCCGTGACGGAGTGCTCCTTGCCGTCATACTCGACGGTGTCGGCGTTCTCGGTAACAGTGACGGTGACCTTGTCGGTGATCGGGTCGATCTTGAGCCAGCCGTCGGTCACGGCGATCCTGATGTTGCTGTAGTTATTCGATTCCGCGGTGAAGTCGTCCGCCGTCAGACCCATGTAGTAGGTGCCGGCGTTCGTGCCGCTGGCCTTCGCCTCGGTTCCGGCCTTCGGCGTCACGGTGATGGGCAGGCCGTTCACGTCCACCGTGTAGCCCTCGACGGAGTGCTCGGCGCCGTCGTAGGTGACGGTTTTGGTGTTGCCAGTGACGGTGACGACGACCTCGGTGTCGTCCGTCGTGATGGTGAGAGCGCCGTCCACGATCACGAACTCGACGTTCGCGAAGTTTTTACTGGTGTTCTTAAAGTCTCCGGAAACGATGCCCACCGGGTACTCGCCCGCTTCCGTGCCCTTCGCCGTCCACGCCGCGGTCGGCGTTTTGGCGACGTTGGCGATGTCGTAGAGGGCGTTGTCGGCGGTCATGGTCTCGTAGCCCGTGATGGAGTGCTCCGCGGCGTCATAGGTGACGTTGTCAGACTTCTCCACGACGGTGACGGTGACCTTATCGGTGACCGGGGTGATCTCCAGCTCGCCGTCCACGATCTCGAACACGACGTTCGTGAAGTTGACGCTCGTGTTCTTGAAGTCTCCGGACTTGATGCCGACCTGGTACTTGCCGGCGTTCGTTCCCTTCGCCGTCCACGCCTCGGTCGGCGTTTCGGCGACGTCCGCGGTGTTATAGAGCGCGTTGTCCGCCGCCATGGTCTCGTAGCCGGTGACGGAGTGCTCCTGTCCGTTATACACGGCGGAGCCGGACTTCTCGGTGACGGTGACGGTGACCTTATCGGTGATCGGATCGATCTCCAGATAGCCGTCCGTCACTTCGACGGTGACTTTATCATAGTTCGGGGAAGTCGCGGTGAAGTCGGAGGGCTTGAGGCCCATCGGGTAGGTGCCGGCGTCCGTGCCGGAGGCGATGGCCTGGCCGACGAGCGTCACGGTCGCGTTCGCCGGGTTGCTCGTGACGGTGTAGCCCTCGACGGACTGCACCTCGACGTTGTAAGTGACAGTCTTCGTGTTGCCCGCGATCTTCACAACGGCGACGCTCGCCGGGGTGATGACCAGATCGCCGTCCACGATCACGAACTCGACGTTCGTGAAGTTGCCGCTGGTGTTCTTAAAGTCGGCCGCTTTGATGCCGACATGGTAGGTGCCGACATACGTTCCCTTCGCCGTCCACGCCTCGGTCGAGGTCTCGGCGACGTTCTTCTTCACGTCGTAGAGCGCGTTATCCGCGGTCATGGACTTGTAGCCCGTGACGGAGTGCTCCTGTCCGTTATAGGTGACGGTGTCGGATTTCTCAGTGACGGTGACGGTAACTTTATCGGTGATCGGCGTAATCTCCAGATAGCCGTCCACTACAACGACCTTGATGTTGCTGTAGTTCTCGGACGTGACCGTGAAGTTATCTTCCGTCAGACCCATGTCGTACTTGCCGGCGTTCGTGCCCTTCGCTTCCGCCTTGGAGCCTTCCTTCAGCGCGACGGTAATGGTCTTCTCGCCGACGTCCGTCGTGTAGCCCGTGACGGACTGCTCGCTGCCGTTATAGACCCGGGTGTCATGGTTGCCGGTGATGGTGACAGTCACTTCGTCGGTGTTCGGCGTGATCGTCAGCGTGCCGGGCTGATAGGTCGGCAGTTCATAGTAGCCGCCGGGCAGCTCGCCGCCCTTGAACCGGACGGTGGTCGTATCGATGACGTTCGGCACGCTGCCGACATTAGTGATGGTGCTCTCCTTCGTCATGGAGAGGGTGATATCCTTCTTCTGATCGCCGTTGACAAGACCCTCGACCTTGAAGTCCGGCTGCGTGAGCGGCTGGGCGTTGTAGGCTCTGCTCGCGCTCTCTGCGGTGATCGTCAGAGGAACGGTGTAATAAACGGTGATGACGTTCCCCGTCGCTTCCATTTTCAGCGACTGGCTGGGGGAGTAGCTGTTCGCATGCGCCGACGTATATTCCGCACCCAGCGCGGTCGAGGCGCTCGCCGTCAGCGTATCGCCGATCGTCATGGTGCCGGTCTGGTCGGGAGCGACCTTCACTTCCGTGCCCTTGAGGTAATGGTGGATGGTGTACTCTGCGGTGTTGCGCTTGAAGTACAGCTTCAGCGTCAGCGAGCCGTCCGCAGCCACGGGGCCGGATTCGACGTTGTTTGCATTGGCCGCATCGTACACATACGTGGGCGTGCCGTATTCCTTATCCGTAGGATTGACAGAAACGGTGGCGTCCGTCGTGCCGGTGCGCGGCTCAGTCTTTGCGAGCGTGTAGGCGCCGTCGGTCTGCTCGCAGTAGAACTCGACCTTATAGGCAGTATCGTTGTTCGCCTTCCACACAGCGTAGAGGATATTGTCCCCGGTGCTGTCCACGCGGGCGGTGCTGCCGGTCTTATATTCCGCACTGGTGGCGTTCGGATCGGTGCTCCACCCGACGAGGGTATAGCCGGCGCGGGAGAAGCCGCTGCCGTCCCAGAGCGTCACAAGATCGTTATTGACGTACCCGTTTTTGACATAGGTCCCGCCCTGGCCGCCGTTGGCGTTATATGTCAGGGAGACGACCGCGTCCTTATTGCCCCAGACGGCATGGAGCGTGACGCTCGCGTTCATGCGCAGCTTGTCGTTGGGCTGGTACTTGACCGCCCCGTCCGCCGTCTCTGCCCAGCCGAGGAACACCTTGCCCTCGGGAACGGCGAAGGAGTTGGCCTGCACGTCGGCGTGCGCACCGGGGGCATAGTGCTTCATATCCGTGACAGTATTCTTGCCGTCAGTATATGTCACGGTGTAGCTGTTCTTATTGGTATAGTAGGGGTAAAGCTCGATATTCTCGTAAATTTTGGTGCTGAAGTGGAAGGGCGTGTAAGTATCGCCGTTCTTCGTCGTCCAGCCAGCAAATGTCCAGCCCTCGCCCGCCGGCTTCTGCGGATCGGGGAGCATGCTCTCGTCAATGGTGCCGCCGTAGGGGATGGTGAGATTCTTTCCTCCGGTGCCTTCCATGGTGATGTAGGCAACGCCGCTTACCGTGGGCGCTGCCCAGTAGGCGTATACCGTAATGTTCTGCGCGGGCATGGTCTTGCCATCAAATACATATTCCGGCAGACCGAAGGGATCAGCACACCAGCCTGCGAAAATATATTTCTCCATGCCGACCGGCGGGGTCGTAAGTTTATAATTTCCAGCGTCGGCAATGCTCTGCTGGTATTTATACGATGCCGTGTTGACCGTCTGACCGTGGCTTATATACACTACATTGTAGCTGTTGCGGTCGTAGTAGAAGCTGGCGCCATTATAGCGCTCGCCGTCCTTTCCACTTTTGCTTTCATTTACGGTAAAGCCGGTGATATTGTAGCGATCCTCTTTTGAAATAGTGGCAGTTGTACTCGCACCGGTATCTGTGTGATCCAGCACATAGTTGCCGTTAAGATCTTCCAGATAGTACTTAGCGGAACCATTGTACTGGCTCGTCTCATAGAAGTTGGTGCCGCCCAGCGGCATAACATCTATATTGGTCTGGTAAACACTGCCGCTCGGACTGACCTTCCACTGTCCGCCAGGCCACTGGTCGCGGATATTCGCACCGTACTTAGCGCTGATTCTATTGTTGGTTATTTCGCTCCAACCGGGATTCCAGCTGCTTCCTGTGCTCCGGTAGAATTTCACTTCGTACACATTGCGCGTGTAATATATGTTGACAATGGTAGCGCCGTTGCCCTTGATGGTTTCCTGCGTAATCGCCTGAACGGTAAAACCATTATAGGTCTTAGCTCTGGCGCTCGTCTGCGCGCCGGTCGTACCATACAGCGTCTCGTTTTCCACATAAGAGTAGCCGTCGTCATCGGCATCCTCCTGCCAGTGGATGACGGTGTACTGCGTGTCGGCTTTGGCGTTCCAGCGCGCCTTGAGCGTGATGTTCTCCGTCAGTGGGCTGCCGAAGTTGAACTGCGCTCCGTTGTATTCCCAGTGGCTGAACGTGTAGCCGGGCTTCGTAATCTCCACATTGGGCTTTGCCGTAGTTGCGTCTGCGCTGTAGAACTGGGGCGCGATATATGTACCGCCGTCGGAATCGAAGTGGAGCCAGTGGCCCGGTTCGACCTTGGCGTACACGGTGATATTCTCTTTGTCCAGCGTGACGGAGTCGACAGGGGTCTGGTAGCTGCCTTCCAGATACCAGCCGGTGATCGCGTGCGTTGTGTTCTCAAGACCGTAGGTCACATCGTCAGTCTTGATAACGTCGCCTTTCACGCCCTCTTTGGTATGGACAATGCGGCCGTTCGTGTCGGCAAAGAACACGTACAGCACTTCCGTGAATCCGGCGTCCACGTTGATCCGCGCCGATTCGCTGATCTCGCCCACGGTACCGAAGGCGAGCTCGGACGCGCCGACGAACCAGCCGGTGAATTTATAGCCGTCCTTCACGGGGGAAACGGGCTGATAGAGCGTGTCGCCCTTCTTGACGATCTGGCGCGAGACTTCCGCGCCGTCTACCCGAAAGACATAGGTGAGATATTTGTCCGTATCCGGCCGGACAACTCTCATGGGGACAACGTTTGTCTTGCCGCCCTCTTCGTCCTCCGCGGGCTCTTCGTCCTTGCCGGGCTCTTCGCCCTTCGCGGGCTCTTCCCCCGCACCGGGCTTATCGCCTGTGTCCGGAATGGAGTCTTTGTCTCCGGCGGGGTTGGTGCTGCCAGCCGGCGCGGGATCGTTTCCATTTTCGGAAAGAAGCGTTTCCTCTGCCGGGATGGTCCCCTCGTCTCCAACGGCGATCGCGTTCACCGGGAGCAGGGAGAACATCATGCATACTACCATCAGCAGCGCGATCAGATTCCTCTTTTTCATACAGTCCTCCTGTTTTCACTTACCTCTCCCTCGTTGTCGGACAATTTTGGGAGAAAATGTACGGCTTTTTCTGTGCCGGAACATGGTTTTTCTGCGCATGGGTATAGTTATCCTACTATGTTGTTTTCATTTTACACGATACCGGGGAATTTTTCCATAGGTTTACGTAACATTTCATTATTTGTAACAAACTCTTAACAGTTTTTAACATTTTGTACAGGTAGTGATTGCTTATCGCAGAAACCACTATACCTTGTGGTTCCCCCGGTATTGCCGGAAGCGATTTAAAATGCCCTCTCGGCTGCCGAGAGGGCATATTCCCCTATACTATTATATTATAGACCCCGCAGGGTTATTCCTCTTTTTTTCTCTCGCGCGTTTTGACGCGCTCGTGCGGCGTGGGGCCCCAGCCGTCGAGCGGCAGGCGCTGCATCGCGCCGAACACCTTGCTTCGTATATCCGGGTACTGCGCCGAGAGCGTCGTGAGCAGATCCTTGATCTCCTGCCGCTTGGACGTGTGATCCATCGGGCAGGTGCTCTTCACGACCGGCAGCTCGAGCTGTCCGGCGAGATTCGCGCTGCGCTGCTCGCCGATATACAGAAGCGGGCGGATCTGCGTCACGTCCGCGCGGGACATATATGTCACCGGCTTGAAGCAGTTGAGCCGCCCCTCGAACACGAGCGACATCATAAACGTCTCCACGGCGTCGTCAAAGTGGTGGCCGAGCGCGAGCTTGTTGCAGCCGTGCTCCTTCATCGTGGTGTTCAGCGCGCCGCGCCGCATTTTCGAGCAGAGCGAGCACGGGTTCTCCTCCTGCCGGGCGTCAAACACGATCTCGCGGATATCCGTCGGCACGCGGGTATATGGCACGCCGAGCTCCTCGCACATTTTTTCCACGCCGGAAAAGTCCATGCCGGGGAAGCCGGTATCGATGGTGATGCCCTCCAGCTCGAACGGCGCGGGGTAATACCGCCGCAGATACGCGAGCGCGGCGAGCAGCACGAGCGAATCCTTGCCGCCGGAAATGCCCACGGCGATGCGGTCGCCGGGGGAGATCATGCCGTAATCGTCCACGCACCGGCGTACAACGCCGGTAAACGCATTGAGAGAATCCATAGTTCACACCTCAAAAATTAAAAATCGAAACAGAGAAAAACGGAGCATTTGCGAGCAAAACGGAGCATTTGCGAGCTTGCCCTGCCGTAAATAAAAATCTTGGAAAACAGGGGTTGACACCGAAGGAGCGCTGTGCTATAAAAATAGAGCGCGTCTTGAGGGTATATTGTACCCGCCGCGCCTTGAAAAAGCAAGAAAAAACAATGATATTGGAGGCACATCAATGTCCACTACGATGGTCAGAAAAGAGGACGTCGTCCGCAAGTGGTACGTTCTCGATGCGGCCGGCAAGCCCCTGGGCAAGACCGCCGCTCTCGCCGCCGACCTGCTGCGCGGCAAGCGCAAGGTCGACTACACGCCGCACGTCGACTGCGGTGACTTCGTCATCATCATCAATGCGAAGGACGCCGTTCTCACCGGCAACAAGCTCACCCAGAAGTACTACCGCACCCACTCCGGTTACGCCGGCGGTCTCAAGGAGACCCGTTATGATCGCCTGATGGCGCCCCGCCCCACTCTCGCCATGACGCTCGCCGTCCGCGGCATGCTGGCGAAGAACCCCACCCAGAAATGGCAGCTCCGTCGTCTGAAGGTCTTTGCCGGCAATGAGCACAAGCACGCCGCGCAGAAGCCCGAAGTCTTGACGGTCGAATAAGGAAAGGAGGAAATTTTAGAATGGCTACCTATCAGAGCAAGCGTCCCTACGCTTACGGCACCGGCCGTCGGAAATCCTCCACCGCCCGTGTCCACCTCATCCCCAACGGCAGCGGCAGCATCACCATCAACGGCCGCACGCTGGACGAGTACTTCGGTCTCGAGACTCTGAAGCTCATCGTCCGTCAGCCTCTCGCCGCCACCGAGACGGCCGAGAAGTTTGACGTTGAAGCCGCCGTCGTCGGCGGCGGCATGACCGGCCAGGCCGGCGCGATCCGTCACGGCATCGCCCGCGCCCTGCTCAAGGTCGACGAGAACTACCGCGGCACGCTCAAGGCCGCCGGTTATCTCACCCGCGATCCGCGCATGAAAGAGCGTAAGAAGTACGGCCTCAAAGCCGCCCGCCGCGCTCCGCAGTTCAGCAAACGCTGATCATCCGCTTATTGCATACTCAAAGGCACCGTTCTTGCGAACGGTGCCTTTTTTGCGGCTTTACTGCCGCTCTTCTCCATATACGCAAAAGTGCCCAGCAGCTCGACATCAGCCGCAGCACGCTCTGGCGGATGCTCAAATAATCTTTCGCATGACAAAAGCCCCGCCGGTCAGGAGGTTTCCTGCCCGGCGGGGCTTTTCGCTTTGTGTCTTATTTCTCTTTTTTCTTAAAGATGAAGAACTTGCTCAGAATGTAGTTCAAAATAACGACGATGACGTTCGACGCGAGCTTCATCACCATGTCGTTCCAGCCGAGAAGATCGACGCACAGGTACATGATGAGCATATCCAGAAGCCCCGTGCCGAGGCGCGCGCCGAGAAATGCGGCGAATTCTTTTCCGATCGCCTTGGTGCCCTTCGCCTCGCTGTGGAACACCCAGCGGCGATTCGTCACATACGCGAACAGCACGCTCAAAACCCATGCGACGGCGGTGCTGAATACCGTACCGCAGCCGAGAGGGTGCGCGAACAGCCAGTAGGAGACATAGTTTACGATCGTCGTCAGCACGCCGAAGATCACGTAGGGGATAAGGTCCTTGTACTTTTCATAGAGAGCCTTCAGCTTTTCGTTCACTTTCTCACCTCAAAATTCGATCGTGCGTGGGACTTTCTGCGGGCCGTGCCGAAGAGCACGGCGGCACAGAACGCGGATGTAAACGCCATTTCTCATTGCGTTCTGCCGCTGGATTTTTACGTTTTACTTCTTTTCGAGGTGATCCTTGCCGCCCATGTACGGACGAAGGACCTCGGGGATATCGACGCTGCCGTCGGCGTGCAGGTGGTTCTCGAGGAACGCGATGAGCATACGCGGGGGAGCGACGACGGTGTTGTTGAGCGTGTGGGCGAGATAGAGCTTGCCGTCCTCGCCGCGGACGCGGATCTTCAGTCGGCGCGCCTGCGCGTCGCCGAGATTCGAGCAGGAGCATACCTCAAAGTACTTCTGCTGGCGCGGGCTCCACGCTTCGATATCGCAGCTCTTGACCTTCAGGTCAGCCAGATC
>ERZ827524.2986-NODE-2986-length-10629-cov-12.155570_pt1 | contig 10629 bp, 10 predicted proteins | sample MGYA00519702_ERZ827524 | MGnify/ENA primary metagenome ERZ827524 (study PRJEB31778, sample SAMEA3449341) | human gut metagenome | biome: human gut; feature: human-associated habitat; material: faeces | place: United Kingdom | collected 2010/2012 ...
TACCTTCCGGCAGTTTTTTCGAACCTCTATTGAGCAGCGTAATCTCCCACCCTCTCTGTTGTGCCAATGCTACGACATCGGTACTGATCGTACCTGTTCCGCCAATAAATAATGCTTTCATAAAAGTAGGTATTAAAATTTTTGGAACAAAGATATTAATTCTGCCTTTGACTACCAACGTTGTATACAAATTACTGATTCTTGTACCTATATTACTGTTTTGCAAATATGATATAGATAAGATATTCTTAAAAGTTTTATCTTTGCCTATGATAAAACTGTAAGCCGTATGGATGAAATTACCAAAATTGAAACTATTGATCAGTACGACCAATTGTTCGGACTGGAAACTTTGCACCCTTTAGTGAATGTGATCGACTTTTCAAAAGCGACAAAAACAGTAGAATACTATCACATGAATATCGGATTCTACTCTCTGTTTTTGAAAGACATTAATTGCGGAGACCTTAAATATGGGCGTAACTATTATGACTATCAGGAAGGAACGGTCGTCTGTATGGCCCCAGGTCAAGTGATTGGTATAGATAACCGGAAGAAAACTCCTCAACGTACAAAATCGATCGGGGTCTTGTTTCATCCCGACCTGATCCGGGGAACTTCTCTGGGACAGAATATCAAGAATTATTCTTTCTTTTCTTATGAAGTTAATGAAGCCTTGCATCTATCCGAACAGGAAAAAGAAATTGTAACGGACTGTATACATAAAATACAAATCGAACTGGAACATGCTATCGACAAGCATAGCAAACAACTTATTGTCCGCAATATCGAACTATTACTCGATTATTGTATGCGTTTCTATGAACGGCAGTTTATCACACGCAATCAGGTAAACAAAGACATTATCGTGCGGTTCGAACATCTATTGGATGAATATTTCCAAGGGTAGGTAGCATTGACCGAAGGGTTGCCTTCCGTGAAATATTTTGCAGACAAGGTATGCCTTTCTCCTAATTACTTCGGCGACTTGATAAAAAAAGAAACTGGTAAAACTGCGCAGGAATATATTCAGTGCCGTATCATTGAACTTGCCAAAGAACGAATATTGGAAGGTTCGCAAACGGTCAGCCAGATAGCTTATGAACTGGGATTCCAGTATCCTCAACACTTCAGCCGGCTATTTAAAAAACATGTCGGATATACACCGAATGAATATAAACAGCAGAACTAAGAACATACACCGGAGAGATCGTTAACGTCATGGGAGATAAAGTACTCAAAATAGGAACCGTGCATCAATGTAATTGTTGCCTGGGAAGTAAGACACTGCATCCGCTAGTCAGTGTCATCGACCTTTCGAAGGCTGACTTATCTCCTCATACGGACATTAAATTCGGATTCTATACGATTCTGTTGAGTGAATGTAAGTGTGAGGCCTATGCATACGGGCACCAATGTTGTGATTTCTCGGACGGAACTCTCGTTTGCCTGACTCCCGGAGAGTCAATCAGTATGAAGGAGAACAACAAGGAATTTCCTTCCAAGGGATGGATATTGGCCTTTCACCCCGACTTGATTTGCGGGACTCCGCTCGGACTCAATATACACAATTATACTTTCTTCTCTTATTGTCCGGAGGAAGCACTGCATCTCTCTCTACGCGAAAAACAGATTATTCTGGAGTTCCTGGAGAGGATTCGGCAAGAGCTTGAGCGCTGCATTGACCGACACAGCAAAAAAATCATTTCAAAATACATTGAACTTTTGCTGGATTATTGTACCCGCTTCTACGAACGCCAGTTTATCACACGTAGCGAAGTCAATAAAAAGGTGTTCAGAGAATTCAATCATCTGCTTGATAATCATTTCAATGTGAAAGTAAGCCTATCAACTGATGTGTTATCCGATGAATATTGTGCTAATCTCCTGCATTTATCGCCTGCATATTTTAATGATTTACTGAAATATGAAATAGGAAAAGAGTTCAAAGAGTATATCCAGTTCAAACGTTTCGAGATAGCCAAAGGATGGTTGGTAAATACGGATAAAACGCTCGGCCAGATTGCACAAGAACTAGGGTTCTCTAATTCACAGTATTTCAGCCGCTTATTCAAGAAAATCACAGGGTGTTCGCCAAATGAATTCAGAATGCCCAACTAAAATTATTTAGTTAACGGCAGAAATCCTTAATAAAAATAGAATCGGGAAATAAAACTCTTAATCAATGTTATAAAACATACTTTTTTTCTTGGATTATTTGCAGATTTCACAAAAGTGCGTACATTTGCAATGTGTTTTTCATAGTATTAGATTTAAGGTTAACAAAGGTTGGAGTACAGCGGTACTCCTTTTTTTATGCCCTAAACTGAACTTTGGCACTTTTTTTCTATATTTTTACACTATATATTGAATGAACAAACATATTCACCTCTTATGAAGCTCTGTATATAGCTACGCTCAACGAATAGCCCTGCTTGATAAAGCTATTCAGCTATCTGGCAAACGATGACCCGTTTGCCACAGAGATTGTGTATCCTTTTATTCATGAATTTGCAGGATGGCATGCTGTACTTGTACAGTGTGTTGTTTTGTGCTATTTTATTGTTGAGCAATGCATTATACATATAAACAGATATGGCTTATCAACTTTCCGGTAATGATGAGCATTTTGATGGAGCAGCTGATAAATATAACCGATGCTGTTTTCTTAGGTCACGTTGGCGAGGTGGAATTGGGAGCATCTGCCATTGCGGGGATTTATTATTTGGCGGTCTACATGCTTGGGTTTGGGTTTAGTATCGGATTGCAGGTGATGATTGCCCGAAGGAATGGAGAATGTGACTATGGTAAGGCTGGGAAGATATTCTTTCAAGGTTTCTTCTTTTTATCGGGATTGGCCATTTTGCTTTGTCTGCTGATGCAGGCAAGTTCTCCTTTCATATTGGGAAGGTTGATTTCCTCGCCGGAGATTTATCGGGCTGTAATTCAATATCTGGACTGGCGCAGTTTCGGTTTGCTGTTTTCGTTTCCGTTTTTGGTTATCCGTTCTTTTCTTGTGGGAATAACATGCACTCGGGCATTATCGTGGGCTGCTGCCGTTGCAGTAGTGATTAATATTCCTTTGAATTATATTCTGATAATTGTTGGAGGACTGGGAATATCGGGAGCTGCCATTGCTTCTTCTCTGGCAGAGATGGGTTCTTTGGTGATGCTTCTTTTCTATGTATGGCTGAAAATAGATAAAGGGAAATATGGATTGAAACCGGTATATGACGGAAAGCTGTTGGTGGATGTGCTGAGCTTGTCGGTATGGAGCATGCTTCATGCCTTTATCAGCGTGGCTCCGTGGTTCTTGTTTTTTGTGGCGGTGGAACATTTGGGTAAAACGGAATTAGCCATTTCCAATATTACGCGAAGTGTATCTGCTGTCTTTTTTGTAATAGTCAATTCTTTTGCGGTCACTACGGGTTCGCTGGTCAGTAATGCGATTGGGGCTGGAGAAAGGAGGGCTGTTTTCATTATCTGCCGTAAGATACTGAGGTTGGGCTATTCTGCTGGATTTCCACTGATAGGGGTAGCTGTATGTTATAATCGCTTGATAATAGGAATCTATACAGATAACGAACTGTTAACAGAGCAGGCTTTCATCCCTTTTGTTGTGACGTTGCTGAATTATACCTTTGCCTTGCCAGGCTATGTATATCTCAACGCAGTTGGAGGGACCGGTAAAACCCGGATTACTTTTCTTTTCCAAGTGACTACCACTGTCGTGTATCTGGGGTATCTTTATTGGTTAAGCGCTTGCACTCATGCATCCTTGGCTATTTACTTAACGGCAGAATACCTTTTTGTGATTTTGCTGGCACTGCAATCGGTTTTCTATTTAAGAAGTAAACAATATTAGAAACATATCGAATTATGATGACTAAAATATATCCGCGTACGGGAGATAAGCAAACCGTATATCTTAATGCTGTTGTAAAGGATCCTCGAATAGAGGTTGGTGACTATACTATTTATAATGATTTTGTAGCTGACCCTTTGTTGTTCGAGAAAAACAATGTGCTGTATCATTACCCCATCCATCAGGAGAGGCTGGTTATTGGTAAATTCTGTTCCATTGCTTGCGGTACGAAATTTCTGTTCAACTGTGCCAATCATACGTTGAAATCTCTGTCTACTTATACATTTCCTTTATTTTACGAAGAGTGGGGATTGAAGAAATCGGACATAACGGATGCATGGGATGACAAAGGAGATATTATAATAGGTAATGATGTTTGGATTGGTTATGAAGCGGTGATAATGGCTGGTGTTCATATAGGAGATGGGGCGATTATTGGTGCACGTGCTGTTGTGACTAAAGATGTTCCCCCTTATACAATTGTAGGGGGAACTCCTGCCAAAGAAATCAGGAAACGTTTTGATGAGGATGTGGTGAAGAAATTATTGCGGCTGCAATGGTGGGATTGGTCGATTGATGAGATACGCTGTTACTTGCCGCATCTTGTACAAGGCTGTTGGGATAGATTTCCTTAATAATCCATCATCAGTGAGTTGCCGGTCTTGCCTCGTGAAATGTCAAGGTTAGGCGGTGCATAGCTCTGGTTACAGCTACATAAAGCATACTCTTGTCAATCTCCGAACGGTAATTTCTCTCATCCGTCTGTGGAATAATGACTTCGTCAAACTCGAGCCCTTTTGCCATGTGGGCAGAGGTGATGACGATGCCTTGCACAAATGCGGAGCTTTGACTTGATAGGAAGCTGATATCATTGGCATATGATTTCAGCATGTCTGCCATCTTCCTGGCTTGCTGCTCCGTCTTGCATATGATGCCAAGAGACTTATATCCGGATTTCCGGTAAGTGGAGATTAGCCCCATAATGCCGGACAGTTCTTCTACGGCACTGCCGAACTGCAGGATTTGTGGCTTTTCTCCATGCCGGGCAACCGGTTCCAGCTCTGCGTTAGGATGAATCTTTTGCGCAAAATCCGTAATCTCGAAGGTGGAACGATAACTCTTACACAATTTCATGATTTCACTTGCAGTAAGTGACTTTTGGATAGTTTCTGCTGTGGATGAACCATAAGGATTCACGGACTGTCCTGCATCGCCCAACACGGTTTTCCGGCATGGAAAGAGTTTCTGTATTACCTTGTACTGTATGGGCGAATAGTCCTGCATCTCATCTATCAACAGATGTTTGACTCTGAATGGCTGGTTCCCGTTTCCCTCCAATGCCAAGTGTAGGTATGCCAGCGGTGCCAAGTCTGAGTATTCGAGTGTATGTCCCTTTCGCATTTTGAACATTCCGGGATTATTTGTCCATTTAAAGAAATCTTTGTAGACTTGAATGTCGTTATTGCCTGCAAACATTAGTCTGATTTCTTTTTTCAAAAGGTTTCTGCCGGTGGTGGTTACCGTAAAGGTGTATTGTATTTTCAACATATCCAGCATATAATCAGCCATAGCATCAAATCGTCGGCGTATGGGATAACGGTTGAAACGTAGGTACTGTTCTTCAATAAACGGGGCAGGTATGGTGATGTATTTGGTCAGCTTCACGTCTGCTGCCTTGAAGTAGGTGTTCTCTATGTGGAGGATAAACTTGTCAAGCTCTGAAATGAAGCCGAAAGAGGCTTTATAGGCTATTCTGTCGATGAGGCTTGAGGATGGCTTTTCTAACAGTTCATTCACTAGCCCGAAGTATGTTTGGTACTTATATTTGTGTTCCAACACTCCGGAGAGTATTTGTTCCATACTGGTTTCGGGCACGGTTTCTTCCCCAAGTTCGGGGAGGACGTTGGAGATATAATCGGAAAACACTTTGTTGGGGGAGATAATCAGAATATCTTTTGATGAGATGCTGTCTCTGAAGGTATAGAGCAGGTAGGCTATGCGGTGCAGGGCTATGGATGTTTTTCCAGAGCCGGCCACTCCTTGAATAATAAGCGTGCGGATATCTTCGTTGCGGATAATCTGGTTCTGTTCCCGTTGGATGGTGGCAACGATATTTTTCATCTTGTCATCTGCATTGGAACTTAACTCTTTTTGCAGAATGTCGTCATGGACGGTCAGGGCACTTTCAATCATAAATTCCATTTTGCCGCCCCGAATTCTGTATTGGCGTTTTAGGGAAATTACTCCTTTAATCTCTCCCGATGGAGACCGATAGCCTGCTTCTCCTAATTCATGGTCATAGAACATGCTCGAAACGGGTGCTCGCCAGTCATGGATAAGGGTAGCTCGACTTTCCGGGTCATAGAAGGTATGGATACCTATATAGATAGGCATCACTTTGCTGTTTTCTTTCTTTTCCAAAAAATCAATTCGTCCGAAGTAAGGAATGGCAAGTATCTTGGTGAGCCGCTTATGCTTGTTGATTACACTTTCCCCCAAGGCAAAATGGTTCAGGATGCTTTCGCGCATGGAGCGTATCTCGTGTGGGTCGATGTCTTTGTTGGACCAGATATAGTCTTTGTATTCTGCCAAGGTGTCGACGTGGTCTTTCACGGATGCGTCGGTATTACCGATAACCTTTTTCAGAAAACTGATTATTTGCTTTAAATATTCTTTCTCTTGTTTCTCTGTTTGATTGAATGCCATAATTAGTTGTTGCTAAAAGATAAGACAGTGTGCAAAATTAGTGTATTGTATCGGGAAGGGAAATGGCTATTTATAGCTATATACTGGGAAGTTTTATATCTTTGCACATTCAAAAAAGTGGAGGTAAATGGACATTCATGAGCTTGCAAGGCAGAATCAGCAATCTGCATGGAAAGTATTGGAAGATACCTGTATTATTGAAGCATGGGAGCGCATTGGAGCAACCGTTCGTTTGGTGGGCTCACTCCGTACTGGGCTGTTGGTGAAAAGTAGGGATATAGATATCCATATTTATACCGATAGGTTGGATGTAGGAGAGAGCTTTTCGGTCATCCGGGAACTTGCGGAACGGTTGCCTTTGCAGGAAATACAATATAGGAACCTTATCCATACGGAGGAAGAGTGCATGGAGTGGCATGCTTTATATAAGGATAGAGAACAGAATACTTGGAAGTTTGATATGATTCACATCCGGAAAGGTTCCAGGTATGATGGTGTTGTAGAAAAGGTGACTGCCGCTATTGCGGAGCGCCTTACTCCTGAAATTAGGAAAACGATATTGCAAATCAAATTCGATGTGCCGGATGGTGTAACGATTCCAGGTATAGAGATTTATCATGCTGTCTTTACGGGAGGTGTCGGCACTTATAAGGAGCTTGAAGAGTGGCGCAAAACAAATCAGTTGGCGGATGGTCTCGGTTGGCTTCCGTAATCTTAGAGGTAGATACCAAGATTTTCTACTATATGGATGGCTTCCATTATATTGTTGGCATTTAACTTGCTTAGGATGTTTTTCCGGTGATTGTTCACAGTATAGATGCTCACTCCCAGCTGGTAAGCGATTTCCTTGCTTAGAAAACCTTGTCGGATGAGTCGTAATATTTCTTTCTCCCGGTTGGATAATTGTTTGTCGGGAGAAACAGTGCATGTTGGAAGCATCTCTCCCGTTTTTCTGTTCACCACCGTCCGTTTGATTCTTTCGATAGGGGTCTGGTCGGGAAGTATATCCATTACTCCCATAATTATCCAGGCTTTACCATTCCGGTCTGTTTCTATGACTTGTTGCCGGCTGCTTACATTGATATACTGTTGCCGTGCATTCAACATACGGAATTGAAATATTTGCCGGTAATCATTTCTTTCTTCCGGTGGGAGTGAGTAGATGAACTGTCCATGCTCGATTTGGCATTCCGTGAGTTGCATTCTGTCATCAGGATGTATTCTCTCTTCCAGTAAATCGCCTTGTTGCCTGATTGTCTTTATCCAAGTGGGATTGTATCCGAAAAGATGGGCAAAACTGTCGGATGCAAAATCGTATCTCTCTTTAAATACGTCAACTGTAAAAATACAGCTCTGGCTCATTTGTGAGAACGCTTGCACGGATATTCTTTTCTTGTTCCACAAATCATAGTCCACATCGGGACCGCTAATCTGCTGTCTTGCCCATAATTCTTTGGGAGTTGTCTTGTTGGTAGTCATGGAACAAAGATAACTGATAATTTTCTTTTGAGCTTTATCTTTTACGGGATAATATTATTTCTAAGAATATGTTGTAGGGTTGGATTAAGTGGCTACCTTTGTAGGCCGTGTCATTGGGGACGTCGTGAATGAAAAGCAAACGAGTAATAAATTCAATATGTGATAAGATGAAAGATATACCGGCAGACAGCTTAATAAAGAATTATTTTCCTGTAGATTATATAGATTCTTTTTCTAAAGTGATGGTCACTGGGCAGGCTTTGACACCGGAAGATTTTCGCAATCTTGCCTTCAGCCGATTTCCTAAGTGGATTGGTTGGCTCATGAATTTTAGGAATGCGATTGTAAAGCCATTAGGACTGGATACAGCAACTAGATTTACAGATATGGTCTTGGATAAAAATCTGCATGAAGAAATTCTCGGAATGCCGGATAAGCATCTTGATTTCCATGTGTCCATGTGGTGCGGGGAATATCACGAAGGAAAACAAGAACTTCGGATTACTACTGTTGTGAAGTACAATAATTGGCTGGGAAGGGCATATTTCTTTATTATCAGACCTTTTCATGGGATAATAGTAAAGTCTATCTTAAAGCATGTTGCTGGGGATAGGGGGAGTGGGTGTAAATAAATACTCCCATTGAAATATTATCATTTCAATGGGAGTATTTATTTGAGTGGTGCCACCAGCAACCGAAAATAGGTTTGTATAGCACTATTTCTCAATAAGTTATATATTTATCACGATGTTAGTCCCTTGAATAAGGTTTTCACAGCTTTGCACCGTTTGACATCAGTTTGTATCTTGGGTACGATTTCTGAATGCAAAGTTAGTGATTTATTTGAAATATAAACATTATCGCAGCATATCATTATTATTTAAAAGTTCAAAAATTAGAGTAGACAAGATGTCATTTAATCTATCTATTTCAATGTCTTCGTTGTTTTTGTGTATTTTAAATGTACTATCAGGAATTTCTCCATGGAACATTTTATTTCTAACAAAATATGCATATTTTATGCTTAACAAAGGTATTAACTCTACATCATGCAGGGTTGTATTTGATGAAATGTGTGTTTGAACATTTCTGAATAAATTTTCTTGATTTAAAAAATCTATTCGGTATGGAAGTATTTCATTAAATAATTTCATGATTCTAATATCGTGATATCTTAATATAAAATCATGAAAGGCTTTTGTTTTCTTTGATGTCGCATAATCATTTAGTATCAAACTTCTCCATCTAAAATCTCTCAGTTCATTATTCGTATAAGCATTTGTAATTTTAAGCGTATTTGTAAATAAGTTTTTATTATTAATAATGAAAATTCTCATTTTAGACATACAATCTACCTCTTTACTGGTATTTCCTTGATACATGAATAATCTATTATATGCTCTCCATAAATGATCAAATTTGTAGTACTTTTCTTTTGAAGCTATTCCTTTAAGCCAGTATGATAAAGCTATACGCATGGCGTTACCTTTTTCTGTTTCTTCGAAAATAACTTTAAGTTTGTCCTTTTGTAAAGAGAATTTTTTATTTCCTGAGCCTATAATTGGTTGTATGATATCCGTTTTACATTCTTTATAATTAAAATCTATACTTTTAGCACGTTTTCTTATAATAGAAATTTGTTTTATATTTGGAAAATCCTTTGCTAAGGAATAGTAATACAATAATCCCTTTAATAATTGACTGTTTATACTATTTGTACTATTGGAGAGTATAGTCCCGTCCACAAACATTTTGCTTCTTGAAGCAATGAGGGTAAAAGAGTTGGATAGAAAATGAAAACTATCCTTATTTGTTTTTCCACTCATATATTCAGAATACAGATTGCCAATATTACATTCTGGCCTTTTTTTGTCAAAATCTATTTTGACATGATAATGGTTATATCTTTTACTCATGAGTATATATTTTAGAATAATATCCGCCTGTTTTTTGAGCACCTTTAAACTCTATTAAATCTAATTTAACCAAAGAATTTAGATAACGTTTAGCAGTAGGTATACTTTTTCCTATTAGTTCAGCTATCTTAGACGAATTAAGTCCGGGATATTGATTAATGATGTCTAAAACTTCCTGCTCTTTGGAATTTACAGTATCATTTACGGTATCATTTACGGTATCACTTTTGATACTGATACCTCTTTTGAACACTGCTGTAAACATCCCCTCCGTATGAAATTCCGGTTCGGGCAAATTTGCTTTTCTCATGGCTTCCTGCATACGAGGAATACCGGATGCAACTCTTTCAACCAAGTGCATACGGGTAAATAAACCGAAAATTAGCGGATTACGTGTCATGCTTTTATGCCCGAAATCTTTAGCCACAACAGGCAGAAGTCCTCCGGGATTGGAAATTTCTACCCGGTCATCAAACATTTCTATCATAATGCTTGCGCCTTGTTCGTAGTAATCACGGTGCGACAGGGCGTTTATAATAGCTTCTTTAAATACGGTCAGAGGGATTTCCCAAATTTCCTCTCTTGGCCCTGTTCCCTCTATTTTATAGGCTACTTGCAGTTTGCTTTCCAGCCAAGACATAGCCTGTAGATATTGTTGGTACA
>ERZ827524.2990-NODE-2990-length-10609-cov-9.614175_pt1 | contig 10609 bp, 9 predicted proteins | sample MGYA00519702_ERZ827524 | MGnify/ENA primary metagenome ERZ827524 (study PRJEB31778, sample SAMEA3449341) | human gut metagenome | biome: human gut; feature: human-associated habitat; material: faeces | place: United Kingdom | collected 2010/2012 ...
CCGCCGTACCCGTAGGGGCGCGCATTGCGCGCCCGTTGCCGGAATTTTTGCATAATTTCGGATTTGCTCACTTACTGTTATGATTGAAAAGGCGGGAGGTACAGGAACCTCAGGTTCCTGTTGGGTGTTTGAGGGCAAAGCCCTCAACGTATCCCCGGAAAGGATGAAACCATGCAGGCGTTTGTCATCACGGCTTATAAGGATTACGAGGCGCTCAAAACGCTGACGCTGGCGCTGAGCCGAAGGGGGCTCTGCGTGATCCACGCGGACGCGCAGGGGGCGATTACGGCGCGGCAGGTGGAAGAACTGAACGCGCTGCCCAATGTGCGCGCGATTCGTAAATATAAGGTCAACTGGGGCAGCGTCTGCCACCTCTACGCGCTGCTCGACCTGTGCCGCATGGCGCTTGAGGATGAGCGCGTGGATTATCTGCACCTGATGAGCGCGCAGGATGTGCCGCTGCTCTGCGCGGACGAGATGGAGCGGCGGTTTGCGGGCGAGACGCGCCTGTTCATGCAGCGGCTGAGCACGGCGGAAAACCCGGAGCTGGCGCACCGCTACGAGCATTATCACTTCATGCATTGGCTCAATTACCGCGATCCGTCGGAGAGGACGCAGAACTGGGTCGGCCGCATCGACCGCTGGCAGGATATGCTGCACATCCGGCGCAGGCTGACGCTGCCGTATAAGGGCATGGTCTGGCTGAGCCTGCCGCGCGACGCGGCGCAGTACGCCGTCTCCAGCCGCGAGGGGAAGAAGCTGCTGCGCAGGCTCCGCACGACGTATATTCCGGAAGAGTTTTATTTTCAGAATGTGTTTTCCGGCACGGCGTTTGAGCCGCGGATCGTCAACCGGGAGCTGCATTTTTCCATCTGGAACGAGCCGGAGCGCGGCCTGCCTGCCGTGCTGAACATGGGCGATTTGGAAAAAATGAGCGCCTCGGATTGCTGCTTTGCCCGCAAGGTGGACGTTGACAGCGAGCTGGGGCGGGCGCTGCTGGAAAGGTGGAACGGCTGAAAAAAGAAATCCGTTGACAACCCGGCGAAAACCGCCTATAATGATTCACGTATATGAGCTTCCCGTTGAAAAAGAGGAGTACGCGCGTGCCGCCGTCAGAGAGAACCGCCCATGGGCTGCAAGGCGATTCGGAGAGAGCGCGCGCGGAAGGTCGCTTTGGAGGGACAGGGTGCGCCCGATACAGCGCAAAGAGGCATCCTTTTGGGTGTAAATGAAGGTGGTACCACGCAGAGCGCTGCGTCCTTTGGGGCGAGGCGGTCTGCGTTTTTTTACTCCTTCCGTCTGCCTTCGGCAGCCAACCTTCGGCGTTTTCATCGTCTGAATCCGCCACAGGCGGCGACGATTTCAAACGTCCCTCTGGGAGGGAGGTATGATCTTCGCACTGTCGTGCGTATGCCAAAAGGACGTAATTGAAAGCACGGTTTAATCCGCAGCCTAGAGCTCCCTCTCCGAGGGAGCTGGCACGCCAAAGGCGTGACTGAGGGAGTCACAAGGGAGACATGCGTATGAATTTTCAGGCGGGTATGATTCCGGGAATCTGCGCCCTGGCGGTCGGCGCGCTGCTGACGTTTTTCAGCGACAAGCTCTGTCACAGGGAGAAGAACGTGCCGCAGATGAAGCTGCTCGGCGTGGCGCTGGCCGTCGTCGGCGCATTGATGGTGTTTACCGTTTAATGGAGCATAGAGAGAAAGGAAACGACTATGGAAAACAAAGCCGCTCAGATGGACAAGGTGTATAACCCGCAGGCCATCGAAGGAGAGCTCTACAAGGAGTGGGAGGAGACCGGCGCGTTCGTGGCGCACCGCGTGGAGGGCAAGCAGCCCTTTACCATCGTGATGCCGCCGCCGAACATCACCGGCCAGCTTCACATGGGTCACGCGATGGACGGCGTGCTTCAGGACAGCCTGACGCGCTACCACCGCATGAAGGGCGACCCGACGCTCTGGCTGCCGGGCACGGATCACGCCTCCATCGCCACAGAGGTGAAGATTGTCGAGGCCATGCGCAAGGAAGGGCTCGACAAGCACGACGTCGGCCGCGAGGAATTCCTGCGCCGCGCGTGGGCATGGAAGAACGAATACGGCGGACGCATCGTCCGCCAGACCCGCCGCATGGGCAATAGCTGCGACTGGAGCCGCGAGCGCTTCACCATGGACGAGGGATGCAGCAAGGCCGTCACTGAGGTCTTCAACAGCCTCTACGAAAAGGGGCTGATCTACCGCGGCAACCGCATGGTCAACTGGTGCCCGTGCTGCAACACCTCCATTTCCGACGCGGAGGTGGAGTATCAGGAGCAGGAGGGTCACTTCTGGCACCTGCTCTACACCGTTAAGGAGACGGGCGAGCAGCTTGAACTGGCGACGACCCGCCCGGAGACGATGCTGGGCGATACCGCCGTGGCCATCAACGAAAACGACCCGCGCTATGCGCATCTGCACGGCTGCCACGTCATCCTGCCGCTGATGAACGTCGAAATTCCGATCGTCTGCGACGAGCACGCCGACATGGAAAAGGGCACCGGCGTGGTGAAGATCACCCCGGCGCACGACCCGAACGACTTTGAGGTCGGCCAGCGCCACAACCTGCCCATCGTCCGCGTGTTCACCTATGACGGTCGCATGACCGGCGCGAAGGAGAAGGCGGAGAACGACGCGCTCTTTGCCAGCGGCAAGGCGACCGTCGGTGAGCCGCGCGTGATCGACTGCGGCAAGTACGCGGGCATGACGACGATGGAGGCCCGCAAGGCCATCGTCAAGGATCTGGAAGCGGGTGGCTATCTCAAGCGCGTCGAGCCGCTGGCGCACGAGGTCGGCACGTGCTACCGCTGCCACACGACCATCGAGCCGATGGTTTCCAAGCAGTGGTTTGTGAAGATGGCGCCGCTGGCCAAGCCGGCCGTCGAGTGCGTCAGAAGCGGCGAGGTTCGCTTTGTGCCGGAGCGCTTCGCGAAGAATTACATGACGTGGATGGAGAACATCCGCGACTGGTGCATCTCCCGCCAGCTCTGGTGGGGTCACCGCATCCCAGCGTGGTACTGCGACGACTGCGGCGAGGTCGTCGTCGCGCGCGAAACGCCGACCGTCTGCCCGAAGTGCGGCTGCACGCACCTTGCGCAGGATGAGGACGTGCTGGATACCTGGTTCTCCTCCGCGCTTTGGCCGTTCTCCACGCTCGGCTGGCCGGAGCAGACCGCCGATCTGTCGTATTTCTACCCGACCAGCGTGCTGGTGACGGGCTACGACATCATCTTCTTCTGGGTCGCCCGCATGATCTTCTCGGGCATCGAGCAGATGGGCAAGCCGCCCTTCCACACCGTGCTGATTCACGGCCTTGTGCGCGACGCGCAGGGGCGCAAGATGAGCAAGTCGCTGGGCAACGGCGTCGATCCGCTGGAGATCATCGACCAGTACGGCGCGGACGCGCTGCGCTTCTCGCTGGTCATGGGCGTCAGCCCCGGAAACGACATGCGCTTCTCAACGGACAAGGTCGAATCTGCCCGCAACTTCGCCAACAAGATCTGGAACGCGAGCCGCTTTGTGCTGATGAACATGGGCGACGAGGCGGAGACGCTGGAAGGCAAGACGCTCTGCGCCGCCGACCAGTGGATTCTCACCCGCCTGAACGACACCATCCGCGAGGTCAGCGCGCACTTTGAGGATTATGACCTCGGTTTGGCCGCGCAGAAGATTTACGATTTCGCGTGGAGCGAGTTCTGCGACTGGTACATCGAGCTGGCGAAGGTCAGCCTGAACGGCGAGGGCCGCGCGGCGACGCTGGCCGTGCTGCGCCATGTGCTCATCTGCCTGCTCAAGATGCTTCACCCGTTCATGCCGTTCATCACCGACGAGGTGTATCGCTATATCCCCGGCACGGAGGGCACGATCATGCTTTCCGACTGGCCGAAGGTTGACGACGCGATGAATTTCCCGCAGGAAGCGCACGAGATGGAGGGCGTGATGGACGTGATCCGCGCCGTCCGCAACCTCCGCGCGGAGATGAACGTTTCCGTCGGCCGCCGCGCGCACCTGATCGTCCGCCCGAAGGCGGGCTGGGAGCACGCCATGGCGGGCGCGGGCGAGTACTTCGGCCGCCTCGCGTGGGCGAGCGGCATGCAGCTCCTCGCGCAGGATGAGGAAGCCCCGGCCAAGACGGTTTCCGCCGTCAGCGAAGCGGCCGAGCTGTTCATCCCGCTGGGCGACCTTGTGGACGTGGCCAAGGAGACCGCGCGCCTGACCAAGGAGCGCGACAGCGTGCAGCGCGACATCGAGCGCGGCGAAGCGAAGCTGAATAACCCCGGCTTCACGGGCAAAGCCCCGGCGCAGCTCGTCGAGCAGGAGCGCGACAAGCTGGCCGTCGCCCGCGACAAGCTGGCCAAGCTGAACGCGCGCATCGAGGATCTCGCAAATATGTAAATCCCATACTAATTCTTGTTAAAATGGCTTAATCCGCGCACCATCTTTTTCGCTCTGACTTTGCCTCGTTCCGTTCAACGTACCTCCAGTACGCCTCACTTCACTTGGCTTCGTCAGAACAAAAAATCTGATGCGCTCTGTTAAGCATTTTAACTGCGAATTAGTATCAAAGGGCTGTCAGGACGATTCGGGCTTGACAACCCTTCTTTTATGGCTTATAAAAAAGGATGAAAGGGGGGATTCCCCATGACGGAAAAAGAAGCGATTGAAAAGATTCACAGCGTTTACCCGACCGGCTGCAAAAACGGCCTTGAAAATATGCGCGCGCTGATGGGGAGGCTCGGCAATCCGCAGGAAAAGCTGACCATGGTGCACGTCGCCGGAACGAACGGCAAGGGCTCCTGCTGCGCGATGATCGAGCGCATGCTCCGCGCGGCGGGGTACAAGACCGGACTGTATACCTCGCCGTATATCGAGGTATACAACGAGCGCATCCGCATCAACGGCGAACCGATTGCGGGCGATAAGCTGGCCGCGCTGGTGGAAAGCGTATGGCCCGCGGTGGAGGCATGCGAAAAGGACGGCGTGCAGATCACCGAGTTCGAACTGGGCACGGCGCTCGCGTTTTGCTGCTTTGCGAAGGAAAAGGTCAATGTCGCGGTGATCGAGGTCGGTCTCGGCGGCCGGCTCGACCCGACGAATATCATCACCCCGGCGGTCAGCGTCATCACCGAGGTCGGCATGGATCACATGCAGTTCCTCGGCGACACGATCGAGCAGATCGCGCTGGAAAAGGCGGGGATCATGAAGCCCGGCGTGCCCGTCGTGCTGGGGCGGCAGGAGAAGGCCGCGCGCGGCGTGCTGCTGGCGGCGGCGAAGGGCAAGGAGCTGCCCATCCTTTCCCTGACGGCGGAAAACGTCAAGGAAGAGCGCACGCGGATCACGTTCGACGTGGCCTTCGGCGGCGAGCGGCTCAAAGCGCTGACCGTCTCCCTCTGCGGCCGTCATCAGGCGGATAATGCCTGCGCGGCGCTGGGCGCGCTGCTGGCGCTCAAGAAAAAGGGCTTCAAAATTCCGACAAGCGCCGTTCGCGCGGGGCTGGCGGACGTGCATTGGCCGGGTCGGCTGGAATACTTTGGGCGCGTGCTGCTCGACGGCGCGCACAACGACCCCGGCGTTCGCGCGCTCTGCGGCTACCTCGACCGGTGGATGCCGAAGGAGAACACCGTGCTCATCAGCGCGATGATGCGCGACAAGGAGACGGAAAAGATGTGCCAGCGCCTCGCCGCGCGCGTGCGCTGCGTCGTTTGCACCCAGCCGAATAACCCGCGCGCCATGCCCGCCGGGGAGCTGGCGAAGGAATTTGAGGCGCAGGGGATCCGCGCCTACGCCTTTGCCCATGTGAAGGACGCGCTGGAGGAGGCACGGCGGCTGGCCGGGCCGGAGGGCAATGTCGTCTGCGCGGGCTCGCTGTATCTGATCGGCGAGATGAGAACGGTGCTGAGGGAAGAAAGGGACAAGCGATGAATTTTGAACATGTGAGCGTGATGCTCATGCCCACGGTGGATATGCTCGACGTGCGCGAGGGCGGCGTCTATGTGGACGGCACGCTGGGCGGCGGCGGCCACAGCGCGGAGATTCTGCGCCGGCTGAACGGCACGGGGCACCTCTACGGCATCGACCGCGACAACGACGCGCTGGCGGCGGCGACGGAGCGCCTCGGCGCGGCGGGCAACTTCACCGCCGTCAAGGGCAATTTTCACGACGTCAAGACGCTGCTGGCCGAGTACGGCGTGGAAAAAATCGACGGCATGATGATCGACCTCGGCGTGAGCAGCCATCAGCTCGACACCGCCGAGCGCGGCTTCTCCTACCACGCGGACGCGCCGCTGGACATGCGCATGGATCAGGATCAGCCGCTGACGGCGCGGGAGATCGTCAACACGTGGAGCGCGGCGGAGATCACCCGCATCCTGCGCGATTATTCGGAGGAGAAATGGGCGGCGCGCATCGCGCAGATCATCTGCGAGCACCGCGCGCAGAAGCCGCTGGAGACGACGGGCGATCTGGTGGCGTGCGTGGACGCGGCCATCCCCAAAAAGGTGCGCATGCAGGACAACGGCCACAGCGCGCGCCGCACGTTTCAGGCGCTGCGCATCGCGGTCAACGACGAGCTGGACCCGCTCAAAAAGGCGCTGGAGGACATGGTGGAGCTGCTGAACCCCGGCGGCCATCTGGCGGTGCTGACGTTCCACTCGCTGGAGGATCGCATCGTCAAGCAGACGTTCCGGCGGCTGGCGAATCCCTGCACCTGCCCGCCGAAAATCCCGGTGTGCATCTGCGGCAAAAAGCCGGTCGTGCGCGTTTTGGGCGGCGGCGGAATCAAGCCGGACGCGCAGGAGGTCGAGCGCAATCCGCGTGCCAGAAGCGCGATGCTGCGCGGCTGCGAGAAGCTGGAGACGCAGGGATAACGCCGCGCGGGCAATCAGGAGAGGGCTGTCAGGCTAACAAAACCGATATTTCAAGAAAAACTAAGTATTTTTGCCCGAAGGTTTCCAAAGGGCGATCGGAAAGCCCTTTGGTGGGGCGATGGAGCAAAGCCCCATATCCAAAAATGCTTAGACATTTGTTTCTCGAAATGTTCGGCGGAAGCTTGACAGCCCTTTTGTCTATGGCGGAAAATGCTAAAAACGGGGCATACCCCGCTTTTCCTGATCTTTTCCCTTTTTTTACACGTCTGCGCTTTTTGATTTTACACGTCGGTTTTACAATAACCTCGTTCTCGGATGAGGACGAAAAAAATCCCGACATTCACTCAAAGAACGTGAAGAAAGAGGAGAAAATCAACATGAACAAGATTGCCAAAATCGCGGCGCTGGCCGCGCTTGCCCTGACCTGTGTGGCCTCGACCGCCTGCGCGGATTTCAGCGCGGACAAATCCATCACCGTCATCTCCCGTGAGGAGGGCTCCGGCACGCGCGGCGCGTTTGTCGAGCTGACGGGCGTGGAGCAGAAGATCGACGGCAAGAAGGTCGATATGACCACCGACGACGCGCAGATCACCAACAACACCGCCGCCATGCTGATGACCGTCGCGGGCGACACGCAGGCGATCGGCTACGTCTCCCTCGGCTCGCTGAACGAGACGGTGAAGGCCGTGAAGATCGAGGGCGTTGAGGCGACGGCGCAGAACGTGGCCGACGGCAGCTACAAGATCGCGCGCCCGTTCAACATCGCCTACAAGGCGGACGGCCAGAGCGACCTTTCCAAGGACTTCATCGCCTACGTGATGAGCGCCGAGGGTCAGGCGATCATCAATGAGAACGGCTATGTCGGCAGCAGCGACGCGGCGGCCTATGCGGCCAACGGCGCGAGCGGCAAGCTGGTCGTCGGCGGTTCTTCCTCCGTGTCCCCGGTGATGGTGAAGCTGATCGAGGCCTATAAGGCGGTCAACGCGAACGCGGACATCGAGCTGCTGACGAGCGATTCCACCACCGGCATGACCTCCGCCATCGAGGGCACCTACGACATCGGCATGGCCTCCCGCGAGCTGAAGGAGGACGAGGCGGCGGCGCTGGCGCATCAGGCCATCGCGATGGACGGCATCGCCGTGATCGTCAACCTGGAAAACCCGACGGAGGATATGACCGTCGAGCAGATCGCTTCCATCTTCCTCGGCGACGCGACGAAGTGGAATGAGATGGTGAAGTAAAGAAACATCCTTCCACTGCCGAGGCGGTTCCCTGAGGGGGATGGCGCGGCAGTGGAAGTTTTTTGGCGGTGATGATATGGAGCGAAGCTACAAAAAACGGGCGCTGCTGGAGCGCGTGATGGAATATGTCTTCCTGGCGGCGGCGTGCGTATCCGTGCTGTGCGTGGCGCTGATCTGCGCGTTTCTGCTGGCCAACGGCCTGCCCGCGATGGGGGAAATCGGCGTGCTGAAATTCCTTTCCGGCACGCGGTGGAAGCCCGGCGCGGATATCTACGGCATTTTCCCGATGATTGTGGGCAGCGTATACGTGACGGCGGGCGCGCTGCTGCTGGGCGTGCCGGTGGCGCTGCTGACGGCGGTTTATCTGGCGTTCTTCTGCCCGAAGGGGCTGTATCGCGTGCTCAAGCCCGCGGTGGAGCTGCTGGCGGGGATTCCGTCGGTGGTCTACGGTTTTTTCGGCATTGTGGTGCTCGTGCCTGCGGTGCGCGCGCTCGGCGAAAGATGGGACGGCAGCGGCAACGCGATGCTCACCGCGTCGATCCTGCTGGCGATTATGATTCTGCCGACGATCATCGGTGTGGTCGAGCCCGCGCTGCGCGCCGTGCCGACAAGCTATTACGAGGGCGCGCTGGCGCTGGGCGCGACGCACGAGCGCAGCGTGTATACCGCCGTCGTGCCCGCCGCGAAGAGCGGCATTCTGGCGGGGATTGTGCTGGGCGTGGGGCGCGCGATGGGCGAGACGATGGCCGTCATCATGGTGGCGGGCAACCAGCCGCGCATGCCCAAGGGCATTTTGCAGGGCGTGCGCACGCTGACGGGCAACATCGTCATCGAGATGGGCTACGCGACCGGGCTGCACCGCGAGGCGCTGATCGCCACGGGCGTGGTGCTGTTCGTGTTCATCCTGCTGATTAACCTGTGCTTCTCCGCGCTCAAGAGGGGGAAAAAGGCATGAGGCGATACAAAAACCATTTCGGGTCGCTGGTGCTGGCGCTGCTGACGCATCTGGCGGCGGCGGTGACGGTGCTGGTATTGCAGCTGCGCATCCGGAACATCGTACCGGACAACGCATTATACACGCCCGGACGGCAGACGCTGCTGCTGGCGGTGTATGCCAGCAGCTTCCTGCACCATCTGATGCCCGTGCGGGACACGCTGGTGTGGGCGGAGGACGGACTGCTGCTGGCGCTGTGCGCCGCGACGGCGGCGCGGTTCTCCCAGGCCCAGCGCCAGGGGAAATTCAGCATCGCGCCTATTGCGGCGCTGGCACTGACCATCGGCGGCTTCTTCCCACGGATGGGAGCTGCCTCCACATTCATATGGGCTTTTGTGGCCGCAGCGGGCGCGGGACTCTGCGTGGTGCTGCTGCAGAAAGGAGAGACGGAGGATGCCGAAAAACAGGACTTCCGCGTGCGGCAGGATGCTTGAGCACGTCCTGCCCCCCAACGTACCGGCGGACACCATGCAGGGCATCATCGTCGGCAGTCTGGCCATCGGCGCACTGACGGCTGCCATCGACTTCACCGTGCATTACGCCGCGACCTACCGCGGTATGTTCTACTGGGACGGACGGCTGATGGACACGGCGCTGATGGGCCCCTTCTCCGCCTATGTGGAGCCGGTGGTCATCGTGTTCGGCGTGGTGGTGCTGCTGGCGCTGCTGTCGTCTGTGATGCTGTACAGCTCCTATTATTTGGGCGGGCGCAGCATCTATCTCATGCGCCGTCTGCCCGATGGGCGGCAGACCCTGCGGCGGCAGGTGTGGACCGCGCCGCTGGTCTGGGCGGTGTGCGCCGTGGCCGCGGCGGCGGTGGTGCTGGGGCTGTGCTATCTGGCGTGGCGGTTCATCACGCCGGAGCAGTGCATTCCCACGGCGGAGAATATCCAGCGGGTCATGAACGCCATTGCCGCGTCGCCCTATGCGCACTACTACGGTTAAGGAGGGATCACATATGCTTGAGATCAGCCATATCAGCAAGAAATACGGTTCCAAGGAGGCGCTGCACGATGTGTCCCTGACGCTGCCACAGGGGCAGATCGTGGGGCTGTTCGGCGAGAACGGCGCAGGCAAGACCACGCTGATGAAGTGCGTGCTGGGTCTTGTGCGGCACGAGGGCACCGTGACGCTGGACGGCGCCGCCATCGACCGCACCAACATCGACCGGCTCAGCTTTGCCACCTGCGAGCACTCGTTTTTCCCCGGGCTGACGGCGGCGGCCCATCGGGACTTCTACGCCGAGCACTTTCCCCGCTTCAACGACAAGCGGTTCCATGGGCTGATGGAGTTTTTCGATCTGCCCATGGACAAGCGGCTGCGGAGCTTCTCCGCCGGTATGCAGAACCAGTTCGAGGTCATCATGGCGCTGTCGCAGGGGGCGGACTACATCCTGATGGATGAGCCCTTCGCCGGAAACGACATCTTCAGCCGCGAGGACTTCTACAAGGTGCTGCTGGGTATCCTGACGGA
>ERZ827524.2993-NODE-2993-length-10596-cov-3.717769_pt1 | contig 10596 bp, 13 predicted proteins | sample MGYA00519702_ERZ827524 | MGnify/ENA primary metagenome ERZ827524 (study PRJEB31778, sample SAMEA3449341) | human gut metagenome | biome: human gut; feature: human-associated habitat; material: faeces | place: United Kingdom | collected 2010/2012 ...
TTCGCAGCTGCACGGACAGTATAAAAGTTAACCCGGACACTTTCTGTCCGGGTTAAAAAAATTTTTTTGCTTTTATTTAAATTTATACGGCACTTATTTCAGCCGCCCTCCCTGCGGACGGCAGCATAAAAACTGTTTATTCCTCCTGATGCGGTTTCTTTTCAATGGGCAGAACCAGCTTTGCAAAAAATAAAATCCCTATAAGCACAAAATTGCTGATGCGAAAAAAATCAAAGCTTTTTATGGTAAAATCAATTATGAGTTTTACAGCGATTAACGCAATCATAATTACAGCGCTTTTATTGTCCGGCGGCCTGAGTATTATTTTCTTTTTGCAGTTCGGGCATTCTGCGACAGTGCGGCAGCTCAAACAAAATTCTTTTCTCAACAACCCTATTCTGCAATCACAATGCGGACAACGGTTATATTTTTTCATCTCATCCACCTCTAAATTAAGTTCTAAGAATAAACGCCATATTCTCTGTCATTAACATGCTTATTATAAAAGGCACTTTTTATTAAAACGTCGTCCGCACCGCTCATATTGTACCGCCTTTTAAAAATATCCGCTATGCATTTTTAAATATGCGCAGCTTTCGCAGCAATGCGAGCAATAATATTACCCGCTTTAACGCTCCGTCAGGCGTGAACCTGACTATTTTCCGCATTCTTGCGCTGCCTGATTTTGTTTATAAGCGCACTGCTTCTTTCCACAATAACAACAACAAAATATACTATTCTTATCAATATCAATGCAATAAAGCTGACTGCTGTCAATTCAGGTATCAAGAAGCCAAGCGTAGGTATATAAACAACAATCGCCATGGCAATGCCGTTCAATATATCTTTAAGTTTTGTTTTCCATTCAAAGGACGTGAAGTAAAGAATGCCGTGGCTTATGGTAAACTCAAACAAAAGTATGAAAACAGCCATCGGCACCCAAATAAAATTAAGAGAATTGCCAAATATATCATCATCAGATTCATATGTTAATGAATCATACACCAAAAAACCGCAGCCAATGATTGTGGCAAGTATAACGAGCGCGCTGATAACTATGATTATTTTTCTCATATCCGCAACTCCTTATTATAATAATTCCTTTCCTGTTGTATTTAAAAATATACTGCGCTGCACCGACGGTATACGATAAATACTTAACCGCCGCAATACTTCATCAGGCGTTAACCTGACTATTTTCCGCATTCTTGCTGCACCTGCTTCTTTCTACAATAACAATAACAAAATATATTAATCTTATCAGTATCAATGCACAGAAGCTGATCAGAAATTCAGGTCTCATAAAACCAAACACAGGTATTAAAACAACTATTACCAGGGAAATGCCGTTTAATATACTTTTCAGTTTTGTCTTCCACTCGTGAGAAATGAAATAAAGAATGCCATGGCTTATGGTAAGTTCATACAAAATTGAGAAAATCGCAATCATCCACACTAGACCAATAGACATCAAGCTTACATACTTATCATCTTCCGATTCATATGTTAATACATCATACACCAAAAAACCGCAGCCAATTATTGTGGCAAGTATAACAAGCGTGCTGACTACTATAAATACCTTTCTCATGTCCTTAGCTCCTTATTTAAAAATTAATAAAATACACTGAATGCTCTGCCAAAATACGATAAACCGGTTGGCGCGTTCGTATAAATATTCCGCCGCACAGATAAGCGGGCGGAACAAGCTAAAATTACGGCAGTATAAACACAGCCCAGGCACTACTTTCTCACAACATGATACCAGTCGCCGGTGATTCTTTTGGCAGTTCCCTCATTAATCTTATCCATCAATTTTGGCTTCCCTTCCGGGGAATACACCAATGAGTATAATAAGTTATCTGTTTTAAAATATACGGTACCATTGTAATATTCTATATTATCCAGATGAGCATCTTTGTGAGGGAACGCTTCCCGAATTTTAAGAAAGCTGTTCTTTATATCTTCAGGCACTGTTATAATTTCAGCATCATATAGTATTTCCCCGCTAATTTCGCCATAACCGTAGTCGAAATAGCATAGGCCGTTTTCAGTCGGATGTTCTTGGCTGTACTCGGTGCAGAAGGACGCTACAGCCTCAAAGTCGGCCTGATAATCTGCAAAATCCTCTACATTATACGCCCATTTTGAAATATAACTAAATATAGCCAGAATACCAACATGCACAGTAGCCCAAACCAAAACTGCTATAATTATTCCAATTACAGTCCACTTAACAGTTGTTCGAAGATTGCTTTTCATAAAAATTCACCTCTCCCTTTAAATATCTCCGAAAAAACGGCATAAATTCCTTTTTTGCAATCCAAACCCGGCGCCTATCTTATGCAGGCTAGCCTAAATAACACTGTCAAAGCGCCTCCCCGTAAAGATAAAAACGACCGTCCTATATTTAAAACTCTTTTAGCAGACCCTCTGCACGCATCCATGCCGCAGCTTTGTGTTTATATTATAAATATTTTAACTATTTCATTATACTAGATAGCAGAATAAATGTCCAGCCGCAAAATGAAATTTTATAAAAAATTTTGTATGCTAGCTTGACATAATGCAGCGATATATCAAATAAAGCCGAATATACGGCTGCATAGCCTATATAATCTATATAGCGTTAGTGTCCAAGGGCTGATACGCTTCGGCGGGAAAACACGCCTTTCCCAGGCTTGCCTCGGCCGGCACATGCTTTTCCCCCTTCCCCGTCTGCCTTGAGAACATTAAAAACAGGATTCTTTACTGCCTTGAGATTTCAGAGCCAAACTTATACTGCTTTATGCCACGCAAGGCACCTCCAATTTATGCTCCGCCAGGCACTCAAACGGCATTGCCGGGCGCGCAGCGCGCCGGCAAGCCAAAGCAGCGCGGCTTGGGCGCAGCTCCAGCCAGTTTAAGCTACATTGTCCTTTATGCCCCAGCGCTGTCCTGTCCGCTCCAAAAACTAAAAAACCGGACAAAGACTGCCCGGATAAAAATTATTTTTTCATTTTTTCCTTGAAAAAGCGTCTTGACTTGCTTTCCGAGTTGTCAACTCGATCAAGAAATTCCAAGAGGCTTTTTATTATGCCTCCGCTTAACAGGTATTCTGCCACAGAACAGAGCATGCGTTCCGCATATTTTTCGTACTGTTCTTTATATTCTATTTCCAGCTCATAATCAGTAACGCCGAGATAGGCATTTTTATCAAGCACTATTTCGCAGAACTCATCCCTATAAACTGTCCTTCTTTGGGTAATAAGACTGCCCTGCAAATAAAGGCCCCTGCTGCTGAAGTAAGTTTCATTAAATTCATCACTTGTAAACAGGCGGCTTTCAATACTGCCATACAGCGGCGCTTCACCATGGCATTTAATTTCAGCAGTATATTTCCCATCCTTAAAACGAATACGGCAGGTTATTCCCTTGCTGTTCATTTCTAAATTTTCCGTATCAAAATAATAATTGGTCTGCAATACCGGTTCAGCGCCCTGGTCTCCTATTTTATTTATAATTTCATGATATTCTTCTGCTGTAAGCAACAGCTTTTTTTCAAATTCAAGCATCCATACTTCCCCTTATGATTTTCCCCGAACCGTTTTTAGGCAAAGCGTCCACTATTTCAATTAACGCAGGCACCTGAAAAGAGGGCAGGCAATCCCCGCACAGCCTTTTAACTTCTGCAGCAGATTCAAAATCACCTACTATTTTTAAACCTATCTGCGTTCCGCCGCGGCCTTTATATCCATAGGCCAAAGCCTCTTTTACCCGCGGGTCAGTTTTTAACGCCGACTCAATTTCCGCAGGATATATATTCATGCCTGATTTGATAATCATATGATCATTTCTGCCTTTTATCTTAAGAAAGCCTTCGTCGTTTATTTCGGCCACATCCCCTGTGCAGAGCCAGCCGGCACGAACTGCGTTTTTGGTTTTTTCGGGTTCTCTATAATAGCCGAGCATTACGTTTTTTCCTTTTACCCACAAAATGCCCTCCTCGTTTTTTCCGCATGCCCTGCCGTCCGGGCCCATTATTTTAATGGAAACAGATTTTAACGGTACGCCGACATAGTCCGGATAATTTTTAAATTTATCAGGCGGCAGGAAGGCCACTCTCGGACTGGCTTCAGTCAAACCGTAAACATGATAGATTTCTGTTCCCGGATACGCTTCTGCAATGCGAAGCGCTGTTTCCCGCCCCATGCATTCGCCGCTTATGCAAATGCGAGCCAATGTATTCCCATAGGGCGCATGTTTTAAGCGCGCCATCATTTCAAATAATGTAGGCGTTCCGCAAAGCGCAGTGATTTTATGCCGGGAAATAAGCTCGGATAATTTATAAGGGTTGAAGCCTTCTGAATAAAACCTGATTTTACAGCCCTTTATCAGCGCCGTTAAAAACTCGCCCGTTAAAACAGCGCAGTGATACAGCGGCCGTGCAATAAGAAGATAATCCTCAGGACCTATATTAAAATAATCAGCAATATCTTCCACATTGCAAATAATATTATTCTCGCTCAGCATTACGCCTTTGGGGCTGCCGGTCGTACCCGAAGTGCACATAATAATGGCCGGGTGCGCTTGGGGCGCAGCATATGTACTGCCCGGCAGCGTCCCCACTGTAAATTGACTGTTCTCATCTGTAATAACCGCGTCGGGGCTTATGGTATCCAATATTTTATTGCAGTGCAGCTCTCCATAGCGCATTGACAGCGGCAAGGCCGTTACCTGCGCGGCAAAACATCCCAGCAGAGCCATTGCGGCCGACATCTCCGACCGGCAGAGCACAGCGCAGCATTTAATTCCTTTAAGCTTCTGAGCGAAAGCCTCCGCCCATATAACAAGCGCTTCAAAGGAAAGCTCGGCGTTATTTTCGCATACCGTCTGGTTAGGGTGCTCCAGCATTTTTGTTTTTATAAATTCCCAAAGTTTCATTTGTATTTAACACTCCCGTTTTTAATAAGCTTATTAAGCAGTTTCTCTTCCTCGCTGTTAATAAACAGCATTTTATTCCTTATTACCGGCAAAACCGAATCCCGGCGCTTCATATAATGGGAAGCATAAAGCATACGCATTGCATCCGCTTCTTTTACCAATGGAGCATATTGCCTGCTCACCTCCGCCGGGATTCCCAGAGCCTGTTCAATGCATTGTATACTTTCAAGCATGAGTTTTTTTTGTTCCCAAATCTGATGGAAAATCCGGCGGTCCATTTTTTCGTAAGGAATAAAGCCGTCAATCATTTCCCCGATATATTTAGCGACATACTCCTGCACGACTATTCCGTGGATAAACCCTTCTCCGGTCAGAGGATATTTTTCAATAGATGAATCCAGATATTCCGCGATTGTCTTAAGCGCCGTTTTTGCGCAAAATTCCACCTTTCCCGGCAGAGGTTTAATACCGCATATTCCTATATAACCGCCGTTTCTCAGTATTGCTTTGCGCCCCGCTTCAAAGCAGGACTGCGGGGTCCAAAACGTCTGATATATCCATTTGCTGTCGTAGGCGTACATGCAATAGGTTTTATCCTCCTGATTATAGCCGCAGATTAAACCGTCATGATAAAAATGCTTTTCTTTGTACCAGCTTTTCCCTTTAATATAGTAGTCGTCCAATCCTTCAAAATGTACATAATACCCGGCGTCTATCAGATTCCTGATTACTGCATGCACATGCCCCTTTAGATACAGAGCATCAATCCACTTTTTATCTAAATAAGGATTTTCCCTCCATGTAGAGCAGGATACGCTGATTTTAGGAGCCGATGTGCAGTTCAAATAGCTGCGGTTCCATATTAAAATCAAATTATTATTAAGAAACCAGTTCCTGATAGACGGATTATCATTAATAACGGCAGAGGCATCGCCCTGATAGTGATATGTACTGTATATTGGCGCAATTATAGGCAGTTCCGCATACTTATTCATCCTCTTCACTCCGATATTTTTCAATTAACTCAAGCACATCTTCCACGCTTGCTAAATCATTGGGATCCATGTCCGCTTCCTCAAGCTGAATGCCAAAACAGTCCTCTATTTCCAGCAAGAGCGTTACCATTGAAAGGCTGTCCAGCGCAAGGTCGTCTTTCAATTTGTCATCAGTTCTTATATCTTCCATTCCGCTTAGTTCTTTTAATATTTCAACTGCATTTTCAAATATTTTCATTTTGCATCACCTCTTTAACTGTTTGCTTTACCAGCTCATAGGCTTGGCCCTCGCTATTATCTGTCGATATCAGTATTCCGCCGTTAGCCCGGCAAATATCTATATATTCCTCCCGCAATTTATATTGCAGCTCCATATCAATATATCTGTCCTTCTCCTCAGGGCGCCGGCGGACTCTTGCCACTGCCCTTTCAACCGGAACATCAAAGAAAAACGCAATATCAGGTTTTATTATCCATTGGGCAATTTCATATATCCATTGGTCATTTTTAAATCCCCTTGCTCTTAAATTAGCAAGGCAGGAATAGAAATATCTGTCGCTTAAAACAATTTTGCCTTTGGCCATCTCCGGCTCAATAACCTTATTAACATGCTGCAAACGATCAGACGCGCAGAGAAGGGATAAGCTGCGGTAATCATAAGCAGCGTGATGGGGCGAATCAGTATATGTTCTGAAAATTTCAGATTTGCGGACAAAATCAGTAGGCTGCTTTGTGATAAAAACCTGATGCTTTTCCTCCAGGTCTTTGGTCAAACGCTTCAGCATGGTAGTTTTGCCGCATCCGTCCAAACCGCAGACTGTTATAAGCATGCCTCCAGTGTTATTGCCGCGCATGTTAAGTTTTTTCATTTGTTTTGTCCTCCTTTAATTCTGCGGCACGGTCTTCCACAAAAAAACGGTCGGCCGCACTGGCCGTTTTATACGTTAAAAGTCTCTTTCCCGCAGGGTCAGTTACCTGCAAACGGAAAGCAGGATGTCCTGAAAGAATCCATTCTGAAGTCCGTATGGCCGTTTGAAAGTTCATATCAAATAAATCCGCGGTTTCTAAAATTGCATACGCGCAAATCTTATCCAGCCGCAATTCTTCTGCACGCGCAAACATACGCTCTGTCTCAGCATCTGTCATTTTGTCAAGCAGCATATAAATATCGCAGTATTTATATAAGGTCATATCTCTGCGCATCTCAATCCAGGGCAATGTTGTAGCCTCTTTATAAAGATGGACGCATAGATGTATAAAGAAATCCTCCCTGCCAAGCGTCGGAAGGCTGATGCCCTGCTGCAAAACAGTGCGCCTATTGCCTAGGAATGCCGAAAGGATATCATTTTCTCCGTTTTTATAGTCAAGAGAAAAATTAATATCCACCTCAAGATATTTCATAAAAGGCAAATCCACCTCTTTTATAAACGGAACGGTTTCCCCTCTGAGCATTTTGGACTGTATAATATCCGCACGCGATGCAGGAATAAATTCTCCGCCCGTTACGCTGCCCTGCTTAAATCCATTGCTGCTCAAAAGCTTTCCTACCGAGGTAACGTCATGCGGAAGCACCAGCAGGTCTATATCGTTGGCAGTGCGGCAGCCTTCGGGGTAACAGGCGCATAAAACGGCCCCCTTTAACATGGCAGCCTCAACATCGCTTTGGGACAAAATCTCCGAAACCATCCGAACACATTTAAAATAGCTTTTATTTTTCTGGACATTTTGTTCATAGGCAGATCTTATTGCATTCCTGAATTCCCGGTTGAGCATTCCAAGCAGATTATGCGTCTTTAGATTATAGTAGGCAATGCCCTGCATGCGGTTAAAAAATAACTGTCCCAGAACAGCCGGCGTTGCATATTTAAGCAATTCCTTATCCACCCTATCCGAATTAAAGCTGCACAATTTTTTAAACAGCTCTTTTTCCTTTTGTTTCATGTCTGTTTTCCTTTCTATAATTTGGTTTGGTATATTCCGCGATTATGACTTTAACCAAGCTGCACTCTTCTTCGTTCAGGCTGCATACTTCCTTAGCTTGGGCAAAAGAGAGGAGCTTTCGCAATACGGCCAATTCTTTTTCGGACATATATATTCTCCCGGCAGAATTATTATCCATTATATAAACTCCTCCGTAGTATCTGCCGCACTGAGTATATATAGGTTCTGTAGCGCTGAGCACTTCAATATCGCGCAAAATAGTTCTTACGGAAACGCCGAACTCTTCCGCTAAATTAGAAATCTTTTCATGCCTGCGCCGGTAAAGCACGCGCATTATTTCTGTTCGCCGTTCGGCCGTTCCCATTCTTTTTCCCTCCTTTCCTGCATGCATTTTATCTTTTAACCATGACAGCCACTGTCAGGGTTAAAATAAAGAATCCAGCAGAGGCGAAAAGAAAATGCCCGGCCTATTTGATGCTTATAAAAATCTCATTGGGGGATATTGGCAAAAATACAGCAACCTTATTTTTAAAATTGAAAGAGAGTTCAAGCCCTTATCCAAGTCAAACTGCGCATAGTACACAACAAAATATTTATGCAGGGATATCTTCCGCATGGGATTACAGGATTCAGCGTAAATAAAAAATGGGAGGTCCCATAAAAGGCGCTCCCACCAATAACTATATTCTTAACCATCGCTTTAGGAAAAAAATCCGAGCGTCCTTGCGAACACTCGGATCAGGCTTGCATTATAAAAAAGATATTAGGTAAAACCGTGAAATTAAAACAGGCTTTAAAGTTCGGATTGAGCCATTTTGTCGGCGGTTATTCTCAGCGTTTTTCAGTTCCTTGTCCCATTGCAGCAGTGTTTTCCCGTGTTCAGGCGCTCTTTTCTTCTACCTGCGGTTCCTGTATACGGCAGACGACAAGAATTGCCGCGACAAATAATAGAAGTGTGAAAACGAAGGGTAGGCGGCGGTCCAGGCTGGAGAGCCAGCCGGCCAAATATCCGAAGGGAGAAGAGAGCGCAATGGTGGACGCCATGATAAGAGCATTCAGGCGCGCCCGTTCCTGGGGGATGATGTTGAGCTGAAGCAGCGCATCCTTGCGCGGATTCACCAGCGCGGCAGCCACGGCAGCAACAAATACATACAACAGCACAAAAAGCAGACTGTCCGCAGGAGAGAAAATCAGCACCAATGCCCCCACGGCATACAGGGCCAAGCCAATCCACAGCGGGAGGCGAAATTGCGCGGCGTTCATGCGGTGCTGGAACCCTACCATAAATATCAGCATAACAGCAGCGTTCAAAATGGGAAACAGCGCTAAAAAATTTTCCGAAAGCCCCAGCCGCTGTGTTACATACAGTCCGAAGAAATTTGTGCTCACCATATTGGTGATATACAGAATTACCGAAACCGCTACCGCTTTGAGTACGCTCCTGTTTTTCAGAAGGCTGGGGATCAGCTGGCGATATTCCCCCAGCATATGGAGAATAGAGACTCCCCTTGTCTCAGCCCGACGTATTTGGCCCTGCTTGGTCTCACGGCAAAACCTGAAGGTAATGAAAGTTTTTATGAGCATGGTCAGCGCAAAGAGGATATATAATACCCGTACTACCGGCACAATGGAATACGAACTGATAAACAAGCCGGAAAGCGGCGCAAAAAAGATAGCCACCAGCCCGCCGATATTCACCCAGGTATATATCCCAACCAGATCCTTTGGACGGGCATCCTCGATAAGCAGACAGTACCATGCCGTCTGGTTAATTTGTTCAAAGCAGTTGAGCAGCGCAGCGACCAAAAACGCCCAGAAATTGTTTGAAACGGCCCACACCAGGCACGCCATCGCCCAACCGAAAAAATCCCCCATCATAGTTGTAAATTTTCGTCCCAGCTTGTCAGATAAAATTCCCCCAAAAAAGGATAACAGCACCTGAACCACCATTGTAATGGAAAGAATCAGGCCAATCTGCAAATCTGTGATGCCCTGTGTGTACATGTAAAGAGTGGCAAAGGGTGAGATAAGATTGTAAGGAATGCCCCATAACGGTTCAATTAATACAAGGGTCCGTGGATTTCCCCTGTTGTCAGCCAGCACCCGGAGGAGAGGGTGCGCTTTCAGGCTTCTTATTTTTTCTTTCAGCTTCATATAGGATTTTTCGGCTTTCTCTAATTTTCTATTTATTCTATCATACTTACAGATAAACGAGAAGCGCTTTTTTGCAGTATTTCGCCCTCCCGAAACATTGTTTTTGTTAATTTATGGAGACGTTTAGTATAAGCAATTTGACATTGCAATAAGATTGGAAAACACAGATAAAAAGAGTACCCGCAGGTCGCCATAGAGGGCGGCAGACGTTTAACAGCAAAACAGCAAGCCGGTGTGCTGCGAGCGCGCCGGCAAGCAAACAACGGGCCCTTGCAGTACCAAATACCCCAAATCGCCAACCATATCCCTTGGCTGATTAAACTTCCCAGGGCACGGAGCATAAATCATTATATTTTCATCGTCTTCCCTCTTATACGCACATAATCAGCATACCAGACTCCATCATGATATAAATTGTCTTCTAAAATATTTACCCTAAATTGACAAGGGCATATACGGTCAGGACGGGGCTGTTTGAGTGTCCTGCTGTGTTGCTTTTCGCTCCGTGTACGCCCGGTACACGGCGTTCAAGCGCCTTGCAGGGCACCCAAACGGCCGCTGTCTGACTCTTTGACCTCCAGCA
>ERZ827524.2995-NODE-2995-length-10582-cov-3.576233_pt1 | contig 10582 bp, 12 predicted proteins | sample MGYA00519702_ERZ827524 | MGnify/ENA primary metagenome ERZ827524 (study PRJEB31778, sample SAMEA3449341) | human gut metagenome | biome: human gut; feature: human-associated habitat; material: faeces | place: United Kingdom | collected 2010/2012 ...
CTCGTCGAATCTCTTTCCGCCGCTCCTGCAAGGCAGTACCCCGCGTCATCGGTAAAGCCCGTCTTGACTCCGATCGCCCCGCTGTAGCTTTTTATCAGTTTATTGGTATTGGTCAATCCCGTTTTGCCTCCTCTGAGCGTATCCATCCAAATAGTAGAGTATTTTGTAATATCCCGATGTTTTAATAGTTCCCGGGACATAATAGCAATATCGTGTGCCGTAGTTAAATGCCCATCCGCATCCAATCCGGTCGCATTTTTAAAAGTGGTATTATTCATGCCAAGCTGCTTTGCACGACGGTTCATTAAGTCAACAAATGTTTCTTCACTGCCTGAAACATGTTCTCCCAAGGCTACAGAAGCATCATTGGCAGAATTAACCGCTGTCGCCTTGATTAAATCGTCAACGCTCATCTGTTCACCGACTTCCAACCAGATTTGCGTACCCCCCATCGAACTTGCATGTGCTGTACAGGTAACCTTATCGGTATATTTTAAATTTCCCGACTCAATTTCCTCCATGACCAGCAATAAGGTCATAATTTTTGTAACCGATGCCGGCGGCATTTTTTCTTCTGCGTTTTCGGTGTATAAAATTTTACCGGTTTTTTGTTCCATCAAAATTGCAGATTTCACCGGCAACTCTAATTTTACCGACTGCTTTTTTTCCTCCTGCTTTTCCACAGCTGCAGCCGAAAGAGCGGTACTGATAAATAAAGCCCCGACAGTGAGCAATACTATCCCTTTTTTCCACATAAAAATCCTCCTATTCCGTTTGGTATGGCTTACTTCATACATATGCGAAATATGAGGATTTTATTTCATAGCAGATCGGATTATTCTGTGCATTTTCGCACTCTGAAAACTTCTTTGAAAAGCAATAACAATCAATGTCCGAGTGTTCTATCATTTCTCGGTATTTCACTGCCGGCTTCGTTTCATTTTTTCTGCTGTTCAAACAAAATTATTACTATCAGAATCATTTCTGAAAAACGCACTTTCAGTATCTATCCAAGTAGCGTACAAAACGGTAGAAATGTTCACAACTATATAGTACAATTAAATTCTATTTTGAAAAGAACTATAAATTTAACTTAAGGAGGTAATGAAACTTAAAAATACATATGGTTGAGTAAATGATTCGAATAAAATCTGTTTAATTATAATTGAAACAGCAGTGTATCATCAGCCTTTCTATTCAGAAGACTTCATATTGATAACAGAAAAAAGAAGCATTAAAATCGGTTTTCAAACGATTCCAATAAATAGATACTTTTCAAAATATAAAAGAAATCAAGATGATGTTTGATAAACCATCTTGATAAAATTGAATGACAGTCATAAAAAGGTTCAAAAAAATCACCTAAAATAAATTAAAATTCGGTATGATATTGATAAAACCATTTTTGAGGAATGATGTACATTAGCAAAATGGTATAAAATTAATATTTAGAAAAGTTCTTCAATGCTTTTTCCGAAAGTTTCCATTCATAGATTTAGTAAAATTTACGCAATTCACACACTTATATTTACCGGATTATCGGAAAAAATATCATTGTATTTAAAATAACTTTTCCGAAAAATGATGCTTTGGAGAACGAGTTTCAAATAAAATACAGAATTTCCGGATATGGAGATTCGCGTGAAGTTTTTTCACGCTCCAATTCTTTCTTTTGTCCTAGGATAGTAAAGAAGAATAAATTTAAAAAGGAATGGTGATTTTTATGAATAAAACGGCAAGCAGTATTGCCAAAGGGATGGCTGCAGGCGTCGCAGTAGGAGCAGTAACTTACATGATGACCAATTCAAACCGTAAAAGAAGCAAGGCAATCAAAAAAGGTACCGGTAAGGCAATTAAAGCAGTCGGTACTATTGTAGATAACGTTACAACGATGATGAGATAATGCGGAATTAATAAAATCCGGACAGATTTTCTGCCCGGATTTTATTAATATATCAGTAAATTCTAACAATTGAAATGAGAGATAACCATATGGAAAAGCTAATAATAAATCAACGACGTTGTAAAGGATGTAAACTCTGTGTGTCTGTATGTCCGAAAAAAATCCTGGAATTAGATAAAAACAGCCTGAATCCCAAAGGATATCACCCTGTTTTTGTTACCGATTCCGATAAATGTATCCGATGCGCATTTTGCGCAACCATCTGTCCGGACAGTGTATTTGAATTATCAGAGCAAGACAATGAGGAAAAGAGCAATCAACATAACATCTCTTCGAAAAATCGATCTGTTCCGATACAAGAAGTAGATTCAGACGAAGATAGTGCAAAACCGAAAGCAGTTGTAAATAAAGACAAAGGGGGAAACGCCAAATGAGCGAACGTTTCTTAATGAAAGGAAATGAAGCGGTTGCAGAAGCCGCCATTCGTGCAGGTTGTCGATGCTATTTCGGTTATCCGATCACCCCTCAAACTGAAATTGCCGCTTATATGTCAAAACATATGAAGCAGTCCGGAGGAGTATTTCTGCAAGCAGAGTCCGAAATAGCAGCAATTAATATGGTACTGGGAGCAGCAGCAGTCGGAGCGCGTGCCATGACCTCCTCGTCCTCCCCGGGAATCAGTCTGAAAAGTGAGGCTATTTCTTATATTGCCGGCTCTGATTTGCCTTGTGTGATCATCAATGTGCAGCGTGCCGGTCCGGGGCTTGGCGGAATTCAGCCCTCCCAGGCTGATTACTTTCAGGCAACCAGAGGATTGGGGCACGGAGATTTTTATTTAATGGTATTTGCTCCCTCCACCATCCAGGAAAGCGTTGATATCATGTCTGTTGCCTTTGATTTATCCGAAAAATACCGAGTGCCATGCTTCATTTTATCAGACGGCATCATCGGTCAAATGATGGAACCCGTTTCTTTTCCCAAAGAATCATCTTTCTCTTTTTCCAAAAAAGATTGGGCACTGACCGGTACCCAAGGAAAGCGTTCTCCGAATATTATTAACTCCCTGATTCTTTCTCCGCAGGCTTTGGAAAAATCTATTCAAGAGCGTTTTGCCCGATATGAATTAATTAAAAAAAATGAAGTTCAATTTGAATCCTACTTATTGGAGGATGCTGACATAGCAGTCGTTGCATTCGGCGCTGCGGCAAGGATGGCAAAATCCGCCGTAAATGAAGCAAGACAAAACGGAATCAAAGTCGGATTGTTTCGTCCCATCAGTTTATGGCCGTTTCCGTCTCAGGAACTATTGGCATTAAAAGAAAAAATCAAACATCTGCTTTGTGTTGAAATGAATATGGGGCAAATGGTTGAAGATGTCAAATTAGCAGTAAACGGGACCATTCCGGTTACTTTTTATGGCAGAACCGGAGGGTGCATACCATCTCCTGAAGAGATCATCAAAGAAATTATCACGCTGGACAAAAAATATAAGAAAGGGTGAACAAGCTGTGATATATCGCAGAACAAAAGGTCTGACTCAAAAGGAAACTCATTATTGTCCCGGATGTACACATGGAATCGTGCATAAAATCGTAGGCGAGGTTTTAGAAGAACTTGACATGTTAGGAAAAACGGTAGGAGTAGCTTCAGTCGGATGTTCGGTTATGGCGTATGACTATTTTAACTGTGATATGGTACAAGCTCCTCACGGTCGTGCACCGGCTGTGGCAACCGGTATGAAACGATTCCGAAAACAAGCAGCTGTTATTTTTACTTATCAAGGAGACGGAGATCTTGCCTCTATCGGTATGGCTGAAACAGTACATGCTGCAGCCAGAGGCGAAAATATAACAATTATCTTTATCAACAATGCAATATACGGTATGACTGGCGGTCAAATGGCTCCCACAACCCTCCCGCATCAAATCACCCAAACAACACCGACCGGACGCAGCACATTCGAAACCGGAAGCCCTATCAGAATATGCGAACTGCTTGCCACCCTGGAAGGTACTGCTTTTGCACAGCGTGTTTCAACCGATAGCGTAACGTCCATCCGTAAAGCGAAGCATGCAATCAAAAAAGCTTTCGAATATCAAATAGAAGAAAAGGGATTTTCCATTGTGGAGGTTTTGTCTACCTGCCCGACAAACTGGGGCATGTCCCCTGTCGAAGCTCTGCAATGGCTCAAAGAAAACATGATACCTTACTATCCCCTCGGAATTTTCAAGGAAAAAGGATAAAATAGAAAGGAGATTTTTATGTTACTTCATATGCTGTTGGCAGGATTTGGTGGTCAGGGTATTTTATTTGCCGGAAAAGTGGCAGCACAAGTCGGAATGCTAAAGGAAAAACAAGTATCATGGCTTCCCTCTTACGGACCGGAAATGAGAGGAGGTACGGCAAATTGCTCCGTTTGTATTGACGATGCTCCGATCGGAAGCCCTATTGTGTCAGAGCCACAAACCCTGATTGTGATGAATGCCCCGTCTTTTGATAAATTCTCTGACAAGGTCAAACCGGGCGGAATGATTGTGCTAGATTCTTCTCTGATTGAAAAAGAGACAAAACGCACGGATATCAACATCATCTCCCTGCCCGCAACAGAAATAGCAACCAAACATGGATTAGATGGATTTGGCAATATGGTAATACTGGGAGCAGCAATGAAAGCAACCCGTTTTGCTGCCATTGAGGAATTAAATGAAAGTATTCGGTTTTGCGTACCGGAAAAAAAGCAGCATTTATTGAAAAAAAACTTTCATGCAATTAAACTCGGTTTTGAATATCAACAATAGTTCGGTATTATAAAATTGCTGCAACCAAAAGCAAACAAAGAAAATGTGGTTGCTTTCGAGGAAGTGAATTGTAGTGCATTATATTGTTTACCTATAAGTGATGTCACATTATCATCTGACTCTTTGCCAACCACTATAAATGTTAAAGGCTATGATGGCTCAATTGAGTCTAAAATCCAAATCGAAGATGTTTCATATGTCTATGATAAAAGCATTTCGCCCCAACTAAAAATTACAATTTCCGGAACAAAAACATATGGAGCGAATTCTTCATCCTATGATATGATTGGTTACAAATTATATGATAGTAAAGGATATTTGGTTGATTCCGGCAATATATATTTGAGCTCTCTCAAAGAGAGATAAATTCAAGGATGATTCAATTATTGTGTATGATATTACTCCTGGGGAAACATATAGCATAAAGTTCTCTGATTATGATTGGTAAATAGTAAAAGCACTCTGCGATTGCAGAGTGCTTTCGTTTTACAAGAATATTACCTCACTATTGACTACTTCCATAGCGGCGTTACGAATGGCATACATTTTGCCAACCCATAACATTTGGTCGGTTGCCTTTAACTGCTCGGTAATACCTTGCTACAGGTTATTTGAATTTATATATTTAGTTTATCATCTTGTTTAATTGAAATCCGCTTAATAGAAATATACCCACACCAGATAATGCCCACCATGACGCAAAATACAATTAAAGTCCAAAACACAGACACCCATCCAAAATGATCGGCTATATACCCAAGTCCGTATGAACTAACGGTGCTGCCTAAATAACAAAACCCGTTTAAAACTCCGGCACATAAACCAGAGTTGACCTTTTCTCTCATAAATATTGGAAAAATACTTGTAATTAAACTATTTAAGCTTGATGCAAAAAAGTTAACAGCAACCAATCCAATAAGCATTAACGCCACTTGTTTTAACGCAAGGCTTCCTATGATAATCCCTATTACGCCACCCATCATAGCAAACACCACAAAGCAATGTGTTACATAGTCGGGTATTTTTTTATGCATTGTTAGTGCATAAGCATTACCGAAGATCGCCACTATCGGCAATAAAATAGTTAACAAAATGGATAGAGAATCTGCCATTGAATATTCTTCTTTTAATATAGAGGGAACCCACGTTGTTAATCCATCTTTGATTAAATTAACTCCAATTGCGCAAAAACAAAGAACATATATTGATGTATAAAAAACCTTTTTTTCACCTCTTTTTTGCTGTATTATTCCTTGGGTAAGTTTTTTTTCCTCTTTTATCACATTTTCTTCTGTTGCTTTTTCTTTTTTTGCTCCCCTTACAGTTCTTTTGTAAAGGAGTATCCATAAAGCGGCAACAATTGTTTCTGCTATCGCCGCAGTATAAAAAGCAAGTTTAAATTTATCAAATATTGCGTAAACTGAACTCAGACTATAAATGATCAATGTACCGGTAGCAACTGTTGTCCCCATAATTAGACTGGATTTGCCCAAATCTTTTTGAGGCAAAGTTTCCGATAATAAACGTACAAGAGTAGGCCAAAGTACCGATAATGCCAATCCGTTTATTAGCCATAACCACTTAATAATATTAAAATTTGAATTGATCGCAACGATTAAGTTTATAATAGCTGAAATAATAAGACTGCAAAAAATCATCCACTTTATGTTATACTTTTTGCAAAAAATACCATTAATCGCTTGACCTATTCCATACGAAAAAAAGAAAAATGTAGGTACCATACCAGCTTCTGATTTTGTTACCTGATAATAATCAATAATCTGTGTAATGTTGGCGGAATAATTAACCTTTCCAAGATAGGATATCATATACATAATCCATCCCAAAAAAATTAAAAGGCTCGCATCACTTTTTCTATCTCTGTTTTCAAAATTTTTATACATTTCTCTTTTTTCGCATCATATTTATTCATATGATGCTATTACCTTCCCATTCATCATCAGGAGTAACGCACAACAAATTTGCGACAGTAGGTGCAATGTCTTTGATACTTATGTTTTCAAGTCTACTGTTCGGCTCAAAATCCTTTCCCATAACTATGAACGGAATGGTCATATCTTCCTTTAAATCTGTACCATGCATTCTGTCATGCCCGCCATGATCTGCTGTTATAAAAACAGTATAATCCTCAGGCAGAACGCTTATAACGCGCTCTATATTATCCCAACTGTTATGTATTGCTTCCATATACTCATCGCTCATCCAGCCATATTGATGTCCCGCCTCATCACTATAACCCAAATATAAAAATGAAAAATCCGTATAGTTGTTTGTTAAATATTCTATTGCTGCATCAGTTACCACGTTATTCGCTTTGTCATATCCAACATCTCTTCCTTTACAGAAAAAAGAAAAAGTGAGTGAGTTCGGTCTTGACAAATCTCTTAACTCTTCCCAATTGTAAAAAAATGCACTTTTCTTTCCATTTTGCAAAAGGACCTCGCAAAGACCATTTACCGGACGAACTTGAGGAGCATATACATTAGTAGTTGTCCCGTGCCTTAACGGGTCAACACTATGAAAAAGCGACATATGGCACGGAAGCGTTACAGAAGGCATAACAGTTTGAGCCTCCATGCTGTAAGCTGATTTTTTCATTATTTCTTTTACCCTAGGCAAATTCTGAATTGCATCAGCCCTCATTCCATCTACTAAAATAACTAATATTCTCATTATTTTTCCTCCCCGTTAAATATGTTAATTCCATTTTCTTTATAAAGTTTTAACAAGCCAGTAGGTAATTTATTGTCTGTAACATAACAGTATTCATTTTTCATATCATCTAATTTAAGCAATGCCTTTTTTTCAAATTTACTGCTATCCGCTAAAATATAAATCTCGTCAGCGCATTTTAAAATTTGTTTTTGAATTTGATATAGGTCCTGTTGATAATCACATATTCCGAATTCAATCGAAACTGCCGATGGAAAGACAAACGCTTGTTGTACATGAATTTTACTTAATGCATCTAAAACCAAACTACCATAAAAGGCGTTTTCTTCTTTAATAAAATGACCACCGCACAAAATCGCTTTAAAATCTTTGTGATAACACAGGACATTAAACACGTCCAAAGAATGTGTAACAACGGTAAGGCATGAAAACTTCTCTTTCAATATTTGTGCAAAAGATATTGCTGTGCTACCTTGGTCAAGAAAAATTATGTCTCCCTCCTTTACAAATCCTGCTGCATTTAATGACAGATTTCTCTTCTCATCAGAAAACTCTTTGTTACGTTCTTGCAAATTATAAAATTTCTTCATATCCGAATTTGCAACGGCTCCGCCGTGAACGCGTTTTAACAGACCTTGTTCTTCCATAAACAATAAATCTCTGCGAATTGTTTCTACAGAAACACTATATTCTTTCACCAAATCCGCCGTTGTTGCTGCACCAAACTTTTGAATATGTTCATATATTTTGTCCTGCCGGTTTTTTGCAAACATTTTCAATCATCTCCAATTGATTACACATTTTACCACATAATTACACAATTGTCAATATAAAAGAACCATACTTAATGTATCTACATCATTTTCTTTATCTGCCTTTCCGAGATAGATTATGCAAAATAATTTCGCTCCTTGCATACTCCCCGACTTAATCAATCATCTAACGTCGCTAACGCTCAATTTTTTGGAACGTCACTATCTTACCGATTCAAGTTCTTTAAATTAAAAAAGCCAAAGAAAAAACCGCAAACCTAAGTTTGCAGTCTTTTCTTTTTATTTTATTCATCCGTGAATCGACGTTCTATTCTCTCCTATCTATTATCTGAATGTGCAATAATCAGTTAGATAAATTGAAAAACTGCAAGTATTTGAAGCAAAAACCAGTTTACTATTCCTGCTTACAGTTATCTGTTATCCACTTTCTCTGGATACATATCGTGTTGAGCAAGACGGTCATATGCAATCTTTTCCCACATTGTTCCACTTCGTCCATAATTGCAATATGGATCAATCGAAATTCCGCCGCGCGGGAGGAATTTGCCCCATACTTCAATATATTTCGGATTCATCAAGCGAATCAAGTCCTTCATAATAACATTTACAACATCCTCGTGGAAATCACCGTGATTACGAAAGCTGAACAAATACAGCTTCAAAGATTTGCTCTCCACCATTTTAATATCCGGCACATAAGATATGTATATGGTCGCGAAATCAGGTTGACCTGTTATTGGACAGAGACTTGTAAATTCCGGACAATTGAATTTTACGAAATAATCATTGTCGGGATGCTTATTATCAAAAGTTTCTAATAACTCGGCAGAATATTCAGACGGGTAACTCGTCTCTTGCGAACCTAACTTTTTTAAACCTTCATTTTCTCTCATTGTTTATCTCCCTACTACATTATATTTGATGTCATAATCATAAACATCGATATTTTCATTCTTCTTAACCCACTTTACAACAGCGTAAGTAATGGGTGTGAAGAGAATTTCATAGACAACCTTAAACAAATATTGGAAAAGTATCATTTGCAGGAGAACTGAATTTTCCATAGTACCCCAGAAGGATATCCCAATAAAAATAATGGAATCAAAGCCTTCCCCGATTACTGTAGATAAAATAGTTCTAAGCCACAGATTTTTTCCTTTTGTCTTCACCTTCAATTTCGATAAAACCATTGAGTTTGAGAACTCACCAAATAAGTATCCGATAAAGGAAGCTAAAGCTACCCTTGGTGTTGTACCCATAACAACTACATACGCATCTTGATTATTCCAAAAGCCAGGATGAGGAAGCGAAATGGTAATAAGATAAATCATAACAGCAAAGAAGCTGCACCCAAATCCCAACCAAATTAATATTCTTGCGCGCTTAAATCCATATACTTCGGTAAATACATCTCCAAATATGTAGGTTATCGGGAACAGTATAACCGCGGCGGGTAATGTAATATTCTCGGTTACTGCCCACATTTTTCCGGCAATTAGGTTGGATAGGAGAAGGCAGGTTACATAAGAAACTGCAATCACCAAAAACAGATTTGAGACATTTTTCTTTTCGTTCATAAAAGAACCTCCACAAAAATAAAAATAGCCCTGCAAAACGCAGGGCTGAACTCAATCAATCTGTATTGAATTTGAGTCCTGGTTTTGTTTAACGACAGGATGGTACAAACGAACTGTCGGTCCTTTGACTCAAACATTTTATCACAAATCAGCCCAGAAGTCAATTAGTTAATAGAAAAGCTCTTGACTATTTGGACGTAAACAGAAAAGTGAACCGTGAAAACTGTGATTTTCTATTCATTTTCTATTTTAGACAAAAAGAACGCGTATGCTCTTTTATAATCTTTAAATATATTTGAAAATGCGGAATCAACAGCAAAACCGTCTTCAACTTTAGTCTTTTTTTCTATTCCCAGAAACCCTTTTTCACCAGTACTAATCTTTTTATATTTTATTTCATCTGTTGCTGGTAAATGTTCCGTTTCAATATCACCAGAGCCATCACCATTAGTTAAACTAAATCCCCCCGATATATCAATTCCATATCTATTCGACAAATATACAATAGCCAAATCATGTGCAATTTTTTCATTAGAAAGCATGGTAACACCCCTTTTATTTAAATTATATCACATAAATAAGAATTTGCAACTAAACGGTTGTTAGCTTCTTACTTATTACTTCCCATAAAATCCTATATGCGTTTTAGTGAAGAAGTAAGTGGTAAAAAGTAAAAAATCCCCATTCTTACGAATGAGGATTTTTGGAGGCGCCACCCAGATTTGAACTGGGGGTGAAGGTGTTGCAGACCTCTGCCTTACCACTTGGCTATGGCGCCGTTTTGGAGCGGGTTACGAGGCTCGAACTCGCTACCTCCACCTTGGCAAGGTGGCGCTC
>ERZ827524.3001-NODE-3001-length-10524-cov-3.953768_pt1 | contig 10524 bp, 6 predicted proteins | sample MGYA00519702_ERZ827524 | MGnify/ENA primary metagenome ERZ827524 (study PRJEB31778, sample SAMEA3449341) | human gut metagenome | biome: human gut; feature: human-associated habitat; material: faeces | place: United Kingdom | collected 2010/2012 ...
GCGCGGCGATGGAGCCGCTGGTGGAGGCCCTGGCTCCTCCGGCAGACGTGCTGGACGAAGCCCAGCGCGCACCCACACCGGCCGCCGCCCTGGACTTGTTGGGAGCTGCCTACCGGGAGGATACGCCTCAGACCGCGGCGCTGGAGGCCGCTCTGCGCCGCCAGGACACGATGGCGGAGAGCCTGGCCGCCATGGAGCGCGCCGCACGGCCCGCGCACTTTTTCGCGCGGGAGACGCGCCCTCTGGGGGCACTTTTGGGCGACAGGCTCACGCTTTCACCCACGCGTGTGGAACAATATTACCGCTGCCGGTTTTCTTACTTTCTGCAGTATGTCCTGCGCATTCGTCCGCGCAGACGCGCGGAGCTTTCTCCGCTGGAGAGCGGCAGCCTGGTGCATTATATCCTGGAGCACGTGATGCGCCGCGCGGACGCGGAGTTCCCGCGTCTTGCGCCGGAGGAGCTGGCCCGGCTGGCCGGCGAGGTGGCCGACCAATACGTGGCCGAAAACATGCCCGCCGCAGGGCGGCGCTTTGCCTACCTGGTGGAACGGCTGAAGCGCGGCGTAACGCGTTTGTTGGCATATCTTCAGGCGGAGCAGGCCCAAAGCCTGTTCCACCCGGCCGCCTTTGAGCAGGAGATCGGAACAGGGGAGGGCGCGGTTCCCCCGCTGACGCTGCGCACGCCGGACGGCCGTACCGTGCAGGTGCAGGGCAAGATAGACCGTGTGGACGTAATGGAGCGGGAGGGCAGGACCTATCTGCGCGTGGTGGATTACAAAACGGGAAACAAAGCATTTAATCTGGACGAGGTGTATTGCGGCCTGAACACGCAGATGCTGCTGTATCTGTTCACGCTGCGCAGCAACGCGGCGCAGGTATACAAAAACCCCGTGGCCGCGGGCGTGCTGTATCTGGCCGGAGACCCTGTGCTGAAAACCGGCTCCCGTGCCGAGGCAGCGGCGGCCCCGGTGTACAAGGTGGACGGGCTGGTGCTCAACGACGAACTGGTGGTGCGCGGCATGGACCGGGACGCCACGGGCATGTTCGTACCGTTCGCCTTTGGAAAGGACGGCGCGCCCCGCGCCAGCGCCAAGCTGGCAAGCCTGGAAAAGCTGGGCAATATTGAAAAGCATCTGGACGCGCTGGTGGTGGAGATGGCCCGGGGCCTGTACGCGGGTGAAATAGACGCGGTGCCCCTTCGCACGGCGGCCCACTGTCCCTGCGACGTATGCGATTACCGTCCCGTCTGCCTGCACGAGGACGGGCGGGGCGAAACAAGCGTGCAGGCGCCGAAGGATGTGTTTGAAACGCGTGCGGACGCGTGCAAAGCACAGGGGGAGGGAAATATATGAGCGCGCCGAAATGGACGCCGGCCCAGCGCGCCGCCATCGAGGACCGGGGCGGTACGCTTCTGGTCTCGGCGGCGGCAGGCAGCGGCAAAACAGCGGTGCTGGTGGAGCGCGCGGTGCGGCTGATCACCGATGCGGCACATCCGGTCGCGGCCGACAGGCTGCTGATCGTCACCTTCACCCGCGCTGCGGCCGAAGAGCTGCGCGGGCGCATCGCGGTACGGCTTGCGGCCGAGGCGGCCGCGCACCCCGAGAGTGCGTACCTGCGCCGTCAGCGGCTGCTGCTGGGGCGCGCCAACATTTGTACCATCGACGCATTCTGTATGCAGCTGCTCAAGCGCTATTTCGCGGAGCTGGGCCTGCCGCCGGATTTTGAGCTGGCGGATGACGCAAAGGCCTATACGCTGCGCCAGAACGCGCTTTCCGCCGTGCTGGAGGAGCTTTATGAGGACGCGGATTTCTGCGCGTTTGCCTCACTGTACGGCCGCGCCCGCAGCGACGCCAGCGCCGCTGCCGCGGTGTTGGGGCTGTATGATTTTTCCCGCACGCTGCCCCATCCCGCAGCGGCGCTGCAAAGCATCTGCGCAGCCTACGAAAGCGGACAGCCGCTGGGCCAAACGGCATGGGGCCGTACATTGCTGGAAAACGCCGGGCGGGCCGCGCGCAGCGCACTGCGCCTGCTGGATGCGGCGAAGGGCATCGTCGCGCAGGAGCCGGAGCTTGCCAATTATGCACCGGCGCTGGACAGCGACGCGGCGTTTTTCGCGGCGCTGCTGGAATACATCGGCGCGGGCCGGTGGGACAGTGCGGCTGTTTATACAGCCGAATACAAGCCGCCTGCGTTCAAGGCTGTGCGCGGATATCAAAGCCCGGGAATGAATGCGGTGAAGGCGCTGCGCGCCGCCGCCAAGGACGCTGCGGAGCGTTTGAAAAAAGATGTGTTCCTGTGCACGGAGGCCGAATTTGAAGAAGACCGTGCCCGCATTGCGCCTATGGCTGCGGCTCTGGCCCGTGGAGCAAAGGCCTTCGGGGCGCGGCTGTACGAAGATAAGCTGGCGGAAAAGGCATTGGAGTACAGCGATTTTGAGCATTTGGCACTGGAGCTGCTGTGCGGTGAAAACGGCGAAAAAACGGCTGTGGCCCGCACGGTGTCCCGCGGGTTCGACGCGGTGCTTGTGGACGAATATCAGGATACCAATGCCCTGCAGGCGCTTTTGTATCAGTGCCTCGCCAACGACGACGGCTCCAACCTGTTTTTTGTGGGCGACGTGAAGCAGAGCATTTACCGCTTCCGTCTGGCCAGCCCGGAGATATTCATCGGCAAGCGCGGCGGTTTTGCGCCTTATACGCCCGGCGGCCCTCACCCGGCCACTGTCACCCTGGGCCACAACTTCCGCAGCGCGGGCAATATCATCGACCAGATCAATGATGTGTTTGCCTGTGTGATGAGCCGCACAGTGGGCGACGTGGACTACAACGGGGACGAAATGCTGGTGCGCGGCGCGGACGACGGATACGACGGCGGCCCCATGGAGCTGGATATTGTGGACATGAGCGGCGGCGACACCGCCATGGGAGACGCGGGCGCGGTGGCGGATGCGGTGGAGCGCCTGGTGAAGGAAGGCTTTGCCGTGCGCGAAAAGGGCGGCGGCACGCGGCGGTGCGGCTACGGTGATATCTGCGTGCTGCTGCGCAGCCGTGCGCGGTTCGGCCTTTATGCGGCGGAGTTCGCGCGGAGGGGCATTCCGTCCTTTGCAGACACGGGCGAGAGCCCTCTTACGTCCACGGAGGTCTCTCCCGTGCTTTCTCTGCTGCGGGTCATCGACAACCCCGGACAGGACGTACATCTGGCCGCGGCGCTGGTATCGGTGATGTTTTCATTCACGCCGGACGATTTGACGCGTCTGCGCCTGCTGGCCCCGCGCGGCAGCCTGTACGCGGCGCTGCTGAAAAGCGAAGAGCCAAAGGCACAGGCTTTTCTGGAAACGCTGCGGGCGCTGCGGCGGCTGGCCGCCACCGCGTCCGTGGAGGAACTGTGCGGCGAGATATTCGCCCGCACGCATTACTTCGCGGCTGTGGGCGCGATGGAAAACGGCCCCGCCCGGCGGGAGACGCTGCGGGCGTTTACGGCCTGGGCCGCCGGTGTGGACCGGGGCGGCGCGGGAGGGCTGGCCGCGTTCCTGCGGGTGGTGGACAGCGCGGTGGAAAGCGGCGCTGTGCAAAGCGGCGGCACGCCGGTGCTGCCGGAGGGGGCGGTTTCCATTATGACCATCCACCGCTCCAAGGGGCTGGAATTTCCGGTGGTCATCCTGGCGGACACAGCCCGGCGGTTCAATCTGCGCGATACCTCCAACCCGGTGCTGTTCCACCCGTCGCTGGGGCTGGGCATGAACCTGCGTGCGGACGGCGACGGCGGGCTGTATTCCACTGTGCCCCACCGCGCGGTGCGTATGGCGCAGCGCAGCGAGGCCGTCAGCGAAGAAATGCGCATCCTGTATGTAGCGCTCACCCGCGCCCGGGACAAGCTCATTGTTACGGCGCCGCTGCAAAACCCGGAAAAAACACTTTCAGCGCTGGCAACCACGCTGGCGGGCACGGGCGGCGCGGAGCCGCACACGCTGTCACAGGCGCTTTCGTTCAGCGAATGGCTGTGTACGGCCGCGCTGCTGCACCCGGACTGCGAAGAGCTGCGCAAATACGCGGGCGGCGCATTGCTGCCTGTCTATGCGGCGCGGGGGCATATGCGCGCGCGCGTAGTGCCCGCGCAGCCCGCCGGGCAGGCGGCGGATGAGCCGTCTGCCTTTGTGCGCACAGCCCGGCCGGACGCAGCGCTGCTGGAACAGCTTTTGCAGAATTTCGGCGCACGGTATGAAAATGCGCCGTTGTGCACGCTGCCCGCAAAGCTGAGTGTTTCAGGCCTTGTCCATGAGGGCGCGGCCCCGGTTCTGGCGCGCCCGGCGTTCCTTTACAAAGAGGGGCTGACAGCGGCGGAACGCGGCACGGCGCTGCATGCGGCGCTGCAGTTCGCGGACCTTGCCGCTGCGGCAAACGACCTGCCCGGCGAGGTGGCGCGCCTTGTGGAGGGCGGCTGGCTGGACGCAGCGCTGGCAGGGCAGCTGGAGCTGCCGCGCATGGCCGCATTCCTGCAAAGCCCGTTGGCGGCACGCATGCGCGAGGCTAAGAAGCTGCTGCGCGAGTACGATTTTATTACGGCGGTGCCCGCGAAGTTCGTGGACGATACGCTGCCCGAACCGTTCGCGCACCAGCCTGTGCTGGTGCAGGGCATTGCGGACGCGGTGCTGGTGAATGGGGATACGGCGGAGATCGCGGATTATAAAACGGACCGTGGCAAAACGCCGGAGCAGCTTTTGCAGGCGTATGCAAAGCAGCTTCTGCTGTACCGGGCAGCTGTGGAAAAACGTTTGGGCGTGCGCGTGGAGCGGTGCACCATCTATTCCTTCAGCCTGGGGAGGGAAATACCGGTCCCGCTGGAGGCGGCTCGCGGCGAATGATTTTTGCGCGCCCTTATAAATTCCTTAGAAACGGCGGATATACTCGTTCCAGCAACAAAAAAGAGGAGTGTATCTGTTTGGAAAACACAATGCAAAAAACGGGGCTGCGCCGTGGCCTTACCACTGCGCAGCTGAAATGGATCGCGCTGGTGCTCATGGTGCTGGACCATATCCATTATTTTTTCGAGTTCACAGGCGCGGTACCGCTTTTGTTTTCGCAGCTGGGGCGGCTTTCTGCCGGGCTGTTTCTGTTCTGCCTGATCGAGGGCTTCATCCACACCCATGACAGACGGCGCTACTTTCTGCGCATTTACCTTGTTTCCGTGGGCATGGGAGCAGTGCAGTTCTGCTGCATTCTGTTCGATTTCTGCAGGCGTCCCGACGGCTTTTATCCGATGAACCAGATGCTGGCGACCTTTGCCGTTCTGCTGCCCATGCTGCAGGGTGTGGACTGGCTGCGGCAAAAGCGGTGGCTGCGCGGGCTGGCCGCATTGGTGCTGCCTTTCGCCTGGCCGTTTTTCATGCTGATGGTGATATATCCGATGTTCCCGCAGGCGGAAGGCTGGCTGACGCTGCTGGGCTTTACGGTGCTGCCCATGCACACCATGATCATGGACGGCGGCACGCTGTTTATCCTGTGCGGCCTTCTGATGTATTTGTGCCGGCTGAAAAGCACGAAGCTGGAGGCGCTGGCTTTCGCCGCATTTTACCTTCTGGTGTACGGAAGCACGGCGGTGCTTTACCCCGGTGCGACGTGGGATTTTATCTTTAATCAGGCGTTTGAGTGGATGGGTGCGCCGCGCTCTCCCTGGTCCCCCTGGCTTTCTATCGGGGGCAGCACGGCATCCAGAGCAAGTGGTTCTTCTATGTGTTCTATCCCGCGCACGTCTATGTTTTGTACGGGCTTTCGTGGCTTTTGTATTTATGGATGCAATGACTGATTGAAATGGTGGCGAGACTGTGGCACATATTCTGGTGGTAGACGACGATTCGGATATGCGCGCGCTTGTGCGCGGCGCATTGGAGCGGGACGGCCATGCTGTAACGGCGCTGGCATGCGGAGCGCAGGTGACGCCGGAGCACTGCGCCTGGGCGCACTGCATCCTGCTGGATGTGATGATGCCCGGCGAGGACGGCTTTGCCACCTGCGCGCGTATCCGCGCCCTGGCAGGGTGCCCCATCCTGTTTCTTACTGCAAGAGCGGAGGAAACGGACGTTCTGCGCGGACTGGGCCTTGGCGGCGACGATTACCTGACGAAGCCATTTCGCGTGGCGGAGCTGCGCGCCCGTGTGGCGGCGCATCTGCGGCGGGAGGCGCGCGTACCCGCGTGCGGCGCGGTGCGTTTGATTTCGACCTGGCTTCCAAAACGCTGTACCACGGTGATGCGGCGCTGCCGCTGACGAAAAGCGAATACGCCATCTGTGAATATCTGGCCACTCACGCGGGACAGGTGTTCAGCAAGGAACAGATCTACGAGGCGGTATTCGGCTATGACGGCTGTGCGGACGATTCCGCCGTCACCGAGCATGTGAAAAACATCCGCGCGAAATTGAAAGCGGCGGGCGGCGCGCCGATCGAAACGGTGTGGGGGATCGGGTACAAATGGAAAAACGAAGAAATGTGAGCCTGGGTGCGCTGCTGTGGCGCTATTTGATATTGACAGGCGTTTCGGCAGCAGCACTGGCGGCGGCATGGTGGATAACGCTCATGCTGCTGATGAACGCGGGTTTTGTGCTGCCCGCCCGCACGCAGAGTGACCATGCCTCGGACGCGGCGGCCGCAATGCGCCTGCAGGGCAGCTTTGACGCATCGCTGGCGGACGAACTGTGCAATTATGTTTATTTCGCCCCGGACGGCACAGTGCTGGAGACGAACCTTTCCGGCCGTCGGCTGGCGGACGCGAAGGAGGCCCGGCGGACGTTGGAGGGAGGGGCGTGGTTTTACCAGCGTGTGGATTTCAGCGATGGGTCGCTGTGCCTGTTTCAGTTCGATTACAGCGTGCTTTACGGCAACGAGGCCCTGCGCGGCGTTCTTCCGGATTTTGAGCTTGCCAGCCTGGTGCTGCTCGCCGTGGTGCTGGTGACAACGGTAACGCTTATCACACGGCATTACACGCGCAGGCTGCGCCGTGCGGCGGATAAGCTGGCCGCCGCCAGCGCACGCATTGCGGAGGGGCAACTGGAGGGCGGAGATTTTTCCTCGGCGGGCGTGCGGGAGCTGGACGGCGCAATGGACGCCATGCGCACGCTGAAGGAGAACCTTTCCGGTTCTTTGCAGGCCCAGTGGCGTATGGAGCAGCAGCGGGCAGAGCAGATGGCCGCGCTGGCGCATGACCTGAAAACGCCGCTCACGATCATCGGCGGCAACGCCGAACTGCTGGCCGAGGACGCGCTGAGCGACGCCCAGCGCGCGAATGTAGATGCCATTTTGCGCAATACGCGCTACGCGGGGGAATACATTGCCTCGCTGAGGGCGCTGGCTGCGGGTGCGGACAGTGCGGATACGGTAAAAAACCCGGAGCCCGCTGCGTCGGACGGCACGCAGGAGCATGCCGCTCCGCAGGAGACGGAGCGGGTCTCCCTGCCGGAGTTCCTGGCCGAGATACAAGCCCAGGGCCAGGCTCTCTGCCGGGCGCGGGGCTGTGTATTTCGCCTGCTGACGGATGGAACGTCCATGCTGCCCATGCGCCGGGCGGAGCTGCTGCGTGCGCTGGTGAATCTTGTGGAGAATGCCGCGCGCTACACGCCGCAGGGCGGGGCGGTAACGCTGGAAAGCCGCGTGAGGCGCGCCCCGGACGGCGCGGGCCGTGCGGTGTTCACCGTACGGGATACAGGGCCGGGCTTTACACCCGAGGCGCTTGCCAAAGGCATGCAGCCGCTGTACACGGGCGAAAAAAGCCGCCCGCAGGACGGCCATATGGGACTGGGCCTGACGTTTGCCGCCGATGTCGCCAGGCGTCACGGCGGCGCGCTGGCGCTGCGCAATGCGGCCGGCGGCGGAGCGGTGGCCGAGCTTTCATTTCCCGTGTGGGGATGACGCAGACCCTGTGTACAGCAAAAGAAGCCTCCCGCCCTGCCATACGCAGGGCGGGAGGCTTCTTTGTGCAGGCGGTGCATTTTGCTTTTCTTTGCAAAAAAGCTTGACTTGGAGTGAACTCCAGATGTTATGCTTACTGCAAAGCTTGTAATGCCGCCCGCCGGTGTGCGGCATGGGTAAGAGAGGAAAATGCAATATGAAAAAACTGGGATTCGGCTGTATGCGTCTGCCCATGATGGGCGGTGCGGACGGCGAAGTGGACAAGCGGGAATTCTGCCGCATGGTGGATACGTTTCTGGCCGAGGGCTTTTGCTATTTCGACACGGCCCACGGATATTTGAACGGCAAAAGCGAAACGGCGCTGCGGGAATGCCTGACGGCGCGCTATCCGCGCGAATCGTACATTTTGACAGACAAGTTGACGTCGTTCTTTTTTGAAAAGGAGGACGATATCCTGCCTTTATTTGAGCAGCAGCTGGAAAAAACCGGTGTCTCCTATTTCGATTATTATCTGCTGCACGCGCTGAACGGCGCTTACTACGAAAAATTTACACGCTGCAATGCGTTTGAAATCGTGAAACAGCTCAAGGAGCAGGGCAGGGTGAAGCATATCGGCATTTCATTTCACGACAAGCCTGCTTTGCTGGAACGCGTTCTGGACGAGCATCCGGAGATAGAAGTTGTGCAGATCCAGTTCAATTATGCGGATTACGAAAACCCCAGCATCGAGAGCCGTGCCGTGTACGAGGTGTGCCGCAGACACCAAAAGCCCGTCATCGTGATGGAACCTGTCAAGGGCGGGGGACTTATCCAGCTGCCGGAGGAGGCGAAGGCGGTGCTGGACGGCGTGGGAACGGGAAGCTACGCCAGCTATGCCGTGCGCTACGCGGCTTCCTTTGAGGGGGTGTTCATGGTGCTCAGCGGCATGAGCAACTATGAACAGCTTGCCGACAACGTAAGCTACATGAAAGATTTTCAGCCCTTTACCAGCGCGGAATACAAGGCTGTGGAACGCGTGCGGGAGATTTTGAAACAGCAGGACAGCATTCCCTGTACGGCCTGCCGTTACTGTGTGCCGGGCTGCCCGAAGCATATTCCCATCCCCGGCCTGTTCGGCTGTTACAACGCCAAAAAACAGTTTGGAGACTGGAACAGCGACGTCTATTACGGAAACCTGACGCAGAACGGGGGAAAAGCATCGGAGTGCATCGGCTGCGGCCAGTGCGAGCGGGCGTGCCCGCAGCATCTGCCGGTGATCCGCCATTTAAAGGAAACCGCGGCGCTGTTTGAAACGCAGGCGTAAGCGCCCGCAAAAAGAAAAGGGAGAATACAATGGAATACAGGGAATTGGGCCGCACCGGGCTGCGCGTGAGCGAGATCGGCCTTGGGTGCGAGGGCTTTGTGGGCAAGACGGAAGAAGAGACACAGGCATTGATGACGCAGGCGGTGGAAGCGGGCGTGAACTGTATGGATCTGTACACGCCGGACCCGGACCTGCGCAGCCGCGTGGGACGCGCGCTGCGGGGCAGGCGGGAACAGTTCGTGCTGCAGGCGCATCTGTGTACCGTCTGGCAGAACGGCCAGTACAAAGCCACGCGGGACATCGGCGAGGTACGGGCTTCCTTTGAGGACATGCTGCGCCGCCTGGAAACAGACTATATCGACGTGGGAATGATCCATTATGTGGATACCATGGACACATGGAACACTGTGGCAAACGGCGAGGTGATGCGCTATGCGCTGGAGCAAAAGCGCGCGGGGCGCATCCGGTGCATCGGCCTGAGCAGCCACAACCCGGAGGAGGCGCTGGCGGCTGTGGAAAGCGGCCTTGTGGAGGTACTGATGTTCAGCGTCAACCCCTGCTATGATCTGCAGCCCGCGGGAGAGAATTGCGAGGCTCTGTGGGCGGAGGAAAGCTATGCGGGCATGCTGGTGAATATGGACCCTGCGCGGGAGCGCCTGTACGAGACCTGCCAGCGCCTGGGTGTGGGCATCACGGTGATGAAGGCCTTCGGCGGGGGAGACCTGCTGACGGCGGATTCCCCGGCGGGCGTTGCGCTGACGGTGGAGCAGTGCATCCACTATGCGCTCACGCGGCCCGCCGTGGCCAGCGTGATGTCCGGCGTGCACACGTCCGCCGAGCTTGCGGCCAGCCTGGCTTATGAGACGGCACCGGACAGCGCGCGGGATTACGCTGCTGCGCTGGCGACTTTCCCGAAAATAAGCTGGAGGGGACACTGCATGTACTGCGGCCACTGCGCCCCCTGCACGGCGGGGATCGACATCGCAAGCGTGAACAAATACTACAACCTGACGCTGGCGCAGGACGAAGTGCCCGAAACCGTGCGCGAACATTACAACCTGCTGGCGCACCACGCTTCGGAGTGCATCGCCTGCGGCCGCTGCCAGAGCAACTGTCCCTTCGGAGTCGATATCGTCGGCCGCATGCAGCTGGCGGCCGCGAAGTTCGGGTACTGATCCGCATTCCGGGGGAGGAGCGGGCGAAAAAGCGAATCCGGCGGCGGTTCCGGCTTCCGAAATCGCGACAATTTCCTATCTTTGCCGATCGACACACACCGACAATGACCGAACAAATCATAGCACAAAGACTCGGAATCGCCCTCCG
>ERZ827524.3005-NODE-3005-length-10518-cov-6.106375_pt1 | contig 10518 bp, 10 predicted proteins | sample MGYA00519702_ERZ827524 | MGnify/ENA primary metagenome ERZ827524 (study PRJEB31778, sample SAMEA3449341) | human gut metagenome | biome: human gut; feature: human-associated habitat; material: faeces | place: United Kingdom | collected 2010/2012 ...
CTGGCCGCAGCACTCCATGAAACGGGTGACGGTCTCCCTGTCCTGCATTTCCTTGGGGATGATGAACCCTCGTGTCAGGGCGTTGAAACTGCTGGTCGTGCGGCTGCGTTCATTCGTGGTCTTGGTCAGGAACAGGTAGCAGGTGTGCTGCAAGTACGGACGCTCGTTGAAGTGCCGCTCGAAACTGCGGCCGAGGAAGCTCATGCCGTCCTTGCAGATGTCAGGACGGTAGCTTTCCTCAATGAAGAAGTCCTGCTTGTGCACGATGCTGTAGTTCGGCAGTACCTTGACCGCTTTCGCCCAAGTGGAGTGCATCGCCTCGTACTCGGCACGGGTCAGCGTAAAAAGTTCGGGCAGTTCCACCCTGTACGCCACGGTGATGTCCGCGTCCTTGCTGATGATGCAGCCGTCCTCCACGGCAAGCAGTGGGAACTTGCTTTCCAGCGTGGCTGTTTTCATTACGTTTCTCATGCTTTTCTGTTTTTGATGGTTGAAGAGAACAACCGAAGGAACTTTCTTCGGTTGATGATGTAGCGGGGATGTCTGCGCAACGCCTGGAGCTTCATCAGACCCCATTCGCCGTACTTCGTGTTCATGCGGAAGGTCGCCCAGACCAGCACCGATGCGGAAATGACCCCGAAACCGATGCATATCCACTGGTCAATGCCTGCCATGTACATGATGACGAACACCACGAACAGGGCGAGCAGCCCTCCGGCGAAGATGAACAGGTACTGACTCTTGAGCCCCTTGAACTCCGGGCTGCGGCCGATTCCCTTGTTAATCGGATACTTCGCCATATTACAGGAAGAATGAGCGTAAGATGGTTGCCGCCACGATCAGGAAGATACACGCCCCGAACCAGCTCGCGGCGGTCTTGGAGGTATCCGGGTCGCCGGACGAGAACTTTGAATACACCTTCACGCCACCGATAAGGCCGACCACGGCACCGATTGCGTAAATCAACTTGGTGCCGGGGTCAAAATACGAAGTGACCATGTTGGTTGCTTCGGTAATGCCACCGATACCGTTACCCTGGGCGAAAGCCCCCATTGAAACCAGCAGCGTCATGGCTGCCAAAAAGAATCTTTTTTTCATGTGTCGAAACATTTAATTAGTGAGACAAAAAATCATTTCGACGACAAATATATAGCACTTAATTTATTGATTTACAAACATTACGACCTATGACACCGTATGTCATCACGTTACACCGGGAGGGGATGTTGAGGCGTTCAAAAATGTTTTTATTGAAAATGGGAACAAGGATACTCGCACAAATCAAGGAGATTGTGGTGGGAGTGATGACGGAACTGTACGGACAGGGATACACGGTGTGCTATACTTTCATAGTTTATGGAATCTCTTGCCGAAAGGAGGAACATTCTACGCGGTGAAAAAGGTGTTGGAAAGTGGTAGACTGGTCATCAACATCTACAAAAGGATGAAATAGCGGCATCCTGTCCGTATTGGAATAAAGAAGCGAAGTGTGAAAAACGGCTGGTTTCCACACTTCGCTTCTTTCCATTGTTTATGCGTAATCGTAAGACTTATAAAGGTATGAACATCTGATTTTTATCGTAAAAATCTCTTTAGAATGAAAATTCAGGCATATTTGTTTATATCGAAGACCTCTTTGTTCTTCGATGTTGCCTTTCGTTTTGAAAGCGGTCTGCCGGCTTCATCAAAATATTCATTGAGCAAACATTCCACTTTCTTACTGACAGCGGCTTCGCGCTCCTTGAATCTGATAAAATCTTCTTCGGTCAGGTGATGATATGGGGTGTGGATTGCGGAAAAGCCTGTCTTTTCATCCTCGGATTCCAAAAGCGAATTTGGAGATTCTTTCTTATTGTTTTTGATGTCTGATTTCATAATTACATGTATTTATTCCAATCAACACCTGTTTTTTTCACTGGTTGTTGTGACATACTTTTACTATCTGATATGTTTTCCTTGAGTAGTTTTTCTAATTGATTTTGAGTACTTAATTCAGTTGAAAAGAACTTGAACAGGTCAGTATCCTGAAGATGGTACAATGTTTCTGCGGCATTTCGGATTTTCTTTTTGTCATCTGTTCCCGACATAAGCACATCGGCAACATTGTTCAGTTCATCAAAAGTCAACGCCCTTGAAAAATCAGGATCGGGAATGGACTCGTTATTTGACATTAGTTCTTGTCTCTCCGCTTCGGTCAGCCCTTTTTGTGGAACAGAATCGTCCTTCACATCGTCAGGGTTTATATCCTCGTCCTCCTCTATGGGTTCTTTTTTCAACGGTTCGGAACGTGTGGGAGTTTTTCTCGCCACTTCCGGATCCTCAAGATAAACGATTTTTGTCTTGCCGATTACATCATTGTCATCAACAGGAGGACTCTGCGGAATTCCGGTTTTTTTCTCTTGCCTGATTTCTCTGCTTTCGCTTTCAGCTTTTGCTATCCATTCATCAGCCTTTTTCAGTCTGGCCTTGTATCTGGTTTTCCTTGCTTTCTCAGCCATCCGCTTTTTACGGAATTTCCATAAGCGGACACGTGCAATACGCATATAACAATGTTGCCTGTCCCAAAATTCATAAATTTTCTGACTGAATATGAACATCCATATCTTATATAAGATATAGGTTGCCGACAAGATTTTTATTGAAAAATATATTGCTGTTGTTTCCATGACTATTGAATTTTAGGTGGTGAAAAACGGTCTTTATACATTTGGGTGATTTCCTCAATATTGAGTTCTATATGCTCGGCTATGATGTTGCTGATATAGCTCGCGATACTTACTTCGGGGGCTATCACGTTGAGATAGTTCTTTATCTCGTCGTAGAGTTTTCGGTTCAGATATACTTGGATACGTCCAGGCATTGGAGTATTTACAAGATACTTCTGACGGAAACCGCTGTCGCACTCACGCTTTTTGCGGGATTTAGGTCTTTCCGGGGCTGACTCTTTTTTCATACCCTGCGGTTCATCAGCTTCGTCTGACGGAGTTTCTTCCACAATTACATCATCTTTCTCAATGGCATCAGGTATGTCTCCGACCATATACCCTCTGATTTCCTCTTCGTTCACTTTTACAATTTTCTTTGCCATATCTCAATTATAGGTTAAATTTCACAATCAGTTCATTTGCCAGTTCCTGTAACCCACTGCCTTTTAGCTGTCCTGCCGGTGGAGGAAGGAGCGAGCAGCGGAAATAAGTTCGGGAACGGGCTGACAGTTCCTTGTCATAGCGGCATAGATCAGGAATTGTTGAGTCCAGAATTTTCAATCCCTGTTTCTTCATTAGTGCCATATAATTGTCAAGCACCTCGCTATTGCTTCTTTTCTTTACCTTGGTCCAAAAAAGGAACACGTCTTTCAAAGGAATATTCTTCCGGTTTTCCACAAACTTCATGACACTTTTGGCAAAGACAAAACTGCTGTCCATGACGAAATTGTCGGCGGCAATGGGAGTCAGTACATAATCCACATTGAAAATGGTTTGCAAGACACCGGATATGTCCATAGAGCCCGGCAGGTCAATGAAGACAATATCAAAATCTCCTTTGGCTGCCAAATCTCCGGCCACTTGACGTGCATTCTCCGGCTTTGCCTGCCTGATAGGATAAATCTTGCATCCTCTGAGTCTCTGTTCCTCCAACAGTACCATGTACTTCTTGTTCATCTCCACCATCTCCATATCCCGTTCCCTTAAATTGAACAGGCTGCGCTGGGTGGAGTCACAATCAACGATTGCCACACTCTTGTCCATCGAATAATTCAGGAGGCTGGCAAGCGTTACTAACATTGTACTTTTGCCGACTCCACCTTTCTGGTTGCTGACTGCAACGAATAACGGATTTTTCTTCATAACTGAAATTTTTAACGGTTTGTTACACTATCATCTTATCTGTTACTTGCTTTGTGATATGGTTGGTTGGTGATACGGTTGCTTTGTGCTCACCAACCGACAAACCGATAATTCTCTGCCTTAACAAAGCAAGTGTTCAATCATTGCCTGTCTGTTGGAACAAGTACTTTCACTAACCGACAATACAATGAACAGTCACTTGACTATTGGTTTGTTTTACCATTCACGCTGCAAATAAAAAGGTATTTTTTCATACCGGCACCATGTTTCAAGGGAGGTGACGACCTGTGTCACCGTTTGTCATCACGTTACATATAACTTGCTATTTTACAACAGGATAAACCGCCATAACTTTGCACCGACAACGGAACGGACACCGCTGCGGGGCTTTCCCGAAGCCGAAGAATGAGGCTGAAGGGTCAAACACAATTTGACGGCAGGAAAATTCATGTTCAAGCGAACATAGCAAGTTGTGTTTTGAGGCACCCGAAATAAATTCGGGCACTCAAAACAACTTGCCGCTCGCCTGTCGGCTCGGGAGGGATTCACTCCAAAGTCGTGAACCCGGGACGGAAGATCAGAAACAGGAAAATATCAATGCATATGGAAGAAAACAGAAAGAAAAAATCGACAAAAGGTGTGGGGAGAAAACCTAAATCCGACCCCGCCGTGCATCGTTATGTGGTGCGTTTGAACTCGGAAGAGAACGGGCGTTTCGACATCCAATTCCAGAAATCCGGATTGAAGGAGCGTTCAAAATTTATCAAGGCCATGCTTTTCGGTCGTGAAATCAAGGTCGTGAAAATCGACAAGGCGACGATGGACTACTACATCCGCCTGACCAATTTCTACCACCAGTTCCAGAGCATCGGCAACAATTACAACCAGACGGTAAAGGCTGTCAAGACCAATTTCGGGGAGAAACGGGCATACGCCCTGCTCCGGAATCTGGAAAAGGCGACCATAGATCTGGTGATGCTGGGCAAGCGGATTGTCATGCTGACCTGTGAGTTTGAAGAAACCTACCTTATCAAAAGGAAAAGGGAGGAGGAATGACATGGTGGCTAAGATCAACAGGGGCGTGTCGCTTTACGGGGCTGTAGCCTACAACCAACAGAAGGTGGACGGCAACACTGCCCGTATCATTTACGGAAACCGCATGATTGCAGATGTCACCGGCAATCCGGAGCAGGTCATGCGACAGACGATGTGGGCATTTGAGAACTATCTGCTCGCCAACAGGAACACGGAGAAGCCCATACTCCACATCTCCCTCAATCCCTCGTTGGATGACCACCTGACGGACGGTCAGTTTGCGGATCTGGCAAAGGAATACATGCAGAGGATGGGCTACGGAGAGCAGCCTTACATTGTATATGTACATGAGGATATCGACCGCCGGCACATCCATATCGTATCTACCTGCGTGAACGAAAAAGGGGAAAAGATAGACGATGCCTACGAGTGGAACCGTTCGATGAAAGCCTGCCGGGAACTGGAACGGAAATTCGGCCTGAGACCGGTGGAAGACAAGCGGAAGGAACTGCTGGAGCCTTACCTCAAGAGGGCGGACTACCGGAACGGTGACGTGAAGAAACAGGTATCCAACATTGTCAAGAGCGTGTTTACTGCCTATCGTTTCCAGTCCTTCGGCGAGTACAGTGCATTGCTCTCCTGCTTCAACATCGAGGCAAAACAGGTCAAGGGCGATTTCGAGGGTACGCCCTATAACGGCATTGTCTATACCATGACGGATGATGCAGGCAAACCGTTATGCACTCCCATCAAGTCCTCCCTTATCGGGAAACGCTACGGCTACGAGGGGTTGGAAAAACGTATCGGTTACAATGCCCGCGAATACAAAGCCCGGAAATGGCAGCCGAAGATACGGAACGATGTGGCACTTGCCATGCACGGTTGCCATGGCGACAGGGAGGAGTTTGTTCACCTGCTCGGAGGAAAAGGAATAGACGTGATATTCCGCGAGAACGATGAGGGACGCATCTATGGCGCGACCTTCATCGACCACAAGAACCGGGAGGTCTATAACGGCTCGCGGCTCGGCAAGGAGTTCTCGGCGAATGCCTTTGAACGGATCTTCAATAATCCGGGTGACATCCCGAATCTTGATGTTCCCATGCCGGAGTACGGTATGCAAAGCGGATTCTCTTCCGATATGGAAAGCGGCATCGAACAGGCTTTCGGAATATTCGACGTGGAGGCGAACGGTCCTGACCCGCAAGAGGAGGCACTTGCCCGAAGGCTGCAACGCAAAAAGAAGAAGAAACGCCGCTCTCGCGGAATATCATAATTACGAATTTATCAACATTAAAATCAGTTCATTATGCAACAGGAAGATGATTTGAGAGGATTGGCAAAGGTCATGGAGTTCATGCGTGCCATTTCCATCGTGTTTATTGTCATCCACGTCTATTGGTTCTGCTACCAATCATTTGTGGATATGGGTATAAATATAGGTGTAGTCGACAAGATACTCCTCAATTTCCAGCGGACGGCGGGACTGTTCAGTAACCTGCTGACAACAAAAGTATTTGCCGTCATATTCCTTGCACTTTCCTGCTTGGGAACAAAGGGCGTAAAAAATCAGGAAATGACATGGAACAGGATATACGCAGCTTTCCTATCCGGGTTGGTATTGTTCTTCATGAACTGGTGGATGCTTGACCTGCCGTTCAGTCCGATAGCGGATGCCGCCATATATACGGTAACGCTTACCATAGGGTATATCCTTCTCCTGATGTCGGGTGTATGGATAAGCCGTATGCTGAAACACAATCTGATGGAGGACGTGTTCAACACCGCCAACGAGAGTTTCATGCAGGAGACGCGGCTTATGGAAAACGAGTATTCCGTTAACCTGCCCACGAAGTTCGTGTATCAGGGCAAGGAATGGAATGGTTGGATAAATATCGTCAATCCGTTCCGTGCCTCCATCGTGCTCGGTACACCCGGTTCTGGAAAGAGTTACGCGGTGGTAAACAACTACATCAAACAGCAAATCGAGAAATCTTTCGCGATGTACATTTATGATTACAAGTTTCCGGATTTGTCGGAAATAGCGTATAATCATCTGCTGAAGCACAGGGAGCATTACAAGGTGAAACCGGAGTTCTATGTGATCAATTTCGATGACCCGCGCCGCAGCCACCGGTGCAATCCCATCAACCCCAAATTCATGGTGGATATATCGGATGCCTACGAAAGTGCCTACACGATAATGCTCAATCTGAACAAGACATGGATACAGAAACAGGGTGATTTCTTCGTGGAGTCACCGATTATCCTGCTTGCCGCCATCATCTGGTATTTGCGGTGCGCCCATAAGGCTGTATATTAATTGCTTAGTAGCATAAGTTAGGTTAGGGTTCTTAGGCGTGTTAGCTCTGATATTTACTCAATTCACATCTGTTAAAGAGTAGACAACAATGTTTAACACGTTAAATAAACCTAATGTCATCCAACTTATCCCAACGGGAAACCCAAGGGGGAGTGTAGCATGTTGGAAAAGCCATAAGTCAACTAACTGCCATGTTGCGACTGAATGGCAAGACATAAAGACAGACACGAGGATGAAGCCTGTATTGGTTGAACAATAGTCCAGTGGCACACACCAGGGCCATGGCACAAGGCAGTTACCTCAAAACGCCATGTCGCGAGTATCCCAGCAAGATTTGTAGGTTGTTTGGGACTCTGAACCGACTCCGACACGTCTGTAATAAGCAGATTAACGGACGAAAGTTGCATCCGACAGTCTGTCGCGCTGCTAATGTACAAGCTAAATGGGGATTACCTAACCCGAAACGCCGAAAGGCTATAGCCGCAGGGCTTGAAAATTCGGTATGGTAACGGAGCCTCCGTAGTAGTCCGAGCAAGTTAACGGCTTGCACATGGCAAAGGGAGGCAGTTACACCAACTCAATATTATTAAAGGAAAATGTGAAATACATTATGACAAGTCCAGCAATCATATTGAACAACTTAGTAAAGCATAGTAATATTTCGGACTATAAGTTCGAACGGCTTTACCGTATTCTTTTCAATGAGCAGATGTTCTATCAAGCCTATCAGAGAATTGCATCGAAGAAAGGCAACATGACACCCGGCACAGACGGCAAGACTGTTGACGGAATGAGCATCGAGCGCATTGAGAGGCTTATTGCATGTCTCCGAGATGAGACTTATAAGCCACATCCTGCCAAGAGAGTTTACATACCCAAGAAGAACGGAAAGAAACGCCCTCTCGGAATACCATCTTTTGAGGACAAATTAGTGCAGGAGGTCGTGAGAATGATACTCGAAGCAATCTATGAAGGTTACTTTGACTCCTCTTCTCACGGTTTCAGACCCCGCAGGAGCTGTCAGACTGCGCTGACAAGTATTCAGAATACATTTCTGGGCACAAAATGGTTTATAGAGGGAGACATCAAGGGCTTCTTCGACAACATAGACCACAATGTGCTGATAGAAACTCTGAGAGAGCGCATCAATGACGAACGCTTTCTTCGGCTCATCCGTAAATTCCTTAATGCAGGATATATCGAGGATTGGAAGTTCAACAACACATACAGTGGAACGCCACAAGGTGGCATCATCAGCCCAATACTGGCAAATATCTACCTTGACAAGTTCGACAAGTATATTGCAGAATACATCCAACGCTTCGATAAGGGCAATACTCGCCCGAAGAATAGGCAATACCGTATCTACTCAGACCGAAAGCGCAGACTTCTTGCGAAATTCAATGCTGAGACCGACGCATCAAAACGGGAAGAAATGGCTGTAAGACTAAAGGAATATTCCCGTCTGATGTTTGAATATCCAAGTGTGGATGAGATGTCACCGACATACAGGAGAATGAAATACATCAGGTATGCCGATGATTTTATCATCGGGGTGTGTGGCTCCAAAGCGGAATGTGACGTTATTAAAAAGGATATCGCCAAGTTCATGGAGGAAAAACTCAAACTTGAACTGTCAGACGAAAAGACTTTGATAACCAACGCCAAAGACAGAGCCGCATTTCTCGGATATGAAATCACAATACGTCAGTCTCAATCTACCAAACGAGATAAGAACGGAAAACTGAAGCGCATGTTTAACGGCAAGGTTGTACTTCTTTTGCCGAGAGACGTTGTGAGGAAACGGCTTCAATCTTATAATGCCATTACAGTAATCCAAGTTAATGGGAAAGAAGATTGGAAACCTAAGTCCCGTGGAGCAATGACCAATTGCAATCCCGAAGACATACTTGCTAAAGTCAACTCGGAAATCAGAGGATTTTACAACTACTATGCTGTGGCGCAGAATATTTCCACACTCGGAAAACGTTTTGGTTACGTTATGTCATACAGCTTTTACTGCACTCTTGCTCAAAAACTTAACATCAGTACCCCTAAAGTGATAAAGAAATATCGTGAGGGGAAAGACTGTGTGGTAAGATATACAGATGCAAAAGGGCGAGAAAGATGCCGTATTCTTTATAACGAGGGTTTCAAAAAGAAAGAACCTACCACCGATGCTAAATGCGACAACCTGCCAAACCCGTTCGTAATTTCGACTCCGAGCCTGATTGAAAGGCTCAGGGCTGAAGTCTGTGAATTGTGTGGAGCAAAGGGTAAAACTGTCATGCATCATGTCAGAACACTCAAAACTCTAACGGAAAACACAGAATGGGAAAAGGCTATGTTGCAGATGCACAGAAAATCGTTGGCAGTGTGTCCTAACTGTTATGCGCATATACATGATAACTAAGTTGTGGTGTAATGGAGAGCCGTGTACATGGAGACGTGTAAGCACGGTTCGGGGGCAGGCTTTCGGAAACCTGCCGCAGCAATGCGGCAAGGCGTCGAGTGCCGAGCCTACGATTTACAAGGACGGCAAATACTGCACGTTCCCTCACGCGATAGAATTTCTGAACAAGCCGTATGCCGACATTTTCACGATTCTGACCTCGTACCCCTCGCTGGAAAACTACCTTTCTCCCTTCATGGATGCCTGGCAAGGAGGCGCACAAGACCAGTTACAGGGCCAGATAGCTTCTGCGAAAATCCCGCTTTCGAGGATGATCTCACCGCAGCTTTACTGGGTAATGACAGGTGATGATTTTACACTTGATCTGAACAATCCGGAACATCCGAAAATCCTTTGTGTGGGCAATAATCCGGACCGCCAGAACATTTATTCGGCGGCATTGGGACTGTACAATTCCCGTATCGTGAAATTAGTGAACAAGAAGGGACAGCTGAAGAGTTCCATTATCATAGACGAGCTTCCGACCATTTATTTTCGCGGCATCGACAATCTGATAGCCACCGCCCGAAGCAACAAGGTGGCGGTCTGCCTCGGCTTTCAGGACTTCTCGCAGTTGGCCCGTGACTACGGTGACAAGGAGGCGAAGGTAATCCAAAATACGGTAGGAAACATCTTCAGCGGCCAGGTGGTCGGCGAAACCGCCAAGAATCTTTCGGAGCGTTTCGGAAAGATTCTCCAGCAGCGTCAGTCCATATCCATCAACCGGCAGGATACATCCACCTCCATCAATACGCAGTTGGATTCCCTGATTCCCGCTTCCAAGATAGCCAACCTCTCGCAGGGCACATTCGTGGGCAGCGTGGCGGACAACTTCGGGGAGGAGATAGACCAGAAGATTT
>ERZ827524.3006-NODE-3006-length-10515-cov-3.957266_pt1 | contig 10515 bp, 8 predicted proteins | sample MGYA00519702_ERZ827524 | MGnify/ENA primary metagenome ERZ827524 (study PRJEB31778, sample SAMEA3449341) | human gut metagenome | biome: human gut; feature: human-associated habitat; material: faeces | place: United Kingdom | collected 2010/2012 ...
CCTTAGTAGCCTGTCTTTGCGCATCTGAGAAGTAAGCCGGAACGGTAATAACCGCATCGGTCACTTTTTCACCCAAATATGCTTCAGCGTCTGCTTTCAGTTTCATCAGAATCATTGCTGAAATTTCCTGTGCAGTGTATGCCTTGCCGTCAATCGTTACTTTATAATCTGTACCCATATGACGTTTAATAGAGCTTACCGTTCTGTCCGGATTGGTGATTGCCTGACGTTTTGCAACCTGACCGACCATTCTTTCTCCTGTTTTAGAATATGCAACTACTGACGGAGTGGTTCTGGCGCCTTCCGCATTTGCAATAACGACCGCTTCGCCGCCTTCCATAACAGCAACACAAGAGTTTGTTGTACCTAAGTCAATACCAATAATTTTAGCCATAATATATTCCTCCAAATTTAATTACAATCTTATTTATGATTCAGGCCGTTCCTTACGGATTAGCCACCACAACCATCGCATGACGAATGACTTTATCTCCCAATTGGTATCCCTTCTGGAATACCTGGCACACAACATTTTCGCCGAAATTATCATCTTCTTTTTGGCTTACCGCGTTATGCAAAATCGGATCAAACGGCTTGCCCTCCGCTTCTATTTCAGAAACACCCAACTTTTTCAGCATTTCGGTCAACTGGGTATAGATCATTTCAATTCCCTTTTGATACTCGGTGTCCTGTGTTTCACATGCCAGCGCGCGCTCGAAATTATCCATGACCGGCAAAAATTCAGTAATACATTTCATCAGCGCATAGGAATAAGTATCCTGCTTTTCTTTTGCCGTCCGCTTCCGAAAATTATCAAACTCTGCAACCTGACGCAGATAATTCTCATTCATATTTGCAAGCTCTTCTTTTAGCTGTTCCACCTCGGACAACTCCGGCGGTGTATCCTGCTCCGCAGTACTCTCTGCCGCCTCGGCTGCTTCCTCTGCTAAGATTTTCTCCTGCTCCGATACCGGAACTTCTTTTCCATCTATATTACTGTCCTTTGCTTTACTCTGCTTGTTTTTCTCCGCCAATTTCTCGTTCCTCCTTGTAATGATCCGGCTCCACAACCTCTGTTAAAAGTTTAGAAACGCTGTCTGAAAAATATTCAATATAAGGGATAAACTTCGCATAATCCAACCGAACCGGTCCGATAATGCCAAGCGCTCCTGCCTCCACACCGCCCAGCCGGTATTGCGACAATATCAAGCTGGAATTAGAGATCGCAAACCGATCGTTTTCTTTTCCGAAAAAGACGTGCACGCCACTGAAGCATTCGTCCAAAACACGCGCCAGACTGTCCTTCTTAGACAGGAAATTGGCCACCTCGGAAGTGTTGAAGTCGGTTGACAGCAACTTTTCCTGTCCGCTGATGTCTACTTTCCCCTCTGCTAATTCGCCTGTCAGTTCATAAATCGCGTAGAGCAACGGAGACAAGGACATCATATAACTGCCCAACGCAACCGCCAGATTCTGAATGGTCGCCTGGTTCAGATCATCCAGTTTTACACCTTGTAAATGGCGGTTCAGAAATTTGACAATAAAATCAATTTGCTCATAGCTTAAGTCAAATTCTACTCTGCACACCTTGTTTTTTACATCTCCGGAAGACGTAATGACAAGCAATGCGTAAATCCGGCGTCCGGCAGGAATGACTTCTACACGGGAAATAACCGATATGTTCGGCACGTTGGAATGGTTGACTGCGGCACATCCGGTTACTTCGGACAATGCCTTCACCGCATGCTCCACAACATCTCCCGCTGCAGCTACATGGCTTCCCAACATATTGTCTATCATTCGCTTTTCATCCTGCGACAACGGAGCCGGTTTCATCAGCTCATCAATATACAGCCGATATCCCAGATGAGTAGGCACCCTTCCTGAAGACGTATGCGGTTGTTCCAGTAACCCCAGCCTTTCCAGTGCAGCCATATCGTTTCGAATCGTGGCAGAGGATACCGAGTTGTCTAACATAGAAGCAATCGTTTTCGAGCCGACCGGCTCACCCGACTTTACAAACTCATCAATAATGATAGATAATATTTTCTGCTTTCTGCTATCTATCTCCATCCTCTTTTGCCACCTCCTATGACAAAATTAACACTGCTTTCTCTTTTTTGATTTTCATTAGCACTCTATGCCTCTGAGTGCTAATATTAATATTACCCTTGATATTTGAAACATTCAAGACTTAATTGTGAACAAAATATAAATTCGGCTTTTTCGGTATGCGGACGCACACAAAATGACATAATAATGAATGTCTGCCATGAATATAAAAATTCAAAACAGCAAGCAGTATAAACTGACCGAGAAAGGAGAATTGCCGCTTGAAAAACATATTAAGAAAACGTATTTTATCTCTTACAATCTGTGCAGCAATTTTTGCTTTCGTCTGCCTTTCCGGATGCCGCGTTGAAGTAAAAGAATCCGAGGCAAAACCGTCTGCTTCCGAGAATTTGCAAAAAATTGTACTTACTATCTCAGGGGTTGGTTTGGGATTCCCGCCGGAAAACCAATCAGATGAAGAAATGCTTGCCTCTTTTGAGAAAAACAGCGGAGCCAGGATTGTTATTTCACAAGCTGCGCACACTAACAATGCACAGACATACCTATCCTATCTGAAGTTGCTGGATCATTCCGCCAGTCTGCCTGATATTATCATCTTTCCCTCGTTGTCCGCCATATCCGAAAAATTAATTTTATGCGACATCACAGATATGATCGCCGCCGAACAGGATTGGAAAGAGATACCTATTCCACTGCAAAAAGCGGTCACCACTGCTGAAAATATTTTTGCCGTTCCGCTTCGATATTCCCTGGAAGGATATTTTATCAATCAGGATCTGTTTCAAAAAGAAAACCTGTCAGTACCCTCTTTCGGATTTACTTTCAACCATTTCACACAAAGCATACAAAAGCTCACCACAAACAAACAGATCATTCCGTTATCCGACTTTTATGATATCCCGCTTTGGTATCCGTTCACGAAAGAGGATTCTGCTGTTTGGGGCGCATACGGCAAAAACGGATTTGATCTGGAAAGCAAACTTTTTTCAACCGGTATTCATTATGCACGGGAGCTGAAAAAAAAGTGTAATTCCGGCGCAGACGCCGCAAATCTGCCGTCATACTCCCCCGAAGCTGCACAAGCGCAATGGGAAAGCGGCAAAACTGCTTTTTTGTATGAAAGCACCCAAAATCTGTCTGATATTAATACCGATACTTTTACCGGCTCTTTTATCGGTATTCCGGGCAAAACCTCGGTAATTGACGCAAGCTATATCGGCATTACCCCCAATGCTGCTCATAAAAAAGAAGCCTTTGCCCTAATCAAATGGCTGAGTTTCTCAAGCGACGGAGTAAAAAAAAGATTATCATCCGCCGGCAACCCGATGACGAATCAAATCCCGCTTACCCAAAACAACAATCTGATGCAGCAGTTTTTAAAACAATGCAATTATAAAGGGATTGCTGAGGCTTTGGAACAGATCAATCAGGCAGTTGTTAAGGGAGACGATTATCTTCCTCAATATGACAGCATCATGTTTCAAACCAAGTATCATCTCAGCGACAGTCAGGAATCCTATTCATTAGAGAAAATTTTACAAATGGCGATAGACGGCAAACTCTCTTATGCTGAAGTTTCCAAAGAGCTCAACCGTCTGGTTCATCGAAAGGAGGACAGTTCAACATGAAAAGAAAGATATTGGCGGCATTTTGCCTGATTTCTGTCATTATGGGAGTCCTGTTTTTCCGCCTGTACTCTCTAAGCAGTTCCGAAGCACTTGCTTCAGCCGCCAATCGACAGGGGACCAAAACTTTAACCGTTTATCAATCGCGCGGTCAGATCTACGACTGTAATTATCAAAAAATGGTCAATACTGCCAAAGGCTATATTGCTTCCGTACTGCCTTCTCCGTCCTCTGCAAGCCTTTTACTTGATTATGTACCGGTGCTCAAACGTTCCTCCGTGTTGGATCAGTTACAGAAAGGCACCTTATTTGCCACGGTGCTGGAACGTCCGCTTCCGAACGACACAATTGATCTGCATTCTTTTCCCTACTATAAAAGATATGAAGATAAACAATCTGCCGTCCACATTATCGGGCATCTGACAAACGGAAATCTGGACGGAGGATACGGGATTGAAAAAGCATATGACAGTTTTCTGAAAGAAAACACCACCAAAACTACCATTACTTACTTTTTAGATGCACTTGGCCGCTCCATTCAAGGAAAACAGCCACAACTCAATCTGGAAAATGCCTCATCAGCCGGCGTTGTATTAACGATTGACAGCCGGATTCAAACCATTTGTGAAGAAGTCGGTGAAAAAATGCTTGCAAAGGGCGCCATCGTTGTCATGACACCAAACGGAAACATCAAAGCTTGTGCCAGCTTCCCGACCTTTTCTCCGAACAATCTGACAGAAAGCCTGCATGATCAGGAAAACAAACCGATGTTCAATCGTGCATTCGGCAGCTATAATGTCGGCTCAACCTTTAAAGTTTCTACTGCCGCTGCCGCGTTGGAAAGCGGTATCAGCCCAAACTACACCTATCGCTGTACCGGAGAAATCAATGTAAACGGGCAAATTTTTAAATGTCACAAGCATGAAGGGCACGGCGTTTTGAATATGAAGCAAGCCATGGCAGAATCCTGCAATCCCTACTTCATCTCCCTCGGCTTAAAACTGAACAAAGAAAAGATGTATCAAATGGCAAAGGATCTGTCTTTTTCAAAAACAATGGAACTGGCGCCCGGATTTTCACCCCAATCCGGGTATCTGCCCACCATCAAAGAATTGTTCAATCCTGCTGATGTTGCAAACTTCAGCTTTGGACAGGGGCTCTTGATGGCGACGCCGATTCAACTGACACAAATGATGTGCAGCATTGTAAACGGAGGGAAAACCCCCTCTCCCAAGCTGGTAGAAGGACTGTCACAGGACGGGAAAACATTATTTAACTCCAGTCAGAGCAGCGCTGCTATTGATGCAATGAAACCCGAAACCGCCGCCCAAATCAAAAGTTTTCTCGTATACAGTGTCATGAATAAAGCAAATCAATATGCGAAGCCCGCCAAAACAACTGCCGGCGGAAAAACAGCTACTGCCCAAACCGGAAATTATATCGGAGAGGAAGAAATCAATCAAGGATGGTTCTGCGGTTTCTTTCCTGCCGAAAATCCAAAATATGTCGTCACCGTCTTATGCGAAAATGCCGAAAGCGGAAACATCTCAGCCAGTCCGGTATTTCGGGAAATTGCTGACAGAGTCACTGCAGAATGTCCATCATAATGCATTCATGGATTATCCGAAAATGATTTATGCGCACTTCGGAGCAACGCAATAAAAAATAGCCAAATAAAAAAATCCAAAGTATATTTTTTGTTATTCCACAACGGATTTGTTTCTCAAATCCTGTTCCATAATAAAAAATCGGATTGATTTCAAATCAGCCTATCGGCCGGTTTTTCAGAAGTACTATTTTATTTTGCTTTTGCACACTTCGGTGCAACGCAATAAAAAATTTCCTTATTTTTCAAAATGCATTCATGTTATCATCACATTCCCCGACTATACTATAACCATAACAACAAGGCAACTTCATAAAATCAAATACTGTTGCCTGCCGAATGGAAGCATATTACAAGGAGTCGGTACCAGCCAAACCGGTTTCTTGTCGGAATACCGGTTCGGCAGGAAAACAGACCAAAAGCTCATCATATGGAAACATATGATTTGACATAAAGCTTCTTGAATCAAGAAGCACTTCATTGGTTACAAATTCTCTTGTGAAGCCTTTCGGCTCACAGTCACTGTACACAGCGACGTCCTTTATGACAGAGATTTTGTTAATATATTCTTTTTCATACTTCTCTCCTACTATTTTGTGCTGAAATAGCACAAAACCCGACCGTTATTTCGGTCGGGTTTTTTCTTTGTCTTATTTTGTCTTATTTTTAGTCCACAGCTGATATTGTCCGCTGCGAAGCATTTCTCCCACGTCATGCGAATCCACAGGCATCCGATCAAAACAAATGCCCGCCAAAGCAAGATCCTCATACTCATGAAAGTCCGAACCGACGGTCGGAAACAGATGATTTTCTTTTGCCCACTGCTCGGCAAGATCATTGTGAGAATCATGACGAGGGTTGCAATTTTGAATTTCAACTCCATGCAAATAATTGGGATTTGCCGGCTCACAGCATTGGCGAAACGGATGCGCCTGTACGATGGTCAAATCATTTTCAGCCGCAATCTTAAAAAACGATGCCAATGTTTCTTCGCAAAGCCACTCATGACTGCGCAAAAATTCTTCGGTAATCCCAAACACTAAATAGTCATTTGCATTTTCGATAAACCGCAGCTCCATTCCGAGATACACTGCCATGCCGCAGGCATCTCCCTCTGCTTTCGCGGCAAGATATCCTGCCATAAAACGATCGACAAAAGTATTCCAATCCATCTTTTGCCGGGCATCCTGTCCGTAATCAGCAAAATGGTCGGTAACCACAATCCCACTGTACCCCTCTTGCTGATAAAGCTTTACTCCTTCGGCGGCCGGAACATGACCGCATCCGCTGGATTCATTGGTATGAAAATGTATTTCAAACCGTTTCTGTCCTTCCAAGAAAACATACGCCTCCTAAAATATATCTATCAAACCGGTCGATGATCAGCCAACTTGCTTTCCGATAAATCAAACTGTTCTGCAATCTTCTCTAATCCTGCACGATCCTTGATCAGCAACGAAATAATTCCTCTGTAAACATCAATGGTATTGCCGGAAAACTGCTGCTTTATAATTTCCACCTGTTCTTCATCCGGTGCAAATAATTTAATATCTAACAGATCCAAATTGTCATCATGGATCACCAAACGGACAATATATCCGTTATCAATTTTTTCTACCTCTACCTGACGCACTTTATCCATTTTCATTTCGGATAAAATCTCCATACCGGCAGAAACCACTTTATTTTTCAAGGACAGCGGAAGATTGGATTTGAGCGCAATCGCTGTATCTTTGCCAAGTTCATTTAACTGCAATACTTTTTTGCCGTCCTGTTGCGTCTCGGAAATATGCCGGCTTTCCAATAATTCCTGATAAGCAGTCGCATAGCTGAAATAATTAACCAAATGGTTACCCTGCAAAACAGCATCAATTTGTTCCTTGGTTAACGGTTCTTTGACCGAATACAGCAAATAGCAGACCAATATTTTAATTTCATAAATATCTTTTAAGCCGCCCGGCTCAATCCCTGCAAAAAATGAATCAAAATCCAAACGAATCACCCTTCCTTGTCGAAGTTTTCTTGTCTAATAATCTTTCCTGACAATATAATACTTATTATTGTACCACATCCTTTGTAAGAAATCTATCAATAATCGGTTAAAATATCAATGGGGATGATTACGGTCTCGGCATTTCCCAAAATATCGCAATTTCGATAGCAAAACAGACAGGCAGTCCGCTGCGATTCGCCGCTTACCGGATCAAACGGGAATATTTCCAAATGAAGCAGATTCGACAACTGGCGAGGATCCGTTTCCGGATACTGCGGGAAAAAGCAAATACGATTTTCTTCCCGCTCATAAAAATGCCGTATCTGTTGTTTATATTGTAACACCAAATCATTATTCATCCACTCTGGCCATTTCTTTGCTTTTTTATGAGAATACAGATCGTATTTCGCCAGCCACTTAAATTTTTCGAGATCGCCTCTGCCCAATGTATTTAAAAATTCGTACAACACCGTATAGCTATCGATCTCAGATACTGCCTCTAAGTGAAATTTGTTTTCCTTGTAGTAATGTCCCAATGCATCGAAAAAAGCAAAGGGAGAATCAAACAAGCTGCAAAGATAGTTACAGGACAGTTTATATCGGTTGCTGTTATAATACCGTTCTACCATATCCTCCACCAATTTAAGCCGCAAAACATCATCATAGGACAGCCAATTGGTATACAACACCTCATACGGCGGCTTATCGGTATGAACAATCCCATACTCCGCCTGCTTTTGACAGATTCCGGAGCCCTTGAGAACTTTCAAAAATCCCAGCTGGAGCTGATGCGGACCTAAGGCATAGACCGTATTAAAGGAATGAGCAAAGCTCTCGATATCCTCATACGGAAGTCCTGCAATTAAATCTAAATGAATATGAATATTTCCCATTTCTTTAATCCGCCGAACCACAGCAAAAAGCTGTTCCATATCGGTTTCTCTGCGAATTTCCCGAAGCGTAAGCGGATTGACAGACTGAACGCCGATTTCCAACTGAAAAAATCCCTTTCTTGCTTGCGACAGCAGTGTCAGGCACTCCTCATCTATAAGCTCTCCCGCAATTTCAAAATGGAAATTGGTTACTCCGTTATCATGTGCCAGCAAATATCTCCATAATTCTTTGGTGCGCTTTTTATCGCAATTAAAAGTACGGTCTACAAACTTTACCTGCATCACCCGATGCGCCAAAAAGAAATCTAAATCCGATAAAGTGCGCTCCATCGAGTGAAAATGAACCCGCTTTTCAATAGAAGATAAACAGTACTGACACTGAAAAGGGCATCCTCTGGAACTTTCATAATAAATAATTCTATTTTTCAAATCCGCCAAGTCATCATATACAAAGGGAATGGTATCCATCTCTACCGGTTCTCCGTACAGCACCCGCTTTTCCGGAACTTGTCCGCTTTCCAGCCGGTGAACCAATTCAGCAAAAGTCTGTTCTCCTTCTCCACAGATAATATAGTCTGCATCGTTTCCGATATACTGTTCACTTTGATAACTGACCTCAGGACCTCCCCAGACAAAAACGGCATCGGGCAATAGTTTTTTTAATTCAACGGTTAATTCTTTCACATACTCGAAGTTCCAGATATAACATGAAAACCCTATCAGCGCGGGAGCTTGCTCATAGATTTCCCGCATAATTGTATCTATCCGATGATTGATGGTATACTCTGCGATTTCGGCATGGTATGCTGTACTGTTTTCAAGATACCGCTGCAAATAGCGGATTGCAAGATTGCTGTGAATATATTTTGCATTGATTCCGACCAATAAAATTTTCATCTGAGTTTCATGCCTTTCTGTGGATTGTCTCGTTAACAAAAAATTAATAGGACAAAGTATTGACTAATCTATACTTTTGCTGTATAGTTATAAATGTAATTTATATTACATTTTTGGAAATAATAATTTTAAATAATGTAAGGAGTAATTGATGATGAAAAAATTTGTATGTTCTATTTGCGGATATGTTCATGAGGGGGATTCTGCTCCGGAACAATGTCCACAATGTAAAGCGCCTGCTTCCAAATTTGTTGAGCAAGCAGCAGACAATGCTTTAAACTGGGCAGATGAGCACAGAGTCGGCGTTGCAAAAGATGTGGATCAAGAAATCGTTGACGGATTAAAAATGAATTTTATGGGTGAATGCACCGAAGTCGGCATGTACTTGGCAATGGCTCGCGTTGCACATCGTGAAGGCTATCCGGAAATCGGTTTGTACTGGGAAAAGGCTGCTTATGAAGAAGCAGAGCATGCTGCAAAATTTGCTGAGCTTCTCGGCGAAGTCGTAACCGACAGCACCAAGAAAAATCTTGAAATGCGTGTAATGGCTGAAAAAGGTGCATGCGAAGGCAAGAAGGAACTTGCTGCCAAAGCAAAACAGCTCGGCTTGGATGCAATCCATGACACCGTACATGAAATGGCGAAGGACGAAGCTCGTCACGGCGCCGCTTTCAATGGTTTGTTAAACAGATATTTTAAGTAAATAAAATCAGATCAAATGTTTTAGAGGAAGCAGGGAAACCTGTTTCCTCTTTTTTGTTAAAGCAGAAGAATAATGAATAGTACTAATATTTATTATAGCCCAGATTTCTGCATATGCCAATAGAATATTATTTTTATTTTTGAAATGTTAAAATATGTTTATCGTAAATATATTCTGAACAAAGAAAAAACCACGAAATTCCGTGGTTTTTTCTTCAGACATTTCTTGATGTGGGTACAGATTACCGGTTACACAGAATAATACCGATATAAAATGCGGTACATTTCCGAAATCTGATTTTCCATATCTGATACAAGTTTTAACTGCGTCCGACATCGATCTAAATTATGATCTTTACGAGATGTTTTGAAATAAACATCTCCCTGCAAATAATCGGTTAGAAAACGCATTCCGCATTCCAAAGTCATTAGCCGAGCTCCAATGACAAGAGAATCTACTTCTGATTTTTTCATTTCTAGTCCGCAGGCTTTTAAAAAACCCTTGGTATAACTTTCAAAAAGTGGCATAGAGAACGAAACTTTTTTCAAATCAGGCTCATCCTCTGCACCGGTCGTCGCACCAAATCGAATAGAATCTCCGAAATCATATGCTCTGATTCCCGGCATAACCGTATCTAAATCCACAAAGCACAAAACCTCATCCGTTTTATCATCCAGCAGAACATTGTTGAGCTTTGTGTCATTATGCGTGACACGCACCGGGAT
>ERZ827524.3009-NODE-3009-length-10508-cov-2.958672_pt1 | contig 10508 bp, 10 predicted proteins | sample MGYA00519702_ERZ827524 | MGnify/ENA primary metagenome ERZ827524 (study PRJEB31778, sample SAMEA3449341) | human gut metagenome | biome: human gut; feature: human-associated habitat; material: faeces | place: United Kingdom | collected 2010/2012 ...
ATCCACGCGAGCAGGTCGTACTTGTCCTGAAAGTGGTTATAAAACGACGGGCGGCGGATCCCGGCCTCGTTCGTTATCATCATAACGGAGATCTTTTCAAAGGGATATCGCAGCATCAGCGCCTTGAAGCCGTCGGCGATCAGGCGCTTTGTCATATCCTTGCGGCTGTCCATATGCGTCTCCTTTTCACACAAACAAGCGGATCAGAACATCCACGCCGGTCACAAGAAACAGCGCTCCGCCGATCCAGTACGCGGTGTTTTTCTGGGAATACCCGAAATGATACCCCACCGACACGCCGCCGAGCGCGCACAACGCCGTCACGCCGAAGAGCGTGGCGAGACAGGAGAGCCAGTACGCGTCGAGAAAGCGGGAACTGACGCCCGCGAGCAGCGAATCAAGGCTCGTGAGGACGGCGGTGCCGACAACTTTTTTGTAAGTGATCTCGGAGCGGTGCTCGAATACGGTCTTTTTCCGGACGGCCTTGACGATCAGACACACGCCGAGCACAAAGAAAATGAGCGCGCCGAGAATATGCCACAACCCCTGCGCCACGGTATAGTACGATGCGAAGCGCGGCAGCATGCCGAGCAGCCGGCCGATCTCCATCGCCGCGACCTGTGCCGCGCAGAAGATCAGGCAGTACAAGGCGATGCGGCGGCGGCGAAGCTCGCCGAGCACCGCGCCCTGACACACGGCGGCGCCGAACACGTCCAGCGATATACCCAGACAGAAAACCAGAATTTCCCAATATCTCATAAACGATCACCTCTGTTTTTGCTTACTTCCCCATTATACCGAAAATCCCGCCGGAGGGAAGAAACAAAAATCAGAAAATGTCAAACGAATATCAAACGAGACCCGCTTCGCTTACGCTCTCGTTTGAAAAGGCTGCGGCTCGCCGCAGCGCACTCGCTGCGCTCGCACGTTTGCGAGCCGAAATGTATTTTTTCCGACGTACACGCCGCCGGCAAAAATGATTTGAACTTTATTTGCGCCTGCGGGCGCAAACTCTGCGAGGCTTTTTCGACAGTCTGAAGCCCGCCGACCATGCCAATACATGGACCGGCGGGCTTTTCGTATGTCTATGTATCAGAGATTTTCAAACCGCTCCGCGCCCTTTGTGCGCAGCCAGCGGCGGAAAAACGCCGCAGCGAGCGCGAGCACAAGCGTGAGCAGTGCAATATATGTCTCGCCGGAAATTTTGCCGTGAAGCACGAGCATATACGGCAGGACAAGGATCACCGGCGCGGCCCACCCGGCGAGCAGGGCAAGGATGATCTGCGAACCCTGCTTGATGACGTTGATCTCATTCGTCCAGACAAGATTCACATTGTGCAGACCGATGTACAGCGCGAAATACGTCGAGAAAAACACGAACGCCGCGCAGCAGAGCGCCATGAGAAGCCCGGCGGCAAATCCGGCGCGAAGAGCGATCGCCGAGCATACGGCGGCAAAGACCGCACCCGGCGCGGTGAGGAGGAGCTGCACGCCGCATTTGGCGCGCAGCGCCGTCCATGCGTCGACGGGCAGCGACCGGGAGATCCAGAGCGTCTTGCCTTCGAGCGACACGCTCGGCACGGCCATATCGTTCATCGAGCAGACGAGACACACCGCCGCCGTGAGCAGCACCGGCATGGCGCCGTCCGTCTCAAACACGCTCTCGAGCGTTCCGGCGATAACGCCGCCGCGGAGAAGCAGCAAAACGCCCGAGATGAGCAGCAGAAGCGTACCCAAGCCGCAGTTCAGCATATAATTCGCGCTGCCGGTGAAGCGGCCGAACTCTTTTCCGAGCATGGCGGAAAAGGCGCTCTTTCTCTTCGCGCGCGTCTCGCGGTAGACCTTCCGGTCGGTCTTGCCGGTCGCGGTGGCGATCTTGAGAAAGCTGCGCGAGAGGATGTACCATGTGAGCGCAAAGAGCGCGGCTACGGCGAGTGTTACGAGAAGGAGGGAGAGAAGATCGCCCTCAAACGCCCGGCCAATGCCGAAAACGAGAGGCGCTGCGGCGTGCAGATCCTCGCCGTAGAGCGCTATATTTGCCACGATCTCGCCGATAAAGCTGCCCGCCTTGAAGTAGGCAAAATAGTAGATCGCAATGAAGAGCAGCGCGAAAATGACCGTCATAAAGCTCTTATTTTTGAGCTTGAGCGAGAGACGGGCCACGCCGTAGCCGAGCAGACACGAGAGCACGAGCACGAATACGGCAATGAGGGTCACAAACAGCACCGCGCCGAGAAAACCGTTTACCGAGAATCCCACCGCAGCGAGATATACGATCGCCGCCGGGATCGAAACGACGCCGGAATACATAAGCCCCATGAGAAACACGGTGAGCAGCCGGGACGCCATGATCGAATGCACCGGGATGGGCATGGAGAGCAGAAGATCGTTATCGCGGCTCAGATACAGCCCGGAGAACGTGTTGAACACGCTGCCGAACGCGCCGATGCATACGGCCGCGAGTGCGAAAATGAGATAGTAAAACCATCCGTAGCCGCTTACGATCGTGCTGCGCAGCGTGAATGCCAAAAAAGTAAACATGCCGCCGAGCAGCCCGACCATAAGGAGCGCGAACAGGACAAAGTAGGCGATGACCGTGCCTTTGGAGCGCGCCTTGTTCTTCTTCGCATCGTACAAATACGTGCGGAAGATCTCGGCGAGCTGCTTGCGGAGGAGAATTTTTGTCATTTCGCGTCTTCCTCCAGCTCAAGGAACACCTCTTCGAGCGAGTCGTCGCCGCGTACCTCATCCATCGTACCGGAGCGGACGAGCTTGCCGCGGCGGATGATGGCGATCTTGTCGCAGAGCTTTTCCGCAACTTCGAGCACATGCGTGGAGAAGAAGATCGCGCCGCCTGCGTCGCAGTGCTCACGCATCATGCCCTTGAGAATGTGCGCGGCCTTCGGGTCAAGACCGACGAACGGTTCGTCCATGAGAATGAGCTTCGGCTCGTGTAGCCATGCGGAGATGATCGCAAGCTTCTGCTTCATGCCGTGGGAATAGGCGGCGATGGGCTGCGCCAGATCGTCCGTCAGCGCAAACTCCGCGGCCCGGCGGCGGATGCGCTCGGCGCGCTCGTCGGCGCCGACGCCGAAAATGTCGGCGATGAAATTGAGATACTTGATGCCGCTCATAAAGTCGTAAAGATCGGGATTGTCGGGAATGTAGGCGAGAGCGCGCTTACACTCGAGCGGCTCGGTGCGCACGGAATGTCCGGCAATGAAAATTTCACCCTTGTCGAACTGCTGGATGCCCGCAACGGAGCGCAGCGTCGTGGTTTTGCCCGCGCCGTTGCGACCGATGAAACCGTAAATTTCGCCCGGGGCGATGTGCAGCGAGAGATCGTCCACGGCGAGCTTATCGCCGAAGGCCTTGGTAAGGTGTTCGATTTTCAGCATGACAGTTCTCCTGTTTTCATTTCTTTTTTATTTCTTATCCGGCGCGGCGATATACTCGCCGAGCGCCCCGGCGTCAACCTTCTTGCCCGGAACGATAGCCGTTCGATCATCGCGCGGCACGCGCTGCGCGATGAGCAGCGCCCGGCACACCTCGCCGAGCAGACGGGCCGCCTCCGTGTCCGGTATGTCGTTCACGCCCGTGACGATCAGCGTGCAGAGCCCGTGAACATAGATCCAGAGATGCCGATGCAGCTCGTCGGCCTCCGCGTCGGTGAGCGAGAAGGTCTCCCGGATGGCGCGGCGGATATCGGCGCTGTGGTTTTCCGTCGGCGGGAACTCGGCGGTGTCTCTCCGGCGCAGAAAGAGCAGCCGGAAGAGGTTCGGCTCCTCGCGCGCAAAGCGGATGGTCTCCATGCCGTAGCCCTTGAACGGCGGGTTCATCGAAAGGCCGCGCTCCACGTATCGTCCGTAGATTTTCCCGGCTTCCTCCACTACGGCGGCACGGACTTCCTCCAATGTGCGGAAATAGGTGAACACAGGGCGCGTGGAGGTGCCGAGAACGCTCGCAAGCTCCTGCGCGGTAACGGCTTCGAGCGGGGCGCGGCGGGCAATATCCACGGCGGCCTCCACGATCTCCTGACGGGTAAATTTGGCTTTCGGCGGCAAGGTCGGTCATTCTTTCTTTGTGTTATAATTATTGTGCAACGAATATTACGCAACAATTATAACGCAATAACGCGAAGACGTCAATAAAGCGCGGGCGAAAATGTTAATTGTACTGCGGACGATTTGTGGTATAATGCGCAGGAAAGAAGGGCTGATTGTGATCCAACGGAAAAAGGCGCTCTGCGCCGCGTCCGCTTCGGCGCTTGCCGCACTCGGCGGATTGTATGGGCTGTACCGCTACGCATTTTATTCGCCCCGCGGCGCGCAGAACGACGACCATCACATATCGACGAACCCGCAGATGCAGGTCTACCGGGAAGAGATATCCCGCGCCATCGACGCGCTCAACGCGCTGCCGTGCGAGCGCGTGTACATCACCTCGGCCGACGGGCTGCGGCTCACGGGGCGGTATTATCCGGCAAAGCCGGGCGCGCCGCTCGTGATCGCGTGCCACGGCTACCGCGGCACGCCCTCGCGCGATTTCAGCGTCGGGGCGGAGATCTACCGCTCTATGGGCTGCGCGCTGCTGCTCATTGAAGAACGCGGACAGTGCGGCAGCGCCGGGCACACGATCACCTTCGGCGCGATGGAGAAATATGATGTCCTTCTCTGGACGCGCTGGGCAGCCGATCGGTTCGGCGGTATCCCCATTTTGCTCGGCGGCATTTCCATGGGTGCGGCAACGGTGCTCATGGCGTCGGCGCTCGGCCTGCCGGAAAACGTCCGCGGTGTGATCGCCGACTGCCCGTATACGAGCGCGAAGGATATCATCTGCTCCGTCGGGCGCGATTCGGTCGTTCCCATGGAACTGCTGTATCCCTTCGTGCGCCTGAGCGCGAAGCTCTTCGGCCATGCCGATCTCACACAGGCGGACGCGCTCTCCGCCGTGAAGAGCGCAAGGGTGCCGATCCTGCTCATTCACGGCGAGGACGACCGGTTCGTGCCGTGCGATATGTCCCGCGCCATTGCCGCGGCAAATCCGGAGAAGATCGAATTTCACACGTTTCCCGGCGCGGGCCACGGGCTGAGCTGCCTTGTGGACATGCCGCGGTACGAAGCGCTGGTAAAGGCGTTCGCCGCGCGGACGATATTTGCAAAAGAGGAAAAGAGGGAAGAGCCATGAACGAAAAGTTGAAATTCCGTCTCCCGACGGCGGAGGACGCCGCGGAATATATTTCCTACCGGCAGGCGTTTCTCGATGCCGGAAGCTCCATGGACGGCACCGGTCCCATGCGCCGCACAGCGGACCCGATGGAATGGCTGGCCATCAACGCGCAGTATGCCGACCCCGCCACCGTCCCGGAGGGGAAGGTGCAGAGCACGCAGTTCGTCTGCGAGCGCGTGAGCGACGGGCGCATCGTCGGCATGCTGCAGGTGCGTCTCGCGCTCAACGACTATCTGCTGCACTACGGCGGGCACATTGGCTATTCGGTGCGCCCGGACGAGCGGCGGAAAGGGTACGCCTCATGGATGCTCGCGCAGGGACTGGATTACTGCCGCTCGATGGGACTCCGAAAAGTGCTCATCACCTGCCTCGATACGAACGAGGCGAGCCGCCGGACGATCCTGCACGCGGGCGGCGTATACGAGAGCACCGAGCACGAGCCGAACGAGAATGAAAATCTGGAGCGCTACTGGATCACGCTGAAAGGGGAGTAAACGCATGGGCTCCTGGAGCGCGGGCGTCTGGGGAAACGATACGGCGGAGGATCTGAAATTCGAGTACCAGTGCGCCTTTTACCGGTACGACCCCGAGGAGGCTGTCCGCCGGCTCGACGAGTATGTGCGTACTTCCGTCGGCGATGAGTCCGACACGATAGAGTGGTGCAATTATATCTATTCGCTGGCGGACTTCATGTGGAAAAAGGGGATACTCACCGAGGTGGTCAAAACCGCCGCTGTTTCCATGATCGATTCCGGCTTTGGGCTGGACGAATGGGAGAAGAGCGGCAAAAGCGCGCTCGCCAAGCGGCGGAAGGCGCTGGAAGAGCTCCGCACGCAGCTCCTGTCCCCAATACCGGAGCGAAAGCCAATCCGGCTGAAGTTTCAAACGGAACGCGTTTTCTCCGACGGCGATTATATCGCCATCCGGCTGATGACGAAGGATAAACCTTTCTGCTCCTGGGCGGCTCTTGTTTCCGACATAACACAGGAGCAATTTCCGGCGTTTGACGGAAAATACATCATTCTGCAAAAGGCGTTCACCCAAACCGGCTTTCGGAGCGCGGTAGTTCCGGATATCTCAGACAACTGGGCGGCATTCCGGCTGTGCGACGGCGTGTATGACGATGTGCCTTCCGGGATCGATACCGCTTCGCTGAAAAGCGCGAAGATCATTTCTCTCAATCGCATATCGCCTGTTTTCCTCTGCGAGAGCAAGATGAGCTATTTCCGGAAACGGAAAGCGCAGGTCATCGGCCACGGAACACCGCCGGAGATATCTGAGAAGCAGAAAAAGGATCCAAATTTCCCTCCGAGCATCTTTCTGCGGTTCAGCAATGCTTCGTGGGATGCGGACAGCCTGTTTCTGGCGTCTATGGGAAGAGAAGCGGAACTCCGCAGGGAAAAACCGGAGACGGAGACCTTGTTCGATATCGCGTTTACCGCCAACGGGTACACTGCTTTCGACTACAGCCTATCGCGGGAAGAGAACGAGGATCGGCGCAGAAAAGAGGAAACAGCGATACGGGAACGTATCCGAAACGCGCTGGAAAGCGGCGCCGAAATATACACGCTCCGCTTCGGAAAACTCTGCGGCTTTGCCACGGAAAGAAACAGCGTCGTTGAAAACCTGTATGTGCGGGGACAGTTTCAAAGGCTCGGTCTTGCCAAATACCTGCTGCGGGAACTGCGCGGGCAGATACCGGAGCTGCGGGCAGTGATCACCGACGTGCGGAAAAAGGACACCGTCCGGCACATATGCGAAACGCTTGATATCCCGTTCACCATGGAATAAAACCAACGCCCCGCCCCGATGCATATCGGGGCGGGGTTTCCATTGTATAAAAAAGCCCCCTCTGACGAGGGAGCCAGGTTCAAAGTTTATGCCGCGCATGAAATCAGTTTTTGTTATCGCCATGATCTTCCTTTTCTCCGAAGGGATTCCTCCCGCTGTGCCCGTCGACGATTTGCTATCATCTGTAATCTTCTGCTTTCAATATCCGTATTATTTTCTCGCAATCAGGGCCACCCGCTGTTAACTTGCCATAATAGTTTTCATACAGCTTGTATTCCAACTCACGGCTGACAATTTCAGCCGACTCTCCATAAGCCTCATAAAAACAGCCTGATTTCTGAATGATAATATAATCCGGAAACTGCTTTTCAAAGTCGTTATATATCGGTGGTTTTCTCATTCTGTCGATTTACCTTTCACCTCAAGTTGGGTGATATTTCCGTCGGCAAATAGATACGTGTCTTCAATCTGATCATTTTCATCATACTGGATGAGGCAAACATGGTCTGCTGCATGTGTCCATTCTTGCTCTAGCACCTCAGAGATGTCAAAATCATTGCGAGAATAGAAATGATACCAACGCTTTCTGCCTGCATCCCATTTGTAGTCATCAGCCTTCAACCACTCTTTAATAAGCATGGTAGGAGGTGTCACGTAATTACCCCTCTGGTTGCAAACCTCGACTCTTATGCTGACCTCATCTGTTTTGACGGGAGAATAATCATCCCATACCAATGGTATAGGTTTGCCCAGTGCGGATAGGAATGGTGACTCTTCACCTTTCATGGTTAGAATAAAGAGGTCTTCTTTCGCCCTACTTAACGCGACATAGAAAAGGCGCCGTTCTTCTTCAATGAGTTTTTCAATTGTATCGCCGAAAACGCGCTGAAAGATCCATGCGGGGTGAATAAGAGGATAAAAACCTGTTATTGCATCAAGAACAATAACAGCGTCGTTCTCTTTGCCTTTGTACTTATGAGTGGTTGAGATCGTGATCCGTTCTTCGTTGTCCTCAGTTAACCGCTTTTTCTGGGGAAAAAATGTGCGTATAGATGCAACAAAACGTTCTGTACTGGTACCACTTGCCTTTGTTCTACTGATAAAGGGAAGAGGAAGCCGGTCATTGGCACGTGTTAGGAAGACGACATTTTTATCTTGATCAAGGATGTTGGCAACTAATCGGAGAACGGCTGGGATAAACCTATCATAATCGTGGATGATTTTTTCGACCGGTGAGGGCTCATAATCTGAAAGATAACCAATCCGGACAGTGCCAATGCCAGGTTTCGCTGCATATATGCTGTCTGGGCTGCCCTGTTGAGTCATCAGCCGAGTCGCAATTGACACAATTTCCTTCTTTGAGCGATAGTTTGTCTTCAAAGAGTATCTATCAGATTCTTCATAGCGCCAAGTGAAATCCTGGAAATACCGCACATCGGAGCCAGCAAAAGCGTTGATGGCCTGCCAGTCATCGCCAACGCAGAATATACTTGCTTGTGGACATACTGTTCGGATTGTGGTTAGAAACTGGTCAAACAAGAAGGAGAAATCTTGGTATTCGTCGATCATAATAAAGGTTAAATCCCGTAGATCGCCCCTGTTGTTCCACTTATCGAAGCTGGTTTTCCCCTGAAGAATACTCTGAACCGCTCTACTCATTAGACCGTCAAAATCTTCAAGATTATCTCGCTCAAGCTTTTTCAGATAGTCTCCGTAGATGTTACAGGCCAACTCAAGAAACGGGCCTTCAGTCGGCAATTCGCTGGTATAGCTCTCAACTAGTTCACTCAGTGCATCAACAGAAAGATCTTTCTTACGGCATCGACCGATAAAAGACGTGATCGCTTTTGTAAATTCATCGATAGCCCGCTCCTTAATTCTTTCCCAAATTTCATCTTCTGTGAGTTCCCTATATGTAATGCCTTCATCTGTAAAGTGTTGGAGCAATTCCTTCGTGAGCGTATCAGATTCACCTGTGACGTCTGAAGGAAAGACTTCGATCAATGGAAGGTTATGTGCTGCACAAAAGTTTTCTTTCCTGGCAATTTGCTGGTCATAGTCTGAATCTCCGGTCATACCAAAGTATTCTATGATGACCGGCTTCTTTTCGGTAGTATAAACCGTGAAATCTGGGCGGTACGGCGTTCCGTCATCCCATTTGTAGTATTTTTCATATGTGTATTCGATATTATTATGAAAAACCAAGAGTGCTGCGAAGCTCATCCAAATAGGGTATATGCCCCGGGCAACGCGAGCGCCTTTGCAGCGCGCTTTCATAGTATTCGTCAAACAGTTCTCTCGCCTTTGCCAGATCGCCCAAATGCCCATAGATCATGCATTCTTCCAGCTTGATCAGATGATGGTTCAGTCTGTCAAACCATGGATACTCCCTTCGATGTTCCAGAATCGCCTGACGGCTTGACAGAATATCAAATACGGGAAGGACATCGTTTTCGATTTCACTTATAATCTCCCCGCATATCGTTTCGATGTCATCGTAAAGGCAGAAGGTCTTTACAGCTTCAAGGTCTCTTGACGCAATAATACCCAAACGGGAACGCATAGTGCAATGATACTCGTGGTAATACTTTCTGCTGTTCACGGCGCCAAACCGTCTTTCCGTGCATTCCGGGATCCGGATCCCGATATTGACCCACATCAGGTGCGTAGCGTCCAGATATGCCTGACCGCATTGAAAACTGATGACTTGAGAAATGTCGCCGGAAACAAACCGGTGCAGAGTACGTCCGTGCTTCCGGAAACCCAAGGGCTTGATCCTCTTATAAACCTCGGATTCGATATAATCGATTTGCTGCGTTACGAAGCTCGCGCTCATATCATTGCCCTCCGTTCTGGCATTTTCCTCTTTTCGTGCAGAAACTCCTTTGCTGTGCCCGCAGAGATTCGCCGGTCTGCAATTCATTTTTATCATATTCGGGTATAAAAAGTCCACCGTAATTCCTTCAGAATTACGGTGGACTCATGGCAAATGACTCTAATTTTGATAGAAACCCGTTAAGGGGGGCGATTACGGTTTGGAGGGGGGTGAATTTTTGATTTTAAGGGGGTGCAGTTCTTTGCCAAAGGAAGAGGAGCGCCTTCATGAAATAATGTGTTAAGGGAAAATAATTTTTTGTTAAAATGCGTATGTTTTTCTCCACACCCCTTGCAAAACAGAAAGAGTCATGATATAAAATGACCAGAAGAACCGAAATGGTCATTTGGATGGTGAACGAGCTTGGCTTTTACCGACTATGAAACAGAACAACTTCACAAGGCGCTGCTGAAGGAAACAAGACGCTGCGCCGTCACACTGGGGATGAAGAAAACCTCAGTGGATCAACTGACAAAGGCGGTCGGCATTGCGAAGGGCTCGTTCTATAAATTCTACGAATCCAAGGAGATGGCCTTCTTCGCGGTTCTGGAAAGTATCCACTCCGAGCTTTACGGAGTGGCTGACCATGCACTGAGCGAAGCAAACGGCTTGC
>ERZ827524.3013-NODE-3013-length-10494-cov-5.833796_pt1 | contig 10494 bp, 8 predicted proteins | sample MGYA00519702_ERZ827524 | MGnify/ENA primary metagenome ERZ827524 (study PRJEB31778, sample SAMEA3449341) | human gut metagenome | biome: human gut; feature: human-associated habitat; material: faeces | place: United Kingdom | collected 2010/2012 ...
ATGTTGACAATATCCATAGTCGCACCCCGCCCGGGGTGCGTGGATTGAAATTTATTTATGAATGCTGTTTCCTCTTTTGATATGCGTGTCGCACCCCGCCCGGGGTGCGTGGATTGAAATTGCACATTATAATTATTATGTCACGACGAATATCGTCGCACCCCGCCCGGGGTGCGTGGATTGAAATTGTAATTCCGCTTTATCGGTGTTTGAGTTATTAGGTCGCACCCCGCCCGGGGTGCGTGGATTGAAATTGTGGAGGTCGCTCGCAAATGTGCGAGAGTATTTGGTCGCACCCCGCCCGGGGTGCGTGGATTGAAATTTGAAGTGTATAGGCAAGAATTTGCAGATATTAGTCGCACCCCGCCCGGGGTGCGTGGATTGAAATCGTTATATCGTATTTAACCCATTTATTATCGTGGTGTCGCACCCCGCCCGGGGTGCGTGGATTGAAATAAATCGCTTATGGAAAGTGAATATGAAGCGTTGACGTCGCACCCCGCCCGGGGTGCGTGGATTGAAATACCAACTATTCAGTTATTTACAAAGGAAATTTCGCGTCGCACCCCGCCCGGGGTGCGTGGATTGAAATTTCTCTCTCGTCACATAATACGGAAACTACAAAAAGTCGCACCCCGCCCGGGGTGCGTGGATTGAAATATTGATGTTGCCCGCAAATGTGCGAAAGTATTTGACGGTCGCACCCCGCCCGGGGTGCGTGGATTGAAATAGAAACTCTTACAAAATTAGTGGAAAGGTTGGATAAGTCGCACCCCGCCCGGGGTGCGTGGATTGAAATAATGGCAGGAGCTACGGCTTTGTTTTATGCTAATCCGTCGCACCCCGCCCGGGGTGCGTGGATTGAAATATGCTGTCCGGCGAGAGGATTTGCTCTCGCCGGAGTCGCACCCCGCCCGGGGTGCGTGGATTGAAATCAGCATCATCCACATCTTAGCGACGTCTGATTTGGTCGCACCCCGCCCGGGGTGCGTGGATTGAAATAAAAAAAATGAAAGTAACAATCAAAGGAATGGCTCGTCGCACCCCGCCCGGGGTGCGTGGATTGAAATGAAATCGTCGAGAACAGCCAACAGACAAGCACGACAGGTCGCACCCCGCCCGGGGTGCGTGGATTGAAATCGTTATCTACATCTATAACATTAAAAGACAATGAGTCGCACCCCACCCGGGGTGCGTGGATTGAAATTAGCGATGACTTTGTCCCGACAGCTCGCAAATGTGGTCGCACCCCACCCGGGGTGCGTGGATTGAAATTTAAGAGGGATGTTAGAAGTAAATAAAATAAAATAGTCGCACCCCACCCGGGGTGCGTGGATTGAAATATTGACTCCTTAGCGTTGGCCGCTACCCGTATTAGGTCGCACCCCACCCGGGGTGCGTGGATTGAAATAACTTTAAATACAGAGGTTGACACCGTAAAAGAAGTCGCACCCCACCCGGGGTGCGTGGATTGAAATAATCTGCGTGTCAATAATATTGACATCTACATTAGGTCGCACCCCACCCGGGGTGCGTGGATTGAAATTCAAATTTTTGGGACCAGATATTATACAGACCCGTCGCACCCCACCCGGGGTGCGTGGATTGAAATTTCAATGAACGTCCACCAGTCGCAGTCGGATGTCAGGTCGCACCCCACCCGGGGTGCGTGGATTGAAATCCGCCAGTCGTCTTCCGTCTCCGACGGATAGCCGGTCGCACCCCACCCGAGGTGCGTGGATTGAAATACCGAAGGGACGAACTACACCGTCACCGACAGCGGCGTCGCACCCCACCCGGGGTGCGTGGATTGAAATGCCATACGGCGGTTGAATTGGTAACGCCATTCTGCGTCGCACCCCACCCGGGGTGCGTGGATTGAAATTTCGGGATGCGGAGCGGGTCGAAGCAGCGCGGCAAGTCGCACCCCACCCGGGGTGCGTGGATTGAAATTTCCTCATCGGCTGCGCCCTCTCAATTCATCGTCAGTCGCACCCCACCCGGGGTGCGTGGATTGAAATGTTGAGACCGCTCGCAAATGTGCAAGAGTATTTGAGTCGCACCCCACCCGGGGTGCGTGGATTGAAATGTTTTTTGGTCTACACTCAACCAATCAACTTCGGGGGTCGCACCCCACCCGGGGTGCGTGGATTGAAATGACAAATAGGGCGATGTGTTGATTACTCTCAGTTTCTGGTCGCACCCCACCCGGGGTGCGTGGATTGAAATTTTTTTACACCTTACGCGCCCCAAACAACGCGGCGTCGCACCCCACCCGGGGTGCGTGGATTGAAATTCCCATGATAAAGCCCTTCCGCAAGTTCACCCAGTCGCACCCCACCCGGGGTGCGTGGATTGAAATGATGAGGTGTATAAATGTATAACGTTATAAGACAACGTCGCACCCCACCCGGGGTGCGTGGATTGAAATAGCAAGCAAGCTCGCTTCGTCGATGATAAGTAGACGTCGCACCCCACCCGGGGTGCGTGGATTGAAATGTGACCTGCTGGGTATACCGAAAAGAACGCTGGAGGTCGCACCCCACCCGGGGTGCGTGGATTGAAATGGAAAAACATGACGCTCAATCAACCAAGCATTTTGTCGCACCCCACCCGGGGTGCGTGGATTGAAATTGCGCCTCTTTTCGCTTCCGAATCAAAAGCTTAAGTCGCACCCCACCCGGGGTGCGTGGATTGAAATGCCCTTATACTGTATCCTGAAAACGAACAACATCAAGTCGCACCCCACCCGGGGTGCGTGGATTGAAATTTTCAATTTAGTCGACAAATTGAATATATCATAGTCGCACCCCACCCGGGGTGCGTGGATTGAAATTTTGTAAAACATAAACCGCCGCAGCTTAAGCCGTGTGTCGCACCCCACCCGGGGTGCGCGGATTGAAATTTTGATGTTTTCTCTCGGTTGTCCGAAATCCGGCGTTACACGCTTTGCAGGTGTGCGGATTAACGTTATGTGGAAGCCGAGTCTTTGGATTTGGCGGAATACTTTCGTTCCTTGTTCCTTGCATCGATGTTTGGCTTCGCTGACGATATGGGTGAAACAACCGCTAACCGCCGCGGCCTTTCAACTCAAAAGCGTGCTTCATAAGCCCAAAGACGACTTTCTTTGTTCCCAATACGCTTGCTTCGGGAATTCACGGCTTCTATACGGCTCAAATTCGTTCCTATTTTGCGGACGTCTGTTCTTAAGCCGGAGTTCAATCTTTCGATCCGAGCGCACAAGTCCGGCTCGGACGGCGGTTTTCGTTCTCCCTCTGTATAAATACATAGAACGCCGCCAAATGCATGTCTGCCGGCGGCGCCGATTCGCCCGCCGCTTTGTTGTTTCACGGTCTCTGTTCCCCAAAAAGAAAAGCCCCGATTGTGTCGGGTGTCTTGACCTTTTGTCAGTCGGTTTACCGAGGATTCAAAAGGGACCAAAAACGAAGCGGTGATAGCCATTGCGCTCAACGTAAGCCGTCACGCTTTTTGAGCGGATACCGGACAGTCTCGGACGCCGGACAGTCGTTTTCTGCTTTTCGGACGCAGTTTTTCGCGCGTCTGAAACATACATTTCATAGTGACAGCGGCATTGATAAGGGCAGGCACACATCTGTTCTGGCGTATTCATACATAGCTGCGGTCACTTACGGTTCGACATCATAAGGTTCGGATGCGCAGGCACTGTATGCCCTCGTAGGTAAAAAACGCTGCCGAAAAATCGAGCTTTTTTCGCGCTTCTTTCGTCTTTGCACATTCAAAATCCGTCTTTGTTATGAAATCCGGCAAACGGATGACCGAGATAAAGACGAAATTCGCTTTATGCACACAGTCGAGTTCCGCCGACCCCTCCTGCCGCCAAAGCCTTCCGACGGCACGACATACTCGAAATAGCGGCCGCTTTTGCCGCTCCTCTCGATTGCGAACGCAACGCCGTCCAACAGCCCGACAGCCGCATTGCCTCCGCCGCTTTCGTCTTTGAAATACCCCGATGCCGCACGGCTATCCAATGATACGCCGGCAGGGTACGACGGGACGGCTGATTTGTCGGAATATAGAGCGCTTTGTACGCTTTCTTGAAGCCTAACGGCATTTTCATGCTTCTTTTTCTGCAAGCGCTTTGACTGCGCAGGCGGTCGGTTTCCATTCAAGCGCGTGTCGTGCTTTCTATCCGACAAATCGCGCATTCTGTTCATCGCGCGGCAACGGCCGACAGCCGAACGCAAAGACGGCCCGTATACGCGTTTATGTCCGAACCCGAGACGGGTTCCGCGCTTCCCCAATCCGCTGTGTCCGGCGCATCGACACGACCGGCGGGGGAGGATAGATAAAACAGTGGGAATAAATCAGAGGCATTGCAAAAAGACTTTGTTCTACATACACTGTCGGAAAATATGGAACAAAAGGGCAGGGTAGTGGCAGGTCAAAGACGGTCGGTATTCCAAATGAGCACCGCTTCATTCGACTGATTCTGTTCCTTACTGCGCCTTTCTTGAGCGGAAACGGTATTCCTTACGGCGGATGTAAAATCAGGAGATTGTCCCGTTTTTAAGGAATCCTCTTATCAAACCTCGTCATATCATCACACTCTCATACCCCTTAAAGAGCGCCGCCAATGCTGCAACGAGCGCGGCAAAGCTAACGACACCTGAAAATACCGCAATAATGTAATTGCGGTCCTTTTCGGCCGCCATTTCATTCGCCGATGCTCTGAAAACGAGAGAGAATACCAAAGCTAAAAAGGCAAAGGCGCTTTCTGCAAAAATGAGCGTGATTCTATTAACCAAAACAGAATATTCCGATGACCAATTCGTATCGCAAATTGCTTTTACAAGAACTGCAATGAATCATAATGACAAGCAAACGCTTATTAAAGAAAGGAGATTAAAAAAATGGGACATGATCAAACCGATAAAGTCGGATGTCACTGTTCCGTTGCCTTTCTTTTTATTACGGATAATAAGCCAAATCGTTTTCCGAATTTTTATCTTTTCCTTTGGCGCGTCTGCTTCTCTCAAACCATTGTTTGCTTTCACAATCGCCTCGGCAAGCTAATCCTAATCGATTTCGTTATGCACCGATTGATGGATATATACGATTTGCCGTCAATACTTTCGTTTCACAGCATTTCTTCCGGCTTCGCAAAATTTTTCGTAATTCCGTTTTCAGCTTGTGCAAGTCAGCCCATATATTCTTCGTGACCGGGATAGACAGGAGGTAACTGCTGCCGACGATTTTCCGCTTGGGGGCAGGGAATCTTTGTTCGGTGCGCTCGCGCTGCGTTTCCTGCTCCAAGTGACTGAAGCGTTCAATACGAGCGGGAATGCTGCTTTTCGCATTTTCGCTGCGCTTATCGTCCAAGTTGAAGGCATCCGCTCGCATATCATAAAACCTACGCTTACACGCCAAATCTTGCAGCACAAGCTGTTATGAAACACAAGGTAATGCTGTCATATTTTACGGATATCAAATGAAAAATTTTGTGCCGAATCATTCTGCTTCTTCGTTGGCGATGCTTTTGCGGAGAAAAGCGCGCCCAACGCAGCATAACGTTTTGGCCTGTAAAATGAAAAACAGAGGCTGGAGCAGTCCATCGTGCTGCTCCAACCTCTGTTTTGTCGCGGTTTATATCTTGAGCCATATTCTTTTCAATGACACACAAGACCCCTCTTGCAGCAAGACACTCGGGCGGTCAGATTTTCAGATTATACAATTACGGCAAAAATTCCTCTGCACGCGGACATACGAAGGCTGATCGACGCGGCTGAAAACAATACGTCCCGCCCAAAAGCGAAAGAATCCCTCCTTCCCGAAGCAGGAAAACCATGCGACATTCCCGAAGTGGGAAAACAACGTATCCTCCCCGAAATAAGACAATCACACGTCTCACCTAAAAGCCACGGGGCGTTTTGTTTGTGATCGTGTTCGTAGCCCATTGTATTTTCGAAGAATTGTCCGCAATGCAGAGCAATAAAGGTCGCTGATCATACCGAGGCATTTGACGAATGCGGGCTGTGAGGCGCTTGCAGAATATATCGTCACAGCAGAATCGGGGTATGTGCGCGTTTTGCTGTTGCGGGCGTATAGCCTTTTTACCGCTGTACGGCGGGACATGAAGAAAAACGGAGGCGCGGTAAAAGCCACGCCTCCGTTCCATATCCGATTCGGTTTTTGCGCCCTTGCGAAAGGGCGTAAATAGGGGGACGGCGCAATCTGTCCGCCGTCCGCACCGTATGCGCTCAGTGCTCGGTGTGCTCGGCGGCCAGCTTGGCCTTGAGCGCCCTGCTTTTTTCCAGAAAGCTGCTGTATTCGTCCCGCGCCGTTTTCAGTTCCGCTTCGCCGCAGCGTCCCTGTACGAACGCGACGAGCGTCAGCAGCAGCTCGCCGGCGGCCGCCTCGCCCTCGCAGCGCATGATTTCCAGCGACGTCCGCTCCTGCCGGCGTCTGTCGGCGTCGGCGCGCGCTTTTTTCAGGACGTGCGAGAGCAGCGCCGCGAACAGCGCGCCCGCCAGTCCCGCCGAGGAGAACAGCGTGATCAGCAGCTCTGTGAAGTTCTCCGTCATATTTCGTAAATACAACAGAACAGCGTATAAAACGCCTGATAGATTTGTTTAAGTATCCGCATCCTGATCCTCTTCTTTCCGCTTGGAATACTGTTTGAGCAGATTGTTGGCGTATACCGCGCCGGCTGCGCCCAGTATGCCCTGCGTCACCGCGGAGAACAGCAGCGCAAAGAGCTGCGGTCCGTTGCCGGGGAAGGCGGTCGACAGCAGGTACAGCGCCGCCAGCAGAATGCCCCCGCCGCCGAGCAGGAAGGGAATCCGCCAGTCGCCGACAGAAGTCTTCTTCAGCGCCGCGCCGACGAGGTAGAGCACGGGAATGAGCACGGAAAGCTCGGGTTTAAGGTATTCGTTCCAGTCCATAAGCCGTTATCCTTATCCTTTCATACGCCGGCCGTTCTTTGACGGCCGGTCTGCCTATTTGCCGAGCGCGGCGCCGAGCACGATGTCATACTCGTTCGGGTTGCGATTCTGGCGTTCCGCATTGCTGTAAAAAACCGGCAGATCGTCCAGATTCAAATCCGCCGCGTAGACGGCCAATTCAAAGAAGGCGATGCTCGGCGAATGCCTGTACAGATATTCGAACTGCAAGCCCGCCGCCCGGTCCTTGGAGCCGGCGAGCGCAAGCGCATCCTCGAAGCCCTTTTCCCTGAACAGCTTGTACAGCCGCTCCTGAACGTGGTAATAGTTCTCAATGCTGTCGTTGACCGTGTTCAGCAGCGTGGTGTAATCCACGTTCGCGCCCGTAAAGCCCAGCGCTTTCAGATTGGACACCAGCAAATCGTAGTACGCCTCGTCGATGCCCTCGCGCTTGAGATTGCGCAGGTATTTAAGCACGGCGAAGTTTTCCGCCTGCGTGGACAGCGTCTTGCCCGACGCGTACTGCGAAACGATGTCCCGCGCCAGCTCGGACGGGTTGAGCATCGAGCCGTCGTAGTCGTCGTCATTGCCGGTGTTCCCGGTGTTGCCCGTATTGCCCGCATTTCCGTCTGTGTTCGGCTTGCCGGCCTCGGCGTCCTTGAGCGCCTCCTCACGCTTCTTCAGCTCCGCTTCGTATGCCTCCAGCTCGGCCTTGAGTTTGTTGAGCGCATTGTTGTCCATCTCGACGGTGTGGTCGAATTTGTCGCGTTCGAGCTTGTTCTGCTCCTCGCGCAGCGCGTTTTCGGCGGCCATGCCGGCCAGCGAGGCGGAAAACTCCGCCGTCCAGCGGTCGTTTTCGGCCTTCTTGTTTGCTTCCTCGACCGCCAGATTCGCAAGCGCTTTGCCGTAGTCGGAGGCGAGCGCGTTCTGCGATTCGCGCAGCCCGCCGGACAGCGCGGACAGCGTGTTCCCGAGCGAGACGTCCGAGGCGATGCGCGCGCTCACGCTTTCGCCCGACCGCGACAGCCCGCGCGCGGCCAGAAATTCGCCCATGTTTTTGTCGTCGGCCGCTTTTTTCGTGTACGCCTGCTTCTTGTCGGCCTCGTAACGGGCGTTGAGCGTGTCCAATGCCGCGTTGTAGCTTTTGTTGTATTCGTCCCGCGCGGCGGCGTACAGGGAGGTGAGCGTCTCGTCGCTCTGCTTGCCGTACGCCTCCAGCGAGCTTTTGATGCTTTCGATCCAGTCGTTAACCAAGTCTGTAATCCCCCGTTTCATTGTATTCTACGGCCAGCGAATGAATGCATGCGTCCTTGCCGGACGGCGAGGTGATTTGCAGCCGCAGGGCCGCGACCCGCTTCGCCGGCAGCCGGACGGCGCGGTACAGCTCGTGGGCGTCGGTGACGCCGTCGCCCGTCTCGGTGTGCGTGCTGCCCTCGCGCAGCGTGTTCTCCGACCAGCCGACCGTAAAGCCGCTGTTGCTCTTCCATTCCGCCGCGTAGGACAGCTTTCCGGTCGAGAACAGCCGCCCGCAGCAGCCGAAGCTGCACGTCGGCGATACCCACGTCGCTTCAAAGTTTTTCACGCTGTCGTTCGGATAGACCACGCGTCCGTAGTTGTCGCCGATGTAGAGGGTGTCGCCGACCGTACACATCGCCGTGGCGTACAGTCCGTCGTAGACGTACCACGCGTTCAGCAGTGTGTTGCAGACGTACATCTTGTCCTCGCAGCATAGGAACAGCTCGGACGTCGGCTGATGGAAGTGCAGAATCCCGTCCTCGTAGCGCCGGTAGCGCAGAAGCTCCGCGATGCTGTCGCCGATGCGCTGGGAGAAGCAGGTCGCGCTGCGCTCGTCCTGCACGCTCGTCGCCTCCCAGCGGTTGAGTCCGTCGCCGCAGAAGGTGATCGGACAGCCGTTCGCAATCGTGCCGCCGCCGTAGAGCAGGCTGCCCTTGGAGGCGTTGAGCGCGAACACGGGATAGGACGCGTAGGCGTTCCCCATCGCGTCGGTCGTCAAATCGCAGTAGGAGTAGAACGCGCGGTCCTGCGCGAAGATGAGCTGCCGGTCGTACTGCTGGATGACGTCGGTGATCGCCGTGTCCCCGATCACGCGGAAGCTGTTCTCGGGGAAGTATTCCGGGTTCGGCACGCCGTCGCCCAGCGCCGTGTGCCGCACGGTGCAGGGCTCGTCCTCGCTGCCCCAGATGAAGATGCGGTTGTCCGTGTTTCCTCCGAAAATCATCGCGTAGCGGTAGCCGGTGATGACGCTCCGCCGGCTCTCGCTTTCCTCCAGCGTGTAGCAGACCTCCAGCGCGTCGGTCGCCGCGGCCGGCGCCGTCGTCATTGTAATCGCGCCGTAGGTTTTGGAAAAGGTGTACGCGTTCGAAGCCAGCGTCTCGCCGTTGAATTTGACCCAGTCCACCTTGTTTATGTTCTTTTCGGTAAAATGGAAGTTGCGCGTCGAGCCGTTGGTGTTGAAGCGCTGCCGGCGCTGGAGGGAGAGCAGGTTGATCTCCTCGTACAGCGTCCCCGAGCCGTCCGACGGGTCGCAGGCGATGAGAATCAGCGGCGCGTATCCCGCCGCCGCGGACAGCGTGTTGCCGTCGTAGCAGTAATAATCGACGCCGTTGAGGATGTAGAGCTTGCCGCCGAAGGCGAACATCGCCGCGCGGCCCGTGCCGATGGTGCCCGCCTGAAACGAATAGGACAAATCAAAATCGTAAATCCACAGGCCGCCGCCAATCGAGGCGGCAAGGAGGTTGTGCTCTCCGAGCCTGCCGCCCCACAGCCCCTCGACCGAGCCGGTCGCCGTGAACAGCTCGCTGTACCCCTCGCGCTTTTTCAGCGAGCCGTCCGGCAGAATCTTGAAGTTGCGCATGTTCGGGCTGAAGGTCAGCCCGTCGCTGACCGTCAACAGCTCGTTGTAGCCCGAAAACTGCGTCGTCTGATGCTTTTTCATAGGCCGTTTGTGACCATGCCTTTCTTGAGAATATAGCGTTTATGCGGCGCGGACTCTGCCGGCGCGGGTCCGCGCCGCAAACGCGGGGAAAGGGAGCGCTCTCCCGCGTCCTCTATTATGAGACGTCAATAGACCTCCCGGATCGGTGCGATTCCGGCGCCGTAGGAGTGGCTGACCTCGTTGAGCGCCGCCGTGTACAGCCCGTGCAGCAGGCTGGCGACGGTCGCGTTCTCGTTCAGAATCAGCAGCGACGCCAGCCCGTAGGGCATCGCGCGCGATACAATCTCCGCGCTCTGCCCGATTTCATCGGTGAGCGCCGTAATCGGATTGACGGCGGGATCGGTTTTCTTCAGCCGCGCGTCCAAAAACGCGTTTTCCGCGATGAGCAGATTGATCAGCCCCAGCGCGCGGCCCGTCATATCCTCGCAGCTTACCGGTATGTCCCCGTCGGGGAAACGCAGCGCGAGAATGTCCATCGCAAGCTCGTACAACGCCTGTCCCGTCATCGCGCCGCCCTCCGATGGTTATGCGTTCGGTTCATATCCATTCTCCTTTCGAGAGTTCCGTACAAAAAACGGCGGGGGGGGGGAAACCCCCCCCGCCGTACACAAACCGTAG
>ERZ827524.3015-NODE-3015-length-10486-cov-20.654491_pt1 | contig 10486 bp, 8 predicted proteins | sample MGYA00519702_ERZ827524 | MGnify/ENA primary metagenome ERZ827524 (study PRJEB31778, sample SAMEA3449341) | human gut metagenome | biome: human gut; feature: human-associated habitat; material: faeces | place: United Kingdom | collected 2010/2012 ...
CGCAGGCTGGAGATCACCAGCACCACCACGGTGACCACATACGGCAGCATCTTGTACAGCTCCTTCACGGCCATCTGGCTGCCGGTGGGGATGTACAGATACAGGATGTACAGGCCGCCGAACAGGATGGAGGCCAGGACACTGACATTGGGACGCCAGATGGTGAAGATCACCAGGGCGATGGCCAGCCAGCCGCGGTCGCCGAAGGCGTTGTTGGACCACACGCCGCTGGCGTAGTCCATCACGTAGTACAGGCCGCCGAGACCGGCGATCATGCTGCCCACGCAGGTGGCCAGGTACTTATACCGGGTGACGTTGATGCCGGCGGCGTCGGCGGTGGAGGCGCTTTCACCCACGGAGCGCAGGTGCAGGCCGGGGCGGGTGTGCTTCAGGAAATAGGAGGACAGCAGGGCCAGGATAATGGCCAGATACGCCAGGAAGCCATAGGACAGGAAGATCTGGCCGAACCAGCCCAGACTCTTGGCAAAGGGCAGGGACTTGGCAAAATAGCCGCTGGTGGCGGACAGGGCGATGGAGGGGACCTCGCTGCCGGTGAGCTTGATCAGGGAGCCGCCGAAGAAGTTGCCGATGCCCACGCCGAAGGTGGTCATGGTCAGGCCGGTAACGTTCTGGTTGGCCCGGAGGGTCACCGTCAGGAAGCAGTACAGCAGGCCCATCAGCAGAGAGCCCAGCAGGGAGCACAGCATGGGGATCAGAATGGCCAGAAAGCCGCTCATCTGGTCGGCGGGCACGGCCTGCTCATAGAAGAACGCGCCGATGACGCCGCAGATACCGCCCACATACATGATGCCGGGGATACCCAGGTTCAGATTGCCGGACTTCTCGGTGAGAATTTCGCCGGTGCTGCCGTACAGCAGGGGGATACCCTGCATGACCGCGCGGGGGATGAAGGATACAATATCAAAATTCATTTTCTCACGCCTCCTTCTTTCCGGAAGAACGGAACTGGACCTTGTAGTTGATGAAGAACTCGCAGCCGATGATGAAGAACAGGATGATGCCCGTCAGGATATCGGAGAAGGAGCGGTTCAGGCCGAAGGCCGTGGAGATCTCGCTGGCGCCGCGGCTGAGGACCACCAGCAGCAGGGACACGAAGATCATGATAACGGGGTTGAACTTGGCCATCCAGGACACCATGACGGCGGTGAAGCCCCGGCCGTCCACGATGGTGGTGGTCATGGTGTGGTCGGTGCTGGAGGTCAGCAGCAGGCCGATCAGGCCGCACAGGGCGCCGGACAGGGCCATGGTCCGGATGATGACCCGGTCCACCTTGATGCCGGCATAGCTGGCGGTGCGGCGGCTTTCGCCCACCACGGCGATCTCATAGCCGTGCTTGCTGTAGTTCAGGTAGATGTACATCAGGCCCGTGAGGATGGCCACCACCAGAATGGCCAGCAGGTACTTCTGGTTGCCGATGGTGGGCAGCCAGCCGGCCTGGGTGTCCTGGTTGATGATGCCGATCTTGCCGGAGCCCTTGGGAACCTCCCAGATGATGATGAAGTAGGCCACCAGCTGGGTGGCGATATAGTTCATCATCAGGGTGAACAGCGTCTCGTTGGTGTTCCACTTGGCCTTGAAGAAGCCGGGCAGGAAGCCCCACAGAGCGCCTGCGGCCAGGGACGCGACGGTCATGACCACCAGCAGCAGCCAGTTGGGCATCTTGCCGCCCAGGCAGATCATGCAGGTGGTGGAGGCCAGACAGCCGATGAGGACCTGGCCCTCGGCGCCGATGTTCCAGAAGCGCATCTTGAAGGCGGGGGTCACCGCCAGGGAGATGCCCAGCAGAATGGCCACGTTTTCCCAGGTGGTCCAGCTCTTGCGGGCGGTGCCGAAGGCGCCCTTGAGGATGGTGCCGTAAATGCTCAGGGGATTTTCGCCGGTGAGGATGGTGGTGACCAGGGCGCACACCACCAGCGCCAGGATGATGGCGCCGCCCCGGATGGCCACGTTGGTGTACCACGGCAGGGTGTCCCGCTTGGAAATGTGGAACAGGGATTTCTTATTCATCCGCTTTGCCTCCTTTGTTCACCAGCGTCATCAGCGCGCCGACCTGGTGCTTGTCAGTGGTCCGGGCGTCTACCACGCCGGAGACCTGGCCGCCGCACAGAACCACGATCCGGTCGCACAGCTCCAGCAGCACGTCCAGATCCTCGCCCACATACACCACGGCCACGCCCTTCATCTTCTGCTCGGTCAGCAGATTATAAATGGTATAGGAGGTGTTGATGTCCAGGCCGCGGACGGCGTAGGCCGTCATCAGCACGGCGGGCTGCTGGGCGATCTCGCGGCCCACCAGGACCTTCTGCACGTTGCCGCCGGACATGCGGCGCACGGGGAAGCTGGTGCTGGGGGTCACCACCTCCAGCTCCTGCCAGATGCGGTTGGCCAGGGCCTCGGGGTCCTTGCGGTCCAGGAAGATGCCGCCGCCCTTCCGCCAGGAGCGCAGCATCATATTGCCGGTCATGCCCATGGAGCCCACCAGGCCCATACCCAGGCGGTCCTCCGGGACGAAGGACATGGCGATGCCGCTCTTGCGGATGGCCATGGGGCTCAGGCCCACCAGCTCCTTGGGCTGGTCATTATCGGGATTATAATAGGTGACGGAGCCGGAGGCCACGGGATACAGGCCCGCGATGGACTCCAGCAGCTCCCGCTGGCCGGAGCCGGCGATACCGGCAATGCCCAGCACCTCGCCGGCGTTGACGGTGAAGGTCACGTCGTCCAGGCGCTTGACGCCCATCTCGTCAAAGACCGTCAGGCCCTTGATGTCCAGCCGGGGCTTCACGTTCACGGGGGTGGGGCGGTCGATGTTCAGGGTGACGGCGTGGCCCACCATCATGTCCGTCAGGGACTGCTGATTGGCGTCCTTGGTCTGCACGCAGCCGATGTACGCGCCCTTGCGCAGCACCGCCACCCGGTCGGACACGTCCAGCACCTCGTGGAGCTTGTGGGTGATGATGATCAGGGACTTGCCGTCGTTCTTCATGTTGCGCATGACGGCAAACAGCTTGTCGGTCTCCTGGGGGGTCAGCACGGCGGTGGGCTCGTCCAGGATCAGGATGTTGGCCCCGCGGTACAGGACCTTCACGATCTCCACCGTCTGCTTCTGGGACACGGACATGTCATAGATCTTCTGGTCCGGGTCAATGTCGAAGCCGTACCGGTCGCAGATCTCCTTGACCTTCTTCCGAGCCTCGGCCAGGTTCAGCTTCCCGGGCATACCCAGGATGATGTTTTCCGTGGCGGTGAACACGTCCACCAGCTTGAAGTGCTGGTGGATCATGCCGATTCCCAGGGCGAAGGCGTCCTTGGGGGAGGCGATGGTCACAGGCTGGCCGTCGATGTAGATCTGTCCCTCGTCGGGGAAATAGATGCCGGAGAGCATATTCATCAAGGTGGTCTTGCCGCTGCCGTTTTCACCCAGCAGGGACAGGATCTCACCCTTATACAGCTCCAGCGTAACGTCCTTGTTGGCCGTTACCTTGCCGAAGCGCTTGGTGATATTCTCCATTTTAACTGCGCATACGTTTGCCAAGGCAGTCACCCTTTCTTTCCGGGGGGCCGGGGCGCAGGAGGCCCCTCCGGGTTTTTGTTCCATAGGCGTTATTTTACCATAATTCTGCAGCGTTGTAAATCGCTAACAGCAAAAAAATGAAAATAAATACAAAAAAATTTAGATGGTTACAAAATTTATCAGGCAAAACCCATAGAGAAACCGGAAAAACAGCACTTTTGTGAAATTTGACACAATGCCGTTTAATTATTCACAAAGCACCGGGTCCAATGAAAGAAAAGCGAGCGGGTTGGTAGGTAGGTTTCCGGCAAATATTTCGGCATATTGCAAAATGTGCATAAAAAGAGAATGTGAATAAGTTCACATAATGTTAAAATTGCAGAAATTGACGTTAAAAGTTTATTAAAATTGTCAATTGTGCAATTGGCCGAAACTCTGTATACTTTGAATATGTCCAATAGACGCATGCCGCCGGCACGGCCTGCGCCGGCTCCCGCCCCGCCGGGGCGGAGGAGGAAAAAGAAAAGGAGAGAATTCAATGGAAGAAAGAAAAGGCTTTGGAACCACATTCGGGTTCCTGATGGCTGCCGTGGGATCGGCAGTGGGCCTTGGCAACATCTGGGGCTTCCCCAACAAGATGGGCGCCAACGGCGGCTTCACGTTCCTGGTCATCTATCTGATCCTGGCGGCGCTGTGCGGCTTCATCGTCATGGTGGGTGAGCTTGCCCTGGGCCGCAAGACCGGCCGCGGCGTCATCAGCACCTATAAGATCCTCACCAAGCGCTTCAAGTGGCTGGGCTGGCTGGGTATCATCGCACCCTTCCTGATCCTGTCGTTCTACTGCGCTCTGGGCGGTTACTGCATCAAGTATGTCACCGTGAACCTGGGCAACCTCTTCAACGCCGGCTTCGGCACCGGCGGCCTGGGCGGCGCAGAGGTGTTCGGCGGCCTGCTGACCAACCAGGGCGAGTCCGTGATCTATGGTCTGATCTTCGTGCTCATCACCCTGATCATCGTTATGTGCGGCGTCAGCAACGGCATTGAGAAGGTCTGTTCCGTGGGTATGCCCGCCCTGTTCATCCTGCTGGTGATCTGCATCATCCGGGCCTGCACCCTGGGCGGCAACGACTTCACCGTGGCCGTTCTGCAGGCCGACGGCAGCACCGTGCAGCAGGTGATCCACAGCAGTGCCCTGGACGGCCTGAAGTACATGTTCCAGCCGGGCTATGTCACCAGCACCGGTTATTATGAGCCCGCCAAGGCTCTGGTGGACGGGGCCATGGTCGGTGCCGTTGCCGGTGTGCCCGTGGTCAAGCACGTCACCGAGATCCCCAACTTCATCAGCATCCTCGCCACCGCCGGCGGTCAGATGTTCTTCTCCCTGTCTCTGGGCATGGGCATCATGATCACCTACGGTTCCTATCTGGACAAGAAGCAGAACGTGGAGAAGAACGCCCTGGTCATCGTGGTGTGCGACACCCTGATCGCCCTGATGGCCGGTCTGGCCGTGATGCCCAGCCGCTTCGCCCTGGACGCCGCAGGCGCCGTGGGCGGCCCCAAGCTGCTGTTCATCACCATGCAGAACGTGTTCGACAAGATGGGCTCCATCGGCCCCATCTTCGGCATCCTGTTCTACCTGCTGGTGGTCTTTGCCGCCATCTCCTCCTCCATCTCCCTGCTGGAGGTCATCGTGGCCCACTTCGTGGATGATGCCCGCGACGCCGGTAAGGGCGACAAGCGCAAGCCTTATTCCATCCTGGCTGCCATCGCTGCCGGTGTCCTGTGCGTGCTGGTGTGCCTGGACGGCCTGGGCGAAAACGGCATTGCCCCCGCCACCCTGCTGAACATCGAGGCCAGCGGCTGGAGCGATTGCTGGCTGGACTTCTTCGACTGCGTGGCCGAGGGTATCCTGATGCCCCTGGGCGCTCTGCTGATGTGCATCTGCATCGGCTGGGAGCTGGGTCCCCAGATCGTGGACGACGAGTGCTGCCTGGAGGGCAACCGCTTCAAGAGCAAGGCATTCTTCAACGTGTGCGTGAAGTATATCACCCCCATCATCATGATCCTGATTCTGGCCGGTCAGCTGGACAGCTTCTTCGGCCTGGGCTGGTTCTCCTGATGGAGCCAAACCTGTAAAAGCATCATGGTTATCCGGAGGGTCCGCCGACAGGCGGGCCCTCCGATGCGTTATTTTGCGTTATTTGTTGCATTTTCTCCTGGAATATGTTACAATTTATCCCACTATGCAAGAAGAAATGCACGAGGAAGGAATCATTTTATGAAGCACGAACCCAAGCCGCCCCGCCGCAAGCTCCGGGACCTGGGGCCCATCATCCGCCGCCACCCGGCGGTGTTCGCCGTATACCTGGTGCTGCGTCTGATCGTCATCGCCGTTCTGGTGTCCTCCATCCTCCGGCGGGAGTATGAGAGCGCCTTCATCTGCCTGCTGGTGCTGGTGCTGTTTATGCTGCCCTTCTTCATCCAGCAGAACTTCGGCATCGAGCTGCCCTCCGCCCTGGAGATCATCATTCTGCTGTTCATCTTCGCGGCGGAGATCCTGGGGGAGCTGGGGTGCTATTTCATCACCTATCCCTATTGGGACTCCATGCTCCACACCACCACGGGGTTCCTGTGCGCCGCCACGGGCTTCGCCTTGATTGACATCCTCAACCGCAACAGCCGCATCAAATTCCAGCTTTCGCCGGTGTATGTGGCCCTGGCAGCCTTCTGCTTCTCCATGACCGTTGGCGTCATGTGGGAGTTTTTCGAGTTCGGCATGGACCGGCTGTTCCACATGGACATGCAGAAGGACACCGTGATCCAGTCCGTCACCTCCGTGATGCTGGACCCCACCAACAGCAACATCCCCGTCACCATCGACGGCATCCACTCCGTGGCCGTCAACGGCCAGGACCTGGGCTTTGACGGATACCTGGATATCGGCCTGTATGACACCATGGAGGACCTGTTCGTGAACTTCGTGGGAGCCGTGGTGTTCAGCACCATCGGATATTTCTATATCAAGCACCGGGGCCGGGGCAAGCTGGCCCGGGCCTTCATCCCCACCATTACGGAGGAGGAGCCGGAACAGGAAGCGGAATAAAATACATCCCCCGCCCGACTCTGCTTGCCGCAGGGCCGGGCGGGGAGAGACTGTCCAAAAAGGGCTTCGCCCTTTTTGGACAAAAGGCTTGCAGTCTGCCGCGCGCATAATTGGTTCGCCATGGGCGAACCAATTATGCGCGCGGCAGACTGAGAAGAATTTTCGCCCAGGTACACGCCCCGGGCGAAAATGGATTGCATTTGATTTGCCGCCTGCGGGCGGCAAACTCTGCGAGGCTTTTTTGAAAAGCTGCCCCGCCCGACTCTGCTTGCCGCAGGGCCGGGCGGGGGATTTTTATCAGTATCAGAACCGCATGGGGTACTTGTTGGTGAAAAAATCCAGGCCATTCTGGCTTAGGGGGGTGAAGGTCCCCACCTGGCGCAGGCCGCCGTCATAGAGATACAGCTGCTCCGGGGACTCCGAGCGGTATTCCATCACCCCTGCCAGCACGCCGCCCTTATACACGGCGTCCATGCCGTGATAGCTGCCCCCTGCATAGAGGATCCGGTTGACGATCAGCACATCGTCATAGCATCCCACAATCACAACGCCCTCATATCCCCATTCCGGGCTGTTGGGCGTTCCCTCCGGCCAAAGGGTGTCCAGCCGGGCAATGTCCAGGGGCTCCGTGACCTCCTGGGTCACCGGGTCAAAGGCCAGTATGGTCTCTCCTGCCGCCATATACAGCTTGCCGCCTGAATAGACCGGATTCTCAACCAGAACATCGGAAGCATAATCGGAGCCTACCTCCATCCGGGTCCACTCCGCCTGGCCCGGTTGTCCCTGGGGATACCGGGCCACGGAGACGGTAAGTCCCGTCACCAGGCCGCTCTGATCTGACTCGGACTTGTAGTAGACGGCCACCACCGTGTCCCCGTCCAGAACCACCTGGCGCAGGGCTCCCTCGGATTCCGGCGGCGTCTCCCGCAGGGTCTCGCCGTCCTTGGTACAGGCGAATGAGCCGTCATACTGGTCGATGAACTGCGGCTGCCACTCCTCCGGCAGGCTCCGAGGTGTCAGGATAGACCACTGCTCCGTCTCATAAAGCTCTCCGGTGGTGATGCAGCCCTTCTGCAGGTCCCACTGACCGGTGTACCACTGCTGCACCTGGTTGTCCTCGCCGCCGTCCAGGCGATAGACCGTCAGCAGCGGCACCGTCCACTCGCCCGCCTCCGGAAGGCCCAGACCCCGCACCGGGTCCGGCTGGTTCGTGTCAACGTCGGTGGGCTGGGGCTTGGCGGCGCATCCCGCCAGAAGCAGCAGCATCAGGCACAGGGCCGTGCATATGCTGAAAAATCGTCTTTCCGAGTTCATGGTTTTCTCCTTTCAAATGCTACAATGCTATAGAAATGCATCACGTGGTTGGATTTCCTCCATACTGAGAACCACTAACCGCAATCGTAAAATCGTAGTAGGTGGGGCTACCGCCATAAGATGCAGTAAAGCTATAATTTAATCTATCTGTTGTGTGCCCAGAAAGCAGTTGTTTGGTGCTATCCTTATATGTACACATAACAATGTGGTTACGGGGGCTTGTGGACGAATTACACACAATCAGACTTCCAGTTTTTAAGTCAGCAAAGGTGCATTTGTTGATGTAGGATTTTGAAATCAGGTAGTCGATTAGTCCTCCAACATTTACCCATGCATAGCTTTCAGCCTTCCATGTTGAATTCGTAGAAAGTCCCGCGTATTTTATTGCTTGAGACATATAGTTCGCGCAGTCTGCATGGCAGTGATAATTGTACGCACTGTTATATTTGCTTGTGTTTTGCTTTGCCTCACCATGCGGGCAATAACTTGTTGCATTAGAGGTATATGTTCTTGCATAATGTCCTGCATCGTAACGATAATACCGTTGGAGAGCTTGAATTTCATCGCTACCAGGTTCTATCTCAGTACTACGGTTTATTACATATGCCCAACCTTCAGAAAACAGCTCGTCGCTAGTCTTGGGATAGTAGTCTTCAACCGGGAAAATTCCTTCATCATTCAAGCCGTAAACAGATGTAATGTTTCCATTGCTTGCCAGCATCAAACGCAAGCCAAAGGTTGCATCAACACTACCATGGAAATTTTGCTTCAAGTCTTCCACATAATTGCTCACAATTGTTTGCATTAACTCTAACTTGATTGACTGAGCACGTGGGAAACGATTTTCTACGTTCTTCGCTTGAGTGGCGGCCATCATTCCTCGAACGAATGGTGTATCTTCCGGACTATTTGCTTTGGGGGACATCGTCAACGTAAGGAAACAATCCACATATGCCCTCCCTTCATCGTTCCATTCCACATCGCAAATGGCGATTTCAGTGTTTGTGATTTCATCATACAGCGACTGTGCCTCAATCAGCGGCTGTACAGCAGACAAGACGTCGTCCGAAGACGGCTTGGATACCATTTCCGCCGCTAAAGACGTTTGCAGGGGAGAGAGTAAGAGACAGATTAAAAGTGAGATGCTCAAAAAACGAACTTTTGCTTTTATTGGTGTGATACTCCTTTCCCGTTCTTGTATTTGTGTGAGCTGTTTTTATTATATACTTTTTTGCGTTGTATGCAATAGATTTTCGTACATTGTAACCATTTTTAACCATTGTAACGGTTTTGTTACCGTTTAGTACACTTTTGTAACCAGCCTTTTTCGCCCCGGACCGACAAAATCGGTTGCAAAAACGTTTCCGGTGCGCTATGATAGGGCTATATCACGCAATTGAGGAGGTTTTCCCTATGGATTACAACGAAATTCTCAAAAACGCCCGGGAGTGCAGCGGCCCGTACTGCAAGGCATGTCCCGTATGCAACGGCATGGCCTGCCGCACCCAGGTGCCCGGCCCCGGCGGCAAGGGTACCGCCGCCACCATGCTGCGCAACTATCAGAAGTGGCAGGAGGTGTGCATCAACATGGACACCATCTGCGAAAATGCTCCCATTGACACCACCTTCACTCTGTTCGGGCGGAAGTTTGCCGCTCCCATCTTCGCCGCCCCCGTGGGGGCCATGAAGCTCCACTATGGGGATAAATACGACGATCTGACCTACAACGACATTCTGGTGTCCTCCTGCGCCCAGGCGGGCATCGCCGCCTTCACCGGCGACGGCACCAACCCCGCCGTGATGGAGGGCGCTCTGCACGCCATCACCGCCGCCGGGGGTCTGGGCGTGCCCACGGTGAAGCCCTGGAACATGGAGACGGTGTTTGCCAAGCTGGACGCCGTGCGCCGGGCGGACCCCATGGCCGTGGCCATGGACATTGACGCAGCGGGCCTGCCCTTCCTGAAGGGGCTGACGCCTCCCGCCGGCAGCAAGACTGTGGAGGAACTGCGGCAGATCATCGACTACGCCCAGAAGCCCTTCATCGTCAAGGGCGTCATGACCGTCCGGGGCGCCCTGAAGGCCCTGGAGGCCGGGGCCAGCGGCATCGTGGTGTCCAACCACGGCGGCCGGGTCCAGGATCAGTGTCCCTCCACGGCGGAGGTCCTGCCCGCCATCGCCGACGCGGTGGGCGGCAAGCTGACCATCCTGGTGGACGGCGGCCTGCGCAACGGCACGGACATCTTCAAGGCCCTGGCCATGGGCGCGGACGGCGTGCTCATCGGCCGTCCCTTCGTCACCATGGTCTATGGCGGCGGGGCCGAGGGCCCCGCCGTGCTGGTGAAAAAGCTCCAGGCGGAGCTGGCGGACACCATGGCCATGTGCGGCGCCCACAACCTGGCGGAGATCCGCCGGGACATGCTGTTCGGGTATTAATACTGATTCCTGATTCAAAAATTGAATCAAGAATCCCGTGCGCCGGGCGCACGCACAGCGTGTGAAAACACGCTGTGACGTCTCATACAAAACCTGACGCA
>ERZ827524.3019-NODE-3019-length-10469-cov-10.111100_pt1 | contig 10469 bp, 7 predicted proteins | sample MGYA00519702_ERZ827524 | MGnify/ENA primary metagenome ERZ827524 (study PRJEB31778, sample SAMEA3449341) | human gut metagenome | biome: human gut; feature: human-associated habitat; material: faeces | place: United Kingdom | collected 2010/2012 ...
CGAAGGGTCATAGGGGCGACCGCAAAGCCCCTATATCCAATCGACGGCAAGGCCGGAGGCCTTGACCGGCGAAACCCCAGACCTCCCTCTTCGAGGGAGGGGGACCGCCGCAGCGGTGGAAGGAGTAAACGCAGACGGTGGAAGGAGTAAACAGACGGTGGAAGGAGTTCACCCCTTCACCTTCCCCGGATGCCTACGTTTATCGACCCCCCCCCACTTTTTTGGTGGTTTCGTTCCTTTTCGGCATACATGCGCTGGTCGGCCAGGATGCGGATATCCGCCGCCGCCGCGCTGTCTTCGGGATAGTGGGCATAGCCGCAGCTCGCGCCGATTTGCAGGCGCTTGCCGTCGATCTCGTAGGGTTGGGTCAGCGTTTCGACGATAAGCGCCTGCTTTTCCCGGCGCTGCGTTTCGGTCAGGTCGGCGCGGTAGACGACGGCGAACTCGTCCCCGCCGATGCGGAACGCGCAGTCGCGGCTGCGGATGCAGGTTTGCAGGCGCTGGGCGACGGCCTTGAGCAGCTTGTCGCCCATGTCGTGCCCATACGTGTCGTTGATGGGCTTGAAGAAATCCAGATCGAGGTAATACAGCGCGAACGGCATCTTCTTCTTTTCCAGATTGGCGAGCACGCGGCTGAAATACCGCTCGTTGTACAGGCCGGTCAGGCCGTCCGTGTTCGCCAGATTCTCCAATTCGACCTTCTGGCCGACGTCCTGCCCGATCATCATCACCTGCGTCAGCAGGCCGTCGCCGTCAAACATGACGGGAATGATGCTCAGCAGCGCATAGACGTTTTTCTCCCGGATGCAGTATTCGAATTTGAGGATGTCCGTCTCCTTGCGCAGCACGCGGCGCAGATACTCCGGCTCGAGGATCTGATCCATCTTCATCCCCTCCGCCTTGCCGAGCACCAGATACCGGCGGCTCATCAGCTCGATAAAATCGCGGTAGCGCCCCGTTTCGGGGTAGAGCGGCTTGGAGAGCATGTTTTCGCGATACTCGTATCGGTCGCGCACGAGGTCGCAAACGGCGTAGCGATCCGCAATCCGCCCCATGCCGGTGAACAGCCGGTCGGAAACCTCCTTCTGCCGGGAGAGCATCTGCTGTTCCATCCTCAGCGATTTAGCCTCGGCCTTCATGTTGGCCAGAATCAGCCACGAAACGCCCAGCATCGTCAGCGAGGCGATGAGCGTCGCCAGAGAGATGGTGTCGGCCTGCATCTTCCGCGCGCCCGCCTCGACGACGGAGGCGCGCACCACGCCGACGATGGACCAGTCCTCCATCCCGGACGGCTGATAGACGATGTAGTATTCTTCCCCGTCCAGCCGCCCGACGAGGCCGCCGCGCTTCCCCTCGGCGATATCCGCGCGCATCTCGGCCTTTTCGCTCCGGCTCACGGCCAGCGCGTTATCCACAAAGTCGAGGATGTTGCCATGCAGCCCGTCAAACTCGGTCTGCGATTCCAGCGAAAGCACGACCGTGCCGTCGCGTTTCACCATATAGCAGTCGCTCGCCCCGTCGTAGAGCGAGACGGAAATCGTCTTTTCCAGCACGTCGTTTCGAAAGGTGACGGCCAGCCCGGTGTATGTCGAGCCCTCCATCAGCACGGGCGTGCGGATCGGCTTGGCGAAGACGACCTTGCGCGCGCCGTCCGTGGATGGATACGACGTGAGAACCGGCCGATTCTCGTCGTATATCGCCATGAACACGCTTTCCTTGTGCGGCGAAATGCCGTGCCGCCCGCTGACGCTGCTGTATTCGCCGTTCTGGTTAAACATGTACAGCTCGCTGTACTGCCAGCGCGCCGCCTTGTCCCTGATGACCGACCACGCCTCTTCCGACGTGAGATCGTAGAACTGGTTGGGCAGATCGCTGTCCCACTCGTCCAGCAGCTTCCAGTTTCGCTCCGCAAACAGGGCGAACGTCCGCGCCACCTGCGCGTAGCTCGACTGCAAATGGGAGACGTTTTCCTGACGCATCAAGCCCCGGTTGATATAGCTGTATCGCGCGATTTCAACAAAAATCAGGACGAACGCGCCGAGGATGGCCAAATATAAGGGGGTGCGCTTTTTCACGCTGCCACGTCCTTTCAGATGATGGATGGGCGCAGGGACGGCGCTTGGCAGTCCACTCCTGACATTATAGTATAACAGACCATCTGTTTTTTTACAATCCTTGTGTTCGAAAATGGGGTTTACTCCTTCCACCGCCCACGGGGCGGTCCCCCTCCCTCGATGAGGGAGGTCTGGGGTTTCGCCGGTCAAGGCCTACGGCCTTGCCGTCGATTGGATATAGGGGCTTTGCGGTCGCCCCTATCACCCTTCGCGCGCCCTCTCGAAAGGTTGTTATAACATCGGAGATAAACGGGCGCGCGATGCGCGCCCCTACGGAGTACGGCGGTGCAACCAACGGTTGCAAATGCATCTAACCGTTGCAATGATGCAACCCAGCGTTGCAAACGCATCTCGCAGTTGCAATTTTCCGCAACGTTGTAGGGGCGCGCATCGCGCGCCCGCCGATATTCCGCGTCCTCTCGAAGCTCTTTATACAATTCCGGGTGCAGGGTCGCAACCCTGCTCGTTTCAATGGGGGTTATGGGGTTCCTAGGGGATTTAAGGGGGAGAAATCGAAATCTCCCCCTAATCCCCTAGGCCTGCGGAGCACGTCCCCGCATAGCCCGCAGGCTATGCAATCGTCCTTGAAAAGAACTTCATATGCTTCATATGCATCATATGCCCGACACATATCAGGCATATGATGTTTTTTTCTCTTTTTTTGAGTTATTGCGTTCTTTTTCCGCAAACACAGCCCCCAGAAAAACAACGTTCCCCGTTATCCCGCTCAGCCCTTCTCCGTGAAATAATTGAACATCGGGTAATATTCAAACTCGATCTTCTCCCCGACGCGGCCGTTCCGGTTTTTCAAAATCACGGCCTCAATCTGCCGGGGATTTTTCTTTTTCGCCTCCGTCGGGTCGAAGGTCGCCTCGCCCGCGCCGCGAAGCTGCAAGCCGATCAGCACGTCGCTGGAATACTCGATCGCGCCGGATTCCTTGAACGCCTCCATGCTGATGCGCTGGCCGTAGCTCATGCGGTTCAGGCTGGAGACGGCGATCACGGGCAGCTTGAAATCGCGGCTGATGCGTTTGAGCTCCAGCACCGCCTTGTCCATGTTCTGCTTGTCCGTCGCCCGCTCGTTGTAGGGCGCGACGATTTGCAGATAGTCCACGATCACCAGCGGGGTTTTGCCGGTCATGTCGATGTGGCGGGCGATGCGCTCGCGAATGGCCGTCACGCCGATGTCGCCCACGCCCTCGGCGATGAACAGATGCCCGGCGTATTCCCCGTAGCGCGTCACCGCGTCGCGGATGACCTCGCGCTCCCGCTCGCCGTACTGCGCGTAGCGGCGGCCGTCCGTCACGCCTCGGGCCGTCTTGGCGCAGGCCGTGCCCCACTTGCGCGCCAGCGCGAGGGTCAGCGTGTGGCGCGAAATCGACTTGGCCATCAGCTCGGCGCGCGCCATCTCCAGCGAGAAGATGAGCACATCCTGCCCGCCGGAAGCGATCTGGTCGCCGATCTGCGTCACCAGCGTCGTCTTGCCCAGCGAGGAGATTGCGCCGACGATGTACAGCCCCTCGTACAGCCCGCCGTCCAGCGCCCGATCCAGCGCGTCAAACCCCGTGGGCAGGCACGGCGTGTTGACGCTTTCGGCGATACCGTCCACAAAGGCCTGTAAATGCCCCTGTGCGCTCGTCTGCAAGTAGGCAAGCCTTTCTATCTCGGGCAGGCGTTCGCCGTCTCCTACCCGCCTTAGAAACGATTCTGGGGCCATTTGCAGCGCTTCGTTCGCGTCCTTACAGTCGCCGCACGGGTTGTAGACGAAATACGGCAGGCTGGCTGCGCGCAGGCCGTCTTCCAGCTCGCAGGAGGCCTTCCGCCCGCGCTCGTCGTTGTCAAGGGCGAGGATCAGCGGCTGCGCGGGCTTTTTTTCCGCGAGGCGCTCGAGCAGCAGGCGCACGTTTGACGCGCTGCCCAGCCCCACGGCCTCGCCGCCGGCCTCGACGATGCTCATCGCGTCGATCTCGCCCTCGACGATGAAGACGGGCTTTTCCGCCGTGTCGAGCGCCTCGGCGTTGAACAGGCGCGTCTTGCCGACCTTGACCTTCGTGTATCGCGCCTCCTGCTCGCTGAGCTCGTCCTTGCCGCGCACGTCGCGTGCCAGATAGCTGGTGCGGCCGGTCGGGATAATCAGCCGGGGCGAGGGCGGCACGGTCTCCGGCGCCTTGGGGTTGCGCCACGCGGGGTCATACCCCAGATGGAACCGGGCGCAGGTCGCGGCGGACAGCCCGCGCCGCTGCGGATAATCCGTCTGCGCAAGGCGTGCCTGCGCGGCCTTGAAGAAGGCGGTGCAGTCCGGCTCGGGCGCGGCAGGGCGCGCGGCGGCGCGCTCGGTCATCCGGCGCGGCGCGCTCACCGTCAGCCCGTAATAGGCCGCCGCCCCGGCGAGCTTCTCCGGAAACGTCTCCAGCCCGAACGCCAGCCCATAGAGATCCAGCACGTCAAAATAGCCGCCGCAGGCAAAGCATTTCCAGTGCGTAGGCGCGCCGGGATCGCGGTGCAGCCCCGTTCCCTTGGGGCCGCTGCCGCTGCCGCACTGCGGGCAGACATAGCCCTTCCCCTTTCCGTCCCGCGCCAGAAACGCGGGTTCCCGTTCGTTAATCGCCTCGACCATCGCTTTATCCATGGGTAACCTTTCTTGGGCTGCCGCCCAAACCCGCCTGGGGACCAGTCCCCAGACCCCTTCTTCGCTTCGCGCAGTTTTAAGTGATTTAACGTACAGTGCGCATGCGCACTGTACGCTAAGTTTGTTTAATCCGCCGCGAAGCGAAGCGGAGGGTCAAGGGAACTCAGTTCCCTTGTGGGGTTTGGGGCAAAGCCCCAACGTCCCCCGTTCCCCGGCGCCCCGCGGCCTTTTTATTTTAGCATAGGCTCACGCCCTAAAGGCGTGAGCGTGTGCGCCTTTAACCGTTTTAACCGTTTTAAGAAAAATGACCCCCAAAAAACCTAGATGGCATCAGGCCAAAAAAAATTTTTTGCGGGAACAACTACCCCCCTTTTGCGGGAACAACTACCCCCCTTTTGCGGGAACAACTACCCCCCTTTTTCAAAAAATCCTCCGCGGGCGAAAATGCCGGTTTGCCCATGTGGCGGCTCGATTCCGTGCGGGAACAACTACCCCCCTTTTTCAAAACGGGCAAATCGGGGGAAAAGCGCCCGATCCGGGCGGGGATTTGACGCTGGGCGGCGCGCTTGGTATAATGGCGGGGAGACATGCGAAGAATATGAGGTATATGAAGCATATCAGGCATACGAAGCGCATGAAGCATACGAAGCATATGAAGTTTGGCGCGGAAAACGCGCGCGAGGGGGAGGGCGCTATGGCTCGGATAACGGCACTGATCAATCAAAAGGGCGGCGTTGCGAAGACGACGACGGCCCATGCGCTGGCGGTGGGGCTCGCTCGTCAGGGCAGGCGCGTGCTGGCGATCGACTGCGACCCGCAGGGCAATCTGTCCTTTTCGATGCGGGCGGACGATACGCTGGCCGGGCTGTACGAGGCGCTGCGGGGCGACGCGGCGGCTGCGGATGTGATTCAGGCGACGCGGCAGGGCGTGGATCTGGTCGCGTCGTCGCTCGACCTGTCCGCGGCGGATATGGAGTTCACCCGCGTGGGGCGCGAATACCTGCTGCGCGGGCTGTGCGACGCGGTCGCCGCGTCCTACGACCACATCATCGTGGATTGCCCGCCCGCGCTGGGCGTGCTGACGCTCAACGCGCTGACGGCGGCGGACGACATGGTGATTCCGGTGGGGCTTGAGGTGTTCTCGCTGCAGGGGCTCAAGCAGCTTTTTAACACGGTGGAGAACGTGCGGCGCTACTGCAACCCGCGGCTAACGGTCGCGGGGATTTTGATTACGCGGCGGGGCAACCGCGCCAGCCTGACGCGCGAATTGATCGACGTGATCGGGCAGACGGCGAAAGATTTGAACGTCTATCTGTATCCGACGGTGATCCGCGAGGCGGTGGCCGTGCGCGAGGCGCAGGTGATGCAGGAAAGCCTGTTCGATTCGCACCCCAAGGCGGCGGTGACGGCGGACTACGCGGCGTTTGTCGCGGACTATCTCAGGCAGGAGGACGAGAAACATGGCGATTAAAAAGGGCAGGGCGACGGACGCGGTGGCGCGGCTGTTCAGCGTGACGGCGGCGGAGCAGGCACATGAGGCATACGAAGCACACGAAGTCAAGCGCGAACATCCTGTGCCTGAGACACACGAAGCACAAGAAGCATACGAAGCACCTCATATGCCTGACACACATGAAGCCTATGAAGCACACGAAGTTGAGCGGGAACATCCTGTGCCTGAGGCACACGAGGCATACGAAGCGCATGAAGATCGCGCGCCGAAGGCGGACGGCGCCTACCGCGCCGCCGACACGCAGGGCAAGCGGGGCAAAAAGGCGCTGCGCATGACGATGGCCTTTTCCGAGGAGAACATGGACTACATCCGCACGATGGGCAAACTGGAGAGCGGCGGCGCGACGGCCTACGTCAACCGGCTGATCGAGGCGGACCGCCGGAAGCACGCGGACGTATACCGGCAGATGAAGACCCTGCGCCCGGATGCGTGAAGGAGAGCGCCATGGATCTCAAGAAGACGAATTATTTTGACCCCAAGAAGATGGCGGCGCGCAAGCGCTGGACGGTGCAGGAGACCGGGCAGGGGCTGATCGCCATGACCGGCTATGCGTATCTGGGGGACGAGGAGAAGACGGCGCTCTTTTCGGGCGCGGATCTGGAAGCGCGGATTCGGCAGGCTTCCGCCGAGAAGCCACGGGAGACGGAGCTGTATCTGCGCCTGTCCAACTGGCTGGTGATCCGCCGCCGCGAGACGCTGCAGCTCAAGAGCCACGCCATGCAGGTGCTGCAGCTCATCTGGCGCGGGCTCTTTGTGGATATGGCGCAGCAGGTCATCGCCGCCTCCGAGCTGAAGGACGAGCGCCTGAGCGCCCGGCGGCAGGCCGTGGCGGAGACGCTCTCCCTGTCCGACGAGCAGCTCAAGGAGGGCGTGGACATCCTCCGCCAGAACTTTTCGACGATTGCGGCGTTCAACGTGCTGATGACCCTGCTCAGCGACACCTATCAGATCGACACGTTCGGCTACGTGATCGACGCGGACGACGAGCTCGTGATGTACGAGGAGGCGCGCACGCTGGACGAGCTATCCGGCCACCGCGCGGGGCTGTTTGATCTGGCCGAGATCGCCATGACGCGCGACAGGCTGGACGACGCGCGCGCGATTCTTGAAGGGGGCTACACGTTCCCCATGGCCGACACCCGCCTGCTGGACAGCCTGCTGCGCTGAGGAGGACGACATGCCGAAAAAGAAACAGGTTTTTGAACCGGAAAACCTGGAATCCATCCGCAGCGCCATCTCCGGCCTGATTGTCGAGCCGCCGGAGACCATCGAGCCGGTCGTATACAGCGTCGATCTGCTCAGCCGCCACGACCCGTATTATCCCATGGTGCAGGGCGAGGCGACCAGCCGTCTGGCGATGACGGCGACGCGGAACATGGCCATCAACCCGATCACCGGCGACGCGGTCATCGAGGACGAGGGCTTCCGCGCGTTTTTTGAGGGCTACGACGGGCTGAAAATCGGCCTGACGGTCGGCGCGCAGAAGCTGCTCTCCACCGCGGCGCTCTACCTGACGCAGAACAACCACTACCGCCCGGAGGAATCCGCCCGGATCGAGACGGAGGTGCAGATTCCGCTGATCTCCTACGCGCGGCTGCTGGGCTATCCCGTCGACGAGCGGGAGACGGCCACGCCGGAGGAGGCCGAAAAGGAAAAGCGGCGCATCAAAAACCTGATGAAGGACGTGCGCGGCAAGATCAACGACCAGCTCGACGTGCTCTACAGCCTGTCGCTCTCCTGGTCGGAAAAGAAGGGGCGCGTCTCGGATTATCAGGACGTGCGCCTGCTCCAGCGCAAGGGCGTCAAGCGCGGGATGATCTCCATTCAGTTCAGCGACGACATCGCGCGGTATCTGCTCTGCTCGTATGTGATGCAGTACCCCGAGGCGCTGCTGAGCATCGACGAGCGCAGCCCGCGCGCCTACCGCGTCGGCTACAAGCTGGCGTATCACAGCTCCGTGCGCCGCAACATCGAGCGCGGCACCGCCGACATCATTTCCGTTTCGGCGCTGCTGGATGCGTGCGGCGACATCCCCGATTTCGACGAGGTGCAGAAGACGGATCGCGGCCACTGGGAGAACCGCATCAAAACGCCGCTGGAAACCGCGCTGGACAGCTGCGTGCGCGCCGGCGTGCTGGACGGCTGGGAATACTGCGGCGCGAAAAAGGCGAAGCTTTCCGACAGCGAGGTGGATATCGGCGATTACGCGACGTTTATCGGGCTGTATGTCCGGTTTCGGATGGGACGGATGAACGATGAAGATTGATTTTTCCCGGCTGGACGCGCTGAGGCCGACGGCCGCCGTGCTGGAGGGCTTCGAGCCCGTGCCCGAGGCCGAAACGCCGTTTGATTCGGGCTACGAGGCCATGTACCGCGCCGCGTGGGATTTCCATTTGGAGACGGACGACCGGCTCCGCGCGGCGGCGGGGGAGGCGCGCGAGGCAATTTGGCTGCGCGCCGCCGCGGCCATGGGGGAGAAGGTCGCCGCCTTTCCGGATCAGCCGTTTGCCGCAGCGCTCTTTGCGGCCGTCTGGCAGGAGCTGGAGAGACGGTATGCGGGGGAATAAAAAACATGAGAAATATGCATCAGAATCCAAAAAGTCTTGATATTGCAAATGTTTTTGGATAAAATGGTTCAATAAGCGCGATGAAGCCGACGGACGCGGCGCGCGCAGGGGAGGAGGGTTTGCATGATTGATCGACCGCAATACCTTCGAGCGCTCCGGCGTTGGAAGGACAAGCAGATGATCAAGGTGATTACGGGGATTCGGCGCTGCGGAAAATCGACGCTGATGGAACTGTTTCAGGCGGAGCTTCGCCTTGACGGCGTTCCCGATTCGCAGATCATCGCCGTCAATCTGGAGGACTTCGCGAACATCGAGCTGCGTGACCCGATGAAGCTGCACGCTTATATTTTGTCGCGCGCGGGAAACGAACGGGCGTATGTCTTTCTGGATGAAATTCAGAATGTCCGGGATTTTCCGCCGATGATCGACAGCCTCTTTCTGCGCAAAAATCTGGATCTCTACCTGACCGGCTCGAACGCCTACATGCTGTCCGGCGAGCTGGCGACGCATCTTTCCGGGCGCTATGTCACCATTGACATGCTGCCGCTCTCTTTTTCGGAATATGCGGCGTTTACGGGCAGCCGGGACAGCCTGAGCGCCACATACCGCCGCTATCTGGAGACGAGCTTTCCCTATGCCACCGAGCTGGGCGGCGACCGGAAGGCGATTGAGGAATACCTGAGCGGCATTTATCACACGGTCGTGCTGAAGGACGTCGTGGGGAGACTGAAAAACGCCGATCCGATGATGCTGGAAAGCGTTCTGCGGTTCGTATACAGCAGCACGGGCAGCCCGATTTCCACCAAGAAAATTTCGGATACGATGGGCTCCGACGGGCGGAAGCTCGACGTGCGCACGGTTGAAAAATATCTGTCGGCGTTTGTGGACAGCTACATCGTCTATCAGGCGCGACGCTATGACATCCGCGGCAAGCAGCATCTCAAGACGCTTGAAAAGTATTATGCCGTGGATATCGGCCTGCGATATTATCTGCTGGGCGGGCTCTATGCGGATACCGGCCACATCCTCGAAAACGTGATTTATCTTGAACTGCTCCGCCGCGAATATGACGTGTATATCGGCAAGCTTGACGAGTTGGAAGTCGATTTTGTCGCCGTCAATCAGACGGGAACGCTCTATGTGCAGGTTGCCGCGTCCGTGCGGGATGAACATACGCTCGCGCGCGAATTGAGGCCGCTGCAAAAAATCCGGGATTCATACCCCAAACTGATTTTGACGCTTGACGACGATCCGCCCGCCGATTACGAGGGCATACGCCGCATCAACGCGCTGGAATGGCTGAATGATTCGCCGTAAACCCCGGCCGATGATCTCGACATTCTCCGGAAGGGAACCTGATGGTTTTTGAAACAAACATCATATGCTTTGGGCATATGAAGCATATGAAGCATACGAAGCGTATGAAGCATACGAAGCGTATGAAGCATATGAGCCGAATTTTCGGGAGAACTTGGTGAACGCCTTCCACCGTCTGCGAACGCCTTCCACCGCCCGCGGACTCCTTCCACCGCCGCGGGCGGTCCCCCTCCCTCGAAGAGGGATGTCTTGGGGTTTCGCCGGTCAAAGCCTGCGGCCTTGCCGTCGATTGGATATAGGGGCTTTGCGGTCGCCCCTATGACCCTTCG
>ERZ827524.3024-NODE-3024-length-10458-cov-2.731039_pt1 | contig 10458 bp, 8 predicted proteins | sample MGYA00519702_ERZ827524 | MGnify/ENA primary metagenome ERZ827524 (study PRJEB31778, sample SAMEA3449341) | human gut metagenome | biome: human gut; feature: human-associated habitat; material: faeces | place: United Kingdom | collected 2010/2012 ...
AGGTGGAGCAGGAACCATTGAGAATGCACATAAACTTCTAGACTATGGAGTTGATCAGGTCTTTGCATATGAGGATGAATCCTTAGAAGGATTCAGAGCAGACTGTTATACAGATGTTGTTGCAGAATGTATCGCAGCACAGAAACCAAGTTCTGTCTTGATCGGAGCAACAGCACTCGGAAGATCATTAGCCCCAAGACTGGCAACAAGATTCCATACAGGATTAACAGCTGATTGTACAACCCTTGATATTAAGTCATACACAGACATGGTACAGATTCGTCCAGCATTTGGTGGAAATATCATGGCTCAGATTTCTATCACAAAATCAAGACCACAGTTTGCAACTGTAAGATACAGAGTTATGGATGCGGCACAGAAGGTCGACAATGCCAAAGGAGAAGTCGTTGTCTGTCCAGTCAAAGAAGAGATGAAACAATCTCCAATTGAGATCTTAAAATCTGAAGTGATCGAGAAAACAAAGAATATTGAAGATGAAGATGTCTTAGTTGTAGCAGGACGAGGGGTCCGCAATGAAAAAGATGTGGAAATGTGTGAAGAATTAGCCAAAGCTTTAGGTGGACAGTTAGCATTTACAAGACCGATGATCGAGAATGGTTTTGGGGATGTTGCACGGATCGCCTTTGTTATGGACAAGCTGCTTCGAAAGATCGGACTTTCCGGAAGAACTGTCCGTCCGAAGCTGATCATCACCTGCGGCGTATCCGGTGCTATCCAGTTTACCTCCTGCATGACAGGATCTGACTGTATCGTAGCGATCAACAATGATCCAGAAGCTCAGATTTTCAATGTGGCACACTATTGTATCGTAGATGACCTGTACAAAGTCGTTCCATATCTGACAGAATTAGTAAAAGAACAGAAAGGGGACGAATAAGATGCCATATCCATATAAGAAGATGACCCAGGAAGATTTTGATAAGATCATTGAGATCACAGACAACGAACGTGTATGGGTCGGCGATGAGATTGCAAAAGAATATTACAAAGACGAGATGCCGGAATATGGAGTATTTCCACCGGAATTGTACGTGGAAGTATTGAATAAAGAAGAAGTTTCAGAAATCATGAAATATGCTTACGAGCAGAATATTCCAGTTGTCTGCCGTGGGGCTGGAACAGGACTTGCAGGTGGAGCAACTTGTAAATACGGTGGAATCATGTTATCTGTGATGCGTATGAATAAGATTTTTCCAGTGGATCACAAGAACCAGACGATCACGGCACAGCCAGGAGCATTGTTAATTGATATTCAGGCGGCAGCTAAAGAAGAAGGATTATTCTACCCACCAGATCCAGGAGAAAAAACAGCTTCTATCGGTGGAAATGTCATTACCAACGCAGGTGGAATGAAAGCGGTAAGATATGGTCTTACAAGAGACTTTGTCCGTTGTATTGAAGCAGTTATGCCAGATGGTTCCATCATGAATTTCTCATCCAATGTCGTAAAGAATACAACAGGATTTGATGTGAAAGATTTAGTGATTGGTTCTGAGGGAATCTTATGTATTTTGACGGAAGTTACGTTAAAGTTATTGCCTGCACCAACATGTTCAAGTACATTGGTTATGCCATTTAGAAGCTTGGAAGAATGCGCTGATATGGTGCCAAAAGTATTAGATCTGCCATTTGTTCCAACAGCGATTGAATTTTTGGAAAGAGAATTGATCGATATTGTAGAAAGAAGTCTACATAAACTGTTTCCAGTGAAACACGGAGAAGCGGTATTGATCGTTATGTATGATGCATCAAGCAAAGAAGAACTTGATCGTGCAGTAGAAGCAGCAGCAGAAGCGGCATTAGAAAATGGAGCTTTAGATTGTAATATCGCAGGAACGCCAGAACGTGCGGCATCTGTGTGGGAAGTACGAGGAGCAATTCTTGAAGGAATGAAGGCAGATTCCGTTGCACAGGAAGAATGTGATGTGGTTGTTCCAAGATCAGAGATTGCAGAATATGTAAAACAGGCAAAGAAGATTGCATCTGCACATGGAATCCGCGTAGAGCCATGTGGTCATTGCGGAGATGGAAACATTCATACCGAAATGCTTCGTGGACCAGAGATGAGCGATGAGGAGTGGAAGAAGGCAACCCATGAATCATTAACAGAATTATATGCATTATCAAAAAAACTTGGTGGACAGTTATCTGGAGAACATGGAATCGGAAACGGACGTCTTGATTTCTTAGAGGAATTTGCGGGACCAAGAATGATCGAACTATACAAGTCTATTAAACGTGCATTTGATGATAAGCTGATCTTGAATCCAGGAAAAATGATCAAGATCGATGAAAACTAGAATATCAGACTACATTAAGAGAAAAGAGAGGACGACAAAATGAGCGGCAAAAAAAGTTTACTAGTTGACAAGAGTAAGATGCCTCTTGCCATGGGAATCGCATTCGTGGCATTTACGACACAGTTCGGAGGTGGATTTGCTTCCGGAGCACAGATCTATCAGTATTTTATCAACTACGGAATCTGGTGTCTGTTAATGCCATTGATCACACAAGGATTATATGCATTATTTTTCTGGTATGGAATGCGTTATGCATACAAACATAAAACATATGATTACAGAAGTTTTTCTGACAGTTTATATGGAAAGACAAGACCAATCATGTCAAATCTATATGAAATCTGTTATCTGATCATGATCGGAACGGCATCCGCTGCAGCATTTGCAACAGGCGGATCAACACTTCAAATGCTATTTGGAATCCCATACTGGGTATGTACATTGATTATAGCAGCATCGCACTCTTTGGAACAAGTGTCGTAAGAAAATGTGCATCTACTTTAAGTGTACTGATCTTGATCGGATTAGTTCTTGTATTAGTACCAAACATCATCGTACAGTGGGATGCGATCACAGCAGCAATCTCTAACTTAGTATCAGGAAAGATGCCTGTGATCTCTGGAGAAAGCGGAGCTTTTGGACCAGCTTTATATTCTGCAGTTTTATATTTCTTCTTCCAGTTAGCATCTGTATCTGTTATGTACCAGCATATGGAACCTGTGACAGATAAGAAGCAGATCAACAAAGCAGCCATTGAGATTTTTGTATTTAATTTCTTTGCAATGGAATTATCCATCATCGGATTATTAGCCGTTGCATACGCAGCAGACCTTGTAACAGCAACAGTTCCTATGTTAGTTTTAGTACAAAATGGAGCATCTTCAGGATTATTAACACCGATCATCTCTGTTTTGATCATCCTTGGATCTATTTCAACGGCGGTAAACATGATCTCTGGAATCGTAACAAGATGTGTCAATGCAGTAGAGCGTCGTATGAAATCTGAGCAGGAAAGACAGAATGGACATTTAGTAAGAAATGCCATTGCAACACTGATCTTTACATTTTTAGCATTTGCGATCGCACAGTTTGGATTGTTGGCTGTTGTAAAACAGGGATATGCGTACCTTGGATATGCAGCATTTATCACATTGTTTATTCCATTTATCATTCATGTGATCGTGACAAAAGGAAAAGAGATTTAAAATTTATTATGAAAAAGTTAGGGTTAACGATATTTCCAAGAAAGGCAAGAAAAATAAGCTAAAAATTAAAAAAAGCAATAAAGTACGAAAATAGAAACTTGCTTTTTAGAGAAACTTGCTATATACTTATTAAGTTATAAAAACAGGGAGCTTGTTAAACAGGCTGAGAGGAAAGTAAAACTTTCGACCTTTGAACCTGATTTGGGTAATGCCAACGTAGGAAACGAAGATGATAAGTCGCGAACATACGGAAAGTTACAAAATCAGTAGCTTTCCGTTTTTTTTCGTATGATAAAGGATTCCTATTATGGAAGAATTTACAATGATACGAAACAATGCGGTCAACTGGGAGCACCACTTTTGATCGCAATAGAAAAATAATGCATAAGAGAGAAAAGGAGAGATACTTATGAGAACAGCATTATCAATCGCTGGAAGTGATTCCAGTGGAGGCGCTGGAGTTCAGGCTGACTTAAAGACCATGACAATGAATGGTGTATTTGCAATGAGTGCGATCACAGCACTGACAGCCCAGAATACAACCGGCGTAACAGGAATATTAGAAGCAGATCCAGAATTCTTAAAGAAACAGATCGACGCAGTTTTTGAAGACATCAGACCCGATGCAGTCAAGATCGGGATGGTTTCCTCAAGCGGACTGATCAAAACGATCGCAGAAAGATTACAGCATTATAAAGCGGAAAATATCGTTGTTGATCCAGTGATGGTAGCAACAAGCGGATCACGATTATTAGAAGAAGATGCCGTAGATACATTAAAGAAAGAATTATTACCGATCGCTACGGTAATTACACCGAATATTCCAGAAGCTGAGATTCTTTGTGGAATGGAGATCCACACAGAAGAAGACATGGTAGCGGCTGCAAAAGCGATCTATGAAGATCTTGGATGCGCAGTGTTATTAAAAGGTGGTCATAATATTAACGATGCAAATGACCTTTTATATACAAAAGAAGAAGTTTCCTGGTTTAAAGGAAAAAGAATCAATAACCCAAATACACATGGAACAGGATGCACTCTTTCAAGTGCTATCGCAGCAAATCTTGCCAAAGGTTTTGACCTTAAGATTTCTGTACAGCGTGCAAAAGACTATATTTCAAGAGCATTGGCAGATATGTTGGATCTTGGAGCTGGAAGCGGACCAATGAATCATGCATTTGATTTAAAAGATGAATGGAAAGAGGAGGCATAGACAATGGGTAGCAGAAGAACATCAATTTTTGAAAACGGACTGATCTGGTTTGGAGCCGGAGTGTCCTTGGCAGAAATTTTAACAGGTACATATTTCGCATCCTTAGGATTTTCTACAGGATTATTAGCAATCATCATTGGACATATCATTGGATGTGGTATGATGTTTTTTGCCGGATTTATCGGTGGAAAGACAAGAAAAAGTGCAATGGAAACGGTAAAAATGAGTTTTGGATCAACGGGAGCTTTGCTATTTGCAGTGTTAAATATCCTGCAGTTAGTTGGATGGACAGCAATCATGATCTATGACGGATCATTAGCAGCAGCAGGAATCTTCAATATTGCGAACTGGGTATGGCCAGTCATTATCGGAGGATTGATCATTATCTGGATTCTGGTAGGAATTGAAAATCTAGGAAAGATCAATACGGTTGCAATGGCAGCATTATTTATTTTGACATTAGTTTTAAGTTTTATTATTTTCGGACATGGTTCATTAAAGCCGGTTGCAAATGATGGATTAACTTTCGGAGCAGCTGTAGAACTTGCAGTTGCCATGCCATTATCATGGCTGCCACTGATCAGTGACTACACAAGAGAAGCTAAAGAACCAACGAAAGCAACATGGGCAAGTGTGATCGTTTATGGATTGGTCAGCTGCTGGATGTATGTGATCGGTATGGGAATCTCTATCTTTACAGGAGAATCCGATATCGCACAGATCATGGTAAAAGCAGGACTTGGAATTGCAGGATTATTAATTATCGTATTCTCAACTGTAACAACAACATTCTTAGATGCTTGGTCTGCCGGAATTTCCAGTGAATCCCTATCTAAGAATATTAATGGAAAATGGATTGCGATCGCGGCAACAGTGATCGGAATGATTGGGGCAATTGTTTATCCGATGGACGATATCACAGATTTCTTATATCTGATCGGATCAGTCTTTGCACCAATGATCGCTGTACAGATCGCAGATTTCTTTATCCTTCATCAGGATTTCTCAAGAAAATCTGTATGTATCCAGAACATGCTTGTATGGGTTGTTGGATTTATTGCATATCGCTGGTTAATGGGGGTTGATACGATCCTTGGAAATACACTTCCTGATATGGTGATCACGATCATTTTAAGTGTGATCGTAAGTTTATTGTTTGGGAAGAAGAATGATTAAGACCTTTATAAATTAACTTATATAATAATAACGTATAATACCTTATAGGAAAAATCTATATCCTATAGGGTATTTTTCTATTTAAAACCTATTGACAATCAAACTCATATTTCTTATAATCATATTATTCCTATTAGAATTATATGAAATATAACGAAGAAGGTGACAGATATGAAAGAGATATTATGCTTTGGAGATTCCAATACATATGGACTGATCCCAGGTACAACAAGAAGATATGACAGAGAAGCAAGATGGACAGGAATTTTAGCAGAGAAGCTTTACGATAAAGGATATCGAATTATAGAAGAAGGATTATGTGGAAGAACCAGTGTATTTGACGATGCGACAAGAGATGGAAGAAATGGAGCGAAAGTACTTCCAATGCTCTTAGAGACACACGCACCACTTGACCAGGTTGTTTTAATGCTTGGAACCAATGACTGCAAAACATATAACCATGCAAGTGCAGATCGCATCGGAAAAGGAATCGAAAAACTGATCCAGCAGATCAGAAAAGCTGATCCAGCGATCGATATTTTATTAGTATCTCCGATCGAACTAGGAGAAGATGTATGGAAACCAGGATTTGATCTTGAATTTGACCAGCATTCTGTGAAAGTATCCAAGCAATTAAAACAGACTTATTTAAAGATTGCATGGAAGTACGGATGTGATTTCCTTGCAGCAAGTGATGTAGCCAAGCCAAGTAAGGCAGATATGGAACATATGAATGAAAAAGGACATAAAAACCTTGCAAAAGCAATCGAATCATTTCTTGTAGAAAAGGAAAGAAATCATTCAAACAATTATGTAAATGTGGTATGATAAGACAAATGTGGTATTTTATAAGGATTCACATAATAAAAGAAACAAAATGTTCAGAAAGGAATTTTACATATGGAAACGATCAATCCACAGGAATGGAAACAAGACCTGCCAGCATTTAAAGAAAAGACAGACCAGTTTTATGCAGGAGAACTAAGTAAAGCAGATTACAAAGGATTTTCCGGTGGTTACGGAAGTTATGCACAGAAAGATGGAAAAGCAAGTATGATCCGTCTTCGTATGTCAGGTGGTCATTTAACAAAAGATAAATTAAAATTTATAATTGTAATTATTTGCAAATTAATAATGTAGATAAAGTTCACCTGACGACATGTCAGACGATTCAGTTACATAACTTACAGCCAGAAGCAATTTATGGAATCATGGAAGGTGGATTAGATCATGGTATTGTCACAATGGGTGGAGGTGGAGATTTTCCACGTAATGTAACCGTATCTCCATTGTCAGGTGTTGAAAAAGGAGAATATTTTAACGTTCTTCCATATGCCGAAGCAGCTGGAGAATATTTGATGACATTTATCAAAAAAGAAGTTATGCCAAGAAAATTAAAAGTTGGATTTTCAAACGGGCCAGCTAATGAGACACATGCAACATTCCGTGATCTTGGATTTGTGGCAAGGGAAGATGGAAACTTTGATGTTTACAGTGCTGGAGGACTTGGTAACAATGCGAGATTTGGACTGAAAGTTGCTGAGAATGTACAACCAGAGAAGATTCTTTATTATATTTGTGCAATGAGAGAAACATTCATTGCACATGGAAATTATAAACAACGTGGAAGAGCAAGAACGCGTTATATGCAGGAGACTTTAGGTGAAGAAGGATATATCAAAGCTTTCCATGAGAAATTAGATGAAGTTTTCGCATCCGGACAGGATCTTGATCTTCATGTAGAAATTTCTGAAGTGAAGAAACAGGGAGATGGAAGTAAAGTATCTGGTAAACGAGTGATCGATCAGAAACAGGAAGGATTATATGCAGTTTCTTATCACCCATTCGGTGGCTGTCCAAAACCTGAGAAATTAGGAGAGATCTATGATGTGATCAAAGATATGGATGAAGTGGAAGCAAGAATTTCACCAGATGAGACAATGTACATCATCAATCTGACAGGAGATGAAGCAAAGAAAGTTTTAGATGCGACAGATGATGGTGCAGAAACGTTGTTTGAGACATCTGTATCTTGTATCGGAGCAACGATCTGTCAGGTTGGATTAAGAGATTCTCAAGGATTATTACACAAAGTGATCGAAGCAGAAAGAGAAGCTGGATTAAAGGATGGTTCACTGCCTAAGATTCATATTTCTGGATGTATGTCTTCTTGCGGAACACATCAGATCGGAGAAATCGGATTCCACGGAAGTATGAAAGTAATTGATAAAGTTGCTCATTCTGCATTTGTACTTCATATCAATGGATCTGATCTTCAGGGAAAAGAGAAGATGGGAGAAGAAGTTGGGATCATTTTAGAAGAAGATATTCCACAGTTCTTGGTAAAATTAGGACAGGCAGTTGAGAGTGAAGAACTTGATTTTTCACAGTGGAATTTAAAACATCCAGAAGGAATCAAGGAAATCGCAAAAGAATATATAAAATAGGACACAGAGATAATGGCATATTTTCCAATGTTTGTACAACTAAAGAAGAAAAAATGTCTAGTGATCGGCGGTGGTAAGATCGCACTTCGTAAGATTGAAGTTTTAAAAGATTTTGAAGCAGATATTACCGTGATCGCACCAGAGATGATAACACAGATTCGGCAGATCGATCAGATTTGCCGAATCTTTCGAACGTTTATGGAGAAAGATTTTAATGAGGCAGATTTTGTGATCGCAGCAACCGATGATCAAAAAACAAATCATGAGATCAGCCAGATCTGCAGACGAAAAAAGATTCCTGTCAATGCGGTCGATCAGAAAGAAGATTGCAGCTTTATTTTTCCATCCTATGTAAAAGAAGGAGAAGTTGTCGCTGCATTTTCAAGTGGCGGGCAGAGTCCGTTGATCACACAGTATTTAAAAGAAAAGATCAAACCAGATTTGAATAAAGAATTAGGACAACTCGCACAGATTTTGGGAAGTCTAAGAAAACTTGCAAAATCATGCATTGCCACAGAACAGGAACGAAAGGCATTTTATAAAGAATTATTACAAATCGGATTAGAGGATATTGATTCATTGGAAGAACAACGAATCAATGAAATCATTCAAAAATATATATCAGAGTGAAATCGAGGAACAGTAAAAATGGAACGTACAAGAAGATTAAGAACAAGCAACTATATGAGAGATATGGTAAGAGAAAATCATGTGAGAATTGACGAATTGATCTATCCAATCTTTGTTACAGAAGGAGAAAATATCAAACATCCTGTAGAATCTATGTCAGGGATTTATCAGTATTCGCTGGATCGTTTATCAGAGGAAATTAACAGGATCAAAGAAGCGGGGATCAAAGCAATTTTAATCTTTGGAATCCCAGATCATAAAGATGAAGTTGGAAGCGGTGCATATGCTGAAGATGGAATTGTGCCAAAGGCGATCCGCCAGATCAAAAAAGAGTATGAAGAACTTTTGATCATTGCGGATGTATGTCTTTGTGAATACACATCTCATGGACACTGTGGTCTTGTGAAAGACGGAGTGATCTTAAATGATGAAACACTTCCGCTTCTTGCAAAGGCATCTGTAAGTTATGCAAAAGCAGGGGCAGATATCATTGCGCCAAGTGATATGATGGATCTTCGAGTGAAAGCTATTCGTGAAGCTTTAGATGAAGCAGGATTTGTATACACACCGATCATGTCTTATAGTGCCAAGTTTGCGTCAGGATACTATGGACCATTTCGTGATGCAGCACATTCTGCACCAGGATTTGGAGATAGAAAAACATACCAGATGGATCCAGCAAATGGACAGGAAGCTCTAAGAGAGATTGGGGAAGACATCGAAGAAGGAGCAGACTTGATCATTGCCAAACCAGCACTTGCTTATATGGATATTATGAAAGAAGCATCTATGAAATACAATATTCCGATCGTTGCATACAATGTAAGCGGAGAATATGCCATGGTAAAAGCAGCTGCGGCCAATGGATGGATCGATGAGAAAAAGATCGTTATGGAAAATATGGTCGGATTAAAACGTGCTGGTGCAAAGATGATCATTACATATCATGCACTTGATGTTGCAAAATGGCTGAAAGAAGAGGAAAGATAAAATGAAAGATACAAGATCAAAAGAATTATATGAACGAGCAAAAATACATATTCCGGGAGGGGTAAACAGTCCAGTTCGTGCATTCCGTGCGGTAAATCGTACTCCAAGATTCATGGAATCTGCAAAAGGAGACCGTATTATTGATGCCGATGGAAATGAATATATCGATTATGTATGTTCATGGGGACCTGGAATCTTAGGACATGCTCATCCTCAAGTCATCAAAAAAGTCATGGACTCTTGTGAAAACGGTTTGACTTTCGGAGCACCAACAGAGAAGGAAGTGATCCTTGCAGAATTGATCAGTGAATTGATCCCGTCTATGGAAGTAAGCCGCCTGGTAAGTTCTGGAACAGAAGCTGTTATGAGTGCGATCCGTGCAGCCAGAGGATTTACAGGGAGAGATAAGATCGTTAAATTCCGCGGATGCTATCATGGACATTCCGACAGTTTGTTAGTAAAAGCAGGATCGGGAG
>ERZ827524.3025-NODE-3025-length-10458-cov-2.523311_pt1 | contig 10458 bp, 6 predicted proteins | sample MGYA00519702_ERZ827524 | MGnify/ENA primary metagenome ERZ827524 (study PRJEB31778, sample SAMEA3449341) | human gut metagenome | biome: human gut; feature: human-associated habitat; material: faeces | place: United Kingdom | collected 2010/2012 ...
TTTCTTTTGACTTTGGGATCTCATCGGCATGTCAGTGCATTGGCCCGTCTCTTTAGCGGATCGAAGAAAGAATCGTTGAAGCACGATGATATCATGCCCGTGGTAATGGCTTGTTTAAGCATGGGGAAACAAAAAGTTGGCGCATTGATTGTCATTGAGCATAATACTCCTTTAGATGAGGTCGTTCGTACGGGCGAATTGATTGATGCGGCAATCAATCAGCGTTTAATCGAGAATATCTTTTTCAAGAATAGCCCGTTGCACGATGGCGCAATGGTAATCAGCAAAAAACGTATCAAGGCGGCGGGATGTATCCTTCCTGTTTCCCATGATTTGAATATACCGAAGGAACTTGGCTTGCGGCATCGCGCAGCGATGGGAATCTCTCAACAGTCGGACGCACATGCCATTATTGTTTCAGAGGAAACGGGCGCTATCTCCGTAGCCTATCGCGGACAATTCTACCTCCGCCTGAATGCGGAAGAACTGGAAAGTCTATTGACAAAAGAAAACTGATTTTATTGTAATCACATACCGGACAAATGGTCGGAAGATGAGCATGGTAAAATGCCTCTCATCTTCCGACCATTGTTGTTTTATCTGCTATTTGGCGCTATTTTGCTTTATTTCCAACCCTTTTTGAATGATAATTATGCCCTCGGATTTAGGTGAATCGCCTACCTTTGTCGTATACTATTAAAATTCTATTTTGAATAAACCATGAGAAACAGATTGATTGCTTTACTGGTACTTTTTACAGTCGTTATCTTTAGTAGTGCACAGGCACAAACTACTGCCCGCAAATTTGAAGCCGGCAAGAATACCTTTTTGCTGGACGGTGAACCATTTGTGGTGAAGGCCGCCGAACTTCATTACACTCGTATCCCGCAAGCCTATTGGGAACATCGTATTGAGATGTGCAAAGCATTGGGGATGAATACCATTTGTATCTATATCTTTTGGAATATCCATGAACAGGAAGAAGGTAAGTTTGACTTTTCCGGTCAGAACGATATTGCTGCTTTCTGTCGTGCGGCACAAAAGCATGGGATGTATGTCATTGTCCGTCCCGGTCCTTATGTGTGTGCGGAATGGGAAATGGGAGGTCTTCCCTGGTGGCTGCTGAAGAAAAAAGATGTGGCGCTTCGTACGCTCGATCCCTATTATATGGAGCGCGTAGGCATCTTTATGAAAGAAGTCGGCAAACAATTGGCGCCACTGCAAATAAATAAAGGTGGTAATATCATCATGGTGCAGGTAGAGAATGAATACAGCTCTTATGCAACCGACAAGCCTTATGTAGCTGCCGTGCGTGATTTGGTACGCGAATCAGGGTTTACGGATGTGCCTCTTTTCCAGTGTGACTGGAGTAGTAACTTCACAAATAACGCATTGGAGGATTTGCTCTGGACAGTGAATTTTGGAACCGGTGCCAATATTGACCAACAATTCAAGAAACTGAAAGAACTTCGTCCGGAAACTCCGTTGATGTGCAGTGAATTCTGGAGTGGCTGGTTCGACCATTGGGGACGAAAACATGAGACGCGTCCTGCAAAAGACATGGTACAGGGAATCAAGGATATGCTCGATCGTAATATTTCTTTCAGTCTTTATATGACTCACGGCGGAACCACTTTCGGACATTGGGGAGGTGCTAATAATCCTGCTTATTCTGCCATGTGCAGTTCCTATGATTATGACGCTCCTATCAGTGAAGCCGGTTGGACGACAGAGAAGTATTTCCTGCTTCGCGATTTATTGAGAACATATCTTCCTGCCGGTGAAGCGTTGCCTGAAATACCTGCCGCATTGCCGGTCATTGAAATTCCTGAGTTTCATTTTACAAAAATAGCTCCTCTTTTCTCTAATCTGCCGGAAGCAAAACAAACGGTGGATATTCAACCTATGGAACAATTTAACCAAGGTTGGGGAACAATTCTGTATCGGACGACATTGCCCGAAGCTGTAAAATCCGGAACGACTCTGAAGATTACCGAAGTGCATGATTGGGCACAAATCTATGCTGACGGTAAACTATTGACACGTTTGGATCGTCGTAAAGGTGAGTTCACGACAGTGTTGCCTGCTTTGAAGAAAGGGACGCAACTGGATATTCTGGTAGAGGCTATGGGACGTGTAAACTTTGATAAGTCCATTCACGACCGGAAGGGAATCACGGAAAAGGTGGAACTTGTTTCCGGCGACCGGTCAAAAGAACTGAAAAACTGGACGGTGTACAGCTTCCCTGTAGATTACTCCTTTATTAAGAATAAGAACTATCAGGATACGAAAATATTACCAGCTATGCCTGCTTACTATAAAACGACCTTTAAACTGGACAAAGTCGGTGATACTTTCCTTGATATGAGTACTTGGGGAAAAGGTATGGTATGGGTGAACGGTCATGCTATGGGACGTTTCTGGGAGATTGGTCCTCAGCAGACTCTCTTTATGCCGGGATGTTGGCTGAAAGAAGGTGAGAATGAGATTCTTGTTCTTGACTTGAAAGGTCCCGTCAAAGCTTCTATCAAAGGCCTGAAGAAACCCCTCTTGGATGTGCTTCGTGAAAAAGCACCGGAAACTCATCGCAAAGAGGGAGAGAAACTGAAACTGACAGGCGAGAAGGTTGCACACGAAGGTGCATTTACTCCGGGCAACGGCTGGCAGGAAGTACGTTTTACTACTCCGGTGAAAGGACGTTATTTTTGTCTCGAAGCTCTTTCACCACAGGCAAATGACAATATTGCTGCTATTGCAGAATTTGATGTTCTGGGTGCGGACGGTAAACCGGTATCCCGAGAACATTGGAAGATTCGTTATGCCGATAGTGAGGAAACACGCAGCGGTAACCGTACAGCCGATAAGATTTTCGATTTACAGGAATCTACTTTCTGGATGACAGTAGATAATGTGGCGTATCCTCACCAACTGGTGATTGATTTGAGTAAGGTGGAGACTGTAACAGGCTTCCGTTATCTGCCCCGTGCCGAAAAGAATTATCCGGGTATGATTAAAGAATATCGTGTCTATGTGAAACCAGCCGATTTCAAGTATTGATTACTCCCAGCCAAGTGCTGAATATTAAATGAATATGAAGAAATATACTACCCTTTTAGCACTCCTTTTTATAGGAGTGCTGACCGGTTACTGCCAGCAATCCGCTTATTTGTTTGTCTACTTTACCGGGAACCGGATGAGCGAAGAAGCGATCCGCATGGCAGTCAGCCTCGACGGATATAATTATAAAGCCCTGAATGGTAACCAACCTGTACTTGATTCCCGTGTGATTAGTTCTACGGGTGGGGTACGTGATCCTCATATCTTGCGTTGTGAGAACGGTAAAACATTCTATATGGTTGTCACCGACATGGTGTCCGGAAACGGTTGGGATTCCAACCGTGCCATGGTGCTGTTGAAATCGAAGGACCTGGTGCACTGGACTTCCAATATTGTCAATATTCAAAAGAAATATCCTGCCCAGGAAAACCTGAAACGTGTATGGGCTCCACAGACCGTTTATGACAAAGAAGCCGGAAAGTATATGGTATATTGGTCAATGAAGCATGGCAATGGCGCAGATATCATTTATTATGCGTATGCGAATAAAGACTTTACCGACCTTGAAGGTGAGCCGAAGCCCTTGTTTCTTCCTAAAAATGGCAAGTCATGTATCGACGGAGATATCATCTATAAAGATGGACTGTATCATCTGTTTTATAAGACAGAAGGAGATGGAAACGGCATCAAGAAAGCGACTACCGTCTCCCTGACTTCCGGACAATGGACGGAATCAGGGGAATACAAACAGCAGACGAAAGAAGCGGTAGAAGGTTCGAGTATCTTTCCGCTAATAGGTTCGGACAAGTATATCCTGATGTACGATGTATATATGAAAGGCAAATACCAGTTTACGGAAAGTACCGACCTGGAAAATTTTAAAGTCATAGATCATGCTGTCAGTATGGACTTTCACCCTCGTCACGGAACTGTGATACCTATCACTGAAAAAGAATTGAAACGTTTGTATAAGGTCTACGGCAAACCAACCGGACTATGATAAGCCGGAGCAAATTGCTGCCTTAAGACTGGAAAATAATACATAAGACAGGAAAGGCGTACAATTTGTTCTTGTTCGCTTGTTTCTTGATATGCCTTTGAATAATAATTGGTGATTTTACACTCAATATGTGCTTCTCATAACAGTGAAGAGTTTGTCTTTATGATTGATAATCTTAATGATACTTATGCCATGAAAAAATTATTCCTGCTAGTAATTGTCTTGTTTTTGTCGTTCCAACAGGTTACTTTAGCTGCAATCGGAGAGGCGGCGAACACTCCGGATTCCGTTTTTCTATTTTCGTATGCAACTTCCCGGGATGACGGACGCAGTGGACTTCGTTTTGCCTGGAGCATGGATCAGAAGCATTGGTTCGCAGTAGGACAGGGAACCGGATACCTCCGTTGTGATTATAGCCGGATCGCAGAAGAAAATGCTCGATCCGTTCTTGAAGCAACTTCCTGACGGCGGATGGCTCTGCACATGGAAGTTGAATACACATGACGGATACGGGCAGGCAAAATCGAAAGACCTGGTTTATTGGGAAAGTCAGAAATATCCTCAGGTAACCTCTGATTTTGAGGGAACAAGAGTAAAGGTAACTATTGACGGGCAGGAACAGACCGGAAATATTAATCGGGTATCTTGGACACTGGTGGACAAGTTGACGAAACACTATGAAAGGAACCAATACCGGAATGTTTTGCACGCAGAACGTCCGGTACAAGATAAAGAGCGTTTTGCCGGGCTGAAACCTGTAAAAGCGACGATTACGGTACAACCGGAGGAAACAAAAGAAATCAGTAATTTGCTGTTGGGAATATTCTTCGAAGATATTAACTATTCTGCTGATGGTGGCTTATACGCAGAACTGATTCAAAACAGGGATTTTGAATATGATCCGTCCGACCGTGAGGGAGATAAGAATTGGAACAGTACGCATTCCTGGAAGTTGGAGGGAGATAATGCCACATTCACAATAAATACCTCCGATCCCGTTCATCCGAATAATCCTCATTACGCTGTGTTGAATATACAACAGCCGGGAGCTGTACTGACAAATGCAGGGTTTGATGGGATAGCCCTTCAAGCCGGCGAAAAGTATGATTTCTCTTTGTTTGGACGTATTCCGGCCGGACATAAATCTAACAAATTGCAGGTACGTTTGATAGATTCCAATGGCACAGTGCAGGGAGAGGCATCGATAACCGTTTCTTCCCGTTCATGGAAAACTTATAAAACTGTATTGACTGCAAAAACAGCTGCCGATACGCATCTGGAACTTCAACTGCAATCAGTGGGAGAAGTCGAATTGGATATGATTTCTCTTTTTCCACAGAATACATTCAAAGGTAGAAAGAATGGCCTGCGTGCCGATTTGGCGCAGACACTAGCCGATATACATCCTCGCTTTGTCCGTTTCCCCGGTGGTTGTGTAGCTCATGGAGACGGTTTGAAGAATATCTATCAATGGAAAAATACGATTGGCCCGTTGGAAGCCCGTAAATCTGCCCGCAACCTTTGGGGGTATCATCAGAGCATGGGACTGGGTTATTATGAATATTTCCAGTTTTGCGAGGATATAGGTGCCGAACCGCTTCCGGTGCTTGCTGCCGGTGTGCCTTGTCAGAACTCTGCTTGTCACGGTGATTTGAGAGGCGGACAACAAGGCGGTATCCCGATGAGTGAAATGCCTGCTTATATTCAGGATATTCTGGATTTGATAGAATGGGCGAATGGTGACGCCCGAAAGACAAAATGGGGAAAGGTACGTGCCAAATCCGGACATCCGAAGCCTTTCAATCTGAAGTATATAGGTATCGGTAATGAGGATCTTATCACTGATATTTTCGAGGAACGCTTTACGATGATTTTCAATGCGATTAAGGAGAAATACCCTGAAATAATCGTTGTAGGTACAGTTGGTCCTTTCAATGAAGGTACCGATTACGTCGAAGGTTGGAAGTTGGCGGATAAATTAGGCATTCCTATGGTAGACGAACATTATTATCAGTCTCCGGGGTGGTTTCTGCATAATCAGGACTTCTACGATAAATACGACCGTTCAAAAAAGACTAAAGTTTATCTAGGCGAATATGCTACTCATATTCCCGGGCGGAAAGCCAATATGGAAACAGCATTGACTGAAGCTCTTTACCTGACCGCCTTGGAACGTAATGGAGACGTAGTACACATGACTTCTTATGCTCCTTTGCTGGCAAAAGAAAAGCATACCCAATGGAGCCCGGACTTGATTTACTTCAATAACCGTGAAGTGAAACCGACTACCGGATATTACGTTCAAAAGTTATATGGGCAGAATGCAGGTAGCCATTATATCCCCTCACAGATAATTCTTGATAATCAGGACAACCGGGTGAAGCTTCGTATCGGTTCCTCCATTGTCCGCGATAGCAAGACCGGAGATGTGATTGTGAAACTGGTCAACTTATTGCCTGTCAGTGTGGAGACAGAAATACAATTACCCGGCATAGGCAGTGTTCAACCTTCTGCTGTAAGGACAGTATTGGTAGGTGCACCGGAATCAACTCCACTTCCCGTGACCGACACTATCGAAGTCGGAGCAAACTTCAAGCAGCAACTACCCGCCTATTCATTTACGGTGATTCGTCTGAAAACGAAGTAGAAGTTGCTGGAAGTGAAAAAGAACGTATCTGGGGGTAGATGTGAATTTTCTAAAGATAATAAGCTGGAATTAGTATATATGAAAAACATTGTAAGCATATTGGCGATATCTCTCAGCCTGAATAGCCTTGCAGCACAAGATGTGGTAGTGAAAGGCCCGGATGAGAAACTGCAATTAGTTGTATTTGTGCAGGACGAAGAAACTCCCTGCTATTCCGTTACCTACAACGGGAAAGCAATGCTGGAAAAATCTCCTTTGGGAATCAGCACGAATATAGGCGACTTTACGAAAGCCCTGAAGTTGTCGGGACATTCCGTAGAGGTGATAGACACTGTCTATCATCAGACACGTATTAAGACTTCCCAAGTACATTATCGTGCGAATGAACTGACTTGTAATTTGGAGAATGCGCAGGGACAGAAGATAGGAATCGTTTTCCGCGTAAGTAATAATGATGTCGCTTTCCGTTATACCTTACCGCGACAGGGAGGGAAAGGCAGCGTTACCGTCAATCATGAACAGACCGGTTTCCGTTTTCCGCGGCAGACTACAACTTTCCTGTGTCCGCAGAGCGATGCGATGATCGGATGGAAGCGCACAAAACCGAGTTATGAAGAAGAATATAAAGCGGATGCACCGATGAGCGAACGTTCGCAGTACGGTCATGGATATACTTTCCCTTGTCTGTTCCGTATCGGTGACGATGGTTGGGTATTAGTCAGCGAAACAGGTGTAGACAGTCGTTATTGCGGTTCTCGTTTGAGCGATGTAAGCGAAGGTAATCTGTATACGGTTGCTTTCCCGATGGCAGCAGAAAATAACGGTAACGGAACTTCTGCTCCGGCGTTTGCCCTTCCCGGTGCTACTCCCTGGCGTACCATAACTGTTGGCGAAACCTTGAAACCGATTGTGGAAACAACCGTTATCTGGGATGTCGTACGTCCTCTTTATGAAACGACGCATGACTACCGTTTCGGACGCGGCACATGGAGCTGGATTCTCTGGCAGGATGGTAGTATTAACTATGACGATCAGGTGCGCTATATTGATTTTGCAGCTGCAATGGGGTATGAGTATGCCTTGATCGATAACTGGTGGGATACGAACATCGGCCGTGACCGCATGAAATCTTTGATAGAATACGCACGAAGCAAAGGAGTTGAACTCTTCTTATGGTATAGCTCTTCCGGCTATTGGAATGATATTGAGCAGGGGCCGGTGAATCACATGGACAATGCTATTATCCGCAAACGTGAAATGAAATGGTTGCAAAGTCTTGGAGTGAAAGGAATCAAAGTTGATTTCTTTGGTGGCGACAAGCAGGAAACGATGCGCCTGTATGAAGATATTTTGAGTGATGCTGACGACCACGGTCTGATGGTAATCTTCCACGGTTGCACCATCCCTCGCGGATGGGAACGTATGTACCCGAACTATGTAGGCAGCGAGGCTGTACTGGCCTCCGAAAATATGGTTTTCGGCCAGCACTTCTGTGATGAAGAGGCTTTCAATGCCTGTCTGCATCCGTTTATCCGCAACGCGGTGGGTTGCATGGAATTCGGTGGTTGTTTCCTGAACAAACGGCTGAATCGCAACAATGACGGAGGAACTACCCGCCGTACTACTGATATATTTCAATTAGCCACTACCGTATTATTCCAGAATCCGGTACAGAATTTTGCGCTTGCTCCCAACAACCTGAAAGATGTTTCCCCTGTTTGCATGGACTATATGAAAACAGTTCCTACCACGTGGGATGAGACGTGTTTCATTGACGGATATCCGGGGAAATATGTAGTCTTGGCACGTCGTCACGGTAACACCTGGTATCTGGCTGCTGTGAATGCCGGGAAAGAAATCGTAAAGTTGAAACTGGATTTAGATATGTTTGCCGGAAAAACCGTTTCTCTGTATAAGGATGATAAAAAAGGAGAACCTCAACTTGTGACGTTGAAAGTAAAAGAAAGCGGAAAAGTGCAACTGGAAATCCTTCCACAGGGAGGTGTTGTATTGGTGAACAACTAGATGATATTTCTTTTGGATGTGAGTTCGGGATAAATACCCTTATCCCGAACTCACATTTTTATTTGTTATTTACTTGTGGCTTGGTGGCAACAGTATTTATTGTGCAATAAATAACTGCTGTGTATGAGGAAAATAAACGATTTTTTTGTTGGTCTTTTAGCGTAAAGATGTTATCTTCGTTTATTGTTCAACCTTAAAATGGAAAACCATGCATACAAAACTAGTAAGTCTTTTCATAGCTTTGTTTCTGTGTTTGCCATTGTTTGCACAGAAAGAGTCAGTCCCCAGAATAGATAGTGAGGGAGTTTATTTAATTCCCGATGAGATGCCGAAGTTTCCGGGAGGCATGCAAGCCATGATGAAATACTTGGCAACTAACGTAAAATACCCTGTCGAAGCCCAGAAGAAAGGAGTTTCCGGTCGGGTGATTATCCAGTTCGTAGTGATGGAAGATGGAACACCGGGACAGGGAAAGGTAGTGAGAGGAGTTGATCCGCTGTTGGATGAAGAGGCTTTGCGCGTGGTGAAAACAATGCCTAAATGGTCACCCGGAATGGCGGATGGCAAGGCTGTCAAAGTGCGTTTCACTATTCCTGTAATGTTCAGCCTGTCGAAAAAGCAAAATGGCAATACTCCGAATATGAATATTCCTGAACTTACTGTCCCTAGCGGTCAGGAAGTCACTAATAAGAGTCTGGAGGGAGTATGGCAAAGCTGTCTTGTGCAGCCCGGTGCACATGATTTTCGGATTGCATTATTACCGGTCTTAAAAGTAATTTCTGCCGATAAAACATTTATAAACATCATGACACGTGGCAGGGATGCGAAATCGAATGCCATTATATTTTCCCAGGGAGAGTATCGTTTGCCTTCAGACAGCGTGTATGTCGAGATATTGGGAAAATCGTCCGATCCTGTTTTCGTTCCGGGAACAGAGAATGAAATTAGTGTTGAACGTCTCCACGACAATCTGATTAAGTTATCGTTCTCAATGCCCGATAAAGAAAAACGATGGGTGGAGTATTGGTTCCGTGTTCCGTCGCCTGATGTGAAGATAATGGCTGATTGATAATTTCTCTCTGTATAGATTTGCCATTGTTGAAGGAAGAGTACATTCGTTTTAGAAGACTTATTTGAAACGATAGTTCCCGGAAAGTTTCGTTTTGAATCGTTGCGGGATCTTATGGAAATTCAAGAAAATACCCTTCACCTTTCACAATGCCCTATTCATCGGCATTAGCGGGTGAAGGGCAGGCTTTCACTTTCCTTTCACCTTTCTACCCTGGTTTTCACAGATTGTCTAGTCTGCTAAATCTTTTATCTATAGTTGGCAGAAGAAGTGTTAGCAGATAGCTTCCAGACTATTATAGGAAAACTTCTTTTCTATAAGGGATAAACTTCCTTTGTATAGGAACCAAACTTTCTTTGCATCATAAGAAAACTATAAATGCAAGCTTTGATTATATAAATGAAACTTGCATTTATATAATCAAAGCTTTTGTTTTTATAAACGCAACTTGCAATTATAGATTGCATTTAATGAAAAACAAGTTTACATACTGGTAATAAGAAGTTTACCAGTAATCAAAAGAAAGTTTGTTATTAATGAAAAAGAAGTTAGTTAGTAATGAGTGGGAAACAGGTTAGATATGTTTTTAGAAGTAACAGGTGGAGGTAAGCGTCTCCGCGATTCTATATAGTGTATTAAAATAAAAAGGCTAATGATCCC